>Ga0209382_10000169_pt1 | contig 103014 bp, 105 predicted proteins | sample SoiMetdeltSBSDD5_FD_187599 | JGI IMG/M metagenome (GOLD analysis project Ga0209382, IMG submission 187599) | Bulk soil microbial communities from a Populus tree surrounding site in Tennessee, USA - Soil MetaG P. deltoides SBSDD5 (SPAdes) (version 2) | ecosystem: Environmental > Terrestrial >...
TGGCATCACCTCGTGGAAAGCTCCCCGGCCCGGTCCAGCATGCGCTCCACTGCCTTGACCGGGACGCGGAGCATGGTTCCGACCTGCAGCGTAGGGATTGTCGCCCCTCCGGGCTGCTTCATAGGATGCGTTCCTGCCGAGGCCGAAATACCTCTTGCCGGCCTCGGGCACACTCACGGTCCACTCGGTATTGTCTGCCATTTCAGTCCCCTTTAATGATGGGCCACATCGGTCCCGATGCCTCACATAGTGAGGGGCCAAATTGAGTTCAAGGGCCGAATCGGTCCTTGCGCAACCGTTCCGTCCGGGTTACCTTGTGGCTTGAACCAGGAGGCCCCCCATGACTAATCGCGCGGCGGATATTGTTCAGGTCAGGGTCCGCAGGCCTAAGCGCGCGGCGGATATTGTTCAGGTCAGGGTCCGCATGAGAGCGGACACGCATGCGGCTCTACACAGGGAGGCCGAGAAGCGCGGTCAAACCCTCAACGCCGAAATCCTTCGTCGCCTGGAGCAGTCGTTTGAGTTGGACGAGATCAAAGAAACAACGGCCGCGGCTCTCTTGAGGCTAGAGAATAACGCCGAGGATCTGAAGCGGGAGGCGGAGGAACTGCGCCGCTTGGGCGAAGAACTACGCGCGGAAGCAAAGAGCACAGGGGGCCTTAGACTATGAAGGGCCATCTCCGTCCGCGCGGCAAACGGTCATTCGAGCTCAAGTTCGACGCCGGCCGCGATCCCTTCACCGGCCAGCGCAAGATCCAATACGTCAGCTTTCGCGGTACCAAGCGCGAGGCACAGACCAAGCTCGCCGAGCTGATCGCCTCGGTGGCGCAGGGGAGCCATGTCGAGCCGAGCAAGGCGACGGTGGCTGACTTCGCCCGGGCGCGTGTTGACCAGTGGGAGGCGTCCGGCGCGATCTCGGGCCGAACGGCGCAACGCTACCGGCAACTAGTCGAGAACCAAATCGCGCCGCATCTCGGCGACAAGGCGCTGCAAAAGCTCTCCCGCCTCGATGTTGAAGGCTGGCATACGACACTACGGAACAGCGGCCTTGCCGCCCGCACCATCGGTCACGCCCATCGCGTGTTGTCCAAGGCGCTCGGCGACGCGGAGATTGACGGCGCGGTCGCCAAGAACGTCTGCAAGCTTCAACGGGCGCCCAAGGTCCCCGATACCGACAAGGCCATCGTGCAGGACGTGCCGGGTCTAGTAGACAAGCTCCGCGCCGACCGGCTGTACGTTCCGGCCATGCTGGCCTTGTTCGCCGGCCTGAGACTTGGCGAGGTGTTGGCGCTCCGGTGGAGCCGCGTCGACCTAGACCGTGGTGTGATCAAGATACGCGAGGCACTTGAATCGACCAAGGCGCATGGCGTCCGTTTCAAGGAGCCTAAATCCAGGGCCGGGCGGCGTGACATCACCCTACCGGAAATCCTGGTCGACGCGCTCCGCGAGCACCGCAAGGCCGCGCTCGAGTTGCGGATGAAGCTTGGAGCCGGGCGCCTGCCTGACGATGCCCTCCTGTTCGCCAATTTGGCTGGTGGGCCGCTTCAGCCGAGCAACGTGTCCTCGGACTGGGGAGAGGTCGCCGAGCGCATCGGCGAGCCGGATGTGACGTTCCACGCGCTAAGGCACACCCATGCCAGTCAATTGATCAGCGAGGGCGTGGACATCGTTACGATTTCGAAGCGCCTCGGCCACGCCAAGCCGAGCGTGACGCTTGCGATCTATGCCCACGTGTTTCGAACGGACGATCGCAAGGCGGCAGCGGCCATCAACGCGGCCTTGGCCGTTTCGTAAGGCGTTGGGTGGCAACTCGGTGGCAACGTTCGCCTTTGTTCTCTTGCGAACATGCCACTAAGCCCCTGAAAACTGTTGCGAGAAGTCCCTGTGCCGCAAGGGTTTCTGGCGGAGACGGAGGGATTCGAACCCTCGATACGCCTTTGGAGCGTATAACGGTTTAGCAAACCGCCGCCTTCAGCCGCTCGGCCACGTCTCCGATGGCGCCGATATGCCCCACCATCCCGGCAATAGCAAGGTGGGCGCCGCGGGCGATGCGACCGGCGCCAAGCGTCAACTCAATGGTGCCTGAGCCAGTCGCGCGCCGCACGCTGGGCGGCCGCGGTGTCGGCCTCCGACATCTCGCTGGCGATTTCGCGCCGCAAGCGGATGGCGTCCTTGTTGCCGCGCATCGCCGCGATGTTGAACCATTTGTGCGCGCACACCAGGTCGGCCGGAACCGACCGGCCGATCGAATACATCATGCCAAGCTCGTAGAACATATCGCCGCCGGCATTGACTTCGCCGAGCGCGGCGCTCTCCTCGTCCAGGATCTCCAAACGAGCCATCGCGATCTCCCTGCTTCCGGATGCGGCTTTGATCCGCCGAGGCGGAGCCGCGTTTGACGCCTCCCGCGGGTCGGACGCCCGCTGTGCCCACATGATTGCGCGGAGTTTTGAATCTCATCTTAAGGGTCGCGCTGAATCGTTCCTGAACGCCGACCCCCGGAAGCGTTGCTTTAACCTCGCAAAGTATCGTTCCACCGTGATTTTTTGCCGGCCCTTACCGCTCGGATACCCTCTTGATTCGCCGATCGATAACTATGAGCCCAAGTCCTCGAGCCCCGCCGGACCTGAAGGCGGCGGCGCCTCGTTCGCGCTCAGGCTGCGGTTCGCCGAAGTCTCACGTCCGCCTTTTTTCCCCGATAGGCCTTCACGGCCTATGGTTGCGCATGCGCGCCGCTATGGGATCGATCAAACCGAATGACGAGGTAGGCTTTCATGATGATGACCCGCGTGATGGCTGCGGCGATGACGGCGGCGTTGGTGGTGGCGCTATCCGCCTCGCCGGTGTCGGCGCAGAGCAAGCCGGAGGGCGCGAGCAAGCGACAGCCGACCGCCGGTCAGTTGGCCGTTCGCGAGCGCGCCAAGAAATGCGGCGCCGAATGGCAGGAGGCCAAGGCCGCCGGCAAAATCGAAAAAGGGATGAAGTGGCCGAAGTTCTGGAGTGCGTGCAACAAGCGGCTCAAGGCGGCGGGCGCCTAGCCAAGGTGCCGGACCTTGGTGCCGCCGGAGGGTGGTCCGGCGGCGTCATCGAGGCGCCTGCGCGCCGACGGCGGCCGGCCGAACTGACCCGAAGCCGAGATCCTGCGCGCCGTTCGGCACTCCGCGCCGGCCGCAGGATTTTGATCCCAGCGGCATCATCCGCCGCTCAAAGTGCGAAGCCGCGCTCGGTGGCGCGGCTCGCGAAGCTTCGACGCAGTGTCGTGGAAATCTCAGAGCAGCCGCTCACGGCTGCGGGCACTTGACGGCCCCTGCTCTACTGAGGGCGTCGGCGAGATGTTCGAGGATGGCGGCCGCCTGGCAAAGATTGAGCTTGCAAGCGACAAGGCAGAGATCCTGCCCGTAACCGTTCTTCGCGAGATCGTCCGGCGTGTCCGCCCGCCTTCGCGTGGGTTGACGCGCGCGTCGGAAGACGGCGCGCCGCTGAGCGAAAGCTTGGGGCCGACTTGCATGCCGGCCCTGACAGCCAGATTCCGTGAAGCCTGACCTCGTTTCGCCGACGCCCTCTGTCGTCGACTTGAGCCGGCACTGCCGTTTGCGGTGGCTACGCGCCGGCCGCTCTTCGACGTTGTCGGCGTATGCGACTTGAGTTTGGCCATGCCGACGCCTTAGGCGTCAACGACCCTCGCTTACTTCTTGGCCTTCTTCTTCTTGCCGCCTTTCTTCGCGGACTTCTTGGCACCCATCTTCTTCGCCTTTGCCTTCTTCGCCATGCTGCCCTCCTAGTCTGAGTGAGTGGCGAGACCAAACAGTGCAGGCGCGAATCGCCATGCACTGCGGTCAACTCCTACAGCGAAATGAAGAAAACCGCGAATCTTCTGAAAAAAGGGTTGACACCGGAAACGCCGATCAAACGGGCGTTGCCGCGCCACGCCATGTTGGCGGCGCGATCGAGCGCGCGCCACGCGGCGCGTCGGCGCACGCGCGCGAACAAATCAGCGGCGGCGAAGAAGCCCTTATTTCATGCGGGTTTCCTGTACGTCGAAAAATTCTTCTGCGTGCGCGCCGGCGCGCGTACGACGCGCGGCTCGCCATCTCCGCAGACGCCGGCCGCCGCCGGCCGGATGGGTGTGGACAAGCGAAAAAAAGCGCGGCGGGGGAATCAGGCGCGGAAGGCGCGTGGCCCTCGTCACTCGCCCTCATCGCCGCGAATCAGCGGCCGGCGATTCGGACCTGCCGCCGCCGACGCGACCTCTCTCGCACGCGGTCGGCTCCTTCGTCGGCGTCCGCGCCGACGGTGACAGGAGCGCGCTAACTCCAAAACAGGCGAGACGGCAACGCGCGCTTCGCCCATCTCAACCTCGCGGCCGTCAAAGATCGAGCTTGCGTCGGAGCAGTTCGTTGACGACCTGCGGGTTCGCCTTGCCGGCGGACGCTTTCATCGCCTGGCCGACGAACCAGCCGATCAGCGCCGGCTTCGCCTTCGCCTGCGCGACCTTCTCGGGGTGAGCGGCAACGACGTCGTCGATCACCTTCTCGATCGCCGCCAGGTCGGTGACCTGCCGCATTCCTCGCGTCTCGACGATCGAGCGCGGGTCGCCGCCTTCATTCCAGATGATCTCGAACACGTCCTTGGCGATCTTGCCCGAGATCGTGCCCTCGCCCACCAAATCGAGCAGCGTGCCGAGTTGCGCGGCCGAGACCGGCGACGAAGCGATATCCCTGCCCTGCTTGTTGAGCCGGCCGAACAGCTCGTTGATCACCCAGTTCGCCGCGGCCTTGGCGTCGCGCCCGTTGCCGACCGCCTCGAAGAAGTCGGCGGTCTCGCGTTCCGCGACCAGCACGTCGGCATCATAGGCCGAGAGCCCATAGTCCCGGATCAGGCGCGCTCTCTTGTCGTCGGGAAGCTCCGGCAGGCCGGCCGCGAGCTCATCGACTTCATCGCGCGTGAGCTCGAGCGGCAACAGATCCGGATCGGGGAAGTAACGATAATCGTGCGCCTCCTCCTTGGTGCGCATCGAACGCGTCTCGCCTCTGGTCGGATCAAACAGACGGGTCTCCTGCTCGACCGTGCCGCCGTCCTCGATGATGTCGATCTGGCGGCGCGCCTCGTGCTCGATGGCCTGACCGATGAAGCGGATGGAATTGACGTTCTTGATCTCGCAGCGCGTGCCGAGCGGGGCGCCGGGCCTGCGTACCGAGACATTGACGTCGGCGCGCAGGTTGCCCTTCTCCATGTCGCCGTCGCAGGTGCCGAGGTAGCGCAGGATCGTACGCAACTTCGCGACATAGGCCTTCGCGTCCTCGGCGGAGCGCAGATCCGGCTTGGATACGATCTCCATCAGCGCGACGCCGGAGCGGTTGAGATCCACCAGCGATGCCGCAGGATGCTGGTCGTGCAACAGCTTGCCGGCATCCTGTTCCAGGTGCAGCCGCTCGATGCCGACCGTCACCTTCTCGCCGTCGGGCAGGTCGAGGGTGACCTCGCCTTCGCCGACCACCGGCGACTTGTACTGGCTGATCTGGTAGCCCTGCGGCAGGTCCGGATAGAAATAGTTCTTGCGGTCGAACACCGATCGCAAATTGATCTTAGCTTTCAGCCCCAGACCGGTGCGTACCGCCTGGCGCACACACTCGGCGTTGATCACCGGCAACATGCCGGGCATCGCGGCGTCAACCAGCGAGACGTGCGAGTTCGGCGCGCCGCCGAACGCCGTCGACGCGCCGGAGAACAGCTTGGCCAGCGAGGTCACCTGCGCGTGGACCTCCATGCCGATGACCACCTCCCATTCGCCGGTGGTGCCCTTGCGCAGCTTCGACTTCACAGCCGGATCAGACGTCACGCTCATGCCTTTGTGCCCGTGAATGCGAGCCTGTGCGTCCCGATGACGCGGGTGAAACGTCGGATAGATCGTCTTCGCCGGGCCTGCAAGATCGCCGGAACCGTTCGCTCGCAGCGGGCGTTTCTTTGAGGGTCAGCGCGGAGGCCGATCATGGCATCAAATCAAGGTCCGAATCTCGGATTGACGGCTCTGCTCGGTGGCGTCGTGGTGCTTGCGCTGTTGATTTTCATCGCCACCGGCGGCCAGCTCGGCGGCAGCAAGAAGGTCGCGAGCGACGCCGACTTGCCGCAGGTCACCTCGCCCAAGCCGCCGGGCGGCACCACCCGTGACGCCGGCAACGTCGGCACGCGCTGAGCGCCGACATCGATTGCGGCGGCAATTCGTGCCGCCGCGCGTCGCTCCACACCGCCGCTATCGGCGCAGCAGCTCGGCGGCAATGGCCTGCCACTCGTCGTCGAGCGGGCCCGAGGCCGCCGGGCGTCCGGCCTGCCGGTACCAGTAGCCGGCGTTGGCGACGTCGCCCTCCACCCGATGCAGATAGGCGTGGACCCAAGCGCCCTCGGCGCCTTCCTCGTCCTGCACGATCCGGTGCGCGCGATCCCACTCGCCTTTGGCGGCCCACCAGAGTCCTTCCAAGGCGGCGCGCAACCGTGCCGGCGGCGCCGACCGCGCGAGGGATTCGGTAAACTGCGCGGGGGTCACAGCCACCACCGCGCGGGCGCGAATTTGCCCGCCGCCTGCTCGAGCACCTGGCCGACCGCGAACAGCGTCTCCTCGTCGAATGGGCGGCCGATCACCTGCAGCCCCAGCGGCAACGCCTGCTTGTCGAGGCCCGCCGGCACCGAGATGCCGGGCAAGCCCGCCATGTTCACCGTGACCGTGAACACGTCGTTGAGATACATCTCGACCGGATCGGCGCCCCCCTTCTCGCCGATCCCGAACGCCGACGATGGGGTCGTCGGGGTCAGCATCGCATCGATGCCGGCCGCAAAGCAGTCTTCGAAATCCTTCTTGATCAGCGTCCGCACCTGCTGGGCGCGCACGTAATAGGCATCGTAGTAACCGGCCGAGAGCACATAGGTGCCGATGAGGACGCGCCGGCGCACTTCGGCGCCAAAACCTTTCGCCCGCGTCCTCTCGTACATCTCGGTCACGTCGCGCGCGGGCGCACGCAATCCATAGCGCACCGCATCATAGCGCGCGAGATTGGAGGACGCCTCCGCCGGGTTGATGATGTAGTAGCCGGGCAGCGCGTATTTGGTATGGGGCAGCGACACCTCGACGAGCTGCGCGCCGGCCGACTTCACCCACGCCCTGCCCTGCTCCCACAACGCTTCGATCTCCGCCGGCATTCCCTCGACTCGGTACTCCTTCGGGATCCCGATCCGCATGCCTTTGATCGAACGGCCGACCGCCGCCTCGTAGTCCGGCACCGGGTGATCGGCCGAGGTGGTGTCCTTCGGATCGTGCCCCGCCATCGAGCGCAGCAGGATCGCAGCGTCGCGCACCGAACGGGCGAGCGGGCCGGCCTGATCGAGCGACGAGGCGAACGCCACGATGCCCCAGCGCGAGCAGCGGCCGTAGGTCGGCTTCAGCCCGACGGTGCCGGTGAACGCGGCCGGCTGCCGGATCGAGCCCCCGGTATCGGTACCGGTCGCGCCGAGGCACAGGTTGGCCGCGACCGCCGCCGCCGAACCGCCGGACGAGCCGCCCGGCACCAAGCTGGTGTTGGCGCCACTGCGTCGCCATGGCGACACCACCGGGCCATAGCACGAGGTCTCGTTCGACGAGCCCATCGCGAACTCGTCGCAGTTGGTCTTGCCGAGCAGCACGGCGCCGTCGCGCCAGAGCTGCGCCGTCACCGTCGATTCGTATGTCGGCTCGAAACCGTCGAGGATGCGCGAACAGGCGGTCGAGCGCACGTCGGCGGTGCAGAACATGTCCTTGATCGCCAGCGGAATGCCTTCGAGCGGTCGCGCTTCACCGGCGGCAATCCGGGCATCTGCCTCCTGCGCCATGTCGCGGGCACGCTCCGGCGTCTCCAGCACGAACGCATTGAGCGAGCGAGCGCGCGCCATGGCGGCGAGGTGGGCCTCGGTGAGCTCGAGCGCGCTGAAACTCTTCCGGTCGAGACCCGCGCGCGCCTCCGCGACCGTGAGTGACGTGAGATCGGTCATGGGCGCTCGTTGTCCCTGCTCTGCAGCGGCGGCCGTACGGCGGGAGCCGTGCCGAGGTCGCTTTGCGACGCGTCCGCATCCTGCCCCGTTGCGCCCGGCGATGCCGGCCCGGCCAAAGCGCGCTCACGGCCCGCGCCGTCCGTAGCGCGTGCAACCTCCTCCCGATAGGCTCGCAAGAATGCTTCCCGGTCGCACAACCAGCACATCACTCGACCACTCTCGGAACGACGAAGTAGCCGTCCTCTCGCGCCGGTGCGTTCTTCAGGATCTGCTCGGTGATGTCGCCGTCGGCCACCCGGTCGGCGCGTTGCTTCAAGCGCATCGGCGTGACCGACGTCATCGGCTCGACGCCTGCGACATCGACCTCGCGGAGCTGCTCGACGAATGCCAGGATGGCGTTGAGTTCGCCCCGGAGGTGCTCGACCTCCTCGTCGGCGACGGCGATGCGCGCCAAGTGCGCGATGCGCCGGACGGTTGCGGCATCAACAGACATGATCGGCCCTGACCCGTAATGGCCGCCCTATAGCAGAGCGCCGTTTCAGGCGGCAACCCGGCCGGCATCGACATCGCTTCCCGTTGCCACGACAGCTCCCCGTTTCACGATTGTCTCAGCGGCGCCGAGAGTCGATAATCCGCCATGCACGCCCCGAACCCGCTCGCGTTTCCCAGTTCGGCAACCTCGACCCCGCTTTCGATCGGTGCGGTCGCGCTCGCGGTGCGCGACCTCGACCGGGTCGCGCGTTTCTATTGCGATGCGGTCGGCCTCGCCGTGCTGAAGCGCAACCCGCACGGCGCAACTCTCGGCGTCGACGGCGTCGCGCTCATGCACCTCGAGCACCGCCCGGACGCGCGGCCGGATGAGCCGCGGCAGTGCGGCCTGTTCCATACCGCGTTCCTGATGCCGACGCGTGCCGACCTGGCGCGCTGGTACCGCCACATGCGGCGCGCCGGCTTCACGATCGCCCGCGCCGCCGGCCACGCCGTCAACGAGGCGATCTACTACGACGATCCGGAGGGCAATGGGGTCGAATGCTATGCCGACCGCCCGCCGCAAACCTGGCGCTGGGACAACGATCGGGTCGACATCACGATCGAACCCTTGGATCTCGAAGCGCTCGCACGCGCGGCCGACGCCACGGCGCCCTACGAGCGCGCGCCTGCGGGTCTGCGCATCGGCCATCTCAACCTGCGGGTCGGCGATCTCGATGCCGCCGAACAGTTCTACTGCGCGGCCGGCCTCGACCTCACCTGCCGGCGGGCCGACATGACGTTCATGTCGTCGGGCCGCTATCACCATCATCTGGCCGCCAACACCCGCGCCAGCGCCGGCGCCGGCCGGCGCGACGAGAGCTGCGCCGGGCTTCTGTGGTTCGCGTTCAAGGCCGCCGATGCCGCGACGCGCGATAGCGCGGCGGCCGGTCTGCGCGCCGCCGGTGCTGCGGTCGAGCCGATCGAGAACGGCTTCGAGGCGCGCGATCCCTGGGGAACGCGCGTGCGCGTCGTGACGTGAGAGGGGCGCGATCGTCGTCAGCGCGCGAAGTCGACGAGCATCGCGGCGGTGACGACAGCGGCATCATCGGAAAGCCGCCGGGCACGTCCTCAGACGGTGAACGCTTTGCCCTTTTCCGGCACGATCACCCTGGTGGCGTGCCCTTGCATTTCGGCCAGGAACTTGTCGGCGGTCGCCTCGATGATCGGGAACGATCCATAGTGGCAAGGGATCACGGCGGCGAGCTTGAAAAAGCGCTTGACCGCCAGCGCCGCGGTTTTCGGGCTCATCGTGAAGCGGTCGCCGATCGGCACCATGGCGACGTTCGGCTGATGAATCTCGGCGATCAGCCCCATGTCCGAGAAGATGTCGGTGTCCCCCATGTGGTAGACGGTCGGTTCGCCCGCAGCCTTGACGACAACACCGCACGGATTGCCGAGGTAGATCGGCATCCCGTCCTTGATGTCGCCCGAGGAGTGGTCGGCGCGTACCAGCGTGACCGTGAATCCACCCTGATCGGTGGTCCCGCCGGTGTTCATCGGGTCGAATTTCTCCAGACCCTTGCCGGCGAGCCACATGCACAGGTCGTAGTTGGTGATCACGGGCGCGCCGGTCGCCTTCGCGATCTCGAGCGCGTCGCCGACGTGATCGCCATGGCCGTGCGTGAGCACGATGTGAGTCACGCCCTTGATCGCGGACTGCTTGTCGGACACGAAGGCCGGGTTGCCGGTGAAAAAGGGATCAAGCAGCACCGTCTTGCCGCCGAACTCCAGGCGGAATGCCGAATGTCCGTACCAGGTGATTTGCATGGTTGCGTCCCGTTCGTCGAGTGGATCGACGCGCAGGATAGTGCCCGGCGCCACGCGATCAACCGGCGCGCAAGTCTCGTTGGTTGGCCGCCGGCGACGTGCTAGGCGGGGGCGCCCATGCCTGCGCCGATCTTGCCCTTGGTCGAAGCCGCGCTCGTGCTGCCGCCGCGCGGAGCGCTGCTCGGGCTCGATCTCGGCAGCAAGACGATCGGAATAGCGGTCAGCGATCCGGACCGAAGACTCGCGACCGGCGTGGAGACGATCGTGCGCACGCGTTTCAACGCCGATGCGGCGCGCCTGCTGGCGCTCGCAGCCGAACGCAAGGCGGTGGGACTGGTGCTCGGCCTGCCCCTCAATATGGATGGAAGCGAAGGCCCGCGCGCGCAGTCGACCCGCGCATTCGCGCGCAACCTGGCGCGCCTGACCGAGCTACCGATCGCGCTCTGGGACGAGCGGCTGTCGACGGCGGCGGTCGAGCGCGACCTGATCGCCGCCGACGCCAGCCGCGCCAAGCGCGCGGCCGTCGTCGATCAGCACGCCGCCGCCTTCATCCTGCAGGGCGCGCTCGATCGGCTGGCCCGGATGGAAAGCCCACCCAAAATCCAGTGAGGATCAACGGCTGCCGGCGTCGCAGGGGCGCACGCGGCCGTAGCCCAGATCTAACATGCAGGAGTAGTAGCGCTGGCCGCTGAAGCGGTTGTAGGCATAGTACTGGCCATCAAATCCGAGCGACCCGACCGTGTCCGGCCCGCCCCACCACGGCGCGACGCCGTTGTAGCCATTATAATATTGGTCTCCACGGTACACTTTCTTCGACTTCTTGGCCGCAACGGTGACGACGTCGCCGGCAACGGCCGCCTTGAGCGCGACGGAATTGGACGCGATAGGCGCCGCCGAGGTCGGGGCGGCGGCCAGAGCGGCCGCCGAAAGGCCGAACAGAGCGGCCGCGATCTTGAGCTTGGTCATAGTCGCCTCTTCGTTTGCGCCCCCCTCTGGCAACTCGCGCACGCGACCGCACGGGGCTGTTAGGACTCCAACTTAGACGCTTCCGGCGCGTTCCAGGTTCAATATCGGGCTGAATTTTTTGTGATCTCGGCTGGCAGTGGCCCATGCAACGGCCCGCAGGGGTGGGCTATGGCGGCAGGGCCCGTTCCGTCAGCCGTGCCGCGACCGCTGGCGGGAGCACCGCGGTACCGTAGGTGCCGCGGCGGCCGGCCCGCAGACGCGCTTCGGCAAACGTCTCGGCGATGTCGGAGGGGGCGCTCCGGGCGAGCGCGGCGGCGGCGGCCAGCACGGCCAGGCGCTCGACCGCGGCGCGGGCATTCGCCTCGGCGGCGCCGCCCGACAGGCCGTCGCTCACGAACCGCACGGCGTCGGCCGCCCCGGGCAGGTCGGCGGTTTCGCGCCCGAGCTCGGCCAGCACCGCGTGCGCCTGCCCAGGCTCGCGCGCGAGCGCACGCAGAACGTCGAGGCACATGACGTTGCCGGCCCCTTCCCAGATGGCGTTGAGCGGGGCCTCGCGATAAAGGCGCGCGAGTGTGCCCTCCTCGATGTAGCCGTTGCCGCCGAGGCACTCCAGGCACTCGTAAATCAGCGCCGGCGTGGTCTTGCACACCCAGTACTTGATCGCCGGCGTGAGCAGGCGCGCCCGCGCCGCCTCCAAGGGCTCCCTTTCCGCCTGGTCGAACGCGCGGCACAGCCGGATCATGACGGCGAGAACGCCCTCGACCTCCAGCGCCAGGTCGGCCAGCACCGTGCGCATCAGCGGCTGGTCGGCAAGCTTGCGCTGGAACACAGTGCGATGGCGGGCATGATGCACGGCCTGCGCCAGCGCCATCCGCATTTGCCCGGCCGACCCGATGATGCAGTCGAGCCGCGTCTGTTGCACCATCTCGATGATGGTGCGCACGCCGCGGCCCTCTTCGCCGATGCGCCAGGCGAAGGCTTGCGTGAACTCGACCTCGGACGACGCGTTCGAGCGATTGCCGAGCTTGTCCTTGAGCCGCTGAAACTTGAGGCCGTTGATCTCGCCGTTCGGGCGAAAACGGGGCATCAGGAAGCAGGTCAGTCCGCCGGGCGCCTGCGCGAGCACCAGGAACGCATCGCACATCGGAGCTGACATGAACCATTTATGGCCGGTGATCTCGTAGGCCTCGCCGGCGGGGACGGCCTGGGTGGTATTGGCCCGGACGTCGGATCCGCCTTGCTTCTCGGTCATCCCCATGCCGAGCGTGATGCCGCGCTTCTCCCACCACGGCCGGAAGCTCGGATCGTATTCGCGCGAGAGGATCTGCGGCAGCAACCGGTCGCGCAACGCCGGCTCGACCGCCAACGCGCCGACGGCCGCGCGGGTCATCATGACCGGACACGTGTGCCCATTCTCGACCTGGGCGACGATATAGGAGCGTGCCGCGCAGGCGACCTCGGCCGGGGGGGCCGCGCGCGTGCCGTCGGCATTCCAGGTCGAGGCATGCAACCCGGCCGCGATGCTCTCGGTCATGAAGCGGTGATAGGCCGGGTGGAACTCGATCACGTCGCAGCGGAAACCCTTGGTGTCGAAGGTCTTGAGCTTCGGGGTGTTCTCATTGGCGAGGCGCGCTTGCTCGGCAAACTCCGCCGAGCCCCAGCGCCGGCCGAAGGCGGAAAGCTCGGCGGCGCCGTCGCGCAGGCCATTTGCCCGCAGGGCCTCCTGCAGCGGCAGGTCGGCGCCATAGAGGTCGACGTCGACGAACGGCGGCGACTGGTTGAAAACCTCATGGGTTTCGAATCTGGCGGGCGCGGTCATGGGCTTTGCTCCTCGCCGGATCGTAGCACGGGACGGCGCGACAAGCGCGCGCGACCTTCTCCTGTGGAAGCAGCGCCGCGGCCTTGCCGCAGCCGCGCGAGGCGCCTATAGACACCGCTTTGATGAACGTCGCCCCGAAATCCTCGTTCGTCCTCAGCCGACGCCACCTGCTGGGGATCGAGGGGCTTTCCCATGCGGACATCGTCGGCCTGCTCGACCTCGCGGAGGAATTCGTCGAGCTCAACCGGCAGATCGAGAAAAAGCGCGCGTCGTTGCGCGGCCGTACGCTGATCAACCTGTTCTTCGAAGCCTCGACCCGAACCCAGTCGTCGTTCGAGCTCGCCGGCAAGCGGCTCGGCGCCGACGTGATGAACATGGCGGTCGCCTCGTCCTCGGTGAAGAAGGGCGAAACGCTGATCGACACCGCGATCACGCTCAACGCGATGCATCCCGATCTGCTGGTGGTGCGTCACCATGCCTCCGGCGCGGTCGCGCTGCTGGCGCAGAAGGTCGACTGCGCCGTCGTCAATGCCGGTGACGGCTCGCACGAGCACCCGACCCAGGCGCTGCTCGACGCCCTGACCATCCGCCGCAACAAGGGACGCATCGAGCGGCTGGTGGTGGCGATCTGCGGCGACATCATGCACTCGCGCGTCGCGCGCTCGAACATCATCCTGTTGAACACGATGGGCGCGCGCGTACGCGTGGTCGCGCCCTCGACCTTGCTGCCCCAGGGGGTGGAGCGGCTCGGGGTCGAGGTCGCCCGCGACATGCGCGAAGGCTTGAGCGGCGCCGATATCGTGATGATGCTGCGGCTGCAGCGCGAGCGCATGAACGGCTCGTTCGTGCCTTCGGTGCAGGAGTACTTCCACTTCTACGGCCTCGACCAGACCAAGCTGCGCTACGCCAAGCCGGACGCGCTGGTCATGCACCCGGGCCCGATGAACCGTGGGGTCGAGATCGATTCCGCGGTCGCCGACGGCGCGCAGTCGCTGATCCGCCAGCAGGTCGAGATGGGGGTGGCGGTGCGGATGGCGGTGCTCGAAGCGCTGTCGCGGAACCTGCCGAATGCCTGAGGGCGGCCCCGGCGGCTTTGGCGATGCCCTGCTCGGCATGGCGGCGCGGCGCGTGCGGCTGTTGACCATCATCGTCATCGTGGGGGCGATTACTCTGATTGCCGGGCAGGACCTGTCGTGGAGCGCGATCACGGTCGTCGGCGTCGCGCTCCTGGCAATCGCAGCCGCCGCGATCGCCGCCGCGCTCTGGCTGCGCATGCGCCGCCCAGCCGGCCGACGGCCCGGAACTTGAGCATGCTGCACGAGCCGCGCCCGATCCTGCTCGCGAATGCCCGCATCGTCGATCCCTCGCGCGATCTCGACATGCACGGCGACCTTTTGATCGCCGACGGCATCGTGCGCGACGCGCAGCCGGGCATTCGCGCGTCCGGAGTGCCGCAGGGCACCGAGATCGTCGATTGCGCCGGCAAGCTGATCGCCCCGGGCCTGATCGACATGCGCGCGTTCGTCGGCGAGCCGGGCGCCGAGCACCGCGAGACTTTCGCCTCGGCGAGCCAGGCAGCCGCCGCCGGGGGCGTCACCACGATCGTCTGTCAGCCCAACACCTCGCCGGCGATCGACGATCCGGCCATCGTCGACTTCGTGCTGCGCCGCGCCCGCGACAACGCGATCGTGCACGTCCACCCGATGGCGGCGCTCACCAAGGGCCTCGAGGGCAAGGAGCTGACCGAGATCGGTCTCCTGCGAGCGGCCGGCGCCGTCGCCTTCACGGACGGCGCGCGGAGCGTCGCCAATGCTCAGATGATGCGACGCGCGCTCACCTATGCGCGCGATTTCGATGCCTTGATCGTCCATCACACAGAGGATCCCGATCTGGTCGGCGACGGCGTGATGAACGAGAGCGAGTTCGCGGCCCGACTGGGGCTGGTGGGCATTCCGAAGGCCGCGGAGACGATCCTGCTCGAGCGCGACCTCCGTCTCGTCGCCGGGGTCGGCGGCCGCTACCAGGCCGCCTCCGTGAGCTGCAGCGAGTCGCTCGACGTGCTGCAACGCGCGAAGGACGGCGGGCTGGCGGTGACAGCGGCAGCCTCGATCAACCATCTGACCCTCAACGAGCTCGACATCGGCGCCTATCGTACGTTCTGCAAGGTGATGCCGCCGCTGCGCGGGGAGGAGGATCGTGTCGCCCTCGTGAGCGCGCTCGCCTCAGGGCTGCTCGACGTGGTGATGTCGGATCATGATCCACAGGATGTCGAGACCAAGCGGCTGCCGTTCGCGGAGGCAGCTCCCGGCGCCATCGGGATCGAGACGATGCTGGTCGCAGGCCTTCGCCTCGTGCACAACGAGGAGCTCGGTCTGATGACCCTGCTCAAGGCGATGTCGACGCGGCCGGCCGAGCTGTTGGGCATCGCGGGCGGGACGCTGCGCCAGGGCGCGCGTGCCGACGTCATCGTGGTCGACCTCGAAGCGCCGTGGGTGCTCGATCCGGCGGATCTCAAGTCGAAGTGCAAGAACACGCCGTTCGACGAAGCGCGACTGCAGGGGCGCGTGGTGCGCACGATCGTGAGCGGGCGAACGGTGTACGAGTACGTTTGACGCCATGCTCCACCCGATCAATTGGTCGCTCGCCCTGCCCTACTACGCGGCCGCGCTGGCGTTCGGGTATCTGCTCGGCTCGATCCCGTTCGGCCTGATCCTGACCCGGCTTGCCGGCACCGCCGACATCCGCGGTATCGGATCGGGGAACATCGGCGCCACCAACGTGCTGCGCACCGGCCGCAAGGGCTTGGCGGCGGCGACGCTGCTGTTCGACGTGCTCAAAGGCGCCGCCGCGGTACTGATCATGGAATGGCTGTGGGGGCGCGACCACGCCGTCATCGCCGGCCTCGGCGCATTCCTCGGCCACCTGTTTCCGGTCTGGCTGAAGTTCAAGGGCGGCAAGGGGGTCGCGACCTATCTCGGCATCCTGGCCGCCCTCGCCTGGCCGGCAGCGCTGGCGTTCGCCGCCGTCTGGCTCGCAATCGCCGCGCTCACCCGCTATGCGTCGCTCGCCTCGCTGATTGCGAGCGCCGCGACGCCGGTGGTGCTGTGGCTCAACGACGACCGGCTGGAGGCGCAGCTCTTCCTGGTGCTCACCATCATGGTCGGCATCGTGCACCGGAAAAACATCGCGCGGCTCGTCAACGGGACCGAGAGCAAGATCGGCAAGCCGGCGCTACGTGCACCCGAAGCTTGAGGGGTCGGAGTGGGCACTCCAACCATGCGTACGTTGATCCCCGGCAGTCTCACGATCCTGTCAGCCTATCCCGATCCGCCCTTCGACATCATGAAGGATGGCGTTGCGACCGGATTCGACATCGAACTGATGCGTGCGGTGTGCGGCCGCCTCTCCCTCGAACCGCGGCCGCTTGCCTATGCGGGCGAGGATTTCAACGGCATTTTCGCGGAGCTGGCTCGGGGGACCTGCGACGTGGTGATCTCGGGGACTACGATCACACCGGAACGCGCTGCGCTGGTGCGGTTCTCGCGGCCATATTTGCAGTTCAACCAGGGTATCGCGGTCAATCGGCGCCTCACTCCCCATGTCAGCTCGACCGCCGACCTGCGCGGCCTGACTGCCGGCATCCAGAAAGGGAATACGTCAGACATTGTCGCCCGGGATCTGCTGGCGCAAGGCGCCATCGCGGCGATACGCTATTATCCCTATCACGGTATCGGCACGGCACTCGATGACCTTAAAGCCGGACGCATCGGCCTCGTTATCAAGCTCTTGCCGGTGATTTCATGGCTCACGCGCGAGCGGCGAGAGCTCGCGGTCGCGATGCAGGTTCCGACCCATGAGCGGCTCGGGATCGCTTATGCGCCGGGTCGCGCCGATCTCTGCGATGCCGTCGACGCCACCATTGAGGCATTGCGCCAGAGCGGCGAGTTCGCAAAGCTGCAGGCCGCCTGGCCGGGCACCGGCGCGACCGCATGAGGGCAATGCATGCATGCGTTCAAGCTTTATACCGGCAAGGACAATGCCTCGCACGTGCTCGAGGGTACGCTGGCGCTTGATCGACGCACCGACGTCATGGCGGTTCACTTCAAGGAATCGCCGCCACATTCTGCCTTCGACTGGCACGACGCACCGGAACCGCAATACGTCATCACCCTCACCGGCACACTCGAGTTCACTACTCGCGACGGTGAGACTTTCATCATAAGGCCCGGCGACGTCCTCGTGGCGACTGACAGCGCCGGCAGCGGCCATAAATGGCGCCTGATCGATGACGCGCCATGGCGGCGCTGCTACGTCGTGCTCAAACCTGGCGCGACGGACCTGTTCGCAAGCTAAGGAATAGTGCGCCCTATAGCCGGGCCTTGCGGTTGTGTCTCCTATTGGCCGATCGTGTTGAGAACTCCGCACAGGAAGCAAGTTGAAGCGCCCGCAAGCGCGCTTGTCTTGTCGATCAATGGCAAGCGCAGTTGCGATGGCGGCCCGGGATGTCTTTGCTCAAGCACCATGCTCGATGCCGACTTTCGGGCGTGACAATGGTCAACGGCACCGAAAGCAAGATCGGCCAGCCGGCGGTCCGTGCAGCCGAGGCTCGAGGCTCCGAGCGGCGCTTCAACAGGCCGTGTTTCAGGCTAAGGTGGTGCTTGGCCGCCGGCCTTGGAGGCGCGCCCCGTTCGATCCGAGCCGATGTGGTGAAAGCAAAGCAAGGCACGGGCGTCCGCTTGACCGACGAGCAGCGGCTCGACTGGCTGCGCCTGATCCGCAGCGAGAACGTCGGCCCGCGCGGTATTATGGCGCAAACGCCACCAGCCTTACTCTGACGGGCCAGTGATCCATAGCCAAATGGGGGTTTCCCTGCCGATGACATACAGTCGCAGGTAGATTGCCTGCTTTAGGTTTTTGCCCCAGTCGAAATGGTCAGCTTCCCTGAACACAAATTTATGCGAGCCGTGCGGCGGGATGGTCAGGTTATACACGTCCCAAGGCTCAATCGGGGACTCGTCCTTGACCACCTTCCTGGTCATCGGAACATTCAATCCGAGCACCTTGCGCTTCTCAACCCACGCAAGGTCAAAGGAGTGAATGTGAGCAGGTAAGCTGGAGGCGTTTAGCAGTAGGATCGTGTTCCCCATACCCGGATCAGAGATCAGGGTGGTACTCACCCTGAAACGGATTCGCCGCGCTGAAAAAAACTCGTAGATTCGGATCGTAGCAAGGATAACGGCAGTAATGGCGCCGATGATGCTCAGCCAAAGTGTAACGCTTGCTTGGTCCATTTGGCGGCCGGGCGCGTTTTGGTGCGGCCCGAAGCTACCACCGGCCACCGTAACGTGGTAAAGCGGAGGGGACGGGATTTGAACCCGCGCGGGCGGTGCGAGCGCCCGTACCGTTTTTAAGACGGTTGCAATCAGCCAGACTCTGCCACCCCTCCAGGGGTGTAGACGGCCCGGCCCCACCGCCGGGCCGTTTTGCTTACTGCTTGTCAGGGGCGGGCTTCGCAACGATCTCGATCTCACCCGTACCATGGTAGATCAGGTCGAAGATGTTGTTTGCCGCGCTAAGCCACTTGGCGCGACCTTCAACGGTCCAATTCGTACCCGGCTCGGGCAGCGTGTCCAGCAAGCCTTGAATGAATGGATGCCGACCGCCCGCGTCTACGTCCGCGACCTTGGCCGCAGAACGCCCAGTAGCGGCACCATTGCCGGCGACCGCATCTTCCGCCGGAGTTGCGCGAGCGGTCATCGGCGCGCCGGCAATGATCGGCTCAATCAGGCGATCGTTGCCGGTCGCAAAAAAACCTGCCTGCTGCGCGGACTTGTCGAACGCGAGCCGTGCCGCAGTCTTTTGTTTGACAGCAACGCCAAACTTGATGAAAGCGTTTTCCAACCCCTGCGGTCGGGGCGGAAGTTGCTTTCCTTTGAACTCGTCGTAGATCTTCCGATAGAGGGGCACGCTCAAGAACGCATCCTTGCGCGCCGCCCGTTGCCTCTTTTCGTCCTTGTCCACAATCCCGAAGCCTATATCGGTCAGTTCATACTTGCCCTGGGCGTTGCTGATGAGCCCGAAAATTCGAGCGGTCGCGACTTTCATCACAAACGCGCCGCCGCGCGCTTCGTGGTTCATCACGCCGGCCAACTGTTCCGTGGTCAACGGAACTGCGCCTGCGTTCAAGATCGCCTGTGCAACCGTGATGCCGAGTTCCAGGTCTCGGTAAGCGAACGCGATAGTGGACGACTCACGCTCGGGGGGCGCGGGTTTCTTTTTTGCGACCTTGGCGCCGCCAAGGTCTGCAAGAAATGTTAATAGCTATAATTGGGCTGGTTTAGTGGTTCTTCTCGAATCTTGAGAATCGCCCCTAGCGCCGAGGGGGGCGAACGTTGACGCCCTTTGGCTTGCCCTTCGGATCGAAAACAAGCTCTACGCCGGCATCTTCTAAGGCCCGCTGGATTGCCCCTAAATTGTTGGCAATCGGCGTCCGGCTACCATTTTCAAAATCTTTGATCGTGCTCAGGCCAACGATGGCTCGCCTGGCCAACTCCTGCTGGGACCAGCCTAGCCAGCCGCGCGCAGCGCGGACTTGTTCGGGTGACGGCGCCATAGAAGTCATATAGCCGATGAAAACTATTTTGGCAAGGATCAGCTATTTTAGTTGACATGAGCCATATCAGCCAATATAGTCAACCTAAGCTAAAAAGGTTGACGGCGGATGGCCCAGCATTTCTTACTGTCTCGCGAAGCCAAGACGCTCACGCTGGCGTCCGTGCTCCGTATGACGGATGCCGAGGCCGAAGCCACGTTCCGCCAAGTCCGTTGGCCCGACACGGCCGGCGCCCCGGTTTGCCCGCACTGTGGCGGCCTCGATGCCTACGAAGCCCGCCGGCCGAAGGGCAATCTTCGCTTTCGTTGCAAGGCGTGCTGCAAGGATTTCTCGATCACGTCGGGGACGCTGTTCGGCTCGCACAAGCTCCCGCTTCGCGGTTACCTGGCTGCCATCGCGATCTTCTGCAACGAAGTGAAGGGCAAGAGCATGTTGGCCCTGTCCCGCGACCTGGGCACGTCCTACAAGGCGGCGTTCGTGCTGGCGCACAAGTTGCGTGAAGCCATGGCAGCCGAGTTGCGCGGCCGTGTCGTCGGCGGAGAGGGCAAGGTCGCGGAGATCGACGGCGGATATTTCGGCGGCTACGTGAAACCGGCCAACAAGCGTGAGCACCGCAAAGATCGCCGGTTCTTGGAGAACCAATCCGGTAAGCGCCGTTGCGTAGTGGTGATCCGCGAGCGTGGCGGCAATACGCTGCCGGGCGTGTTCGGCAGCGAAGCGCAAGCCCTCTCGTTTATTCGGTCGCGCGTTGCCGCGGGCACGCTGCTGAATGCCGACGAGTCGGCGAGCTGGAATGACCTTCACGCCCGCTTTGAAATGCTCCGCGTCAACCACGAACAAGCCTATCGTGGCGACGACGGCGCTTGCACCAACCAAGCCGAGTTATTCTTCTCGCGGATGCGTCGAGCCGAGATCGGGCACCACCACCATGTCGCAGGCCCGTACCTTCTGCGCTTCGCCCAGGAAATGGCGTGGCGCGAGGATAACCGCCGCATGTCGAACGGCGAGCAATTCAACCGGCTGGCGGGGCTGGCGTTGAACCGCGGCAAGTCTGTGGACTTCACCGGCTACTGGCAGCGGCATGTCGTCGCCCCCTTGAACCAGCGGTAATTTGCTGCCGACTAAGACGCAACACCCGCGGCTAAATCGGGGGAAGCAGGAACGTCTGACACGTCTACGTGTTGACTTTGCGCTCTATAGGTGCCGATAACGGTTCACGTGAGTTCTGGCCGATTCGGGGCGAAGGCTGGAGCACGGATTCGTAAAAAGTCAAGCCCTTGAGTTGACGAGACCCACGTCGACCCTATATCATGCCGTAGCCCGGGGGAGACGTCTGGTTAACCGATTGTTAATCAAGCGTTAATCCTCCGGACATGTCACTTGTCGTACAAGCGACAGAAGGAGGTGAGCAGCTATGTCGGAGCACGAGAAAGACGGCCTCACAGCCTGCCTCTTCTCGAGGCAGGACATGAAGCTGCGCAATATCAAGTTTTTCCGTGGCGAGGCGGATGTCATCAGCGCCGAGGATTTCCGTCGGCAGAGTTGCTCGATGATCGAGCAGCAAAAAACTGGACAGGCGACACGGAACAGTGGCCCCACCCGTAGTGATGTGGCCCCGCTTGACGTGCGCGCTTATGTTGCAAATATGTGAAAGCAACCTAAGCTCAGCTGGTTAGGAGAGCCCGGGTTCTACCCGGGCTCTCTTCGTTTGGGGGGACCGGCCCATGAAAATCCGACAACTCATACGTCATTTTGCCACCCGTGAAATTGTCCCGATCCAAGTCGAGGAGGTTGTCGAGGTCGTCCGTTCGTGGGGCGTTAAGGATGACGTCTTCTTTTGGGACGTAGATACCGACGTTGACATCATGAAAGGCCAGATTGTTGCGTGGGAGTCGCCTTGGAACGATGGCACAATCAAGTACTTTGCTGACATTTCTACTGCCAGGATCTTGAAAAAACAGAGAAGCGTCTAGTCGAGTGCAAAGAAGTACTTCATATACTTGATCCAGATTGGGCAATGGTAAACACTCAAACGGACTTGAAGGTCTTGGTAGAAACAATAATCATTCCTCCTCAGTTCCAAGATCCTCACGCGGAGAATATGAGACACGCCAACAATGATAACGTCGCGATTCTACACGCAGTCGCGGTGCTGTTCCCCTTCAAAGTTCGTCAACTGCTCTTGCCCCCCTTCGAGGAAGGTAAGATCTCAATCCAGGAAATCGCGGAAAAGATTGTTGATCTCCCGCCCAAATACGTTGCCACGGTGATGAGCCACCGGTGGGAAACCATCTACGACCTGATGATGGGCGAATAGGACCCGAAGTCCTTATCGCGCCAGCGCCCAACGCCTTGGCGCGCCCTGTCCGACCGTGACGACCGTGTCGCCATCGTGGCCTAGCAGGGAACGGTTGACCGCCCCGTAGAGGTCGCGGACCTGGGCGGCCGTAGGCTCGGTGACGCCGAGTTTGGCCAGCATGGCTAGGCAAAGCTCCCGAACGGTCATCGGCTCGGCAGCATCTCGTAGAGCGTCCAAGGCGGCTCGCCAGCACTCTCCGCGCCGGTAGAACGGGTTGCCCCGCCGCCGCCGTTTCACCGCTATGCGGCGAACGTCATAAGCCGGATCGAACAGCCGAATCACGGCCTCAACCGCCCGCATCTGTTCGGCCAGCTTGTGGCCTTGCTCTTTGTGGCGCTGGATCTGCCCGCCCAAGTCGGCGTGAAGCTTGACCAGGGTATGCACGACCGGGTGATCCGGCCTCGCGTCGAATGCTCTTGTGCCCATGCACCAAAATTTAGTGCCAGAGCCGATTCAAATCCCGTGGCGTTTGCGCCATAATACCGGGCCCGCGCAGTTTTCGCGCCCTGCTCAACCACTTCGGCGGTGCCAAGTCGGCGCTCACGGGGCTGCCCGAACTGGCGCGACGCGGCGGCGCGGAACGGCCGGGGCGGATCTGCTCGCAAGCCGAAGCCGAGCGAGAGATGCGCGCCGCAGGGCGGATCGGCGCGAGCTTCATCGCGCTCGGCGAGCTCGACTATCCGGCCCGGCTTGCGGCGATCGACGATGCGCCGCCGTTGCTGGCCGTGCGCGGAGCGATCGCCTGCCTGGCACGGCCGATGCTGGCGATAGTCGGCTCGCGCAATGCCTCCGGCGCCGGCATCAAGTTCGCCGAGCAGCTGGCGCGCGAACTCGGGCTCGCCGGCCTCGTCATCGTCTCCGGCCTCGCGCGCGGCATCGATGCGGCTGCGCACCGCGCCAGCCTGACGACCGGCACGGTGGCGGTGCTGGCGGGCGGGCACGAGCAGGTCTACCCGCCCGAGCATGCCGGCCTTCTCGGCCAGATCCTGGAGCACGGCGCCGCGATCTCGGAGATGCCGATCGACCGGGAGCCGCGCGCCCACGACTTCCCCCGCCGCAATCGCCTGATCTCGGGCCTCGCGGTCGGCGTGGTGATCGTCGAGGCGGCGCGCCGCTCCGGCTCGCTGATCACGGCGCGCATGGCACTCGAGCAAGGCCGCGAGGTGTTCGCCGTGCCCGGGTCGCCACTCGACCCGCGCGCCGAGGGGACGAACGCGCTCATCAAGCAGGGTGCGACGCTGGTGACCGAGGCCGAAGACGTGCTCGCCACGGTCCGGCCGATTCTCGACCGCCCGCTTGAACAGAGGGCGGGCGAGGCCGACGTGGAGGATGAAGCGCCCTTGAGCGAACCTGAAGCGGGCGACCGCGCCGGCATCATCGAGCTGCTCGGCCCTACGCCGATCGGGATCGACGACCTGATCCGGCTGTCGGGTACCTCGCCGGCGATCGTGCGAACCGTCCTGTTGGAATTCGAGATTGCCGGCCGGCTCGAACGCCAGGGTAACGGGCTGTACGCCATGGTTCGCTGACCGGGAAACCGGCAAGAGCACGCCTCCAATTGTGCCCGGCCGAATTTTGCCCGCGTCGAATCAATAAGATAGGCGAGGTTGTTGAAGCTTACGGAAGGCTCCGCCGGGGCTTCGGAATCGGCACCGCCCGATGCCGCCGCCGGCCGGCATATTTGACAGCCAGGGTTCGATTACCCATGTTCCGGCCGACCGCGGCCGCGCCGCCCCTTGCGCCGAGCGCCGCCATTGACCTCCTCGATCGCCCGTATTGAATGAACATCGTCGTCGTCGAATCCCCTGCTAAGGCCAAGACAATCAATAAATATCTTGGCCGTGGCTACGAGGTGCTGGCCTCCTTCGGCCATGTCCGGGACCTGCCGGCCAAGACCGGCTCGGTCGACCCCGAGTCGGACTTCCGCATGGTCTGGGAGGTCGACGCCAAGGCGCAGAAGCGGCTGGCGGAGATCACCCGCGCGGTCAAAGCCGCCGACAAGCTGATCCTTGCGACCGACCCGGACCGCGAGGGCGAGGCGATCTCGTGGCACGTGCTGGAGATCCTCAAGGAGAAGCGGGCGCTCAAGGCACAGGCGGTCGAGCGCGTGGTGTTTAACGCCATCACCAAGGCGGCGGTCACCGAAGCGATGAAGCACCCGCGCGGCATCGACGCGGCCCTCGTCGACGCCTACCTGGCGCGCCGGGCGCTCGACTACCTGGTCGGCTTCACGCTCTCGCCGGTGCTCTGGCGCAAGCTGCCGGGCGCGCGCTCCGCCGGGCGCGTCCAGTCGGTGGCGTTGCGATTGGTCTGCGACCGCGAGCTCGAGATCGAAAAGTTCGTCGCGCGCGAGTATTGGTCGCTTGCCGCGATATTGGCGACGCCGCGGGGCGAAACATTCGAAACGCGGCTGGTGGGCGCCGACGGCGAGAAGATCCAGCGGCTCGACATCGGCTCCGGAGCCGAGGCCGAAGCGTTCAAGCAGGCGCTGGAAGCTGCGACTTTCTCAGTCGCCTCGGTGGAGGCGAAGCCCGCCAAGCGCCATCCGCCACCGCCGTTTACGACCTCGACGCTGCAGCAGGAAGCGAGCCGCAAGCTCGGGCTCGCCCCGGCGCAGACCATGCGGCTGGCGCAGCGACTCTACGAAGGCACCGATATCGGCGGCGACACCGTCGGGCTGATTACCTACATGCGCACCGACGGCGTGCAGATGGCCGAGGAGGCGATCGCCTCAAGCCGCAAGCTGATCGGCCTCGATTACGGCGATCGCTACGTTCCGGCGGCGCCCCGGCGCTACCAGACCAAGGCCAAGAACGCCCAGGAGGCGCATGAAGCGATCAGGCCGACCGAATTCGCCCACCGCCCGCGCGAGATCGCCAGGCACCTCGAGCCCGACCAGGCGAGGCTGTACGAGCTGATCTGGCTGCGCGCGGTCGCCAGCCAGATGGAATCCGCCGAGCTCGAGCGCACGATCGTCGACGTTGTTGCCAAGGCGGGTGACCGGACGCTCGATCTGCGCGCGACCGGCACGGTCGTGCAGTTCGACGGCTTCCTCACCCTCTACCAGGAAGGCCGCGACGATGAGGAGGACGAGGATGGCCGCCGCCTGCCGGCGATGAGCGTCGGCGAAGCGCTGAGCAAGCGCTCGATCGATGCCGCCCAGCATTTCACCGAGCCACCCCCGCGTTTCTCCGAAGCCTCGCTGGTCAAGCGCATGGAGGAGCTCGGCATCGGCCGCCCGTCCACCTACGCGGCCATCCTGCAAGTGCTCAAGGACCGCGGCTACGTCCGCATCGACAAGCGCCGGCTGGTGCCCGAGGACAAGGGCCGGCTGGTGATCGCATTCCTCGAGAGCTTCTTTGCGCGCTACGTCGAATACGACTTCACCGCCTCGCTCGAAGAGCAACTCGACCGCGTCTCCAACAACGAGGTCGACTGGCGGCAGCTGCTGCGCGATTTCTGGCGGGGTTTCATCGGCGCCGTCGACGACATCAAGGATGTGCCGGTGGGCGAGGTGCTCACCGCCCTCGACGAGCTGCTCGCGCCGCACGTCTTTCCGGTGCGGGCCGATGGCGGCGACCCGCGCCGATGTCCGACCTGCGGGACCGGCCGGCTCTCGATCAAGCTCGGGCGGTTCGGGGCTTTCATCGGCTGCTCGAACTATCCCGAATGCCGCCATACACGCGCGTTCTCGGAGAACGGCGACCAACCCGACGGCGGCACCCGCACCCTCGGGCAGGATCCGGAGACCGGCCTCGAGGTCACGGTGCGGTCGGGTCGTTTCGGTCCCTACATTCAGCTCGGCGAGGCGCAGAACGGCGAGAAGCCGAAGCGTGCCAGCATTCCCAAGGGCCAGTCGCCCGACGACATCGACTTGCAACGGGCGCTGGCGCTGTTGTCGCTGCCGCGCGAAATCGGCCGCCACCCGGAATCGGGCGAAACGATCATGGCCGGCATCGGTCGCTATGGTCCGTATGTCCAGCATGGAAAGACTTACGCCAACCTCGAGGCCGGCGACGACGTGCTCGCGCTCGGACTGAACCGGGCGGTCACGCTGATCGCCGAGAAGGCGTCGAAAGCTGGACGCGGACGCCGCGGAAGTCCCGATCCGGGGCGTGCGCTCGGCGAGCACCCGCAAAAGGGCGGACCGGTGGTCGCGCGGAACGGGCGCTACGGGCCCTATGTCAGCCATGCCGGCGTGAACGCGACCTTGCCGCGCGACAAGTCGCCGGACACCGTCACGCTCGACGAGGCGGTCGCCCTGATCGACGCGAAGGCGGAGAGCCGGGGCGGCAGGCCCTCGGCGCGGCGTGCGCCGGGGAAGACGGCGACCCGCAAACGCACCGCCGCAAAGTCGTCCTCCGAAAAACCGAAACCGCAGCGCAAAGTGAAAAAGGCCGCCAAGTGAGCGCGCCTCACGCCGACCTTTTCTCGGCGGCGCTCGACCATCACCAACGCGGCCGTTTGGCGCAAGCCGAACAGATCTACCGCCAGATTCTCGCCGCCGACCCGAACCACGTCGGCAGCCTGAACTTCCTCGGCGTGATCGAGCACCAGGGCGGGCGCCACGAAAGCGCGATCGATCTTCTCCGCAAGGCGATCGCCGTGAACGACCAGATACCCGACTGCCACAACGGCATGGGCGAAGCGCTGCGAGCTCTCCGGCGCCACGACGAGGCCGTCGATCATTTCAATCGCGCGATCGCGCTCGATCCGACTTTCACTGAGGCACACAACAATCGCGGCAGCGCCCTGGCGGCGCAGGGCAAGGTCGACGAAGCCGTCCAGTCATTCCGGCGCGCGTTGGAAATCGAGCCGAGATCTGCGCTGGTACACAGCAACCTCGGCAAGGCGCAGCGTGCGCTCGGTAAGCCGCAGCAGGCGACCGCGTCGTTTCGCGCCGCGCTGGCACTGGCCCCGGACCTGCCCGAAGCGCTGCAGAATCTCGCTCTACTGCGGCTTGCGGAAGGCGACGGGCTTGAAGCCGTTGAGCTCGCGCATCGCGCGCTCACGACCAGCGATACGCCCGAGACGCGGTCGTTGTTCGCGCGCACCCTGGTCGCGCTGCGCGATCCTCCCGACTTGCCCGACCGGGACACCTTGCTCATCCGCGCCGTGTCGGCGCCCTGGGCGCGCCCGGGCGAGCTCGTCCGCGTCGCCGCCAATGTCATGCGGCGCGATGCCGCGATCTCCGCGCTGATTGATCGCATCGCCGCCGGCTGGCCGTCGCGGCCCGAGCTTTCCGCGGCCGAGCTCGAGCCGCTCGTTCGCAATCAGCTGCTCAAGACCGTCCTGGTCAGTGCGCAAAACTGGAACGTCGATCTCGAACGACTGCTTGCCACCGTCCGGCGCACTCTGCTCGCGCGCGCCCTCGCGCCCGCCGCGCCCGATCAGGCGAATGCCGAGCTGCTCGACTTCGCCTGCGCACTGGCGCGCCAATGTTTCATCAACGAATACGTGTTCTCGACCTCCGGCCCGGAAGTTGAGCAGCTCTCGGTGCTGTGGCGGCAGTTCGTCGAGGCGCTGCATGCCAGCGCGCCGATTGCTCCGCTGCGGATGCCCGTTCTCGCAAGCTATGGTCCGCTGCACGCAGTCCCGGACGCAGACCTGCTGCTCGAGCGCGCGTGGCCAGAGCCGGTCAGTGCGCTCCTGAAGCAGCAGCTGCACGAACCGCGCGCCGAGCAGGAGGATCGTCGCGGGATTCCGCGTCTTACGGCGATCGACGACGCGGTATCGCAGAAAGTCAGGGACCAGTACGAGGAGAATCCCTATCCGCGCTGGGTCAAGACCGCGCCGACCGAACCGGTCGGCCTCGATCCTTATCTGGCCGGGCTGTTCCCGGACTTTCGTCCGCTCGAGAAGGGCGACGATGTCGACGTGCTGGTCGCCGGCTGCGGCACCGGCCAGGCGCTGATCGAATTGGCGCAGCGACTGCCGGGCGCGCGCATTCTCGCCATCGACCTCAGCCTGGCGAGCCTCGCCTATGCGCGCCGGCAGCTCGAGGCGGCCGGAATAACCAATGTGGAGTTCGGCCAGGCCGACATCCTCGCCCTTGGCTCGCTCGAGCGCAGCTTCGACCTGATCGAATCCGGCGGCGTGCTGCACCATCTCGCCGACCCGGGCGCAGGCTTGCAGGTGCTGCAGGCGCGGCTGCGGCCGAACGGACTCATGCGGCTCGGGCTTTACAGCGAGATCGCCCGCGCGAACGTCGTCCAGGTGCGTGCGTTCATTACCGAGCGCGGCTACCGGCCGACGATCGACGACATCCGCCGCTGCCGGCAGGACCTGTTGTCGTTCGCGCCCGGCACGCCGCAATGGCACGTGACGCAAACGTCGGACTTCTTCGGCATCAGCGAATGCCGCGATCTGCTGTTTCACGTGCAGGAGCGCCACATGACCCTGCCTGGGATCAAGGCTCTGCTGAACGCGTGCGGCCTGAATTTCATTGGCTTCGATCTCGATTCATTCGTGCTGGAACGCTATCGCAAGCGATTTCCGGGCGATGCGGCGATGACGGACCTCGATTCCTGGCACGCGTTCGAGGTCGAGAACCCGCAGACCTTCAGCGCCATGTATCGGTTCTGGCTCCAGAAGGGATAGCGGCCAGGCGCCGCAACCCCTATCTACGGCTCGACTGGCATCCTCACCTTCGACGGCGAATTCCTCTGGCCAAATCCCAAACGAAAAGCCGTTCGCTTCCGTCCAAGGAAGAGCTTCTCGCCTTCATTGAGACGCAATCGCGCACGGTCGGCGTGCGCGAGATCAGTCACGCATTCGGGCTCAAGAACGCCGACCGCGCCAGCTTGAAGGCGCTGCTGCGCGACTTGGCCGATGAAGGCCGCGTCGCGCGCCGACGCCGAAAGCTGGCCAAGCCCGCTCACCTGCCTTCCACGGTGCTCGCCGACGTGGTCGAGCGCGACCGCGACGGCGAGCTGATCGCCCGGCCGACCGAATGGGACGAGGATGCGCACGGGGCGCCGCCCAGGATCCGGTTGACGGTGCCGCGGCGGACGCCGCCGGGCGCGGTGCCGGGAGTCGGAGATCGTGCGCTGCTGCGGGTCGAGGAGACAGCGGAAGCGGGCGACGCGCTCCGGCACAGCGGCCGGGTGATCAAAATCATCGACAAGGCGCGGCACCGCGTGCTCGGCATTTTCCATGCGCTGCCCGGCGGCGGAGGGCGGCTCTCGCCGGTCGACAAGAAACAGCTTGGCCGCGAGCTCGCGATTCCATCCGGCGCCACTGGCGGCGCCGCCGACGGCGATCTCGTCGTCGCCGAAATCGGCCGGCAGCGCCGGCTCGGCCTCTCGGCCGCCCGGGTGACGGAGCGGCTCGGCGCATTGCCGAGCGAGCGCGCCATCAGCCTCATCGCGATCCATGCCCATGGCATCCCGCACGTCTTCCCACGCGAGGCGCTGGCGCAGGCGCAAGCAGCGCGGCCGGCGCCTGCGGCCGGACGCGAGGATTGGCGGCGACTGCCGCTGGTCACGATCGATCCGGCCGACGCCAAGGACCACGACGACGCCGTGCATGCGGCGCCCGACGGCGATCCCGGCAACCCGGGCGGGCACGTCATCACGGTCGCCATCGCCGACGTCGCCCACTACGTGCAGCCAGGCTCGGTGCTCGATCGCGAAGCGCTGGCGCGCGGGAACTCCGTGTATTTTCCCGACCGGGTCGTGCCGATGCTGCCGGAGCGCATCTCCAACGACCTATGCTCGCTGCGGCCGCAAGAGGATCGCCCCGCCCTCGCCGTGCGCATGGTTGTCGGCGCCGACGGACGCAAGCGTTCGCACACCTTCCATCGCGTGCTGATGCACTCGCATGCCAAGCTCGACTACACGCAAGTGCAGGCGGCAATCGAAGGGCGGCACCACAACGTGACCGAGCCGTTGACGACGGCGGTGCTGGCGCCGCTTTACGCCGCCTACGCGGCGGTGAAGAAAGCGCGCGACGCGCGCGAGCCGCTCGACCTCGACCTGCCGGAGCGCAAGATCCTGTTGACGCCGGAGGGCACGGTCGATCGCGTGACCATCCCTCCCCGCCTCGACTCGCACCGGCTGATCGAGGAATTCATGATCCTGGCCAACGTTGCGGCAGCCGAAACGTTGGAACCGGCACGTATGCCGTTCATCTATCGCGTGCACGACGAGCCGTCGTTGGAAAAGGTCGATGCGCTGCGCGAGTTTCTCGACACACTCGACATCAAGCTCCCCAAGGGAATCGTGCTCAAGCCCGCAATGTTCAACCGCGTCCTGGCGCGGGTGAACGGCTCGGACGTAGAGAAGCTGGTCAATGAGGTGGTGCTGCGCGCCCAGGCGCAAGCCGAGTACGCCACCGAGAACTACGGGCACTTCGGCTTGGCGCTGCGGCGCTATGCCCATTTCACCTCGCCGATCCGCCGCTACGCCGACTTGGTGGTCCACCGCGCCTTGATCCGTGCACTCAAGCTCGGCGAGGGCGCGTTGCCCGACGCGACGGATGTCGGCACTCTCGGCGAAGTCGCGGCGAGCATTTCGGCGGCCGAACGGCGTGCCATGAAAGCCGAACGGGAGACCGTCGACCGGCTGATCGCCTACTTTCTGGCCGACCGCATCGGGGCTACCTTCGACGGCCACATCGCCGGCGTCACGCGTGCCGGGCTGTTCATCAAGCTCGACGACACCGGTGCCGATGGCTTCGTGCCCGTCGGCACGCTCGGCAACGACTACTTCAGGTACGAGGAGCGAGCGCACGCCTTGATCGGGCAATCGAGCGGCGAAACCCATCGGCTGGGGGACAAGGTCTCGGTGCGTCTCGCCGAAGCGGTGCCGGTGGCCGGCGCGCTGCGTTTCGAGCTTCTGTCCGAGGGTCGCCCTGCGATGCGCCGTGCGCGCAGGTTCGGTCGGCCCCGCCACGAAGAGCGCAGCCGCCATGCGGCCAAGCCGCGTCGATACGCACGGCGGCACAGATGAGATATGCAAATGCCATGAGCAGCCCGAACCCCACGGATCGCGAACGCCGATGAGCGATATCACTCAGCGGCTGACCGAGGTCGAACGCGATCTGAGCCATCCCACCGTTCGTCCGCGCGATGCCGCCACACTGATCCTGCTCGATCGCTCGGGCGCCGAGCCGAAGGTGCTGATGGGGCGCCGGCACGAGGGTCACAAATTCATGCCCGGCAAGTTCGTGTTCCCGGGCGGACGGGTCGAGCCGTACGACGGCCGCATGCCCGCGACCGGCAGCCTCGCCCCCGAGATCGAGGCGCGGCTGCTGCGACAGGTGCAGCGCCCGAGCCCGATCAAGGCGCGCGCACTCGCGCTCGCCGCAATTCGCGAGACCTGCGAGGAGACCGGGGTGCTGCTCGGCAGGCGGATGCCGGAGAGTCCCAAGGTGCCGGCGGAATCATGGCGCCGCTTCGCCGAAGCCGGCGTTCATCCCGACCTTGCATGTCTCCACTTCGTCGCCCGGGCGATCACCCCGCCCGGGCGCAGTCGTCGCTTCGACACGCGCTTTTTCACCGCCGATGCCGACTCCATCGGCCATCGGCTTGACGGCATTGTGGGCCCGCACACGGAGCTGGTCGAGCTCGTCTGGGTACCGATTGCGGAGGCGCGGCGCCTCGACGTGCCGACCATCACGCAGGTGGTCCTGGAGGAGCTGGAGCGGCGAAGCGCGGCCGGCTTGCGCGTCGACCTGCCGGTTCCGTTCTACCGGATGCTCAACAAACGCTTCGTGCGCAGCATGCTGTGACCGTCAGATCGGGACGGCGCGCTCGGCACCGGTCTTGCGTGTGACCCTTGTGCGCGAAGCCCGGATCGCGCTTTTCCGGGCCCCGTCAGCGACCGCCCGCGCCGGTTGACATTCGTCCGATCGCGACTAGGTTGCCAGCCGATCAAGCGGACCGCACGACGACGGGAACTCAAGCCATGGCGAAAGCCACCACCATCAAAGTCAAGTTGGTTTCGAGCGCCGATACCGGGTACTATTACGTGGCGAAGAAGAATTCGCGCACCATGACCGACAAGCTGGTCAAGAAGAAATACGACCCGGTCGCCAAGAAGCACGTCGAGTTTCGCGAATCCAAGATCAAGTAGGGCGACCACGGGGCGTTTGTCGCCGGGCGGTGCCCGGCGATAACGATTCCTGAGGCTGGCCAAGAGAAGGTGGCCGGCTGGAAACGGGTCATGAGGAGGCCACTCGCTCCGTTTCCGAGCCGGCCGAACCCCACGGACCCAGGAGATGCGGCGGACCTGAGCACTCCGCAGGGTTATCGCGAATTTCGGACGTGGGCTAACCGTGCCGGTCGCCACTTCCGCGCCCCAGCACCGATTACCGGGCCCAGGCTAGCCCAACCACCGCCCCGAAATCAACCCGTCAAGCCTTTGAAAGCAGGCCGGATTTTCGCATCAACCTAAACAAATAGGGTTGACGCGCGCGGCGCCGGCGATTCGGGGCGTCTACGCAGCATCCGCCACGACGCGAATCGCGGCCGTCGCGTTTCGCCCGATAGGGCGCCTGGTCGGCGTGCTTGAGAATGGCGGCCGCGCTGTCATTGGCGGGACCGAGCGCCGCGATACCGATCGAGATTCCGACCTCGATCGAGATAGGCTTGATACGGGCGCTCGTCGAACCACTCTTATCCCTGGCCGAGAAAGTGCCGGACCGTCTCGAGAAACTTGCCGATGGATATCGGCTTCGAAAGATAGGCCTCGCATCCGCCCTCGCGGATACGTTCTTCATCGCCCTTCATGGCGAAGGCCGTGACCGCCACCACCGGAATCGCCCGCAGGTCCGGGGCGTCCTTGAGCCACTTGGTGACTTCAAGTCCAGAAACTTCCGGAAGCTGGATGTCCATGAGAATCAAATCGGGACGATGCGTCCGGGCCAGATCGAGCGTCTCAATGCCGTTGCGTGTCCCGACGGTGTTATAACCGTGAGCCTGCAGGAGGTCCTGAAAGAGCTTCATATTGAGCTCGTTGTCCTCCACGATGAGGACGGTCTTGGCCATGCCGGGCCCCTTCTCCGGCTACTTTCCCCGAAATTCCCTCGTGCGCCGCGCCAGGCCGCCATGGCGGCGACTTCGCCACGAATCTTCCCGCGCAGTCGAGGGCAACATGGCACGAACTCTACGGCTGACCAATTCTTCGCCCGAGCAACGCAAGCGCGCGGGCGAACGTCGGTCCTCAATCGGGCCGGTGATCAGGGTAGGACCGATGTGTTACGGAAGGGCAAACGCAATACCGTAGCGAGGGGGTATCGATGAACCGCGATGCGGCAAAATCCCTTGCGGTAGAAGCACTTTCGTTCCTCGCGAAAGATTTCGAACGGCTCGGCCGCTTTCTTGCCTTGACCGGCGTCGACCCGAAAGACATTCGCGCGCTGGCGCGCGAAACCGAGTTCCTCACGGCCGTGCTCGACCACGTCCTGAGCGAGCCCACGTTGCTGCAAGCATTTGCGAGCGAAGCTGGTCATGATCCTGCCGACCTGGCAGCCGCCCACGCCGCATTGGCCGGCAAGCGATGGGAGCGGGATGTTCCGTGACCTCGTGCCCGTATGGGCGAGGCAAATTCCCCGCAACGCGGTGGCGGCCGGGCCGTAAGGGCCGCCCCGCAAGCGTGCGCAAACCATGGATTTTTCCCTGTCGGCCGACGGCCGGCTTCGCATCGCCGGCGCGGCGGAGCGATGAGCGGCTTGCACATTGGACACCTTGGCCTCTTCCCTGTCGCTGCGCACATGCCAAGATGACTCGAGACGGGCTGCTTGCGAATCATGCCGGGCTTCTGCCGTGACTGCCTCGCCGACGCGCCCGCCGGCGCACGTTGCGCCGGCTGCGGGTCGCCGCGTCTCGTTCGCCATCCTGAGCTCGAAAACCTTGCGATCGCGCATGTCGATTGCGACGCTTTCTATGCGGCGATCGAGAAGCGCGACGATCCATCGCTCGCCGATCACCCGGTCATCGTCGGTGGCGGCCGGCGTGGCGTGGTCATGACCGCCTGCTACATCGCCCGCACCTACGGCGTGAAGTCGGCGATGCCGATGTTCCAGGCGCGCAAGCTTTGCCCGCGCGCGATCGTGATTCCACCGAACATGGAGAAGTATGCGGCGGTGGGGCGGCAGGTCCGCGGTCTGATGCTCGAGCTGACCCCGCTGGTCGAGCCTTTGTCGATCGACGAGGCCTTCGTCGATCTGAGCGGCACGGCGCGGCTGCACGCGGCGAGCCCCGCCAAAGCCCTCGCCCGTTTTGCAAAACGGGTCGAAGCCGATCTCGGGATCACGGTCTCGATCGGGCTCTCGGCCAACAAATTTCTGGCCAAGATCGCATCCGACTTGGAAAAGCCGCGCGGATTTGCCGTGCTGGGCCAGCAGGAAGCGCGCGGCTTCCTTGCCGCCAAGCCGGCATCTTTCATCTGGGGTGTCGGCAAGGCGGCGGAAGCGCGCTTGAGACGCGACGGGTTTGCGACCATCGCCGACCTGCAGCGCGCGGACGAAACCGAGCTGGTGCGCCGCTACGGCGCGGAGGGCCTCCGGCTTGCGCGCCTCGCGCGCGGCATCGACCTGCGCCGCGTGACTCCGGACCGCGAGGCCAAGACCATTTCGGCGGAGACCACGTTCGATCGCGATATTGCCGCCTTCCGCCCGCTCGAGCGCTGCCTGTGGTCGCTGTCCGAGCGGGTTTCAGCGCGCCTGAAGGCCAAGGAGCTTGCCGGCTCGACCATCACCCTAAAGCTCAAAGCCGCGGATTTCCGCCTGCGGACGCGCGCGCGATCATTGGATCACGCCACCGCGCTCGCGGATGCCATCTTCAACGTCGGCCGCGACCTCCTGGCGCGCGAGACCGACGGCACGCGCTATCGCCTGCTCGGGATCGGTGTCTCTACCCTGGTTCCGGCCGAGCAGGCCGACCGGCGCGACCTGATCGAGCCAACGAGCGGCCGCATCGACGCGGCGGAGCGCGCCGTCGATCATCTGCGCGGCCGCTTCGGACGCGGCGCGGTTTTCCGCGGGCTCGTTCTTGACGGCGACGAGGATCAGGCGGAGGAGGCTTGGCCGCGAAAGCCGGTCGCCAACAGATAGAGCTCGGCCGAATCCGGCCGGCTTGCCGCCGGCTTGACGTGGCGCACGGTCGCAAAATCCCGCTTGAGCCGCGCAAGCAGCTGGTGCTGCGTCCCGCCCTGCAACACCTTCGCCAGCAAGGTGCCGCCGGGTTTGAGTACCTCGGAGGCGAATTCGGCGGCTGCCTCGACCAATCCCATGGTGCGCAAGTGATCGGTGCGCTTGTGGCCGGTGGCGTTGGCCGCCATGTCGGAGAGCACGACATCGGCCGGGCCGCCGAGCATCGCCTTCAACTCCGCCGGTGCGGCGGGGTCGAGGAAATCGAGTTGCCGGAACTCCACGCCTTCAATTCCCGTCAACGGCGAGACGTCGATGGCGACGACGCGCCCGCGCCGCTGTCCCGCCGCCACGCGTTCGGCTGCCACCTGGCTCCAGCCTCCCGGTGCCGCACCGAGATCAACCACGACGCCCCCCGGCTTCAAGAAGCGGAACTTGTCGTCGATCTCCATCAGCTTGTAGGCGGCGCGGGCGCGATAACCTTCGCGCCTGGCGCGCGCGACGTACGGGTCGTTGAGCTGGCGCTCCAGCCACAGCCTAGACGAGAGCGAACGGCCCTTGCGGGATCTTACCTGCACCTTGAGACGGCGCTCGCCTGCGCCGCGGTCGCGCGCCGGGCTCATCGACCCAATGCACCGCCGTTCCAGACGCGGTCCTCACGCATCATCTGCACCAACATGCCCTCGCGCAGGCCTCGGTCCGCCACGCGCAACCGCTTGCACGGAAAGGCGCGGCGGATGGCCTCCAGGATGGCGCAACCGGCGAGCACGAGGTCGGCGCGCTCGGCCCCGATGCAGGCATTGGCCGCGCGCTCCTCGTAGCTCATGCCCAACAGACGCTCCACCACTGCGGAAATCTCCCCGTCGCTCATCCAGCATCCGTCGACCTGCCGCCGGTCGTAGCGCTTCAGACCGAGATGCACCCCGGCGATGGTGGTGACGGTCCCCGACGTTCCAAGCAGATGAATGGAGTCGATCGGCGCGCCGGCCTCGTGCTGGGCCACGAATCGGTCGATGTGGGCGGCCACCTCGGCGATCATCGTCTCGAACAACGTGCGCCCGACGTCGATGCCGCCGTGCCGCTCGGCTAGCGTTACGACCCCGACCGGGAGCGACATCCAGGCCCGGATCACCGGCAGAGGCGGACCGCCCGGCGAGCGCGTCGAAGCCATACGGACGAGTTCGGAAGATCCGCCGCCGATATCGAACAGGATAACGCTCTCGGCCAACGGGTCGATCAGCGGCGTGCAACCGGTTGCCGCCAACTCGGCTTCGGTCGCGCGGTCGATGACTTCGAGCTCGAGCTCGACTTTCTCGCGAACCCGTTCGACGAATTCCAGCCCGTTGACAGCCGCGCGACAAGCTTCCGTCGCGATCAGGCGCGCGCGCGAGACGTTGCGGTAATCCATCTTGTCGCGGCAGACCGACAACGCTTCGAGCGCCCGTTCGATTGCCGCCTCGCTGATGCGGCCGGACAGCGACACCCCTTCGCCAAGCCGAATGATGCGCGAGAAGGCGTCGACGACCCGGAACGCCTGCGCAGTCGGGCGCGCGACCAAGAGCCGGCAATTGTTGGTGCCGAGGTCGAGCGCGGCGTAGGTCGGCGCAAGGTGATCGGCGGGCTGCGATGAACCCTGCAGATGAGCGTGCACGAAGCGCCGACCCCAGGGCGATCGGCGCGGCCGAGCACGCCAAGGGTCGAGGCCGGTTGCCCGCGCCTCGTCGTCCATCGAATGCCTTCCTGCCGCACCGAAGCTCGCTGGCTGCGACGGTCGCGGCAATCCCGATTGTTATCGGCGCAATCCTAATCCGGCGAAGCGGCGGAAGACAATCGCCCATGCGTGCTTTGCCTGGCGGCGGCTTGTGCGGCAACTGCTCTCGCTTCGCGTGCGCGTCCGCGATCGCGCGAGCCATGGGATTGGTGCTGGCATCCATTGCGGCTTCCGGCTAGGTTGGACGCTTGACACAACCCCGCCCTGGACGACAGCCTCCGAACTTCCGGACGGCCGCGACCGTCCGTTGGCTAAAAAGCCACTCCAGCATCCGAACGAAAGCTGCCAGATGAATGATACCGTGCGCGTCGATTCCACCGACCTATCGCTGCAGAAATTCGGCATCGGCCAGCCCGTGCCCCGCATCGAAGATCCGAAGCTCGTGCGCGGCGAAGGCCGCTTTACGGACGACGTCAACCTGCCCGGCCAAGCGTATGCGGTCGTGGTGCGCAGCCGTCACGCTCACGGCATCATCCGAGGCCTCGATACCGAGGCCGCACGCGGGATGCCGGGCGTGCTCGGCGTCTATACCGGATCGGACCTTGCGGCCTACGGTACCCTCAAGTGCATCGTTCCCTTCAAGAACCGCGACGGCTCACCGATGCACAAGCCGGCGCGGCCCGCGCTTGCGGTCGACAAGGTACGGTTCGTCGGCGATCCGGTCGCCGTCGTGGTCGCCGAAAGCTGGCTGCAGGCGAAGGATGCCGCCGATGCCGTCGAGCTCGACATCGAGCCCCTGCCGGCTGTCACCAAGCTAAGCGAAGCGGCGGCGCCCGACGCCCCGCAGCTCTACGACGACGTGCCGCGCAACGTCGCGCTCGATTTTCATTACGGCGATGCGGCGAAAGTTGCCGCCGCGTTCGCGGCCGCGGCCCACGTCACCAGGCTTTCGCTGGTGAACAGCCGCGTGGTGGTGAGCGCCATGGAGCCCCGCGCGGCGATCGGCGCATACGATCCCGCGACCGAGCGCTGGACGTTGCATGTCGGCTGCCAGGGCGCGTTCGGCATGAAAAACCAGCTCATGGACGTGCTGGGCGCGCCTGCCGAGAAGGTGCACGTGCTCGCCGGCAACGTCGGCGGCTCGTTCGGCATGAAAGCCGCCGTCTACCCGGAATACGTGCCGGTGCTGCACGCGGCGCGCATGCTAAAGCGCCCGGTCAAATGGACCGCCGACCGGTTCGAGAGCTTCGTCTCCGACCATCACGGCCGCAATCACCAGTTCAACTGCGAGCTGGCTCTCGACCGCGAGGGCAATTTTCTCGCCTGGCGCGCGACCGGCTACGCCAATATGGGCGCCTACCTCGGCACCGTCGCCCCGCTGATGGGCACGATGAACATCGTCAAGAACATGATGAGCGTCTACCGCACCCCGGCGATCGAGGTTTCGACCAAGTGCGTGTTCACCAACACGACGTTCGTGAGTGCCTACCGCGGCGCCGGCCGGCCGGAGGGCAACTACTTCATGGAACGCCTGATCGACACCGCGGCCGCCGAGATGGGTTTCGACCGTGTCGATCTGCGCCGGCGCAATCTGATCCGTACCGAGGAGATGCCGTACAAGGCTCCCTCGGACATGCTCTACGACAGCGGCGATTTCCCGGCCGTGCTCGACCGCGCGGTTGCGGCCGGCGACCTCAAGGGGTTCGACAAACGCAAGCAGGACAGCGCAAAGCGCGGCAGGCTGCGCGGGCTCGGGGTCGGCTGCTACCTGGAAGTGACCGCGCCGCCCAACAAGGAGATGGGCGGCATCCGCTTCGAGGCGGACGGCACCGTGACTTTCATCACCGGTACCCTCGACTACGGACAGGGGCACGCGACCCCGTTCGCGCAGGTCCTGAGCGATCGCTTGGGAGTTCCGTTCGACCGTATCCGGCTGCTGCAAGGCGACAGCGATGAGCTGTTGCACGGCGGCGGCACCGGCGGCTCGCGCTCGGCCTATGCCAGCGGCACGGCTGCGGTCGAAGCTTCCGACAAGGTGATCGAGAAGGGCAAGCAGATCGCCGGCCACCTGCTGGAGGCCGCAGCCTCCGACATCGAGTTCGCGCGCGGACGGTTCGTGATTTCGGGCACCGACCGTTCGATCGGCATCATCGAGCTGGCCGACCGGCTGCGGTCAGGTATCAAGCTGCCCGAGGGCGTGCCGAGCTCGCTCGATGTCAAGCACGTGACCGACACGCTGCCCTCGGCCTTCCCGAACGGCTGCCATGTCGCCGAAGTCGAGGTCGATCCTCAGACCGGCGAAGCCGAGGTCGTAGGTTATGTCGCGGTCAACGACTTCGGCACCATCATCAACCCGCTGCTGGTCGAAGGTCAGCTGCATGGCGGCGTGGTGCAGGGCATCGGGCAGTCACTCTCCGAGATCACCGCCTATGACGACGACGGACAGCTGCTTACCGGCTCGTACATGGACTATGCGCTGCCGCGTGCGTCCGACGCGCCGCCCTTCACGGTGGTGAGCCACCCGGTGCCGGCGAAGTCCAACCCGCTCGGCATCAAGGGCTGCGGCGAAGCCGGGTGCGCGGGCGCGCTGACGTCGGTGATGAATGCGCTGTGCGATGCGCTTGCCGAGCGCGGCATCCGGAACATCGACATGCCGGCGACGCCGGAACGGATCTGGCGGACGATCGAGCAGGCGAGAGTGGGCGGCGCTAACGGGGCGGCCTAGCGCGCTGCCGGGCGCGCGCGGCTGCGATGCCGATGCGCGCCTGCCGCCGAACGCGAGCCCCGTAGGCCGCCCCTTACGGTTATGGGCGCGCAGCGCAAGGGTTGGGAGCGCGCATGACTGATGCACTCCGAGACCTCCTCGACTCTGCGTTTCGCCGTTCGGTCCGGTACTTGGAGAGCGCAGCGCAGCGCCCTGTAAGCCCTGCGCAAGCAGCCGTCGATCGACTGCCGGAACTCGGCGGCGCACTGCCGGAAAGCTCCAGCGCTCCCGAAGACACCCTTGCCATGCTCGATGATGTCGGGTCGCCCGCAACCGTGGTCAGTGCCGGTGGGCGCTATTTCGGGTTCGTGACCGGCGGTGCGCTGCCCGCCGCGGTGGCGACGAACTGGCTTGCGACCGCATGGGATCAGAATGCCGGACCGGGCTCAGGCTCGCCGATTGCCGCCGCGCTCGAACACATCGCCATCGGTTGGATCCGCGACCTGCTTGGACTGCCGGCCGGCACCGGGGGCAGCTTTGTCACCGGGGCGTCGATGGCGAACTTCTGCGGCTTGGCGGCTGCCCGCCATGCGATACTCGACCGGCAGGGCTGGGACGCCGAGCGCAATGGCCTGTTCGGGGCTCCCCCCATCACGGTGATCGTCGGAGAGGAGGCGCACGCGGCGCTGCTCAAAGCGCTGAGCCTTCTCGGCCTCGGTCGCGATCGCGTGGTCCGGATCCCGACAGACAGCCAAGGCCGCATGCGCGCGGACAAGTTGCCGCCGCTTTCCGGCTCGACGATCGTTTGCATCCAAGCCGGCAACGTGAATACCGGTGCGCTCGATCCGGCGCGGCCGATCTGCATGGCGGCGCGCGCGGCGCAGGCGTGGGTCCACATCGACGGGGCGTTCGGCCTGTGGGCCGCCGCGGTGCCCGCGCGCGCTTTCCTGGCCGACGGCATTGAGCTTGCCGATTCGTGGGCACTCGATGCCCATAAGTGGCTCAACGTTCCGTACGACTGCGGCGTTGTGCTGGTGCGCGAGACGCACCGGCTCGAAGCAGCCATGTCGGCGAGCGCGAGCTACCTGTCGCCAGGGCTCGAGCCGCATCCGTTCCGCCTTACGCCGGAAATGTCCCGCCGGGCGCGCAGCGTGGACGTGTGGGCGGCACTGCGCTCGCTGGGCCGGGCCGGTTTGGCCGAGCTGGTCGAACGCTGCTGCCGGCATGCGGCACGCTTTGCCGACGGCTTGCGCGGCGCGGGCTACGCCGTGCTCAACGATGTCGTCCTCAACCAGGTTCTCGTGTCCTTCGGCGACGCCGAAACGACCAGCGCCGTCATCGAGGCGATCCAACGCGACGGCACGTGCTGGTGCGGCGGCACGGTATGGCAGGGGCGGACCGCCATGCGCATCAGTGTCTCGTCCTGGGCCACGAGCGATGAGGATGTCGATCGCAGCCTCGCCGCAATGCTGCGCGTAGCAGCCGAGGTGACGCGAGCCCGAAAAATCGTCGGCTCGCTCGGCTGAGGACGCCGCGTATGCTCACTGCAGCTTGATGTTCGCTGCCTTGATCACATCGCCCCATCGACGAACCTCCTCGTGCATGAGCCGGGACGCGCGCTCGGGGGAGCCGCCGAAAATTTCCGCCGACAGCTTCTGGAGGCGGTCCTGCAACTCCGGCTGACGCAGCGCTTCGTTCACATCGGCGTTGATCTTGTCGACGATCGACCTGGAGGTTTTCGGCGGCGCCACGATCGCGTACCAGGCGACCGCCTCGAACCCCGGCAGCATCTCGGCGATGGTCGGGACATCAGGCAGCGCAGGAAGGCGCTCGGCCGACGCCACCGCCAAGAGCTTGAGTTTGCCAGCCTCGACCAGCGGCAGCGAGACGCCGAGATTGTCGAACATCAGGTCGACATCGCCGGCGACCAAGCCCTGCAGCGCCGGCGCGGACCCCCGGTATGGGATGTTGCGCAGCTTCACCCCGGCCATCAGCTGGAAAAGCTCGGCCGTGAGATGCGAGGTCGTGCCGTTGCCTTGGGTTGCGGCGGTGACCTGCTCGGGATTGCTGCGCAGGTATTCGACCAGCTCGGGCAAGCTCGATTGCTCGACGTTGTTGGGATTGACGATCAGCGCGTTCGGCACATGCGCCATCACGATGATCGGCTCGAACTTGCTCGGGTCGAAGCCGAGTGTCGGATAGAGATTTTGGTTGATCACCAGCGGCGGCGGCGGTGCCGAAAGCAACGTGTAGCCGTCGGGAGTCGAACGATAGGCCGCCTCGGCACCGATATTGCCGGCAGCACCGGTGCGGTTGTCGACGATGACCGGTTGACCCCACTTGCGCGACAGCCAATCTGCGACCAACCGTGGGACGGCGTCGGCCGTCCCACCGGCCGGGAATGGCACGATGATCTTCACGGGACGGTCCGGATAGCTCTGGGCGTACGCCGGACGCCCACTAACTGCCGCCAAAGCGAAAGCCAGCAGGAGCAGCGCGATCACGGCTCGGCGGATGAGAAGTGCGGACGTGGATCGCATCCAGTTCCTCCCCGAGCGCTTCGCTGCCGACCCACGCTTTGTGATGGCAGCCCTGCTTGCGTCCATGAGAGAATACACTGCCGAGGAGGTTTTTCAGTCCCCTTCATGGCAGGGAACGAAGGCCGTGGAATCCCGACTCCATGTCGCGATCGTCGGAGGCGGCATCGGCGGTCTGTTCGCCGCCAAGGCGCTGATCGCGCATGACCTGCGCGTATCGGTGTATGAGCAGGCCCCCGCGCTCGGCGAAGTCGGGGCCGGCGTGTTCCTGACCCCGAACAGCGTACGCCATCTGCAGCGCGTGGGGTTGGGGCAGGCGGTGGAAAAGCGGGGCGCAAGGGTCGGCGCCGGCTCTCAATACTTCCACCACGATGGTGCGCCGATCGCCCCGGTCCAGGTGACCGACTCCTCCGGCTGGAACGCCACGTTCGGCGTGCACCGCGCCGACCTAGTCGAGATGTTGGCCAAATCGCTGCCGGCTCTAGTCGTGCACACCGGATACCGGTGCTCCGGCTTCGAGCAGGACGGCAGCAAGGCCCGGGTGGCGTTTGCGAATGGCGCCTCGGTCGAAGCCGACATCGTCATTGGCGCGGACGGCATTCACTCCGAGCTGCGGCGATACGTGTTTCCCCCGTCGCGTCCGGTGTTCTCGGGCTCCGTCGCTTATCGGGGCCTCGTCGCGCATGAGCGCGTCCCGCATTGGCCGACCGAGCGCTGGCAGATGTGGCTCGGCCCCGGCAAGCACTTCCTGGCTTTTCCGGTGCGCGCCGGCCGGATCATCAACTTTGTCGGCTTCGTGCCGGCGGACCAAGAAATGAAAGAGTCGTGGTCCGCCCCCGGCGACCCCGCGGTTCTGCAGCGGGAATTCGCCGGCTGGGATGCGCGCATCCAGTCGCTGCTGGAGGAAGTTCAGGCCACGTTCCGATGGGCACTGTATGACCGCGAGCCGCTGCCGACCTGGACCAATGGCAGGCTCGGCCTGCTCGGCGATGCCGCGCACCCGATGTTGCCGCATCTCGGGCAAGGCGCCAACCAGTCGATCGAGGATGGAATGGCGCTGGCGACCATTTTGGCCCGCGCCAACCCCCAGAAGGCCCCCGCGGCCCTGCTCGCCTACGAGCGGCTGCGCCGCGAGCGCGTGGCGCAGGTCCAGTACGGCGCGCGCGAGAACGGGCTGCGCTACGACTCCGCCTATGCAGACTTGCGGGTGCGCGACGCCGAGATCGCCGCGCATGCCGCCTTTCGGCGACGGCTCTACGACCACGACGTCGTGCCGGAGGCACAGGCAGCGGCAGCAATGCTGACGTAACCGCGTCGCCAGCATTGCTGCGAACGAGCGTGGCCGAACGCGGCCAACCTGGACCCATGCACCTCGCTTCTGCGCCATCAGGACTACGGGGCTGGGTCGCGACTCTGTAGTTGGAAAAATTCCAAGGCGGAGTACAATGCGACCCAAGCTTTCCTAGTCGGCAAGAGACCCAATCCGCACAAGCTGCGGCCTTCGCTCTTTGCATGCGAAAGGCCGCGTGAGAGGAGGTCAGGCATGCTCAGTGTACGAGTGAATGGTCAAACGCGGTCGTTCGACGGCGACCCGTCGATGCCGCTGATGTGGTATCTGCGCGACGAGCTCGGTCTCACCGGCACGAAATTCGGCTGCGGCGTCGCGCTGTGCGGCGCCTGCACCGTGCATCTCGACGGCGAAGCGGTGCGCGCCTGTGGCGTCCCGATGTCGGACGTCGCCAACAAATCGGTGGTGACGATCGAGGGTCTCGATCCCAACGGCAACCACCCGGTCCAGGTCGCCTGGCGGAATCTCGGCGTGCCGCAATGCGGCTATTGCCAGACCGGCCAGATCATGCAGGCGGCCGCATTCCTCAAGCGCAAGCCGGCGCCGACCGACGGCGAGATCACCGACGCGATGTCAGGGAACCTCTGCCGCTGCGGCTGCTATCAGCGTATCCACGCGGCGGTTCGTGCCGCATCCAGGGGGGCATGACATGACCTTCCATCGCACCCACGAGAATGCCGTGATCAGCAATGTCAGCCGCCGCGATGTCCTCAAGGGCGTGGTCGCGACCGGCTCGCTGGTCCTCGCCGCGCAGTTTCCGCTCGCCCGGGCGGGACTCGCCTATCCGACCGGGGCCGACAAGATGCCGAACGGGGTGAGGACCGATCCGAACCTGTTCGTGTCGATCGACAAGAGCGGCACCGTCACCATCGTCGCGGCCCGGGCCGAAATGGGCACCGGTGCCGCGCGCACCACCCTGCCGATGATCCTCGCTGACGAGCTGGAAGCCGATTGGGCGCGCGTGCGCATCGTGCAGGGCCCCGGCAACGAACCGAAGTACGGCAACCAGGACACCGACGGTTCGCGCAGCGTCCGTCACTGGATCCAGCCGATGCGCCAATGCGGCGCCTCGGCGCGCCACATGCTGGAGGCGGCGGCGGCCAAGCAATGGGACGTCGAAGTGGCCGAGGTGGCGGCGGAGAACCACGAGGTCGTGCACAAGGCCTCGGGCCGCAGGCTCGGCTATGGCGCACTCGCCGAGGCGGCAGCGGCGCAAGCGGTGCCGGCCGCCGACCAGGTCCGCCTGAAGGACCCGAGCGCGTTCCGCTACATCGGCAAGGGCAACATCGGGGTCGTCGACCTGTTCGACATCACCACCGGCCGGGCGACCTACGGCCAGGACGCCATGCTTCCCGGCATGAAGTTCGCAGTGGTCGCAAGACCGCCGGTGGTCGGCGGCAAGGTCACGTCGTTCGACGCTGCGGCCGCCATGGCCGTGCCCGGCGTCGAGAAGGTCGTGGCGGTCCAGAGCACGCCCGCGCCCGCCAAGTTCAACCCGCTCGGCGGCGTCGCCGTCATCGCCAAGAATACCTGGGCGGCGCTGCAGGGTCGCGAGGCGCTCAAGGTCGTCTGGGACGACGGACCGAATAAGTCCTACGACTCGGCCGCCTACAAGGCCAAGCTCGAGGAGAACGTGCGCAAACCCGGCAAGCTCGAGCGCAACGAGGGCGACGCCGACAAGGCGCTCGCCGGCGCCGCCAAAGTGTTCGCGCAGGAGTACTACATCCCGCACTGGGCGCATGCGGCGATGGAGCCGCCGGCAGCGCTGGCGCGCATGAGCGGCGGGAAATGGGAGATCTGGGCGCCGGTGCAAAGCCCGGGCGGCGCGCGCGACGATATCGCCAAGGCCCTCGGCGTTCAGCCCGACGACGTGACCGTGCACTGCACGCTGCTGGGCGGCGGTTTCGGGCGGAAATCGAAGTGCGACTTCGCGATCGAGGCGGCGTGGCTCTCGCGCGAGGTCGGCGGTGCGCCGGTCAAGGTGGTGTGGACGCGCGAGGACGACATCCGGCACAGCTTCTACCACACGGTCGACGTCGACCGCATCGAGGCCGGACTCGACGCCAATAACAAGGTGGTCGCGTGGCGGCAGCGGAGCGCGGCGCCGAGCATCCTGTCCACGTTCGCTCCCGACCCGAAGCATCCCTTCGCGATCGAGCTCGGTCTAGGCTTCGTCGACCTGCCGTTCGACGTGCCGAACCTGAGGCTGGAAAGCGGGGAAGCCGCCGCGCACACCCGTATCGGCTGGTTCCGCGCGGTCAACAACGTGCCGCATGCGTTCGCGGTGGGCTCGTTCGTCGCCGAGCTCGCCCACGAGCTCAAGCGCGACCCGAAGGACTTCCTGCTGGAGCTCATCGGGCCGGCCCGTATCGTCGATCCGCGCAAGTCGGTCACCACCGAATGGTGGAACTACGGCGAGCCCTTCGAGTCCTACCCGATCGACGCCGGCCGGCTGCGGCGCGTCGTCGAGCTCGCCGCCGAGAAGGCGGGTTGGGGGCGGCAAATGCCGAAGGGACGCGGCCTCGGCATCGCGGTGTGGCGCAGCTTCGTGAGCTACATCGCGAGCGTCGTCGAGGTCGAGGTCGATGCCAAGGGCAATCTGTCGGTGCCCCGCGTGGACACGGCAATCGACTGCGGCTTCGTCGTCAATCCCGAGCGTATCCGCTCGCAGATCGAGGGCGCCGCCGTCATGGGACTGACGTTGGCGAAGTACAGCGAGGTCACGTTCAAGAACGGACGCGTGGAGCAGGGAAACTTCAACGACTTCCCGCTCGTGCGGATCGACGACTCGCCGACCGTCACCCACGTCCACATCGTGCCGGCGACGATCGACGTGCCGTCGAGCGGCGTCGGCGAACCCGGCGTGCCGCCGTTCGCGCCGGCGCTCTGCAACGCGATCTTCGCGGCGACCGGCAAACGCATCCGACGGCTGCCGATCGGCGAGCAGTTGTCGACCTGAGCCGAAGCGCGTAGCACGGCAAAAGCATGCCCTCGGGCCGGCGGCCGGCCGGGCCCGAGGGGGGTCGAAGGCGCCCATGCCCAGGGGGCTTGGCCGCGCGCGCCTTGGCTTTGCGCACGTTGCGTCCGCCGTGCTATGGCGGTCGCGATCCATCGATCGGGCATCTCAAGACCGCAAGAGACCGACGCCGGCCGGCTTTGGCTCCGCGTGACAAGGAGGACGTATGTATCCCGACACTTCGCTTTACATCGACGGCGCTTGGAGCAATTCGGCGAGCGGCAATACGATTGCAGTTTTGAACCCTGCGACCGGTGAGCCGATCGGCAAGGTGGCGCATGCGGACCGCGCCGATCTGGATCGCGCGCTCTCCGCGGCCGCCAAGGGCTTCCAGGCCTGGCGCAAGCTGTCGGCCTATGACCGCTACAAGATCATGCGCAAGGCCGCCGACAACCTGCGCGCGCGCCTCGACGAGGTCGCCACGATCCTCACCACCGAGCAGGGCAAGCCGCTGGCCGAGGCCAAGGGCGAAACCATGCTGGCCCCGGATCTGATCGACTGGTTCGCCGAGGAGGGCCGGAGGACCTACGGCAGCACGATCCCGGCGCGTGCCGACGGCATTCAGCAGCTGGTGTTCAAGGAGCCGGTAGGACCGGTCGCCGCTTTCACGCCGTGGAATTTCCCGATCAACCAGGCGGTGCGCAAGATTTCGTGTGCGCTCGCCTCCGGCTGCTCGATCATCATCAAGGGCCCGGAGGAGACGCCCGCATCCTGCGCCACGCTGGTGAAGGCGTTCGCCGACGCCGGCGTGCCGCAGGGCGTGATCAACCTCGTCTACGGCGTTCCGGCCGAAGTCTCCGAGTACCTGATTCCGAGCCCGATCATCCGGAAAATCTCGTTTACCGGCTCGACCGCGGTCGGCAAGCATCTCGCGAGTCTCGCCGGCCAGCACATGAAGCGCATCACCATGGAGCTCGGCGGCCACGCCCCGGCGATCGTGTTCGAGGATGCCGACGTCGATGTGGCGGTGAAGGTGCTCGCCACCAACAAGTACCGCAACGCCGGCCAGGTGTGCGTCGCACCCACCCGTTTCCTGGTGCAGGAGAAGGTCTACGACAGCTTCGTCGACAAGTTCACCACCGCGGCCAAGTCGCTGAAGGTCGGTGATGGTCTCGACAAGGAGACCCGCATGGGACCGCTGGCGCACAGCCGGCGCGTGGACGCGATCGAATCGTTCGTCAGCGACGCGGTGGGCAAGGGCGCCAAGCTCAAGACCGGCGGCAACCGCATCGGCAACAAGGGCTACTTCTTCGAGCCCACGGTGCTCACCGATGTGCCGCTCGAGGCGAGGATCATGAACGAGGAGCCGTTCGGGCCGGTCGCCGCGATCCGTCCGTTCGACACCTTCGACAGTGTGGTCAAGGAGGCGAACCGTCTGGACTACGGGCTGGCGGCCTACGCCTATACCAAGTCGGCGAAGACCGCGGCCGCGATCGGCTCCGCGATCGAAAGCGGCATGGTGTCGATCAACCACCACGGCCTCGCGCTGCCCGAGGTGCCGTTCGGCGGGGTGAAGGATTCAGGCTACGGCTCGGAAGGCGGTGCGGATGCGCTGGAGTCGTATCTGAACTTCAAGTTCATCACGCAAACGGGGCTGTAACGCCATAGCTTAGAGCAGGGTCGAGCACGGGCGAATCCCGCCGCGGCTTGCAGCCGATGGATGGGGTTGCCCGCTCTCGGCCGCTATGTGCCGAGGTCGCATCAAAGCTTGGCTTGAAGCGCGGCGACCAGGGGCGTCGCCGCGAGCCCGCTCATATGAACGAATCCGGCATGCGTGTTGGCGCCGTCGATGTCGACCGACGCCCAGGGCGTTAGATAGCGAGCGCGCCGCGATGAAGACCTGGGGTCGATGCTCTGAGACTTGTTGCCGTAGACGACGGACCGGACGTGGATCGGCGTACCGCTCGGCAGCCTCCGGAGAATAGTCGCGTTCGCTGACGCTTCTTCACGAAGATTGAGAAACCCGTCGCTCGCAGCGACGGTGGTACGGAATCCAAGGGGTTTCGGCGCGGTGATGAACGCGTTCAACTGCGCAAGGTCAAACAGCGGCCCGGGATCGAATTTGCCCATGATCGCGATGTCGTGGTGACCGACGACCTCCTGGATCGGATAAGTCGCGATGATGTCCTTGGCGATCGCCTTGCAGGCGGCCACCTGGGCGGCCGGATACTTCTCCCAGCGTTGCATCGTCGGGTCATGGGGATTGTACATAAGCTTGCCGGCACTGGCTGCCCCCCTGGGTATCGATGCGACGTCGAAGCCCATGTTCATCAGGCATATTCCGATCGATGCCCTGCCGACTGTAGAGCCGAGATCGAGGCCTGAAATCGCTTTCCAGTTGCTCAGGCCGGGATGTAATGCAGTCTCGGTGAACGGACGAGTTTGGAAGGCCGTCCCGTCCTTCTCGATCAAGACGTGGTAGCTAAGCCGCCGCTGGTTCAACACCCTCACGGCCTGCGCAACGGTATTCGTTACCGAATAGTGGATGACCAGCAAGGTCGGGCGCTGACGCGCTCCGGAATGCGCGAGGGTTTTCTTTCTGATACCAACAACGAAATCGTCGACGATCGCCATGCTGCCCCCAAATTGTCGTTTGTTGCGGATCACGTGCGACCGCAAGGCCGCGAATGGCCCCCGGGCACGCCGCTACAATCGGTAATTGTAGTACAGAACGCGAGCGCTGAAAGCCCTCGACCGGTGTATCGGCGAAGGGCATCGCCAGGCGCCTCCGCGTCTTATCCCAGATCGGCCCCGGCTTTGCCGATGCAACGATCAACGCATTGGCCGCCTCGAGGTTTCGTTCGCGCCCGAGTGTTGCCATGAAGCCGGCTTGCAATGGGCTGGCGACCTCGCAACAAAGGAGCCGGTCGTGACGACCCTCTCGCGTCGTGGACTTCTCGCCGGTGCGGCGCTGGCCGGGGCTGGCGCCGCACTGCGCACGAGCGTCGCAGACGCCGCAGCGCCGCCGTCGGGCCACCAGGCACCCGCGTTCTATCGCGCCCGGCTCGGCGAATTTGAGCTGACCGCAGCACATGACGGTATCTGGCATCGGCCGATCGACGCCACCTTCGTGCGAGGCGCAGCCTTCGCCGACGTGCAGAAGGCAATGGCCGATGCCTATATGCCCTATCCCGACAAGCTCTCGATCCCATTCACCCCGCTGGTCGTGAATATCGGATCCAAGCTCGTGCTCCTTGATACCGGCTCGGGCGGGCAGATGGCGGATACCGCCGGTTTCCTGCCCGCCAACCTGGCGGCCGCCGGCATCGACGCCAAGGCGATCGACATCATCGCGGTCACGCATTTCCATCCCGACCACATCAACGGCATCAAGACCAAGGACGACGTACTCGCCTTCCCGAACGCGGAGATCATGGTGCCGGCGCCGGAGCTTGCCTTCTTCATGGACGACGGCAATCTGAGCCGCGCCTCCGACAGCGTGCGCGGCGTCTTCCTCAACGCGCGGCGCGTGATCAAGAACATCGCCAAGGACGTGACGCCGTTCGAGCCGGGCAAGGAGATCGCGCCCGGCATCACGTCGATCGCGGCCTACGGGCACACGCCCGGGCACGTCGTGTATGCGGTCGCATCCGGAGACAAGTCGGTGCTCGTGCTCGGCGACACCACCAACCGCCCGGAGCTGTTCGCGCGCAACCCGGACTGGCAGCCGATCTTCGATATGGACGGGCCGCGCGCGGTCGAGAACCGCAAACGCTTGCTCGACCGCGTTGCCGCCGATCGCATGCTGGTGCATGGCTTTCATTTTCCCTTCCCGGCCTTCGGCCACATCGCCAAAGAGGGCAAAGGCTACGCATTCGTGCCAGTGGCGTGGCAGCCGGTGCTTTGAACTCACACACGTTGCGGCGCGGCAGCGCGATCGTTCGCATGCAGTCGTCGGCGACGCGCGTGCGAAAGCGGCGCACCTGAACGCCGGGAAGTGACCATTGGGCAACATGGCGCGCGAAAACGCGCGCTGCCGCACTGCAGGTGCAGTACATGAATTGACAAGTTGCGAACGGCCGCCGTTCACTTGCGGCTCGGTGCAGGTGTGCCGGTCCGACCGGCCAAGAGGGAATCCGGTGCGGCTTCTTAGCCCAATCCGGAGCTGCCCCCGCAACTGTCAGCGGCGAGCCCTCCTCCAGGATGCCACTGGGCTGTCAAGCCCGGGAAGGCGGAGCGAGGGCTAGGACCCGCGAGCCAGGAGACCTGCCTGTACCGGTCACCCTTCCGGCGTGCGGGGCGCGCGCACGGGGCGGTTTTCCGCAGCGGTGACATGCGCAACCGTCGCGGGGGATCGGCCTTGGCCCGTTCCAACAGAGTGTGTGGCAGTGCGGCGCGGCCAGCGCCGCCGCCTCCGCGATTCGTTCAACCGAACGTCTCGGAGGCATGTCATGTCGACCACCATCCGGCCTAGCCGGCTTAGCCTTCTTCTCCTCCCTCTCTTGAGTACCAGCGCGCTGGCACAGCCCACCACGCTTCCCGAGGTGGTGATCTACGCCAACCAAACGCCGACCGAGGCCAGCAAGGTCGGATCGGCGGTGACGGTGCTCACCGGCGAAGAGATGCGCAACCGAGGCTTCACCACGCTCCCGGAGGCCTTGCGCACCGTCCCCGGCGTGGCCATCAGCCAGCTCGGCAGCCGTGGAGCGATGACGCAGGCGCGGATCCGCGGTGCGGAAGCGAACCAAACGCTGGTATTGGTCAACGACGTGCAAGTGAACGATGTTTCCGACGGCGATTTCAACTTCGCCGACTTCGCGCTCGAGGACATCGAGCGCGTCGAGGTGATCCGCGGGCCGCAGTCCGGCATCTACGGCGCCAATGCCAATGCGGGCGTGATCTCGATCGTGACCAAGAGCGGACGCGGGCTCGCCAAGCCCCAAGGGAATGTCAAGGTCGAAGGCGGATCGCGCGAATCCGCGACGCTGAGCGGCACCGTGCGCGGCACGCTTGGCCCCGCCTACGGAGCGTTCAGCGTCGATTACAACAACACCAACGGCTACAACGTTGCCCAGAACGGCAGCGAGCGCGACGGCAGCCGCGGACTCACCGCAACCGCCAGGGTCGGTGCCGATCTCGCGCCGACATTCAACGTCGATGCCTCGGTCCGGTACGTGAACCGTCACACCGCCATCGACTCGCAGCCCTTCTTCGGCCCGCTCGAAGGGTTGGCTGCAGACTCGCCCGTCGACTTCAACAAGTTCGAGAGCACGGCCAGCCGCATCGCCGCGGCCTGGACGCTGTTCGACGGCGCCCTCGTCCAACGCTTCGGCGCCAGCCGCTATGAGCAGCGCCGCAACGACGACGACATCGTGTTCGGGTTCTTCCGGTCCCTCGGGCAGCGCGACAACCTCGACTACAAGGCCACGTTCAGAGGGCAGACGAACTTCGTCGGCGGCGAAGGTCACACCCTGACGATCGCGGTCGACCGGCAGAAGGAGTTCCTGACCATCAACTCGGCATCCTTGGCGTTCGACCCCTCAGCTCAGGCGTTCTGGGCGAACGGCGCCAGCCGTGCCCGCGACGGGCTCGCCGGCGAGTACGCGCTCGACCTGCCGATCGGCCTGACGGTCACCGGCGCGGTCCGGCACGACTGGAACAGCGGCTTTGAGGACGTCACCACTTGGCGCACGACCGCCTCGCAACGCCTCCCGACCGGGACGCGACTGCACGCGAGCGCGGGCACCGGCGTCACCAATCCGACGTTCATCGAGCAGTTCGGGTTCTTCCTCGGCAGTTTCATCGGCAATCCGAACCTGCGACCGGAAAGCTCGCTCGGCTGGGATGCGGGCGTGGAGCAAACCTGGCTCGATGGGCGGCTGGTCACCGACGTCACCTATTTCGCCGCCGACTTCGAGGACAAGATCACGCTGGTCTCGGCCGGCGGGGGTTTCATCTCCACTCCCGTCAACGTGCCCGGCATCAGTCCGCGGCGCGGCGTCGAGACCACGCTCAAGGCGACGCCGTTCGATTGGCTGACGCTGCAGGGGAGCTACACGTTCACCGACGCACGCTTGGCCGACGGCAACCTTGAGATCAGGCGGCCGCGCCATGTGGCGGCGGCCTCGGCGACCGTCAGGTTTGCCGAGGGCCGCGCCCGCGCGACCGTGAACGCCGTCTTCAACGGCGCGATGGCCGACACCTGGTTCAAGTTTCCGTTGGTGCCGGTCACGCTGCAGGCCTACACGCTCGTGAACGGTATCGTCGCCTACGACGTCACGCCATGGGCGACCGTCTACGTGCGTGCCGACAACATCATCGACGCCAAGTACGAGGAGGTCTTCTCCTATCGCGCGCCGGGCTTTGCGGCGTATGCCGGGCTGCGGCTGCGGCTCGACCCGGTGAATTGAAGCGGTGCGCGGCGGCTCGGTGCGCCACCGATCACGACCTGTTGAACTGGGGCACCTGGTTGCAGGCAGCAGCTGGCTGCAATTGCCTGCAAACTGCCGCAGAAATTTGCATGCTCGGGCGTCGGTCAAGCTGATGACCCACAATTGAAGTCGCGTTAGGATGGAGATACGCGAACACCTTCGAGGAGGGAGACGATCCATGAAAGCGCGCGCAAGCTTGATTGCCACGACGGTGATGTTTGCCTTCGCGGTCAGCATCGGTCCGGCAATGTCGGAAGGCAACCCGGCGCCCTCGCCTCCAGCGCCGTCGAGCGACCAGAAGCCCAGCACCGGTACCAAGAAAGGCAAGAAGCAGAAAAAGTCGGAGCAGCAATTTCTCGAGGGCTATCGCGTCGCCTACGGATTGATCCAAAGCGGCAAGTACGTCGAGGGCATTGCCGCAATGCACGCGCTCGGTCACGACGATCACCCGGACGTGGCGAACTACATCGGTTTTGCCAGCCGCAAGCTCGGGCGCTACGACGACGCCAAGTATTGGTACGACAAGGCGCTGGCCGCCGATCCGAACCACACCCGCACGCTGCAGTACTACGGCATGTGGCATCTCGAGCAGGGCAACACGCTCAAGGCCAAGGAGCACCTGGAAAAGATCCGCGCCATGTGCGGCACGACCTGCAAGGAATATGTGTCCCTGCAGGAGGCGCTCAACGGCAACATCGTCTACTGACCCGTCGCTTTTCGAGCAGACGTTCGCCCTCGGCTATGCCGAGGGCGAACGCGTTTGCGGGAGTCGATCACGCGGTCTTGTCCGACTCCGTCTCGGCCAGCACCCAGCCCAGATATCCCGGATCGCCACCTTCGACCGCAAGCACGACGATGGCGGGCGTCGTATAAGGGTGGGTTTCTTTCACCGCGACGCGCACCGCCTCGGCGAGCGCGGCGCGGGTCTTGAAGATCATCACCACCTCCTCGCCGCGCTCGACCTTTCCTTCCCACCAGTAGTGCGAGATCATGCCGGGCAGGATGTTCACGCAGGCCGCGAGACGCCGCTCGACGATGCGACGCCCGGCCCGCTCCGCCTCGACAAGGGAGGGATACGTCGTATAGACGAAAACCGCGCGCTCCATCGTGCTTCTGCCTTCTGTCCGTCGCGACGAGCCTAGTGTCCATGGTCCGTCGGCATTGCAACCAGTCGTCATGAACCCGCGCCAATCCCGCTACGACCGGATCGCCTTCGTGGCAAGCCAGACGCCGGAGGCCGAGGAGGCGCGCCGCTGCCTGAGCGCACGCTACGGCGACCATGGCCCCGATGATGCCGACGTCATCGTCGCGCTCGGCGGCGACGGCCTCATGCTGCAGACCCTTCACAAATTCATCGGATCGGGCAAACCGATCTACGGCATGCATCGCGGCACCGTCGGTTTTCTGATGAACGATTTCTCGGAGGCCGATCTCGAGGACCGCCTCGGCGCGGCGCAAACCACTTTGATCCATCCGCTGATCATGCGCGCGCGTGACCGCGCGGGGCGCCAGCAGGAGCGGCGCGCCTTCAACGAGGTGTCGCTGTTCCGGCAGGGTTACCAGGCGGCCAAGCTGCGGGTTCTGGTCGACGGCAAGGAGCGGCTGCCAGAACTCATCGCCGACGGCGTGCTGGTTTCGACCCCCGCCGGGTCGACCGCCTACAACCTTTCCGCCCAGGGGCCGATCATCCCAATCAATGCGCCGCTGCTGGCGTTGACCCCGATCAGTCCCTTCCGTCCGCGCCGCTGGCACGGGGCGCTGCTTCCGGATGCCGCGCGCATCACCATCGATGTGCTGGAGGTCGACAAGCGTCCGGTCGCGGCCGTTGCCGACCATGACGAGGTACGCGACGTCCGCTCGGTCGGCATCGCCATGGATCACAAGTCCTCGATGCCACTACTGTTCGATCCCGGCCATAGCCTGGACGAGCGCATCTTGAGCGAGCAGTTCGGCTATTGAGCGGGCGGCACGAGCGCACGGCCGGCAAGCACGTGGGCCATGGCGCGCCGCACCAAACTGCCGGCATTTGTTCAGGGTTTGTTTGGGCCGGCGCGCCGCCTCGCGTGGATTTCCGCCGGATTGAGACTCATTCACGCAGCGCCGTCTCGAGAGATAATCGACGCTGGCGCCGGTGCCCGGGCGGAGTCCCGGATCGCCCCGCGATGCGCGTGGCAGAGCGCTGGCCGCTTCGCTGAGCATCCGGCGCGCGCTTTCGGCGGAATCAGCCGTTCGGCCGCTTCCTGCTCGAAGGCGGCACCGGCAAATATGGTAAATGAGAGACTAACGCGGAATAGTGTGTTGCGACTGGCGCCGGGCGCCCTGCAAAACGCCCCGCATTTTGCTCCGGGAGGTGACGTTGGAACAGACAATCGCCCGCCATCCGCGCGGCGGCCTGTACTTCGAGGACTTCGTCGTCGGCACGTTGATCGAGCATCGGCTGACTCGCACCGTCACGCAGATGGACAACATGCTGTTCTCCAACATGACGCTCAACCCACAGCCGCTGCACATCGACCGACATTTTTGCGAGACCGAGACCGAATGGGGACAGCCGCTGATGAATTCGCTGTTCACGCTCGGGCTCTTGATCGGCATCTCGGTCAACGACACCACGGTCGGCACAACCATCGCCAATCTCGGCATGAAGGAGGTGCGTTTTCCGCATCCGCTGTTCGAGGGCGACACCGTGCACTGCACCACCGAGGTCTTGAGCAAGCGCGAATCGACCTCGCGCCCCGGCGCCGGCATCGTCGAGTTCCATCACCGCGCCTACAACCAGCACGGCAAGCTGGTGGCCGAATGCCAGCGGCAGGCCTACATGCGCATGCGCCCACGTTGAACCGATGCGGTCGCTTCTGTTCGTTCCCGGCGATAGTGCGAGAAAATTCGAAAAAGGCCTCGCCAGCGGCGCCGACGCGCTGATCATCGATCTCGAGGATTCGATCGTGCCTGACCGCAAGCCGGCGGCGCGCGACACTGCGCTTGGCTTTCTGCGCGCGGCGGCAGCATTGGCCGCGCGGCCGCGGCTCTATGTCCGGGTCAACGGGCTCGACACCGGGCTCACCGACGCCGACCTCGACGCCGTCCTACCCGGTCGGCCGGATGGAATTCTGCTGCCGAAGGCCGAGGGCGGCGCCTCGATCGTGCATCTCGACGCCAAGCTTGCCGCCCGCGAGGCCGTCAGCGGGCTGGAAGACGGGAGCACTGCCATTCTGGCGTTGACCACCGAGACTGCGACCGCGCTGTTTCGCGCCGGCACCTATGGGGGCACGAGCGCGCGCCTCGCCGGTCTCACCTGGGGCGCCGAGGATCTGTCGGCCGCGCTCGGCGCGGAGACCAACCGCGACATCGATGGCCGCTTCACCGAGCCGTTCCGCTTCGCGCGCACGCTTTGCCTCGCCGCCGCCGCGGCGGCGGGCGTGGCGGCGATGGATACGGTCTATGTCGACTTCCGCAACGAGGCCGGCTTGCGCCGCGAAGCCGAGGAAGCGCGGCGCGACGGCTTCACGGCGAAGTTTGCAATCCATCCGGCGCAGGTGCCGGTGATCAACGAGGTGTTTACCCCCTCGCCGGCCGCAATCGCCCAGGCCCAATCGATCATCGCAGCGTTCGCGGCGCAGCCCGACGCCGGCACGATCGGCATCGAGGGCGTCATGTACGACCGCCCGCACTTGCAGCGCGCGCAGCGACTGCTCGCGCGTGCCGGCGTGCGCACCGGCGCTTGAACGCCTACGCCGGCGTCATTTTCGAGAGTGCGGCTGGACGAAGTGTTCTGTCCCATAGGTTGCGAACGCGATGGTATGCACGGGGACGTACACGCGCTGCGCGTCCATGAAATCGCGGCTCGCAGTGCGGTATCTTGCCTGACGACGCTTGACGCCGCCAAAAAACCCTGAACAAGAAACAAGGTCGGGTCGACCGCTGGATAAAACGGGAACGTTTTATCCGCGATCGGATCGGTTAAAAACTCGGTATAAAGAAACCTGGAATGTTATGAAGTCGAGGATTACGGTGCTGATACTGGTCGAATCACGGGAGGTTTTGCGGTGAAGAAATCCAGCCTGGCCAACATGACCATCGACGCGCTTATCGCGCTTCGCGATAACGCCGACCGCATCATCAGGACGCGGGCAAAATCAGAACGCAGGGCGCTTGAAAGGCAGCTCTCCCGGCTGAGCGGCTATGTCGGCATCACCACCAAGCGCGGGCGCAAGCGCAGCGGCAGCTCCCTGAAGGGGCGCAAGGTCGCCCCGAAGTACCGCAACCCCGCGAACAAGTCGGAGACCTGGGCCGGCCGCGGCGTACGTCCGCGATGGCTGCAGGCGGCGCTCAAGGATGGGCACAAGATCGAGGAGTTTGCCATCGCGAAGCCGGCCCGGCAGACCGCTGCGAAGAAGCGCAGGGGCGGCCGCCGCAAGAAGGCGGCGTGATCCAATAGCGCAAGTCCCCAATCGATATTCCGCGGACGGCGTTCTGTCGCGCCGGGATTCTTCGGCGCGGCTTACAATAATACGCGCCCCACGACACGGCCCTTTCGTTCACGGTGATCGCGGACGATCGAGGTGTCTGCCACATCGTCCGAAATAATGCTCCCGATGTATCGCGTGGATCTACCTTTCGCTGAAGCTCAATAGGTTTCCCTTGCCGCACTCGACTTCGCGATACCCGTTGCCCCATAAGGACAGAGGTTACCAAATCACCCATTCGAAAACGCTTGGCCGCGGGGACGAGGCAGCTGATGTTTTCACATTGGGCATCGAACTCGATGACACGATGAAGCCGGCGTTCGAAGCCTTCGATGCACAAGGATTGTCGGATGAGGAACGTCGACGCGCGATCGTCGGCCGCTTTTATCAGCGCGCCCGGCTGAAAGCTCGACGTTGCGTCGCCGCCGCGCCCGTCCGCTCTACGCTTTTTCCTCGCGGTACACCTTGTCCGGGTCGAACACACGCGCGGCGTCGCGGAACTCGAGCGCAGCCGAACCGTCAGGCCGGCTCCCGAGCGGCAGCACGCGATAGAAGCACGAGCGACGGCCGGTGTGACAGGCTCCGGCGCCCGCCTGCTCGACCTTGATCCACACCGCGTCTTGGTCGCAGTCGATCCGCATCTCGGTGACGCGCTGGGTATGGCCGGAGGTCGCGCCCTTGCGCCAGAGCTCGCCGCGCGATCGGCTGTAGTACCAGGCCTCGCGCGTCTCGAGCGTGCGCGCCAACGCCTCTGCGTTCATGTGGGCGACCATCAAGACCTCGCCATTGCCGGCATCGGTGGCAACGCAGGTCACCAGCCCATTGGTGTCGAACTTGGGCGCGAGCGTGCGGCCTTCCTCGACCTCCTCGGCGGAGCCGGGGGGTGGGAACACTGTGGAAGCCTGCATGATGTGTCTCATCGCGTCACGACAAGCGCTTCATGGGCGCGGGCGAAGACCCGGGACCCAGGGCAGAAACCGCAACCGCGAAGCGGTTGCCCAATCCTGTGCTTCGCCAATTTTCGCCAGCGGAGGATCGACGTTTGCGCTTCGCGCAGCCGCTTCGGGCAAGGGGATCAGCGAACGTTGCCGCGCACCAGCGTGATGAACCGCACCTGCTCGGTCTGGTCGTCGCGGAAGATGCCGGTGAAATGCGTGGTCACGGTCGAGGCGCCGGCCTTCTCCACGCCGCGCAGCGACATGCACAGATGCTCGGCCTCCAGCATGACAGCGACGCCGCGCGGCTGCAGGATCTCGTGGATGGCGGTCGCCACCTGCTGGGTCAGGTGCTCCTGCGTCTGCAGCCGATGGGCATAGACTTCGACCAGGCGCGCGAGCTTGGAGAGGCCGACCACTTCGTTCACCGGCACATAGGCGAGGTGCGCCTTGCCATAGAACGGCATCATGTGGTGCTCGCAGTGCGAATGGAACGGGATATCGCGCACCAGCACGAGGTCGTCATAGGCGCCGATCTCCGAGAAAGTGCGGTCGAGCACGTCGGCAGGACATTCGCGGTATCCGCCGTAGAGCTCGTCATATGCCTTGACGACGCGGCGCGGCGTATCGAGCAGGCCTTCGCGCTGCGGGTCGTCGCCCGCGTAGGCGATCAACGTGCGAACGGCGGCTTCCGCCTCGTCGCGCGAAGGCCGCGCCGCCGCAGGGGTGGGCGCGGCGGCCACGCTTTCAGGCAAAGGGGGCCGCACGAAGGGCTTGATCACGGCGTCCATGACGGTCTCTCCGTTCGACCGGCGCCGCGACCCATAGAAGCCGAGCACCGGGGGTGTCACCGGGAGGCGCGCCGACCGCACGGGCGACCCAAGGTCTCGCCGCCGGCAGAACGCCGCATTCCCATTCTCGTTGCCGCAAGGGCACTTGCGGCCGGTCCCGACCCCTTCGCGCCCCTTGCGCGATCCCTATATATTGGGGGTATGGCGGCTTTCAATCAATGACTTCGGTATTCCGCCACCAATGCCCGCGCGAGCTCGCATGCTGAACGACGTCTACAACACCCGAATCCTCGAGCTGGCTGGAAACATCCCGCGCATCGGGCGCCTTCCGGCACCAGACGCGAGCGCCACCGCGCATTCGAAACTGTGCGGCTCGACCGTGACGGTCGATCTCAAGATGGAGGGCGACACCGTCACGGATTTCGGCCACGAGGTGAAGGCGTGCGCGCTAGGGCAAGCATCCTCCTCGATCATGGCGCGCAACGTGGTCGGCTCGCGCGCCGAGGAGCTGCGCACGCTGCGCGAGGCGGTGCGGCGCATGCTCAAGGAGAACGGCAGCCCGCCGGAAGGCAAATGGGACGACATCAAGGTGCTGGAGCCGGTGCGCGACTACAAGGCGCGCCACGCCTCGACCTTGCTGACATTCGACGCGGTGGTGTCCGCGATCGATGCGATCGACGCCAAGCGCCGCGGAGCGCATGGAAATTCGCCGACCGTCAACGCCGCGGAGGCCGGGAGCCGGCAAAGCGCCGGCGCCTGAGATATCGGCAAGGTCAGGGGGTTATCAGGATGCCCGCCGAGGGGCGGGCAAGACGTGCGCGTCACTTCGCCAGCGCAGCGTCCGCGTGCGCCTGCCGGTGACAATCCGCCGCCACCTTCGGGAAGCTCTGCGCAAAGCCGGTGGCGCCAAGCCGGGTGCTGGTGCGCACGTCGTCCGTGGTCTTGGTGGCGATCACCAGGGTGATGGTCGGATCCGCGCGCAGCTTCTCCACGATTGCCGCGCCGATCATGCCGCTCGCGATCGACTGCAACTCCTCGCCGCCGTGCGGAACCGACGACTCGACCTCGAGCACCGTGCGCTCGCTCCCGATCCACACGAATACGTCCTTCAGGCGTTCGCCCGAATCCTCGCCGTCGCCGAGGACGCGCGTCTCCTGATAGGTGAGCCTGTAGGCCTCAGGCTTTTCCGTGCAGGCAAGCGCGAGCTCGAAGCGGCCGACCTCGTCGCCTTCGATCGTAAGTGCATGACTGCGCAGCAGCGTGGCCAGCCGACTAGCGCCGGAACCGGCGCCCGCCACCATCCACCCGCGCTCGGCCGCGCGCGGCGGCTGGCCCAACGCAGCAGGCTGGGCTGGCCGCCCCGTCACCGCCACTCCCGACGTCGGCGCCTCGGCGACGGCGTCGCTGGTCATCAGCCGCATGCGCCGCAGCTCCGGAGCCGTGAGTGCGCGCAGCTTTTCCCACGGCGGGATGCGCATGGCGAGCTCGAACAGCTCGATGTCGCCTCCCATGTCGACGGTGTAGCGTGCAATGCGGCCGACGTCGCGCTGGATACGAACCATCTCCTCGGCGGTGTAGCTCTCGGCACTGGCATCGTAACGCTTGCCGCCCGGCCAGATCTGGTGGACCAGGATGCGCGCTTCGACCGGCACCTTGCGCTGCACGCCGCCGAGCAGCACGAACACGCACATCGAGGCACATTCCCCACGCGGCGACAGCTTGGCGCGCTGCGCTTCGCCGGCCGCCGCCGGCAGCTTCACGGTCCGCCCGACGGTGGTGATCAGGCCGAGCTTGCGCACCTTGCGGCCCAGGTCGAGGCTGGCGAGCACCGAGCCGCCGCCGGAGTCGAGCACCAGGGTGGCGCCGCGCACGTCGCGTGCCTCGGCGAAGAAGTCGAAGTCGCGCGCAGTGTCGGGGGTGACCGGCCCGATCGCGGCGATCCATTCGCGACAGCGGTCGCCGCAAACGTCTGCCGGCCCCTCGCGGACCCACTCGAAGCGCATCGACGGGGGATCGTCGGACGCCTGTGCGGCGGGCTGGACAGCCGCCACCCACCAAGCGCAAGCCATCAGTGACGCCGCAAGTGGGCGGCCCGGCATGTCAGTCTCCAGCCCCGTTTCTTCTTCGGTTCGACGATTGTGAGTGATTCATGATCAAGAAAAAAGCATTTTTCATGGAACCTTCGTGGCGTCCTGTGGTTTATCAACTTCTGTGCCACGCCGGTCGCGACGCCGAGCCCGATGGTGCCACACCATTTCGCCGCGTCGATTGGTAGGAAGCCGTATTTCGACACACCCCGGTACCACTGCGGCGCGATTTGTTGTGCTTTTTCAGTGCGACCGGTGGCAATTTCTTGGGCCGCCGCCATCGAACGGAGCTCCGGCATGCGAATCGAGGCGTCGCCGCCCGCCCGGATCCGGCTTGCAGGCGCGGGGCGGCTCCCGGCGCTGGCGGGCCGCGGCCTCGTCGCCGCCTACCGCTACACGCTGGCACCGCTGATCGGCCTCAATTGCCGGCACCTCCCGACCTGCTCGGATTACGCCGACGAGGCGCTGCGCCGGTTCGGGCTGTGGGCCGGCGGTTGGATGACGGTGGCGCGGCTTTGCCGCTGTCATCCGTGGGGGACATCGGGGCTCGACTTCGTCCCGGATACGCTGCCAGCGCCGGCGCGGTGGTTCCTGCCGTGGCGATATGGGCGCTGGCGGGGCACGCGCGCCGAGCCGTAGCGGGCCCTGGCCGCCTGCCCGCCCCCATTTCCTTCCCCCGCCCTGCTGCGCTAAATAGCGCCCGCCAATCTCCGCTTACCTGCGCTCGTTCGCAGGAGTGAGCCGCAAAGGAGCCGCCATGGTCGCGCTGACCTTCCCCGACGGCGCACGTCGGGACTATCCCGCCAGCATCACCGGTTTCGAGGTCGCGAAAGGCATTTCGCCCTCGCTCGCCAAGCGCACGGTGGCGATGACGCTCGACGGCGCGCTCGCCGACCTGTCCGACCGGATCACGCGGGACGCCCACATCGAGTTCCTCAGCCGCGACGACCCGCGCGCACTGGATTTGATCCGCCACGACGCCGCCCACGTGTTGGCCGAGGCCGTGCAGGCGCTGTGGCCCGACACGCAGGTGACTATCGGTCCGGTGATCGAGAACGGCTTCTATTACGACTTCTCCCGCAACGAGCCGTTCACGCCCGAGGATTTCCCGGCGATCGAAGCCAAGATGCGGGAGATCATCACGCGCGACCAACCCTTCACCAAGGAGGTGTGGGAGCGCGAACAGGCAAGGCGCGTCTTCCGCGACAAAGGCGAGCTGTTCAAGGTTGAGCTGATCGACGCGATCCCCTTGGACGAGCAAATCAAGATCTACCGCCAGGGCGACTGGTTCGACCTCTGCCGCGGCCCCCATATGACCTCGACCGGCAAGGTCGGCACCGCGTTCCGGCTGATGAAGGTCGCCGGCGCCTATTGGCGCGGGGACGTCAACAAGCCGATGCTCTCGCGCATCTACGGTACGGCCTTCGCGAAACAGGAGCAGCTCGACGGCTATCTCAAGCAGCTCGAGGAGGCCGAGAAGCGCGACCATCGCCGGCTCGGCCGCGAGATGGACCTGTTCCACTTCCAGGAGGAAGGGCCGGGCGTCGTGTTCTGGCACCCGAAGGGCTGGGCCATGTTCCAGCAGCTCGTCGCCTATATGCGCCGACGGCTCGTCGGCACCTACGACGAGGTGAACGCGCCGCAGGTGCTCGACAAGTCGCTGTGGGAAACATCGGGTCACTGGGGCTGGTACAAGGAGAGCATGTTCAAGGTGCAATCGGCCGGCGACGAGACCGACGACGAGCGGGTGTTCGCGCTCAAGCCGATGAACTGCCCAGGCCACGTGCAGATCTTCAAGCACGGGCTCAAATCGTATCGCGACCTGCCGATCCGGCTGGCCGAGTTCGGCTCGGTGCACCGCTACGAGCCGTCGGGCGCGCTGCACGGCTTGCTGCGCGTGCGCGCATTCACGCAAGACGATGCGCACGTGTTCTGCACCGAGGAGCAGCTCGCCGACGAGTGCCTGAAGATCAACGACCTGATCCTCTCGGTCTATGCCGATTTCGGCTTCACCGACGTGCTGGTGAAGCTCGCGACGCGGCCGGAGAAACGCGTCGGCAGCGACCAGATGTGGGATCACGCCGAAGACGTGCTGCGCCGCCTGCTCGCGCGCATGGCCGAGGAATCGGCCGGACGCATCAAGACCGGCGTCAATCCCGGCGAAGGGACGTTCTACGGACCGAAATTCGAATACGTGCTGCGCGACACGATCGGTCGCGAGTGGCAGTGCGGCACCACGCAGATCGACTTCAACCTGCCGGAACGGTTCGGTGCGTTCTATATCGACCACGACGGCAGCAAGAAGATGCCGGCGATGGTGCATCGCGCCATCTGCGGATCGATGGAGCGCTTCCTCGGCATCCTGATCGAGCACTACGCCGGGCATTTTCCGCTCTGGCTCGCGCCAACCCAGGCGGTGATCGCGACCATCACCTCGGACGCGGACGACTACGCGCGCGAGGCGCTCGCGACCGCGCAGCGCCTCGGGCTGCGGGTCGAGGCGGACCTGCGCAACGAGAAAATCAACTACAAGGTCCGCGAGCACTCGCTCGCCAAGGTGCCGGTGCTGCTGGTCGTCGGCAAGAAGGAGGCGGCCGAGCGCACCGTCTCCATCCGCCGGCTCGGACGCCAGGAGCAGACGGTGGTGCCGCTCGACCGCGCACTCGCGCTGCTCGCCGACGAAGCGGTGCCGCCGGACACGCGGCGGCTGCAGCAGGCGGCGTGACCTGTGTAGCCCCGGCCCGGAACCGATTGCGATGCCTGCCACCCTGCCGTTCGACGACCTCGCCGCGCTCGCCACGCAGGCGCGCGAAACCCTGTTCGTTGCGCTGATGTCCGACGTGCTCGACGGTCTGGGATTTCGCGATCAGGCGCTGCCGGCACGCATCCGACCGCTCGACGATGGCACGGTCTTGTTCGGGCGCGCACGCACCGGCCTCTACCGCGAGGTCTATGCGGTTCCGGAGGACCGCAACCCGTACGCGCTGGAAATCGCACTTATCGACGACCTCAAGCCCGGCGACGTCGCGGTCCTGGCATGCGGAAGCTCGGGTCGTATCGCACCCTGGGGCGGCCTGCTGACGACCGCGGCGCGCGCACGCGGCGCGGCCGGCTGTCTCACCGACGGCTGCGTGCGGGACATCCGCGCCATCCGGAGCAGCGGTTTTGCGGTGTTTCACGGCGGCATCTCGCCGCTCGATTCCAAGGGGCGCGGCGAGGTCGTCGAGACCGACGTGGCGGTCGCAGTGGCCGGCGTGCGCGTCGAGCCTGGCGACCTCGTGTTCGGCGATGCCGACGGCGCCATCGTCATCCCGCGTGCGATCGAGCGGGAAGCGCTCACGCGGGCGATGGAGAAGCTCGCCGGAGAGCGGCGCACCGAGGAGGCCCTCGCGCGCGGCGAAAAGCTCGCCGACGTCTTTGCGCGCTACGGGATCCTATGAAGCACGCCAATCGCATCGAGGCCCGGACGGTCACGCCACCCCGGGTTCGACAATCCCTACGTCGTCGAAGCCTTTCTGAACCGCGGCGACTTTCGCCTCCCGTTGAGGATCGCCCTGGAACAAGCTCCTTGCAGTCAGGACCGCGCCCTTTCGGCTGTCGACGAACTCGGACGTCCGGGTCAGATGCTGCGAAAGCGTGACGTAGAATAGTCGCGCCATCTCGACGGCGGTGAACAGGTCCCGCCCGCCCGCTTTTGCGGTGAGGATGTTGAACGCCGCCTTGTTGTGGATGCCGCTGTTGGTGTGTACCCCGCCGTGGTCGTTCTCTTCGCCGACAACCAAGAAGTCGTCCATATGCGCCGGCTGCCTGAACCTGGTCGGATCGCGCATGTCCCGAATCGGTATTCCGGTTACGGTCAGATCCTCCCCCATCTCCCAGTTCCAGGTGTCAATGCTGCTATTGTGGATATTCGAGACGATGATTCCGAAGATATCCGAGTACGATTCATTCAGCGCGCCGGACTGGAACCTGTATTCCAGCCGAGCGGTGTGATCCGTCAAGCCATGCAGCAATTCGTGAGCCACGACGTCAAGGGCAGCCGCATAGGAGCGAAGACGTCCGCCAACCAGGCGCTGGCCGTAGATCATTTGCCCGGGGATGCGCGCGGCGTTTCGCCACTCTCGTCCGACGCTTTCACCAAAGCGCAGGCAGTTTACCGATGAAATGACCTTGCCTCCTCTCCCGTCCAGCCCGTCCCTGAGCAGAACCTGCTTCAAGAAATTCACGACTTCGGCGGCGTTGGCGTGCGCGCTGACCGCGCCGGGCTCCCACGGGTTCGGCGGATTGCCGACATAGGGTCCGGGTAGCTCGCTGCGCTGGAGCACGGTGTCGCGGAAGCCGAAATCGTGCGTGTGCACGTTGCGCTGGCGATCGTGCAGCGAACTGGCATTCGCCACGCTGTCGGTCAGCACCTGAAAGTCTCGCGTGACCCCGAGGGTGTCGGCGGCACTCTGTTGCGCGTCGGTCTGCGCCATCGTCTGCGTCCGCGGCAGTTCGGCGACGCGCTCACCGGTGTGCGCATCGAGCACGAAATCGGAATACTCCGGAAGCGCGGTAAGGCTGTCCTGCTGCTGCGGCCTGCGCGGCGTGTGCCGCAGCACATCCTCGACAATATAGACCAATCGCCAGCGCTCGGCTCTTTGGTCGAAATAGAAGTTGAGCCGGGTCGGCTCTACCAGCTCCTGATCGCCATAGCCCGCCCATTCCTTGATCGCCTGAATCGCCTGAGCAGGAGACAAAGTCGCGACCGCATCGACGCCGGATGGCTCGCCGAGCGAGGAATTGACCGCGACGAAACCGTTGGAGTCGTCCAATTCCACGGTCACCAGCGAGCCATAGACAGGGATCTTGTGAAATTGCTGTCGAAACTTCACCATCTGGGTGCCCGTGAACGGGACTTTCTCGACACCCAGGCTTTTGAATTCGGCCGGCGCCCCGCTGGCGGCCGGCACCACGACGGCCGCGCGCCCGCGGCCTTCCATCAACGCGCTCAGAATGCGCCGTGCGGCGTGCTCGGGATCCATTTCCTTCAGGGCACGCGCGCTGGTCGGGCCAGCATCGGCGATCGCTGCGCCACCCAATTCGTCGCGATGAATCGCGGTTGAACGCATCCCCTTTGCCATGACTGCCCCCTGACCTGCCGGCGGCGGTGCAACAATGCCAGCGATTATTTGAGGTTTTTTCTCGCCAGGGGTCAAGTCTGTCCGGCGGTCGGCAACCTTGCATCATCGCCCGGCCTTAAGGGGCCGATAAAGCCATAAAGCCAGTGGCGCACTTCGCGCGGTGTCGCGAAATAGCCGCTGGTTCCAGGGAAACGCTTACCCACCGAGAACGCGAGCCCGTCGAATTCCGGCATGACCTTGAATACGCTTTCATCGGTCACGTCGTCGCCGAAGAAAATCGGACGGCGCCCGCGAAAGGGCGGGTGCTTCATCAGCTGCCGAACCGCGACGCCCTTGTTAAATATCCGCGGCTTCACCTCGAACATGGACTTGCCGGGCAGCACTTCCAGCTTCAGGTCGAGCAGGTCGGAACAGACCAGATTGATCTCGTGCCGTATGCGCTGTTCCTGGTCGGGCGCAAGACGATAGTGGAGCGCAATCGAGTAGCCTTTGTCTTCGGCCAGGACGCCAGGGGTCGCCGCCGCAATGGCGAGCAGCCGGCGCCGCAGCTCCGGATCAAACGGCCTGACGCGGCTGCGGTCGATTTCGCCATCGGCGGTCAGCCGATTCTCAGCACCGTGTCCGCCGACCGCGGCCACTCGCAAAGGGGCGAACAGGCGGTCGATGTCGGCGAGCGGCCGCCCGCTGACCAACGCCAGTGCGCCGCCCATACGATTGCGCAAGGTTCCGAGCACGTGCTTGAGGCTCGCCGGCACCCGCACCTCCTGCGGCGTCGGCGCGATCTCGATCAGCGTGCCGTCGACGTCGAGCAGCACCGCAATCGTTGCCGGATTGGGATGCCCCGGATGGGCGTGGCCGCTCTCGCTCGCCCTGATTTCCAGCGCATTCATGGACGCCAGGCAACAGCGGCTACCGCGCCAGCAACTCAATTTCGCGGTCGAAGCCTGGCTCGACCTTGAATTCGCGGTTGAACACCTTGCCCTCGTGGCGGGCGATCACGACGTACTCGCCTTCGGCTAGAACCACCGTCGGGAATGCGCCGATCGATTCCTTGATGACGTCGCCCCCGGGAGTGAGCACCGACCAGGCGGTGTTGGCGAGCGCCTCGCCGCCTTTTTCACCGACCAGCTTCAAGGTGATGAGCGCAGCGCGGTGATTGATCCGCGCGTCGGTGAGCTTGCCGGCCTGCACACGGAAGTCCGAACGGATGACCGCATTGCCGTCGCCGTAGTTCGACACCACGTGGTAGGTGCCTTCCGGGAGCAGCACGAGGTCGCCGGTCGGCACCTCGGAAGCGATCGGCCGCCGATCGCCGCCCTCGAACTGACCGCCCTGGTAGACATCGAACGTGATCTGCGCGGCCGGTATCCGGGCATCGGCAACGCGGCCCTCAAACCGCACCCCGCCCGCCGGAATGTCGAACACTTCGCGGGTCGTGTTCTCGTCACGGACGGTGACACGCTTCACCGCGGTGGCAAGCCCGAAGGCGGCGTGCACGATGTACCCGCCGGCCGGGAGCTGGATCATGGGAGACGCAGTCCTATCCTCCCGCATGAGCTTGAACACGCCGGCATTGTCCGGCCTTTCGGAGAAGATACGCCAGTGCAGGCCGGACGCGATCGTCGGCGCATCGCGGCCGAAGCGCGCGGACAGTGCGAGAGTGCTGGGCAGAATGCTGAGCGCGGATGCCGGTGCCGCTCCCGGGATATTCGCGGCCGGGCCGCGGGCGGTCGGGCTGCCGGCAGGAGGGGGCGAACTGCCGGCAGGAGGCGGCGAGCTTCCGGCAGGAGGCGGCGAGCTGCCGCCGGGAAGCGGGGCATTTGCCGACGGCGGCAGCCCTGGGATTTCGCCCGGTGGCCGCAGGACATTGCCGTCAGGCGCGGCAATGTTGCCGGTGGCGGGCGAGGTTCCTCCCGCTGGCGCTGGCGACGCAGGCTGCGAGCGCGAAAACAGCCCGAACTGGGCGGTCGCCTCGATCGGTGTCGTTGCGAGCACGGCAAGTGCCACGACCATCGAGAGGCACGGACCGACTCGGCGCACGAAGCACACCCCCCTGTTTCAAGCCATCGGACGCTGGTTTTGTGCCGAAATCAGGGCGAATTCAAGCCGACCTCCGGCCGGTTTGTCACGCCGCAGCGCCTGTGCTAGGCGCACGCGCCTTCGGAGTAGCGCGGATGCCGGATGCTCTCGATCTGCTCAAGACCCGCCGTTCGGTCAAGCCGATGGAGCTCACCGCGCCGGGACCGACCGCCGAGGACCTCGCCACCATCTTGACGATCGCGTCGCGTGTTCCGGACCACGGCAAGCTCACGCCCTGGCGGTTCGTCCTGTTCGAGGGCGGCGCCGGTCGTGCGGCGGGCGAGAAGATCGCCGCCGTCTTCCGCGAATCCAATCCGGACGCGACCGCGGACCAGATCGAGTTCGAGCGCAATCGGCTGGCCCGCGCCCCGATCGTGATCGCGGTTGTCAGCCGCGCCGGCCCGCACGTGAAAATTCCCGAATGGGAACAGGTGTTGTCCGCCGGCGCTTCCGCGATGAGCCTGGTGCTCGCCGCGCACGCGCTCGGCTTCGCGGCGAACTGGATCACCGAGTGGTATGCTTACGACCGGCGCGTGCTGGACGTGCTCGGCATCGCGGCCAACGAGCGAATCGCCGGCTTCGTCCACATCGGCACGCCGACGCAGAAACCGGAGGACCGCCCTCGTCCACCGCTCGACGCCACCGTCACGCGCTACCAGCCATAGGTGCGCGGCGCCGTACGCTGGTGCAGGCGCGCTCCATGGCCGCCGCGAAGAGGCGCCTTCGCGAATCCTACGGAACGATGCGCTCGGCACGAAACTGGCGCAGCAGCCGCACGAACATCTCCTCCGAGTCGACTACGTCGTGGAAGCCGAAGCGCCGCGACTTGGTGACGTCCGACATCACGTCCCAGTCGCACCCGAACACGTAGTCGGCAAACGGCCAAGCCACCAGCTGCTCGTAAGCGAACGGCCGCAGCCGATACTTCGCCGTCATCGCCTCCCACAACGTGCCCTTGTCGGCCATGTGCGCGGTGAGGCTGATGGTCTGGGGGTCTCCGACCGGCATGTCGAAAGCATCGGCGAGCTTCGGCCACAGGTTCCGCCAGCGGAAATAGTCGCCGTTGGTGATGTTGAACGCTTCGAGCCGGCAGCGCGGCTCGGTGGCCGCCCACAACGCCGCATTGGCGAAGTGCGCCGACTCGGTGACCTGGTAGATCGATCCATAGGCCCCCGGCCTGCCGGGAAAGCGCAGAGGGAGCCCGAGCTCCTTGCTGATCGCCGCATAGACGGCGATCGCAGGCGCAAGACTCATCGGCGTGCCGGGCGCAAAGCCGCACAGCGTCTGCGGGCGCAGCTCCACCCAGTCCCACGGCTTGTCGCGCTGGAAGGCGCTGAGCCAGTCGACCTGATCAAAATAATAGTCGGGCGGCATGTGGCGCGGATCGCTCTCGCGCGCCGGGGTCCTGAACGGTCCGAGATGCGAGCCGTAGTATTTGGTGCCAGTCACCAGCACGACGCGGCGCAACGACCGTGACGCCTTTTCGACCGCGGTAACAGCGTTGACCAGCATGTCGCGATTGGGGGCGATGTTCGACGCATAGCCCGCGGCGGCACCGGCGGCAGCCTGGAATGCCGCATAAAACACGTGGGTCGTCTCCGACAGCCCGCCCAGCTTCTCGGCAGTCGCCTGCGGATCGAGAAGATCGACACTGATGTGCCGATAGCGCGCCGCCGGCTCGGCCGCCCTGCGCGACAGGCCGATGACCGTCCAGTCGTCCTCGCGGGCAAGCCGCTCGACGATATAGCGCCCGATCACCCCGAGCGCGCCCACCACCACCGCCTGTTTGCGCTCCGCCATCCTGTTCCCGCACCCCTGCAATCGAGCCGAGGCGGGCGTCGGCTCTTTCCTCGTCGCCCGGAAAAGGCTTTGTTACCGTCGCAAGCGGCGCCCGCCAAGGCGGGTGCCACCACGGGACGCGTCGGCGATGTTCTACGAGACGACGAAGAGCGACCACGGCCTGCCCTACGATCCCTTCAAGGCGATCATCGCGCCACGGCCGATCGGATGGATCACCACGGTGAGCGCGAGCGGCGAGATCAACCTCGCGCCGTATTCGTTCTTCAACGCGTTCTCGACGCGGCCTCCGATCGTCGGATTCTCCAGCGAGAGCCGAAAGGACTCGGTCGAGTTCGCCGAGCAAACCGGCGAGTTCGTCTGCAACCTCGCGACTTGGGACCTTCGCCACGCGATGAACGAGACTTCGGCCTCGTTCCCGCGCGGGGTCAATGAGATGAAGCAGGCGGGGCTCGAAGCGGCACCCTCACGGCTGGTGAAGCCGCCGCGCGTCGCGGCGTCCCCCTGCGCGCTCGAGTGCCGTTGGCTGCAGACCATTCGGCTGCGTGATCTCGATGCCCGGGAGTTGGACCGCTACCTCGTCGTCGGCCGCGTGGTCGGCGTCCATATCGAAGACCGGTTCATCAAGGATGGCCTGCTCGACACCGCGGCGATGAAACCGATCGCGCGCTGCGGCTACAACGACTACGCGGTGGTGGAATCCGTATTCTCGATCGTGCGGCCGCCATGACCAGCGAATAGTGAATGGTGAGTAGTGAGTAGTGAGTAGTGAGTAGTGAGTAGCAGCAATGAGTGGGCCGCGAATGGCAAACCGGGATGTGGAATGATCGACACTCATCATTGCTCGCCACCCCTTGCTACCCGCTACTCACTGCTCGCCATATCGACCTTGCGGTGCCCTGGCCGCCTGATGGACCCCCACCGTGTTCGATTTCCTGCTAGGTCGAGACAAGAACGGCGATCGCGCCGCAACCGCCAATGACGGGGAAACGGCCGCGGTCCGGCAGCGGCCCGACGATCGGCTTGGCATTGGGGGGCGGCGCGGCGCGCGGGTTCGCTCACATCGGCTTCATCAAGGCGTTGCTGGCGAAGGGCATCGTCCCCGACGTCATCGCCGGCACTTCGATCGGCGCGCTCGCCGGCGGGCTGCATGCCGCCGGGCGCCTCGAGGCGCTCGAGACCTGGGCGCGGGCGCTGACGCGGCGCAGCCTGTTCGGCTATCTCGACTTCAACCTGTGGGGATCCGGTCTGATCCGCGGCGACCGGCTGGCCGAGCACCTCGATCGCGAACTCGGCGCCACCGCAATCGACGAACTGCCGATACGATTTGCCGCCATCGCCACCGAGGTCGGCAGCGGCCACGAGATCTGGCTCACGCGTGGCCGTCTGGTGGACGCGCTGCGGGCGGCCTATGCGCTGCCGGGAGTGTTTGCGCCGGTCCTGATCGGACAGCGATGGCTGGTCGACGGCGCATTGGTCAATCCGGTGCCGGTGTCGGCGGCGCGGGCGCTCGGCGCGCGCGTGGTCATCGCCGTCAACCTCAACGCCGACCTGTTCGGGCGCGGGACGACCATCGCCAGCCATGGAACCGACGAGCCCGAGGGGCGCTGGCTCGAGCAGATGAGCGCGCGGCTGGATGCCCCGGCCGGGGCGGAGCGGATCATGAAGCGCCAGATGCTAGGAAGACCGGGGCGTCCGGGCCTCACCACCGTGATGATCGAGGCGTTCAACATCATGCAGGACCGGATCACGCGGGCGAGGCTCGCCGGCGATCCTCCGGACGTGATGGTGAACCCGCGTCTCAGGTCGATCGGATTGTTCGACTTCCACCGTGCCGGCGAGAGCATCGAAATCGGCGCGGAAGCCGCCGAGCGCGCGCTGGAACCGATCGAGCAGGCGTTGGCCGCGCTCGCGTGACCGTGCCGGCGCGGCTCACGCCGTCAGGATGTAGTCGCGCATCGCATTCGTTTCGCGCTCGATTTCCTCCAGCCGATACTTGACGACGTCGCCGATCGAAACCACGCCGATTAGCCGACCATCCTCGACCACCGGAATGTGCCGGAACTTGCCGGCCGTCATCCGCTCCATGATCTCGCCGACCGTGTCGGCTTCCACGGTGGTGACGACTCGGCGCGTCATCGTCTGCTCGACACCCAAGTCGAGCGCTGCCGCGCCACGGTCCGCCAATGCGCGGACGATGTCGCGCTCCGACAGCACACCGATGACCCGACCCTCAAGGTCGGTCACGATCACCGCTCCGATGCGATGGCTACTCAACAGCTTGGCTGCGTCGGCGAGCGAAGCCGCCGGCGCGATCGTCACCACCGCAGAGCCCTTCCTCGACAGAATCGCTTTCACCGTCATGGGCGCTCCTCCGTTCCGGCGGCAGAGGCCACCGATCGTACCGCCGGGGTGAACGGGATTGGAACGTGAGCCGCAATCGACACCGCAATAGACGTCGCCGGCGCCGGCCCGTCACTGCCTCAGGCGGTCAGAACAAAATCATCGGACGATCGGGCGGCAACCGCAAGTGCGCGCTGCATCGCCTTAGTGTCGCGCCCGGCCGGCGTCATCGCTGGGGCGCAATCGAGCGACCGGATCGAACAATGGGAAAAGAACCAGCCCGGCCACGAAGCCGCCAATATGCGCCTGCCAAGCGACCGACTGCTGGTCGTCGATCAGAGGCAGCGAAATCAGGCCGAAAAGAATGTTGAGGCCGAACCAGACCGCAAGGAAGACGATGACGCGTGGATCGCGCAAGGTCACCAGCAACGGGGCTGCCGGAATTGCATAGCCCGCCCCGCCGCTGCCGCCGAGCAGCCCCAGCGGGCCTCCGGCCTGGAACACGAACCGGATCGCGGCTGCCATGAATCCCGATATCGCCGCCGACGCGCCGACCATCGGCCAGCAATCGCCAGGATGGGTCGCAAGGTGCGCCACCGCCCCAGCGGCGGCAGTAACCGCCGAGAAGGCGAGGAACCGCGCGGCGCCGAACCGACGCGCCACGGCACTGCCGAAGGCCAGCAGCCACACCGCGTTGAGGCCGAGATGTGTCAGGTCGCCATGGATCAGGCCATAGGTGACGAATGTCCAAATCTGAGCCCCCCAGCCGTCCGGCACTCCGCTCTGCACTAGGCAGGTCGGATCGCTGTAGCGGGCGGGGATGAAGGAAAACAGAAGCAGGAACTCGAGGTCGCCGCGTGGCGTGAGGACGAACGCGCGCACAGCGTGGACGAGCGCCATGACCGCAATCGTCAGGGTGACGACCGGCGGCACGTTCAGCATCGGTTCGCGGGATGAACTCAAAGAACGGGTCCGTGCACGGCACCGCTCACATAGGCTCGCCGGATCAGCGCGGCAAGCCATCCTCGCGGTCACGGCAGGACGGGGGCCCGCGCGCCTAAGCGATGGTTGAGTTTCCGCCGGTTACCGCAGAGGCGAACGATCAGGAAAGGCGAAGGGCTGCTGCTCTCAACCGGCTCTGTGCAGAGGCGTGACCCGCGCCAGCAACCTGATCGCTCGCCAGAGCGATCCCCCGGCGCGCGCGCCATGCCGAGGGAGGCAATCAGCGCAAGTAGGGGACGGGATAGGCCACGCGCACAACCGGCACGAAGTAGGGGTTGGGCTGGCAGAACGTGCCGACACCGCTGATCGCGGCAAGGCATTGACCGAAGGTGAAGTAGCCGCAGTTGCGGTAGTCGTTGCGGCCCCCGGCAGCTGCGCACCAGGCGCCCGCGCCGTCGGCGTGCGCGGTGGTGGCGGCATCGAAGGTGCCGGCCGCCAGCAGGGCGCCAAGCACGATTGCAGCTTTCGCCGCGTTACGGATCGACATCGGTCAGCTCCTTGAGTTTCGAGATCCGCGGGAATTGCCCATTGGTCGCTGGAATCGCCGAACAGGTTCATGACCTTGCAGCAGGCGGCAGCTTGCGCCCGACGGCCGGCATCCCGTGAGCGTGGCCACGCCCGGCACGCGGTGAGCTCACCGCTTCTTTTGGGTCGCTGCGGCGCGCGGCTTGCGCTTGCCCTTGGCCGCCGCGCGCTTGCTGCGCGGGGCGGCGCTGGCGGTGCGCACCGGCTGCTTGAGCTCCACCACCAGCACGCGGACATCCCTGTCGCTGTCGTTCTCGAGCGCACGGCTTTGTGCCGGCAGGGAGAATGCCTCGCCGGCCTTGAAGGTCATTTCGTACGGCGTGCGGCCGTCGGGTTTGAACACCAGGGCGCCGTCGGTCAGCACGTACAAGAGGTGCTCGGGATGCGAGTGGACGCCGACCTTGGCGCCCTTGCGGAAAGTGCCCTCCAGCACCCGCACCCGGTCATTCTCGAGCACTTTCTTGTAAACTCCCGGCGTCATCGAGAGCGCATCCTGCGCGCCCGCCTTCCCCGCCATCGCAGCCGCCAGCGCCGCCGCGAGCAGCCCCATCATCAGACGCATATCCGCTCCCTTCACCCTTGCCGGCTGCCGGACCGGCCGGTACCCATCCATGCCGCGGCCCGTCGCGCCGGCACCTCCGCCGCAGACTACGCCGCTATTGCCTCAATTGTTCCGAGCCGGTCGGCAGCGCCGCTGACCTCGCCGCTCAGCACACGCCGCGCCCGTTGAGACGTCCGCCGGCATGAGGGCTGCTTCGCCCTTGCTGTTCCGGCCAAGCGTCCGTTTGGGGACGGCGGCCGCACATTGCGACACTTGGAGCCGGGCCATGAAGTATCTGCCGGAGCGACGCGCGCCGCGCGTCATCGAAATCTCTCGAATTTTACGCAAAGCCGTAAGCAAGTATTCAGTGTAGTAATTACAGACAATTCTATACAAATTGACCCTCGTTACTTAGCTCGCATTCAAATGATTTGTGCGAAACACGGCTCCCTGGGACAGGGGGCTAACAATGAAAAAGCTCATTACTGCAATACTGGGGGCTTACTGCACAATTGCGCCGACGTGGCCGTCCGATGCCGCCAGCGCCAGGCCGCGGCTGTTGGCAATGTCGATCGGCGAGACGACCCGGGTGCCGATCGGTTGGGTTGAGTTCTGCAGCGACCATCCGAGCGAGTGCGTGCCGCACGCAGGCGCTCCGCGCGACGCCGTGCTGACGGCCAAAAGCTGGAAGGAGCTGGTGCGCATCAACGAGCGCGTCAACCGCAGCATCAAGCCGATGACCGACCTCGAACATCACGGCGTGGTCGAGAAGTGGAGTTACCCCGACGACGGCTACGGCGACTGCGAGGACTACGTTCTGCTGAAGCAACGCCTGCTGGCCGAGGCCGGCTGGCCCCGGCAGGCGCTCCTGATCACGGTCGTGCGCGACGACAAAGGCGAAGGCCACGCGGTGCTGACCGTCAAGACCGACAAGGGCGACTACATTCTCGATAATCAGCACCCAGCCGTCCTGCCGTGGTCGGAGACGAGCTATCGCTACATCAAGCGCCAATCGCAACATGACCCGAACGTCTGGGTCTCGCTCGACGACCCGCGCCCCGCCATCGCGACCGCGTCGTCGCGCTGAGTTGACCCCGGCACACAGGAGTTGGCGCACCCGGTCGCGTCCCTGCCCCCCGTCCCCGACCGGGTCCGCGCGGCCGGCCTCCCCAGGGCCGGCCGCGTCTTTTTTGCCCTGACGGCATCGGCTCAGCCGATGCGCCGCAGGCCCTTGGCGTATTGCTGCCAGCGCTGCACGTACCAGTCCGACGCGCCGGTGATGCCGGCGATCGCCTTCTCGTCGAGCGTGCGGAGAGCGCGCGCCGGCGAACCGACGATCAGCGAGTTGTCGGGGAACGCCTTGCCCTCGGTCACCAGCGCGCCGGCACCGACCAGCGAGTTACGGCCGATCTTGGCGCCGTTGAGCACGATCGCACCCATGCCGACGAGGCTGTTCGCGCCGATCGTGCACCCGTGCAGCACGACGTTGTGGCCGATCGTACATTGCGGCCCGATCGTGAGCGGAAACCCCATGTCGGTATGGAAGGTGCAGCTTTCCTGCACATTGGCGCGCTCGCCCACCTCGATCCATTCGTTGTCGCCGCGCAGCACGCTACCGAACCAGATGCTGGCCTCGGCCAGCAGGCGCACGCGCCCGATCACGACCGCGGTATCGGCGATGTAGTAGCGTCCATCCGCCGGCAGATCCGGCGCCTGGCCGTCGAGTTCGTAGATCGGCATTGGGGCGCTCCCTTTTGCGGGCGGGACCTTGCCATGACGGCATGCCGATGGCGAGGCACCCGAGCGCGCCGGAGTCGCCTCAGATATCGCATCGACTGTGTGCGTTATCTTCTTGAAGAGATGGAGGGTCTTCCGGCGCGGCGGGCGGCCCTCGCGGCGGCGTGAGACTGCGCCAGCGGCAGCCCGAGCGCCCGCAGAGCGGCGCCCACGGCAGTGCCCGACATCAGGCTCCTGAAGCCGACGAGCACCGTCGCCAAGCGCGATGAACTCGACACCCCGATGCTCGCGCTCCCGGCTCCGGATCGCGTTTGCGCGCGATGACGAACGGCGCCGCCAACACCAGCATGGGAACTGCCGCGACTGCCGTGGTGGGCTCGGGGTGGCTGAGGAACCGGAAGTTCAACGGACGCGCGGTGACGAGTTGGAAGCTGCTAGCGATCAGGCCGGCGACCGCGAAGCCGATCGCAAGCGACCGCAGCGAGTGCACAGATTTAGGCGCCATGGGGACCTCACAAGCACCAGGCATCCATCATGGCGGCTCTACGCCGCGGCGGCGAGCGAATCCTTAAGGAATGGTAAACGCCGCCGAGCAAGCCCCTTCGGCCGGTCGGCGACGTCGCATGGCATACTCGCGGGTGATTCGCGGCGGCGTGCTCGAAGTGATGAGGCCAGTGGTTTCGCGACGGCATGGGCGCGCATCGCGCGCCGGCAAAGGTTTGGCTTACGCTGTGGTGGCCGCTGCCTGTTTCAGCACGGCGGCCCTCGGTTATGTTGCGTTCACGCTATGGCCGCGCTGGCCGGAATCCCCCGCCGACCCCGATGCGCCGTCGCTGCCGATCACGGTCGCCGGGGTGGCCTTCAACATCCCTCCAGCGGCGATCCGGATGCCGGTGCAGCGGCGCGCGGGTGCGCAGATGCGGCTCGATCTGGCCTTCCGGTGGCCCGATTTGACGCCGCCCGCGTGCGACGCCAAACCCGCGCTCTCGGCCGAGCCGAGATCGATCGACCAAATCTTCGTCAGCATCGCGGGCGCCGACGGCGCGCTGTCGGTCGCCGAGCGCGTCAAGACGATCTATCCGCGCTATATCGAGGCGCAGGCCTTCCGTGGGCCCGAAGGTTTGATCGGGGTCGCTTTCCGCGACGGCACCCCGTACCAGGGCGAAGACCTTTTCTTCGTCGCCGACCGCCCGGAGAGCTTTATCGTGCGATGCACGCGCGAGGCCGGCCCCACGCGAGGAAGCTGCCTGCATGAGCGGCGCATCGCGGGCGCCGACCTGACCGTGCGCTTCCCGCGCGAGTGGCTGAAGGACTGGCCCACGCTGGTGCACGGCATGGATGATCTGATCGCCATGCTGCGGGCCGGAAAAAGCTGAGAATCGGGCGTCGCCGCTGCGAGCATGAACGTCTTGGCGGTGATCCCCGCGCCGTCATAGGCGCGCCGGCTGGGCTGCCGCTCAGAGCGAGGAGACCTCGCTGTCCTGCTCGAGGTCGACGTCGAGGATGGCCATTTCCAGAATGGCCGAGCGGGAGCTTTTCTTTTCGTCGATGAACAGGACCCCCACGAATTCGTCGCCGACGTAGACTTCGAGCGAGTCGTTCTTGCGGGCGCGTGGCATCACCCTGATCTTTTCGCTCCCGAGCGTTCCGCGCAGATGGGTGACAAGGCGCGCAGTGTCTTCCTTCGGCGATTGGCTGAGGGCGATTTCCATACGGAAATTGTAGGAACGGTCCCCGTCCTCATCGTCCGCCGTCAGCGCTCCGATCGCTTGGTCGCCGATCCGGACTTCGGCCGAATCCTTGGTGCCGTGCGGCACAACGCGAATCCTGGCGTTGTCGAACAGCCGCTTGAGATAGGCGTCCACCTTCTTGATTTCGCTTATGTCCACGCTCTTCTCCCTGGTAGCGTCCAGCCCGCCGACCCTCAGACCCAAGGAGCCGCCATGAAGTCGCAGGGGCGGCGCTGGGCCTTCAAGAATCTCACATTGAAAAATGACGCCATCCTCATTGGTTACAGGCGTTACTTCATTTTCTGGTTTCGCGCAAGCCACACCCCGCGTGGGCTCAGACGCCTTGCCACGGGGTCGGTCGGCGTGCGGCTTCAGAGCCCGACGTCGTGCAGCATCTGGTCCATGGTGCGCGCCGGCTCGGCGCAGCCGGCTTCGCCGACCACCTTGGCCGGGACGCCGGCGACTGTGGTGTTGGGCGGCACGGCCTTGAGCACGACCGAGCCCGCCGCGATGCGGGCGCACTGGCCGACCTCGATATTGCCGAGGATCTTGGCCCCCGCCCCGATCATGACGCCGCGACGGATTTTCGGATGGCGATCGCCGTCCTCCTTGCCGGTACCCCCGAGCGTCACGTCCTGCAGGATCGAGACGTCGTCGTCGATCGCCGCCGTCTCGCCAACGACCAGCCCGGTCGCGTGATCGAGGAAAATGCCGCGACCGATGCGCACCGCGGGATTGATGTCGGTCTGGAACACGCTCGACGACCGACTTTGCAGATAGTAGGCGAAGTCCTTGCGCCCCCGCTTAAAGAGCCAGTGCGCCAGGCGGTGCGTCTGGATGGCGTGGAACCCTTTGAAGTACAGCACCGGCTCGAGATAGCGGTCGGCGGCGGGGTCGCGGTCGACGGTCGCCACGACATCGGCGCGGAATGCGTCACCGATGCTTTGGTCGTCTTCGAGCGCATCGGCATATGCCTGCCGGATCGCCTCGCCCGATACGTCAGCATGATTGAGGCGCTCGGCCAGCCGATGGACGACGGCGCCTTCCAGCGTGTCGTGGCGCAGCACCGAGGCATAGATGAAGCTGGCTAGCTCCGGCTCGCGCCGCACCACATCCTCGGCCTCCTGCCGGATCCGCGTCCAGACCGGATCGACCGCGTCGAGCGCGTTCTTCAGTTTGGTTTGATGCTGGGCCATGGGACCTCCGGGCGCCCCGTCACATAGGTCGTGGTCCCATAGACAATTGCAAGACTAGCTTGGACTGTCCTGCCCATACCCAACGCCTTTCTTTCAGAGCACACCGGGTTGTGCCAAAGTGGCGGGACTGGGAATGCACGCCATACGCGCACCCGCAGTCTTCCAACCCCATGCTAGGCATATGCCAGGCGCGACACAACAGGCAGTTCAAAAGGCAACCCGACGGTCGCCCGCATCCTCACAAATAGCCTGCGGCCCCGCAGACTTGTCGTCATTTAGCTTAGATGTGGGCGTAGTGTCGTTCAACCGTTAAGGAGAAGGGAATGAAACGCTTAATCATCACTTTGTTTATGCTGATCTTTGTTGTTGGCGATGCTCTTGCTCAGAAAGGATCTCTAAAGGAGCAAGTCCTTGGGACTTGGATTCACGTTTCGACCACTGTTACCGCCCCGGATGGTAAGAAAAGTGACCGCCCAGGCCAAGGTGTCGTGATCTATGCCCCTGACGGTCACTTCGCCTTCGTGAATGTGGCGAATAATCTCCCCAACTTAGCAGCCAACAATCGAGATAAGGCGACGGCGGAAGAAGCCAGGGCTATCGTCGCTGGTTCGATAGCCTATTACGGCACATACACGGTCGATGAAGCGACGAAGACTATCGTCCCGAAAGTTGAGGGATCGACGTTTCCTAACATGGTAGGAACCGATCAAAGCCGGGTTGTTACGTCGATAACGGCAGACGAAATGCGATTCATCAATCCAAAGGCGCCAGCAGGTGTGCTGGAAATAGTTTGGAAGCGAGCCAAATAAACACAAAGATGGAGGTCCGCTCCTGGCCGGCTACTGCCCGATGCGGTCAGGTCTCAGCTTTCCTGTTAGCCGCCGCTGCCGACCCCATGGCTTGAATGAAATCGGGAAGGCAAAGCCAGCTTCAGTCGATCACCTTGTCAGCACGCTTTAGCAGCTCCGCAGGCACAGAGAGTCCCAGCTCATGTGCCGTCCTGGCATTAACGGTCAAATAGCGCCGGGTAATGACCTGCACCGGGAGGTCTCCGGGCTTTGCCCCTCGTAGAATCTTGTCGACATACACTGGAACGCCAGGCCAGGTGTCGAGAACGCTGGTTCCAAAGCTAATCAAGCCGTCTGCGTATGCGGCAGGGCACATCGAAGGCAGCTTTTGCGCGGTTGCCATTTCCGCGATCTGCTTGCGATGATTCAACGTCACGGGCACTTCAAGGACCAACAGTGCCTCTGCCTTCGTGTCGACAATCGTCTTGAATGCGGCTTGCAAGTCGGGCGTGGGGCCCTGCAGCTTCAACACGTGCGGCTGCAGGCCCAGTGCTCGGCCTGCGGCGACGGCTGTTCGTTCGATGGGGACAAGGCCACTCGCATCCGCGCCAGGAATCTACCACAATCCGGCGGAAATGGAGACAGCGTTGCATGACCGCCGGCCGGTGCAGGTCGCGCCGGTGCTGGCGCGCCGACTGTTCTCGGATCGGCGGGCGCCGGCCTGCAGTCACTGCGGCCGGTCAGTTTCCACGGCAAACCTTCGGCTTGCCGGCCGCTGACCGGCCCTGAAGCGCGCCAGGAATGCCAGCATCGCGGCGGCGAAACGATCGTTGCGGTCGCCAGCCACCATGTGCCGGGCGCCGGCCACGTCCGCGAATTCCGCGTGTGGCACCAAGGCCAGAAATTGCCGCAGGTGGCCTTGCCCGACCACCTCGGACGCGCCGCCGCGGACCAGCAGAACCGGGGTTTTGAGCCCACGCGCCGCCTCTTCCAGCTGCGCCTCCCGCTCTACGACCTCCTCCGGGTCGGTGTGCGTTCCATCGAGAAAGCGTGGATCCCAGTGCCATCGCCAACGCCCATCCGGATGAAACCGCAGATTCTTGCGCAGCCCCTCGTGCGAGCGCGGCCGGGGGCGGTGGGGCAGATAGGCGGCGACCGCGTCGGCCGCCTCGGCGACCGTGGCGAAGCCTTCGCGTGCTCGCGCAGCCATGAAGCCGCGGATCTTGGCGACCCCATCGGCATCGACCCGCGGGGTGACGTCGACCAGAACCAGCGTCGCAAAGACCGGCGCGCGACCCGCGCGCTGCGCGGCGCCTTCGGCCATCAACGACGCGATGCCGCCGAGCGATGCGCCGACCGATACCGGCCGCATGCCGTGGCGGGCGGCAAGCTCGTCGGCGACCGTGGCGGCGTCCGCGGCAAAATCGCAGAACGTGTAGGCGCCGCTCTCGACCCACTCGGAGTCGCCGTGGCCGCGCTGGTCCAGTGCGTAGGCGACCCAGCCGGCGCGTGCGAGCTGCGCGGCCGCGTTGCGCCAGGCATGCCTGGTCTGGCCGCCGCCGTGCAGCAGCAACACCGGCTCACCCTCGTCGCCGAACACGTCCGCGCGCAGCCGGTTGCTGGTGGCGCCGGTCAACATCATTGAGCGCGGCGCGGGCGACCTGGTCATGGCCTTTCCTTCAGGAACGCCAGGACACCGGCCTTGAACACCTTGTCGCCGACTGCGAGCATGTGGTCACGGCCCGGAATGTCGAGCACGCGCGCGGTGGGCATGAGGGCGGCGAGCTCAGGTGCGGAGCCGGCGACAGTGTCCTTGGTGCCGACCGCAATCAATACCGGGCACTTGATCGAGGCGACCTGTTCGCGCGTGAGCGTCTGACGCGAGCCGCGGATGCAGGCGGCCAGCGCCTTGAGGTCGGACTTGGTCTGCTCGGCAAACGCGCGGAACATGCGGCCGACCGGATCCTCGACGTGAGCGAGGGACGGCGCCTCGAGCGCATCGGCAATTTCCATCGGCAGCCCGACGCCGTCGACGAGGTGGATCCCGAGCCCGGCGATGATGGCCGAGCGCACGCGCGCAGGGTGCGTCAGCGCCAGCAACGCGGTGATGCGCGCGCCCATCGAATATCCAATGACGTCCGCGCGCTCGATCGCGAGATGATCGAGCAGCGCGCGCACGTCCTCCGCCATCACGCGCGTATCGTATTGGGCCGGGTCGTAAAGCTTCGTGGACGCGCCATGGCCGCGATTGTCGAGCGCGATCGCGCGCCGGCCGGCATCGACCAAGGTTCTGGTCCAACTCGGATGCACCCAGTTGACCTCCTTGGTGGACGCAAATCCGTGGATCAAGACGACGGGCTCGCCTTCGCCTCTATCCAGATAGTCGATCTCGACAGGTCCGTGTTGGAAACGGGGCATGGAAGCGACGGGCCGTATGCGGGAGGCGCGAACCTCTAGCGGCGGCAGGCGCGCTTGCCAAGTAGGCTCCACGATGGCCGTCCAGGCAGATGACGCGTCGCCAATCCCCTATGCGGCCGCCATTCGGCGCCGCGCCTTGCGGCGATCGATGATGGCCAGCGCCGCGCGCTCGGCGCTGCGTTTGAGCGCCGCCGCGAGGCCGATGAGACTGAGCAGCGACCAGAATGTCCACGACGCGAGATTGAACGCACCGACCCCGAGCGCGATCGCGCCGCGACCCAGAACTTTCAATACCGCGCGCGTCCGGGTGCCCTTGGCGTCGGCCAGGCGCGCAAGCTTGGCGATATCCTTCGGCCCTTGCGCGATGCGCAGGCCGTCGAGTGCCCCGCGCATGCCGGCCTTGGCCTGGATGCGTCCCAAGTCGCCGACCGCCTTCACCAGTCCGTCCATTTTCTCGACCTTCACGGCCTCGCGCGCCGCCCGCACCGCAGCGGCGGGCTGAAGGCGGGCACCTGCGCTCAAGGCGCGGGCGAGCGCGGGAGCGTCGATCGCGTCGCGCACCGGCCTTGCCAGTGCCTGTCCCATCTCGGCCGTGATGCGGCCGCTGCGGCTCGCCGCCTTGACGACCGAAACGCCGATCCGCGCCGGCGTGGCGCCGCCCAGGGTGGCGTACGTGCCGGCCGTGATCGCCAGGCCGACGCAGGCGAGGCCCAGGATCAAGTCGTCGGCGCTCTCGCCGCGCACGAGGCGCGCGGATTCGCGCACCGCGTCGCGGACGTCGCCGAACACGAACACATCGCCAGTGACGGTGCCGGCAAGGCTCGCAAGATCGTCCGGCTCGCCGCTCAAGAAGCCCTTGACGAAGCCGGTCGCGGCGCGTGCCGCGGCCGCCACCACGGTCGCTTCCGAGGCCACGCGGGCGCGAAGCCTCTCGTCGACCGCGACGGCCCGCTCATCGGCGAGGTCGAGGAAGCTTTGCGCCAGCTCGACGTCGCCGGCGACCAGCGCAGCCTCGATCTCGTGCGCCGCCACACGCCGGTCGAACTGCCGGTCGAGCGCGAGGTCGGTCAGCCGTACCGGATCGTGCTCGGCCGCCAGCATCTGGGCGGCGCGGAAACCCTCCGGCACGAGCGCCCATGCGGCGAGCGCGACGAGCGCCGCAACCGCGAGCGTGAATCGAAGCTTAAGCGCGTGCATTTCCAAAGAATCCTGCCGTTTCAGGGCCAGCTCGGCGAACGCGCGAACGTCGCCGCGGGGTGCATACGACGTAATGGAGACCCCAGCAATGAGTCGACGGCTTGGCTTGCGAGGCATCAAGGGGGTGGCCAGTGTTGGTGACCGGTGTTGATGGCCACCGTTAGGCCAGATTTCAACCTTCGAATCTACCAAAACTTGCGTTTTGCTTTTTGTTCGTGGGTTGCACCGGGAGGGCGTCCATGAGGAAGCAGACTTTTGCGACCCTCGTTATCTGCCTCGCTTTTGTGTACTCAGCCGAAGCAGCCAATCTGGCTGCGCCCCCAGCGATGGCAAGACGGTTGTTACTCTGAGCGGCGAAGTCGCCCAGGGCGATGCGGATGTCCTTGGAAAATTGTTGAAGGCCGGCAACGACCGCGGGCATCGCGTTGCCGGCATCAGGCTGGCTGAATTCGACGGGAGGTAATTTGCTTGAAGGTATCATGCTTGGCCGCTTGGTTAGCGAAGGCAAGATCGCAACAATCGTGGACGAAGGTGCCAAGTGCACGGCGGCATGTTTCGTCGTTTTTGTCGCAGGCAGTCCGAAATACGTCCATGAAAGGGCTGCGGTCGGCGTCCATGGCGCAGCCGAGACATCCGGCGAAGAAACCATGCCGTCGCGAAGCGCCGCGCTTTCGACGGCGGAAATTGTCAAGGAATTCGGAGTGCCGGCCGGCATTATCGAGAAATTGGTCGTCACGCCACGACAGCAGGTAGTCTGGCTTAGTCCGGACGAGCTCCGTTTGATGGGGCTAAAAGGTTCCGAACACGCGCTCCAGGTGAGAAGATTGACAGATTGCAGGCTCCACTCGCGGGCCCACGATCTTCCCAAGCGAAGCCACCGTCTTGGAAGCAACTGTTTGATGTGGCTGTGGGCGCTTCAGCGGAACAGAACAACGGAAATCCGCGCTATAACCGTGGTTGTGATTGGGAGACGAAAACTTGCTGGACGGGTGTATGGGTCAAGAATCAAACCGGTGACATAGATAGATTGGTACAGGTCACCAAGGATATGGCTGGCAAAACGCTCACCCGCGAGCTGTGCATGTTCGACGTATCCGGAAGCACTCGTGTATGTCTCGATTGGGATACGGACGCTTCAAGCCGCGAAATAAAAAACTTTGAAGGCAAATGGATTCAGATTGCTGAGGATTAAAGCGCATGAGGTTCGGGTCGTCACGATTTCGCACAAATAGTCATCGCGCATAAGGTCATCCCTGTCGCACCCGCCGGGGCAAAGCCACCCTATTCCGCCCGGTTGATCGGCCGATCGGCGGTCCAGTCGTAGGTGCCGAGGTCGCGCTCGCGCACCGCCTGGGCCCAGCCGACGCTCTCCGCGCGGCGTTTGAACGCGGCGCCTTCCGGCGTGTGGCGCGCGATCCCGTCGAACAGGGTGGCGACCATCTGGGTGCTGTGCAGCCCCATGTTGTCGAGCGCCTGGTTGATCATCAGCTTCTGCATCATCAGCTGGTTGCGCGGCACCGAGGCCAGCCGCGCCGCGAGGGCTTCGACCTCGCCATCGAGCGCTTGCGCCGGCACCGCCTTGAGCACGAGGCCGATGCGCTCGGCCTCGCGGCCGTCGACAATATCGCCGGTGAGCAGCATGCGCTTGGCCCGCTCGGGACCGAGCCGGTAGACCCACATCGCCGTCGTCGGGCAACCCCAGACGCGGGCCGGCATGTAGCCGATGCGGGCATCCTCGGCCATGACGATGAGGTCGCAGCAGAGCGCGATGTCGGAGCCGCCGGCAACCGCGAAGCCGTGCACCTTGCAGATCACCGGCAGGTGCGAGCGGAACAGGCTCATGAACGCCTGCGTATTTCGCATCATGAAGGCGAAGTCCTGCATCGGGTCCCACGGCCCATCCCCCACCGAGGTGCTGGGATCGCGGCCCTCGGCATAGAGGGTCAAATCATAACCGGCGCAGAACGCGCGACCCGCGCCGGCGAGCACGATGACGTGGACGGCCGGATCGCGGTTTGCCTGCTTCACCGCAGCCTCGAGCTCTTCCGGCAGCGCGCCGTCGATCGCGTTCAAAACCTCGGGGCGATTGAGCGTGAGGCGGGCGACCCGCCCGTCGCGCTCGTACAACACGCGCGCCATCGGACACTCCCTTGCGGCTCTCGACCCGCACTCTAGGCACTCGCGCAACGGGCCGCTATGGTGCGGCCGCAATCGCAAGCAACGACCGAGGGTAGAGGCGTTATGGCGGAGCACGTCGTCCCGCACTTTCACAACGATCCCGGCGTCCCGGTGATCGAGATCGGCGCCAAGGAATTCATGTGCGTCGGCGCGACGCCACCGTTCGACCATCCCCACATCTTCTGCGACATGGGCGACGAGAACGAGATCATCTGCTCCTATTGCTCGACGTTGTTCCGGTTCGATCCGACGCTCGACCCGCACGCGGCGCGGCCGCCCGAATGTGCGCTTGCCGACCACGCAGGCGCACGGGACCCGGCCGGCGCCGGCCATTGACACGCCCGGCGACGGCCGGGAGTTGCGGCCGTGGCAGGCGCACACACCGTGATCGTCGCCGGGGCAGGGATTGCCGGCCTGACCACGGCGTTGGCGCTGGCTCGCGCCGGTTTTCGCGTCGTCGTCCTGGAGCAGGCGGCGCAGCTCGACGAAATCGGTGCCGGAATCCAGCTCTCGCCCAACGCTACGCGCGTGCTGCGCGCTCTCGGCCTCGATGCGGCGTTACAGCCGCATGTCGTGGCGCTCGAATGGCTGCGGGTGATGGACGGGCCCTCAGGATCGGAAATCGCCGCGCTGCCGCTCGGATCGGAGGCGACCGAACGTTACGGCGCGCCGTTCTGGTCGATCCACCGCGGCGACCTGCAGCGCGTCCTGCTGGATGCCGTCAAGGCCAACCCGGAAATCGTGTTGCGGTTGGGATTGGGCGTTGCCGGCTACCGGGCGGACGCGCACGCCATCACGGTCGTCGGCAAGGCCGGGCAGGTCATGATTGAGGAACGTGGGATGGCGCTCGTTGGCGCCGACGGCCTGTGGTCGGCAGTGCGCAAGAGCGCCGGCCACCCGGAGATGCCGCGCTTTCGCCGCCGCACCGCCTGGCGCGCGACCGTAGCGGCGGAAGCCGTGGCGGACGAATGGCGCCGGGGGATGACGACGCTCTGGCTCGGGCCGGGCGGACATGTCGTGCACTATCCGGTCAAGGGGGGCGGCGCGCTCAACATCGTGGCGATCGTGCGCGACCATGCCGAGATCCAGGGATGGAGCGCGCCCGGTGCGCGCGAGGCGCTCATCGCCCGCTTCGCCCGTTGGGGGCAAGCCGCTCGCGCGATCCTGGCGGCGCCGCAGGCCTGGCAGACGTGGTCGCTGTTCGACCTTTCGCCCCTGCCCGGATGGGGCAAAGGGGCGGTGACGCTGATGGGCGACGCCGCGCACCCAATGCTGCCGTTCGTGGCGCAGGGCGGCGCCATGGCGATCGAGGACGCCTGGGTGCTGGCCGACGAACTGGCAAAATCTCCGCAGGCGCCCGAACCCGCGCTTCGCTCCTACGAAAAGCTTCGGCTGGCGCGCACCGCAAGGGCCGCGCGCGAGGCGGTGCGCACCGGACACATTTATCACCTCAAAGGGCCGCTGGCGCGCGCGCGCAATGCAACCATGCGTCTGATCGGCGGCGAGCGGCTGCGGCGCCGCTATGATTGGCTCTATGATTGGAAGGGCACCTGACTGCCGCGCCTACCGCACGAAAGGACCAGCATGTTCGAGACCACCGTCGCCGGAAGCCTGCCGAAACCTGCGTGGCTCGCGGAGCCGAACAAGCTATGGCCGCAGTGGCGACTGTCCGGTGCCGACCTTGCCGCCGGCAAGGCGGACGCGACGCTGCTCGCGATCAAGGCTCAGGAGGACGCCGGTATCGACATCGTGAGCGACGGCGAGCAGGCGCGGCAGCATTTCGTGCATGGCTTTCTCGAGCAGGTCGAGGGCATCGACTTCGAGCACAAGGTGGAAATGGGCATCCGCAAGGACCGCTACAAAGCGATGGTGCCGACGGTCACCGGCGAGTTGCGGCTGAAGGGGCGCGTGCATGCCGACGAGGCGCGGCTCGCGCGCGCGCATACGAAGCGCAAGCTCAAGTTCACCCTGCCCGGCCCGATGACGATCGCCGACACGATCGCCGACCGCCACTACGGCGACCGCACCAGGATGGCGATGGCGTTCGCGGCGCTGCTCAACGAGGAGGCGCGCGGGCTCGAGGCCGACGGCGTCGACGTCATCCAGTTCGACGAGCCCGCCTTCAACGTGTTCACGGACGAGGTCAAGGACTGGGGCATCCAGGCGCTGCATCGCGCCGCCGACGGCCTCAGCTGCACCACCGCCGTGCACATCTGCTACGGCTACGGCATCAAGGCCAATGTCGACTGGAAGGCCACCCTCGGCGGCGAGTGGCGGCAATACGAGCAGATCTTTCCGGCGCTGGCGCAAAGCCGCATCCGCCAGGTCTCGATCGAATGCCGCAACGCGCGCGTGCCGATGGACTTGCTGTCATTGCTCGCCGGCAAGGACGTGCTGGTGGGCGTGATCGACGTCGCGACCGACGCGGTGGAAACGCCGGAGGAGGTCGTCGCCACCATCGGCGAGGCCATGAAGCACGTGCCGAAGGAGCGGATCTTTCCTTGCACCAACTGCGGCATGGCGCCAATGCGGCGCGACATCGCCGTAGCGAAGCTCAACGCGCTCGGCGCCGGCGCCCGGCTGGCGCGGCAGCGGTTCGCATGACCAAGCAGCAGTCACGATCATCCGGCAGCGGCGCCGCGCGTGCCTCCGATCTTCCCTCCCCCTACTTCGGCGAGGAGCACGAGCTGCTGCGCGCGCAGGTGCGGCGTTTTGTCGAAAGCGAGGTCAAGCCGCACGGCGCCCAATGGGAGGGACAGGGGTTCGTGCCGCGCGAGGTGCTCCACCGCATGGGCGAGCTCGGCTTCCTCGGCATCCGCTACCCGGCCGAACACGGCGGCAGCGAGATGGACGCGCGCGGCTCCGTGGTCCTCGCCGAGGAGCTCGGCCGCTCGACCTTCGGCGGCTTCGCGATCACGGTGCTGGTGCATACCGACATGGCGTCCGTGCACATCGCCAACGGCGGCTCGCCGGCGCAGCGGGCGAAGTACCTGCCCGACATCGTCGCCGGCAGGAAGATCGCGGCCGTGGCGGTGACCGAGCCCGACGCCGGCTCCGACGTCAAAGGCATCCGCACCACCGCCCGCCGCGAAAGCGATGCCTACGTGCTCAACGGCGCAAAAATGTTCATCACCAACGGCGTGCACGGCGATCTCTATTGCGTCGCCGCCAAGACCGGCCGCGACGCGCCGCCGTCGCAGTCGGTGTCGATGTTCGTGGTCGAGAAAGGTACGCCCGGCTTCGAAGTTTCGCGCGCGCTCGACAAACACGGCTGGCGCTGCTCCGACACCGCCGAGCTCGCGTTCGTGGATTGCCGGGTGCCGCTCGAGAGTCTGCTCGGCCAGGAGGGCAACGGCTTCTATGCCATCATGCGCAACTTCCAGAACGAACGGCTGGTGCTCGGTGCGATGGCGATGGGCGAAGCGCAAGCCGCGCTCGAGCTGACACTCGATTACGTGGCCCAGCGCAAGGCGTTCGGGGCGCCGCTGTTCGAGAAGCAGACGATCCGCCAGCGGCTCGCGATGCTCGCCGCCAAGATCGAGGCCGGCCGCCAGCTGGTTTATCATGCCGCCTGGCTCGACGCGCGCGGGGTCGATGCGACGCGCGAGGTCTCGATGGTCAAGGCCTATTGCGGCGAGCTGGTCAACGAGGTGACCTATGCCTGCCTGCAGTTCCACGGCGGCATGGGCTATATGCGCGAGTCGACGATCGAGCGCATGGCCCGCGATGCCCGCGTGCAGACGATCGGCGGCGGCGCCACCGAGGTGATGCTGGAAGAGGTGGCGAAGCGGCTGCGGCGCTAACGCCCGGGCCGCCGAGCACTCCCGGCCTACGCGTTGACGCGCTCGGCAGCGCACGCCGCCGCGCGGTCGAGAAGCAGCCGGCGCTCGCGCGCGTTGCGCGTGAGCGCGGCCGCGCGTTCGAACTCGATACGCGCCTCTGCGAGGCGACCGAGCTTGTGGAGGAAGTCGCCGCGCACGCTCGGCAGCAGATGGTAGGCCTTGAGCGACGGCTCCGCGACGAGCGCATCGACGAGGGCGAGGCCGGCCGCCGGCCCGGATGCCATGGCGACCGCCACCGCCCGGTTGAGCTCCACGACCGGCGACGGCGTCAGCTCGGCGAGCGCCGCGTAGAGCGCGGCGATGCGCGCCCAATCGGTCGCAGCGGCCGTCCGTGCGCGCGCATGGCAGGCAGCGATCGCAGCCTGCAGCGCGTAGGGCCCAAGCCTCTGCTGCAGGCGTTCGGCGCGTTCAAGCGCGGCGAGACCTCGCCTGATCAGGAGTTGATCCCAGCGTGAGCGGTCCTGATCGAGCAGCAACACCGGCCTGCCAGCCGCATCGACGCGCGCCGCGAAGCGCGAGGCCTGGATTTCCATGAGCGCAACGAGGCCGTGAAGTTCCGGCTCCGCGGGCGCGAGCGCGGCGAGGATGCGTCCGAGGCGCAGCGCCTCGTCGCACAGCGCCGGCCGCATCCAGTCTTCGCCGGCGGTCGCCGCATATCCTTCGTTGAAGATGAGGTAGATGACTTCGAGCACCGAGGCGAGGCGTGCCCCGAGCCCGGGGCCGTGGGGGACCTCGAACGGAACGCCGGCTTCGGCGAGCGTCCGCTTGGCGCGGACGATGCGCTGCGCAATGGTCGCCTCGGTGGCCAGGAACGCGCGGGCGATCTCTTCGGTGGTGAGCCCTCCGAGCAGGCGGAGCGTGAGTGCAACGCGCGCCTCAGTCGACAGGATCGGATGGCAGGCGGTGAAGATCAGGCGCAAGAGGTCGTCGCCGATGTCATCGTCGAGCGCGGCCTCCGCGGCCGGCACGGCCGCGTCCCGCTCCTCGTCGAACTCGCGTGCGAGCTCTTCGGACGTGCGCTCGAACCGCTTGCTGCGGCGCAAGAGGTCGATCGCGCGACGCCTGGCAGTGGCCATCAGCCACGCGCCCGGATTGTCGGGAATGCCCACCGTCGGCCAGCGCTCGAGCGCCGTGACGAGGGCGTCCTGCGCCAGGTCCTCGGCAAGGCCGACGTCGCGCGTTATGCGCGCGAGGCCGGCGATGAGCTTTGGGCGCTCGATCTTCCAAACCGCGTGGACTGCGCGATGGGTATCGGAAGCCGTCACGGCCGCCGCTTAGACCATCGTCACCCCATGGGCAAGCGTTGCGATTGTCGACCTGCCGCCGCATCTCGAGCCGACGGCGGGGCAATCCGGAACCGCAGGCTCGTTCCGGCTTGCTTCGGCCCGCTCGCTCCCGGCAAGGACCAACCGATGTCACGCCGCGGCGAACGCCGGGGTGTCGTGCATCTCGCGAATCTCGCTCTCGCCGTCGCCGGCGATCTCGAGGAAGCGCTGGGCGAGCTCGACCGCCTCCGCCTTCGACTTTACCCGGACGATGGCAAAGCCTGCGATCAGCTCCTTGCTCTCGGTGAACGGGCCGTCAGTGACGGTGACCCTGCCCCCCGATTGACGCACGCGCGCGCCCCGCGAGCTCGGCAGCAGCCCGTCGGTGAAGAGCAGCACCCCTGACCTGGCCATCTCCTCGATGAACTTGCCCATTTCAGCGATCAGCTGCGGGCTGGGCGGCGCGCCCGCTTCCATGTCCTTGGTGTCGGCGGGCCGGTAGATCATCATGAACCGCATTGTCGTTTCTCCTTCGGGGTCGAGATCGAGCAAAAGAATCATCCAGGCGCAGCCGTATCGCGCGATCAGCGGACGACGAGCGGCATGGCGTTGCGATGAAGGGCGCAGATCTTATCGGCAGCCCGCGATTGATTGCGGCGGAACCGCTCGAAGGCGGCGCGCAGACTGGGATCGGTGGCGCCGGTCAGCGCGGGACCGCAACCAGCGTCGCGCGCGCCGCCGCCGTCGGCGGGAGCGGGCAGCGAACCGATCACCACGAGCGCGATCAGCGGCGGGATGAGATAGCGCGGGACGAACTTGGTCATGGCGGTGGTCCTTCTGCTGGTACCGTTCTTGGGGACCGGCCCGTACGCGGCCGAATTCCTAGGCTCTACCGTCACGACGAACGAGGATCGGGCAGATCGACAGTCCAACGAAAATTTTCGTTGCGGCTGTTTACGGTTTAGGTTCCACGGATAAGCCATTGATATGTCAAATGATGTGCGGCTCAACAATGAGCCCGCGGCGGGGCCGGCGGACTGCCGCGAGGCGACCGTCACGCCGACCCGCTACCTCTCCGTCTGGACCATGTGGAGCCACGTCGGGACGGACGGCGGCGGCGGCATTGCTCACCGTTGCGGTCGCACTGCAGGCGCGCAGCACCGGCTCCTAGCGGAGCTAGTTCTTGAGCCGATAGCCGGTCTTGAAGATCCACCACACCGTCACGAGGCAAATTCCGAGGAACAGCGCCGTTACGCCGACGCTGACCCCGATCGGTACATCGGCCACCTCGAAAAAGCTCCAGCGGAAGGCGCTCACCAAATACACGACGGGATTGAACAGCGTAATCGTCTGCCACACCGGCGGCAGGATGCTCACGGGGTAGAAGGTGCCGCCCAGGAAGACGAGTGGCGTGATGACGAGCAGCGGCACGAACTGCAGCTTCTCGAAACCGTCCGCCCAGATGCCGATGATGAAGCCGAGCAGGCTGAAGGTCACCGCCGTGAGCACCATGAAAACGATCATCCAGGCCGGATGCGCGATCCTCAGCGGCACGAACAGCGCCGCCGTCGCCAGGATCAGGAGCCCGAGGATGATCGATTTGGTCGCGGCCGCGCCGACGTAGCCGAGCACGATCTCGAAGAAAGAGACCGGCGCCGACAGCAGCTCGTAGATGGTCCCGACGAAGCGCGGAAAGTAGATGCCGAACGAGGCGTTGGCGGTGCTCTGGGTCAACAGCATCATCATGATCAGGCCGGGGACGATGAAGGTGCCATAGCTCACCCCCTCGATCTCGGTGATGCGCGAGCCGATCGCCGCGCCGAACACCACGAAGTACAGCGAGGTCGAGAGCACCGGCGAGACGATGCTTTGCATCAGCGTGCGCCCGGTGCGCGCCATCTCGAATACGTAGATCGCGCGAACGGCCCTGAGGTTCATGACTCTTTCCTCACCAAGCCGACGAAGATGTCTTCGAGCGAGCTCTGCGTCGTGTGCAGGTCGCGGAAGCGGATGCCCGCGGAGTTGAGATCCTTGAGCAGCGCCGTGATGCCGGTGCGCTCGCCCTGGGTGTCGTAGCTGTAGATCAGCTCGCCGCCGCCATCCGCCAAGCTCAGGCGATGCGCCGCGAGCTCTTCCGGAACGGCGGCGAGCTTGCGGTGCAGGTGCAGGGTCAGCTGCTTCTTGCCGAGCTTGCGCATCAGCTCGGCCTTGTCCTCGACCAGGATGATCTCGCCCTTGTTGATCACGCCGACGCGGTCCGCCATCTCCTCGGCCTCTTCGATGTAGTGCGTCGTCAGGATGATGGTCACGCCGGAGGCGCGCAGCGCGCGCACCAGCTGCCACATGTCCCGGCGCAACTCGACGTCGACGCCCGCGGTCGGCTCATCGAGGAACAGGATCTGCGGCTCGTGCGACAGCGCCTTGGCGATCATCACGCGGCGCTTCATGCCGCCCGACAGCGTCATGATCTTGCTGTCCTTCCTGTCCCAGAGCGAGAGGTCCTTGAGCACCTTGCCGATGTGCGCCGGGTTCGCCGGCTTGCCGAACAGGCCGCGGCTGAACGAGGTCGTCGCCCACACGGTCTCGAACGCATCGGTGGTCAGCTCCTGCGGCACCAGCCCGATCAGGGAGCGCGCTGCGCGGTAGTCCTTGACGATGTCGTGGCCATCGACCGTGACGGTGCCGGCGGAGCGGTTGACGATGCCGCAGATGATATTGATCAGCGTGGTCTTGCCGGCGCCGTTCGGGCCCAGCAGGGCAAAGATCTCGCCGCGCCGAATGTCGAGATCGACGCCCGTGAGGGCGTGGAGCCCCGACGCATAGACCTTCGAAAGACGCGACACGGAGATGATCGGCTGCATGGCTTGCTGACCCAAAGCCTTTGAGAAGGACGCGCCCGCTCGGCTCAGGTGAATGCGCCGATAGCGGTTCGTTGCGGGCAGCCGCGAGATCCGCGGCTAGATATGAATGCGCACTGCGACCGCAAGGGCAGGTACCTGCCGCGGCCGGCGCTGCCAAGCATAAGGAAATGTCGGAGATGACCGAAACCGCCGAACGCCGGCCGCTCAAGCTCTACTTCCATCCGTTTGCGTCGTTCTGCCAAAAAGTGCTGATCGCGTTCTACGAGAACCAGGTGTCGTTCGAGCCCATCATCGTCGATCTGGGCGACGATACTTCGCGCGCAGCATTCGAGGCGGTTTGGCCGATCGCGCGTTTCCCGGTGCTGCGCGATGAGGCGCGCGATCGCTTGGTGCCGGAATCGACTGTGATCATCGAGTATCTCGACCTGCACTATCCGGGGCCGGTCAAGCTGGTGCCCGACGACGCCGAGGCGGCACTGACGACGCGGCTGCGCGACCGTTTCTTCGATTTCTATGTGTCGGAGCCGATGCAGAAGATCGTGACCGACCGGATCCGGCCGCCGGGTCGAGCCGACCCGCACGGCGTCGAAGTCGCAAGAGCGCTGCTGCGGACCGCCTACGGCATGCTCGACCGGGAGATGGCCGCGCAAACATGGGCCGCGGGCGAGGCGTTCACGCTCGCCGACTGTGCCGCCGCGCCCGCGCTGTTCTATGCCAACTGGGTGATGCCGTTTGAAGCGCACGAGAACGTCGCCGCCTACTTCCGGCGTCTCATGGCGCGCCCGTCGTTCGCGCGTGTCGTCGAGGAAGCCGGACCCTATCGCGGTCTCTTCCCCACATGAGGCGTGACGGTGGCTGCCGCATCGCATCTAACCGCCCGACCCGACGGTTGCGCCCGGCTGCCCGAGACCGGCCTCCACCATCTCCACCAGCCGTTGTCCGAGCGCGGCCGTTTGCGCCCGCGGCAAGTCGCGCAGCGGCCCGCCGATGATCAACAACGCTAAGCCATGGACCGCCGACCAGGCGAGAAATTCCGCGCCGGTCCGGCGCTCCGCCGGCAGCGCGCCGGCCTCGACCATCCGGTCGAGCGCTACCGCCAGGAGCTGGAACGGATTGAGGCCCGTGCCACCCGCCTTCGCTGGATCCGGCGTGGCCGGCCAGTCATAGGGCACCGCAAAAATGGTCCGAAACAATCCGGTCTCGGTCAGGGCGAACTGCAAGTAGCCGAGGCCGACGGCGCGCAGGCTGGCACGCGCGAGCTCCGTCGGGCCGAGTTCCGCGCTCACCGCGGCAAGCTCCGCCTCGATCGACCGCGCCAGACCGGCCAGCGCGGCCATGCGCACGGCGTGCAGCAGTGCCATTCGGCTCTCGAAATGCCGGTAGGCTGCGTTCGGGGCGACCCCGGCCCGCCGCGTCGCCTCCCGCAGCACGACCGCATCGGGGCCGCCGGCCCGTGCCAGCGTGATGCCCGCCTCCAGCAAAGCCCGGCGTAGGTCGCCGTGCCGATATGTGTCGCGCTTCGCAGGTGTGCTTCGGTCCTTCATTGCAAATCTTATGTGGACAGCATCCATTTTATATGGCATGGCTTGTGGACGGTGTCCACAATTACTTATCGGACCCGCTGAGTCGAAGAACCTGACACTGACGGAAAGGAGTAGCTGATGTTGATCCAGCCGTATCTCTATTTCGGTGGTCGCTGCCAGGAGGCAGTCGACTTCTATCGCGATGTGCTTGGCGCCGAGGTGCAGATGCTGATGCGGTTCAGCGAGAGCCCCGAACAGCCGCCGCCCGGCATGGTCCCCGACGGGTGGGGCGACAAGATCATGCATGTCTGTCTCAAGGTCGGCGATACCCTGATGATGGCGTCCGATGGCTGTGGAACCACCGCATCGAGCTTCCAGGGCTTCTCGCTCGCGCTCTCGGTTCCGAACGAGGGCGAAGCCGATCGCAAGTTCGCGGCCCTGTCCGAAGGCGGCCAGGTGACGATGCCGCTCGGCAAGACCTTCTTCTCGCCGCGCTTCGGGATGCTGGTCGACCGCTTCGGCGTCAGCTGGACGGTTGTGGCAGAAGCTGAGGCTGCCGCGCTGGCGGCCTAGATCGACCTCTAGCCGCGACCCCGAACCGACTACGCCGGAGGGCCACGACCGCGTTGCCCTCCGGACGCGACTTGGCCGTCGCGCCCGCCCTCGGCAGGTCAAAGCCGAGATGCGCGGATTCGATCCGGCTCGCACTCCACCAACGAGCGCCAGACGTTGCGAGCAGGGATCCCCGGCAGCTTTGATCACGGGATCGTGCGAACGGGCCAGTCTCTTGACCCAGCGCGACAGTTGACAAATGATCTGTGACGAATTATCACTTTCGTCACTCGTTACCAGAACTGCCGGGTACCGCACCATGCACCCGCAAGTCAAAACCAAGCCCGATGATACCCGCGCCCGGATCATGGAGGTCGCGGAGGCGCTGTTTCGGCGACTGGGCTTTGCGAAGACGGCGGTCGCCGACATCGCCAGCGAACTCGGTATGTCGCCCGCCAATGTGTACCGCTTCTTCCCGTCGAAGAACGCGATCGTCGAGGCGATCTGTCAACGCTGCCTCAGCGAGCTCGAGGCGAAGGCCTGGGCGGTCGCCCGCTCGCCCGGTTCCGCCGCCGCTCGGCTGGAGCGCCTGATCCTCGAGATCCTCGCGTATCATAAGGAAAATCTGCTGGTCGAGCAGCGCGTGCACGACATGGTCTTGGTGGCCCTCGAGGCCAATTGGGCGGCCATTCGGGCGCACAAGGACGTGTTGCGCGGGGTTGCCGAAGCGATCGTGCGCGACGGCATCGCGGCCGGCGAGTTCGAGCCGGTGGACGCGCGCGAAACCGCCCAGATCATGATGCGGTCGCTGGTGGTGTTCGAGCACCCGGTGCTGATCGCTCAGTGCCTGCAGGATAATGAGGACCTCGAGGCGGACGCGTGCGCGTCGGTCCGCTTCCTGCTCCGCGCCATCACCCCCCGAGGCTGACAACCAATGCGAAAGCGCTCGGATACGCCGTTTTGCGCCCACAATCTGACGATCAACGTGTTTCGTCAGTCATCACATGTTAGTGACTGAAGGGAGGCCTGCATGTCTGCGTGGATCCTCAAGCTCAAGCCCTTACCGGTGCTGACGCTCGCCGTCTTCCTCGCCGGCTGCGAGGCCAATACCGCGCCCGCCCCGCGGGTCGAGCGCCCGGTCCAAGTGCAGCGCGTCGCTTTTGAGGCCCGCGACGTCGCGCGCGAATTCGTCGGCGTGGTGCGCGCGCGCTACGAGACCGATCTCGGCTTCCGAGTCGCGGGCAAGATCGTTACCCGCGTGGTCAATGTGGGCGACGTTGTGCGCGCCGGCGATATCGTCGCCTATCTCGACCCGCGTGATCTCAAGCTGCAGCTCGAGAGTGCGGAGGCCGAGCTCTCCGCCGCGACCTCCAGCCTGGCGCAGGCCGCCGCCGACTTGGCGCGCTATACGACCCTGCGCGAGCGCGGATACGCCTCGGTTGCGGATTTCGACCGCAAGAAGGCCACCAGGGACGAGGCCGAAGGCCGCCTCGAGCGCGCCCGCCGCGCGCTCGAGCTTGCGCGCAATCAACTCGGATATGCGGAGCTGAAGGCCGACGCCGACGGCGTGATCACCGCGACGCTGGCCGAGCCCGGGCAAGTCGTCGCCGTCGGGCAGCCGGTGGCACGGCTCGCCCATCGTGGCGAGAAGGAAGCCGTGGTCGCATTGCCGGAGACCTGGCTCGGCGAGGCGCGCAAGTCCGCCGCAACCATGCGGCTGTGGTCCGATCGCGATCGCAGCTTCGATGCGCGACTGCGCGAGCTCTCGCCGCAGGCCGACCCGGCGACGCGAACCTACGCGGCCCGGTTCACGATCGATCAGGCCGATGACACCGTCGCCTTCGGCATGACCGCGACCGTCACGCTCTCCCATGCCGACGATCGGCGCGTGGCGCGCCTACCACTCGCCGCCATCCTCAACCGCGGCAGCGGGCCGGCAGTCTACCTGGTCGATCATGCGAACGCGCTGCAGCTGCGGCCGGTGACGGTTGCGTCGTTCACCGAGGACGAGGCGCTCGTGACCTCAGGACTGCGCGACGGCGACAAGGTGGTGACGCTTGGCGTGCAGAAGCTCGAGACCGGCCTCACGGTTCGTGCCGTGAGCGTCCAATAAGCCTCCCCAGCGGGGAGAGGTCGGCAAGCACCGAAGGTGCGCGCCGGGTGACGGGGAGCAACGGATCCAGCAAGAAGACAGGGAGCAGATCATGCAGCGCTTCAACCTTTCGGCCTGGGCGATCACGCACCGACCGCTCGTCCTGTTCATGATCCTGCTGTTGGGGGTGGCGGGCGCCTATTCCTATCTCAACCTCGGGCGCGCGGAGGATCCCTCCTTCACGATCAAGACCATGGTCGTCAACGTCGCCTGGCCGGGCGCGACCGCGACCGAGGTGCAGACGCAGGTCGCCGACAAGATCGAGAAAAAGCTGCAGGAGCTGCCCTATCTCGACCGCGTCGAAAGCTATTCGCAGCCTGGCGTCGCTTTCATCCGCGTCTTTCTCACCGACAAGACGCCGCCCGCCAAGGTCAAGGAGCTCTGGTACCAGGCGCGCAAGAAAGTCGGCGACATTCGCGGCCAGTTGCCGGCCGGGATCGTCGGGCCGAACTTCAATGACGAGTACGGCGACGTCTATTCGGCGCTGTACATGCTCACCGCCGACGGCTTGAGCCTCGCCGACCTCAAGGCGCGGGCCGAGGACATCCGTCAACGCCTGCTGCGCGTTCCGGACGTCAACAAGGTCGATATTATCGGCGAGCGGCCCGAACGGATCTTCGTCGAATTCAGCCACGCCCGGCTCGCCACGCTCGGCGTCACCCCGCAGCAGATCTTCGACAGCGTCGCGCGGCAGAATGCCGTGGTCTCCGGCGGCTCGATCGACACCTCGGCCGACCGCATCAACGTGCGGGTGACCGGCGCGTTCACCGGGGTCGACGCGATCGCCGCCGTGCCGGTCCAGGCCAATGGACAGATCTTCCGGCTCGGCGACATCGCTACGGTGAAACGCGGCTACGAGGACCCGCCGACGTTCATCGTGCGCGCCAACGGCAAGCCCGCGCTCGGCCTCGGCGTCTCGATGCAGGACGGCGCCAACATCATCACGCTCGGCCGCAATCTGAAGGCGGCGATGACCTCGATCATGGTGACGCTTCCGGTCGGGATCGAGGTCACGCAGATCGCCGATCAACCCCACATCGTCGACGAGTCGGTGTCGGAATTCTTCCAGACCTTCCTTGAGGCGCTGGCCATCGTCCTGATCGTGAGCTTCCTTTCGCTCGGGTGGCGCACGGGTATCGTGGTGGCGCTGTCGGTGCCGCTGGTGCTGGCGATCGTGTTCGTCGTCATGTTCGCGGCCGGGATCGACCTGCACCGCATCACCCTGGGCGCGCTCATCATCGCGCTTGGACTTTTGGTCGACGACGCGATCATCGCCATCGAGATGATGGTGGTGAAGATGGAACAGGGCTGGGACCGGGCGCGCGCCGCGACCTTTGCGTGGACGTCGACCGCCTTCCCGATGCTCACCGGCACGCTGGTGACCGCCGCCGGCTTTCTGCCGGTCGGTTTCGCCAAGTCGAGCGCCGGCGAATACGCGGGCGGCATCTTCTGGATCGTCGGTCTCGCGCTGATCGCATCGTGGATCGTGGCGGTGCTGTTCACGCCCTATCTCGGCCTCAAGCTGCTGCCGGATTTCGCCCGGCATGGCGCGCATCAGGATCCGGAGGCGATCTACGACACGCGAGTCTACCGGGCGCTGCGGCGGGCGATCGAGCTTTGCCTGCGGTGGCGCAAGACGGTCGTTGCGCTCACGGTGCTGATGTTCGCCGCCGCCGTGGCCGGCTTCCCCTTCGTGCAGCAGCAGTTCTTCCCGACCTCCACGCGCACCGAGCTGTTCTTCGAGATGCGGTTGCCGGAAGGCACCGCGATCGGCGTCACCGACGCGACCGCCAAGCAGGCCGAGCAGCTCGTAGCCGGCGATGCCGATGTTGCGAGCTACACGACCTATGTGGGCCAGGGCTCGCCGCGCTTCTGGCTCGGGCTCAATCCGGTGCTGCCGAACCCCAACTTCGCGCAGATCGTCGTCGTCACCAAGGACCTGGCGGCGCGCGAACGGGTCAAGGCGCGGCTCGAAGCCGCGGTCGCGAACGGCGCCCTGGCGCAAGCCCGCGTGCGGGTCGACCGTTTCACGTTCGGGCCGCCGGTCGGCTTCCCGGTACAGTTCCGCGTGGTCGGATCCGATCCGCTCAAGGTGCGCGCGATCGCCGAAGAGGTCCGCAAGGTGATGGCCGCGAACCCCAAGATCGTGGACCCGCACCTCGATTGGAACGAGCAGGTCAAATCGATCCGGCTCGAGGTCGACCAGGATCGCGCCCGCGCGCTCGGCTTGACGCCGCAGGACGTGGCGCAGACGCTGCAGACGCTGCTTTCCGGCTTCACCATCACGCAATATCGCGAGGGCATCGAGCACATCAACGTGGTGGCGCGCGCGGTTCCGGCGGAGCGGCTCGAGCTCGACCGACTGCCGGGGTTGACGATCACCACCCGCAACGGCGTGGCGGTGCCGCTGTCGCAGATCGCCCGCCTCAACTACGAATACGAGGAACCGATCCTGTGGCGGCGCAACCGCGACACCGTGCTCACCGTGCGCGGCGACATCGTCGATGGCGTGCAGGCACCGGACGTGAGCAATGCCGTCGCACCCCGGCTGCAAGCCATCAAGGACGCCCTGCCCGACGGCTACCGCATCGAGACCGGCGGCTCGATCGAGGAAAGCGTCAAGGCCAACGGCGCGCTGGTTGCGGTGTTCCCGATCATGGCGATCGCGATGCTCGCGCTGCTGATGATCCAGCTGCAGAGCTTTTCGCGGCTCGCCTTGGTGTTCGTGACCGCCCCGCTCGGCTTGATCGGCGCGACCGGTGCGCTGCTCGTTTCCAACCGGCCGTTCGGATTCGTCGCCCTGCTCGGCTTGATCGCGCTCGCCGGAATGATCATGCGCAACACGGTGATCCTGGTCGATCAGATCGATCGCGACATCGCGGCGGGGCACGCGCGCCACCAGGCGATCATCGACGCGACCGTGCGGCGCGCGCGGCCGGTGGTGCTCACCGCCCTCGCCGCGATCCTCGGCATGGTGCCGTTGGCGCGCAGCATCTTCTGGGGCCCGATGGCCATCACCATCATGGGCGGGCTATTGGTGGCGACGATCCTCACGCTGTTGGTCGTGCCGGCGCTCTATGCGTTGTGGTTCCGGGTGCGGCAGCAGGAGCCGGCCGAGGCGCCGCTTGCGCCGCTCGAGCAAGAACCGGCGCAGGCAGAGGAAGCGTATCCGATGCGGATCGCCGCGGAATAGCCGGATTAGGCTGGCATGATCGTCGGCAGCGGAGATCATCAGGGCGCCTTCGGGCCGGCGGCCGGCAATCCGTCGGCGCTCACAAACCGAGACGCAGAACTGAGGATGCCGTCAAAATGCACGAAGCCATTGCGTCTTGATCGTGAAGTCCGGCTTGCCTGATAGCCCGCAGCCGACCCACCGCCATTGCGAAGGCACCCGACGAATGACACCTCAGTATAGGTTGACGAATGACACCTCAGTATAGGTTGAAGGGCATGGACCGAAGCACGTATCTGGAGCCCACGCTCACGGAGCTCCTGGCGGAGGAGATCACGCAGGCCCTGATGGCGGCAGATCGGGTCGATGGCGACGCGCTCGTGGCCATGCTGACGGAGGTCGCCTCCAGTCGCCGGCATTGGGTTCCGCTGCAGCCCGAGCCGACCGCTCCTTTCGACACCGCGGTGGAGTGATCAAAATTGGTGGCACACCATGGCACCATTCGTACAGACCCGCCCCGCCTCCCCACGACCGGCTAGGCCGGTGAACATGAATATTGCGTGGATCGCACAGGTGTTCCCGCGAGCAAGGGATCTCGCACGCTTGGCCTGCGTGCTCGTTCTCCTCGGCCTTGCAGCGGCGCCGCTGCGCGCGAACGACCTGCCGAGCGGCGCAGAAGTGTTCCAGGCCGGCGTCGACGAGGCGGCGCGCGAGCTCGGCAAGGAGCCGAAGATGCGGCACCTTTCGCCCGAGCAGCTGCGCGCCCGCGCCGAGTTCGTGTTCGGCAACATGCTGTTCGTGACGATCCACGAATTGGCGCATGCCCTGGTTTCGGAGATGGATCTCGTGGTCCTCGGCCGCGAGGAGGATGCCGCCGACGCTTACGCAACCCTGGGCGCGCTGCAGTGCGGCTCCGAGTTCTCGCGGCGCACGCTGGTCGAAGCTGCCAAGGGCTGGTTCATGACCGCCCAGCGCAATCGCCAGGACGGCGACAATCCGACCTATTACGATCGCCATGGCCTCGACGAGCAGCGCGCCTATCAGATCGTCTGCCTGATGGTCGGCTCCGACCGGGAGCGCTTCAAGGATTTGGCGGACGAGACCGAATTGCCGGACGATCGGCGGCGAAGCTGCGGCTGGGACTTCGACACGGCGTCGCGGTCGTGGGATCGCGCGCTCACGCCGTATCGGCGCACGTCCGAACAGCCGAAGCCGCGGATCGAGGTCATCTACGGGCCGGCCACGGGCAAGCTTGCGCTGCATCAGCGGATCTTCAGCGGCACACGCTTCCTCGAGACGATCGTCGAGCAGGTGGCGGAACGCTATGCATGGCCGGAGCCGATCGTGATGGAGATGCGCACCTGTGGCGAGGCCAACGCGCGCTGGACCATCCCGACCCGCCGTTTGCATGTGTGCTACGAGCTGGCGCAGGAATTCGCTGAGCTTTATCGGGACTTCGGCGGGCGCACGCTGGCGCAGATCCGGATGCCGCCGCCGCCACCCAACCAGCGGCTCGGGGTCGCTGCGGCCGGGGCGCAGTCGGTAGGCTCTTGGCGCGGCGTTCGGGGCCTCAAGCCGACCCGCCGCACGCCACGCCGGGCGCGGTGATCGCGCTCCGCCTCGACCGGACTCACCTCCGGCTTTCCACGGCACGTCTCATCTAGGCTCGCATCGCGTTTCCGCGAAGCGCTGCGCCGCCGATGGGCAACCGCTGCAAACGCACGCGTTTGGGAAGGTCCCGGTTCGGCAGCGCATCGCTTCGCGATGCGCCCGGGACATGGGCTGAGCCACGCTTCAGTGTCCTTGGGTATTGGGCTGGAAGCGACCCCGCCCCCTGCCCTCGCGCCCGTGGCAGGGCGATATG
>Ga0209382_10000170_pt1 | contig 102954 bp, 77 predicted proteins | sample SoiMetdeltSBSDD5_FD_187599 | JGI IMG/M metagenome (GOLD analysis project Ga0209382, IMG submission 187599) | Bulk soil microbial communities from a Populus tree surrounding site in Tennessee, USA - Soil MetaG P. deltoides SBSDD5 (SPAdes) (version 2) | ecosystem: Environmental > Terrestrial >...
CAGCCGCGCCGAGCGAGGTGTCCTTGTGCCAGACGAACTCGGCCTCCTGGCCGAGCACGTGCTTCGCGGCGTGGTAGGCGTCGTGGTCGCAGTTCGATCCGGGAAAGACGATGACGGCGAATTTCATTATTTGATTTGCGCTGGGGCCCCACCCCCAGCGCCTGCCAGCGGCTCGCTTTGCTCACCGCCGCTGATTCGTGGCTCTCGGCCACTTAGTGAACGGCTCTGTCCAGCAAATCAACCAATCAATCGATCTCGATTCGATGCGTTTCAATTACCGGATTCGCCAGAACCTTGTTGGCGATGTCGGTCACGATGGTCTTCGCGGCGTCCGGTGATGCGGCATCGACCTCGACTTCAAAGTACTTCCCCTGGCGGACGTCACCGATGCCGGTGTAGCCCAGCGAGTGCAGCGCGTCGGCGATGGTGCGCCCCTGCGGGTCGAAAACCGAGGGTTTCAGGGTGACGAAAACTCGCGCTTTCATTTTTCTCCTGCAAGGATCTTCCGACGAGCTACACCGCCGCCGGCACTGACGCGAACACGCGATCGAAGATCGCGTCGACGTTCCGGAAGTGCTCGTTGAGATCGAACGCCTTCTCGACCTCGTCCCGGCTGAGCACTTTCGTCAACTCCGCGTCCTCGAGCAGCAGTGTCTTGAAGTCGCGCTGCTCGTGGAACGCGCGCATCGCGTTCCGTTGCACCCACTCGTAGGCCTGCTCACGCGAGATGCCCCGGCGCGCGAGCTCGAGCAGCACGGTTCCCGAGAACACCACGCCTCGCGATCGCTGGAGATTCTCCTTCATGCGGTCGGGATAGACCACCATCCCGCGGACGATTCGCGTGAACCGCCGCAGCATGTGGTCGAGGGCGATGAAGCTGTCGGGAAGGACCACCCGCTCGACCGAGGAGTGCGAGATGTCGCGCTCGTGCCAGAGCGCAATGTTCTCGAGCGCGGCGTGGGCGTTGCCACGCAACAGCCGGGCGAGGCCGGTAATCTGCTCGCACCCGATCGGGTTGCGCTTGTGCGGCATCGCCGAGGATCCCTTCTGCCCCTTGCCGAAGGGCTCCTCGACTTCACCAATCTCGGTCTTCTGAAGGCCGCGAATCTCCAGCGCGAACTTCTCGAGCGAGGCCGCAGTGATGGCCAGCGCCGTCAGCAGCTCGGCGTGACGATCGCGCTGAATCACCTGCGACGACACCGGCGCCGGCGTGAGCCCGAGCCGTTCGCAGACCTTTGCCTCGATCGCGGGATCGAGGTGCGCGAACATGCCGACCGCGCCGGAGATCTTGCCGACGCTGATGACCTCGCGTGCCCGGAGCACGCGGTCGAGATCGCGTTGAAGCTCGGCGTACCACAGGGCGAGCTTCACCCCGAGCGTCATCGGCTCGGCGTGGACGCCGTGGGTGCGGCCGATCATCGGCGTCCGCCGGTGTTCTTCGGCGCGCGCGCGAATCGCGTCCAGTGCCCCCGCGAGATCCTTGACGATCAGATCGCAGGCCTGGCGCATCTGCAGCGCCTGCGCGGTGTCGAGGACGTCTGAGGAGGTGAGCCCGAAATGCAGCCAGCGCGCGGCAGGGCCGGCGTGCTCCGCAACGGCGGTGGTGAACGCGATCACGTCATGCTGCGTGACCTGCTCGATCTCCTCGATCCGGGCGATGTCGAAGCTGGCCTTGGCCCGCAGCTCGGCGGCGGCCGCGGCCGGGATGACGCCCGTTTCAGCCATCGCATCTGCCGCGGCGAGTTCGACTTCGAGCCAGGTTTCGTAGCGGCGCTGATCGCTCCAGATCGCGCCCATTGCCGGATTGGTGTACCGCGGAATCATGGGGTGACGGCCACTCGAGCCCTCAGCTCAGGTCCAGCCGCGCCGGCGGCAGCTCCGGCGCCGACGGGCCGACGACGGTCGCGGCCAGCGAACCGTTCGAGAACAGGTCGGAGGCCACGCGCTGGAGGTCGCCGGTGCTGACCGCTTCGACCCCGGCCAGAGTCTCGTCGAGTCCGAAATGGCGATCGAAGTAGATCTCCTGCCGCGCGAGATGCGACATCCGGCTCGACGTGTTCTCCAGGCTCAGCATCAGGCTGCCCTTGAGGTGATCCTTCGCCCGCCGCAGCTCGGAGTCCGGAACCAGCGTCCGCTTGATCGTCTTCAGTTCGTCGACGCAGAGGTCGATGACTTCGCCGACCGCCTCGTTGGCGCAGCCGGCGTAAATGGTGATGTTGCCGGCATCGCGGTAGGCGCTCAAGCCGCTGAACACGGAATACGCGAGCCCGCGCTTTTCCCGGATGTTCTGGAACAGTCGTGAGCTCATCGAGCCGCCCAGTACCGTGTTCAGGATGTAGCTGACGTAGCGGTCCTCGTGGCTCTGGGGATAGCTGTTGGTCCCGAGGCACAGGTGGCTCTGTTCGAGCTCCTTGGCACGGGTGATCACCTGCGGGCTGACCCGGGGCGCGGGGCCGTTGGGCACATCGCCGGTGACACCCAGGCCCGCGAACGCATCGAGCACGAGCTGACGAACCCGCGCGTGATCGAGATTGCCCGCCGCCGCGATGATCATGTTCGGCGCGACGTACGCGCGGCCGAAGTAGTCGATGAGCGTCGCGCGCGTGAGCGCTTCCACGGTCTCCGGACTCCCAAGAATCGGACGCGCGAGCGGGTGCCCTTCCCAGAAGTGCTGCGTGAAGAGCTCGTGCACGAGATCATCCGGCGTGTCCTCCACCATCTTGATCTCTTCGAGGATCACCTTCTTCTCGCGCTCGATCTCGTCGGCCGCGAAGGCGGGACGCCGGACGATGTCGGCGAGCAGGTCCACGGCGAGCGGCACGTGCTCGTCCAGCACCTTGATGTAGTAGCTGGCGTACTCCTTCGCCGTGAACGCGTCGAGCTGACCGCCGATCGAATCGATGGCCTGGGCGATATCCTCGGCGCTTCGCGTGTCGGTCCCCTTGAACAGCATGTGCTCGACGAAGTGCGCGATTCCTCCGCGCTCGTCGGTCTCGTGACGCGAACCCCTGGTCAACCACACGCCGATCGTCACCGACCGCACATGGGGCATGGTTTCGGTAATCAGCCGAAGACCACCATCGAGAACGTCGCGAACTACCGCGTTGGAAGGACCGGTCACCGTCCGCCCTGACGCTGCCGGCCGGACACTGTGGTGTAAGTCATTGGAGGAGAAGGGATTGCAGGAGCTCCCGAAAAACGGAATTCTATCACGCTGGCTGCCCCCTGCTCAAGGACGGGCCCGGGGAAGGGTATCCGGCCCGGCCATGGGCGCGTAGTAGAATGAGGGTTCGCCTCTTCGCAGCCTACGCCAATGGTCAACGACACCAGACTGGACATCGCCGGCGCGGAGCTCCACGAGCTGGAACAGTCGCTCGCTCACCTCGGCGAGCCCCGCTTTCACGGCCGGCAGATCTTCCAGTGGATCCACAAGCGCGGCGTCACCGACGTGGCGCTGATGTCGGATCTGAGCCGCGAGCTCCGCGCGGCCCTGGCCCAACATTTCGACCTGCGGACACCGTCCGTGGTTCGTCGCGAACAATCCGCGGACGGCACCACGAAATTCCTGCTCCGGCTCGACGACGGCAAGCACATCGAGACCGTCTGCATACCGGAATCCTTCTCCGGCTCTACGGATCCAAGCGAAGCGGACCGCATCACGTTCTGCGTGTCGACCCAGGTCGGCTGCGCCATGCGCTGCGCCTTCTGCCTGACCGGCAGGATGGGTATCGATCGCAACCTGACCGCCGGTGAAATCGTCGGCCAGGTACGTGTGCTCGTCCGGGAGCTCGGCCTCACCGATCAGCGCTTCAATATCGTGCTGATGGGCATGGGCGAGCCGCTCCACAACTACGACAACACGATGAAGGCGCTGCGCATCCTGGCCGACGAGCACGGGATGGCCGTATCCCCGCGAAGAGTGACCCTGTCGACCGTCGGCGTCCTGCCCGCCCTCGAACGCCTCGCGACCGAGCCGGTGATGCCCAACCTGGCAATCTCGCTTCACTCGACCACCGAAGCGCAGCGCGATCTCCTGGTGCCGATCAACCGGAAGTACGGGATCGAAGAACTGCTGAACGCCTGCCGCCGATTCCCGCTGAAGCGCCGCGAGCGCATCACCTTCGAATACGTCATGTTGAAGGATGTGAACGACACGCCCGAAGACGCGCGCCGGCTGGTCCGGCTGCTCAGTGGCATCAAGGGCAAGGTGAACCTGCTGCCGCTCAACGAAGCGGCGGGCATTCCGTTCGAGCGTCCGTCGGATGCCGCCGTCAACCGGTTTGCGCGGATCCTGTCCGAGCGCGGCGTGACGGTATCGGTGCGAAAGTCGAGAGGCCGCGACATCCGGGCCGCGTGTGGTCAGCTGATCACCGAGTCGTCGCGCGATTCCGCGCCAGGCAAGCGCCTGGCGATGGCGATGAGTTCGCCGGTCGGCTAGAAAAATTACAGTCTCGAACATTTCACAGGAGGATAGGAGCTCAGGAGAAAATCTTTCCGTTTCTCTTGAACTCCTATCCTCCTGTGAACAAAGACTCTGGATTCCCACTCACCACAACCCCCGTTCCCGTTCCGGTCAGCCGGACCCGAACCCGCTCGTTGCGTTTCAAACCTCCGGGAATCCGCACTTTCAGGTAGTTGTCGGTGACGACCAGCGTGCCGTCCTCCAGCGTCAGCCCCGGCCGCACGGTAGCCAGCTGCGAAGCCTGAAAACGCTCCGTCAGTGCCGCGGCGATCTCTCGGATCCGTGAACCACGTGCGCGGACCACGGGTCCGGGGACCTTCCCGCTCATCGCCGTCGCCTCCGTGCCCGGACGATCCGAATAGGGAAACACGTGCAGATGTGAAAGCGGGGACCGCGCCAGATACGCCGCATTCACCTCGAAATCGTCGTCTGTCTCACCGGGGAACCCGACGATGACATCCGACCCGATCGAGGCGTGAGGCAGCCGCTCCACGATCCCGTCCACCAACCGGCGATAGTGATCGAGCGTGTACGGACGGCGCATGCGCTGTAGGAGTCGATCGCACGCGTGCTGAAGCGGGAGATGAAAGTGCGGTGCGAATCGGCCCTCGCTCTCCGCGACGAGGTCGACGATCTCCGGCGTGCAGTCCATGGGCTCGAGCGAACTGATGCGGAACGTCAGGTCTTGACGAACCGACAGCAGCGCCTTCAGGAGGTCCCGGAGCGACGACCGAGGCGCCAAATCTCGGCCGTACGATCCGAGATGCACGCCCGTGAGCGCGACTTCCTTGTATCCGGACGCACCGGCCCGCTCAACTTCACCGATCACATCAGCGATCGCGAGGCTCCGGCCCCGTCCACGGGTGCGCGGAATGATGCAGTAGCTGCAGTGCTCTTCACAGCCGGTCTGCACCCGGAGCGTCAACGAGGTGCGGCCGGCGACTCCGGGCTCGAGCGCCGCGCCGCACGGTCCGCCACCGTCGCCGAATCGCAGGCTGGTCGGAACGTCGCCGCGGCTGTCGAGCAGCCGAAGGAGATCGAGCTTCTCGTCATTCCGCACCACACGGAGGACGCCGGGCAGCGCGGCAACGTCCTCTTCGCAGCGGGTGGCGTAGCAGCCGGTGACGACGATCCTGGCACCGGGGTTCTCACGGGCAACCCGGCGGATGGTCTGGCGCGCGCCCTGGTCTGCCGTCGCGGTCACCGAGCAGGTGTTCACGACAACCAGATCGGCTGCGAACGCGGGCGAGCTCTGGGCCCCCCGCCGGCGCAGATCTTCCTCGAGGCGCAGCGAATCCGCCTGATTCACGCGGCAGCCGAACGTGATGACCGAGTACTTCACCCCTGTTGCAACTTTGCCGCGGCCTGCTCGACCTTCTCGGCCAGCTTCTTTTTGTAGGCCACGAGCCTGGCCGCGACCGCAGGATCGCCGACCGCGAGGATCTGCGCCGCGAGTACACCCGCGTTGGTCGCGCCCGGTTTCCCGATGGAGACGGTAGCGACCGGCACACCAGGCGGCATCTGCACCGTCGACAGCAGGGCATCCATGCCCTTGAGCGCCGACGAGTCGATCGGCACGCCGATGACCGGCAGTGTCGTGTGTGCCGCCACGACGCCGCCAAGATGAGCCGCGGCGCCGGCGCCGACGATGAACAGGCGCACGCCACGAGAAGGCGCGTCGGCAACGAGCCGCATGACCCGCTCGGGGGACCGGTGGGCCGAGGCCACGGTCATCTCACACGTAATCTCGAACTCTCGGAGGACATCCACCGCGCCCTGCATGACCGGCGCATCCGAGTCGGAACCCATCAGGATCAGAACTGAAACGTTTGACATAAGGTCATCTGCGAAAACTGATCGCGTGTTCGCGGCTCGCGGGTTCGCGGGTTCGAATCCGGATCAAGTTCGACCATTCTAGCCAGCTCTCATGCGAACCTGCGATCCCGCGAACCGCGAACCCGCGAACCCGCGGAAATGGCCAACATCGCCAGGTCACCGGCCATTCCGCACGTTGGCCAAAGCCTTTTGGCCGATGTCGGTTCGGTACTGCATGCCGTCGAACTCGATTGCCTCCACGCCCGCGTATGCGCGCGAAATTGCTGTGTCGAAGGTTGGCCCGCTGCCGACGACGGTCAGCACGCGGCCGCCGGCGGTGACGATCGAGCCGTCGGGGTCAGGCGCAGTTCCCGCATGAAACACGACGACGTTTTCCAGCGCCGCGGCCTGTTCGAGCCCGTTGATGATCACGCCTGACTGGCTCGATTGCGGGTAGCCGCGGGACGCGAGGACGACACCGACGTACTTTTCCTGACTGAGCGCAATCGGACGATCCGGCAGCGCCCCCTCGGCGGCGGCCATCAGGATCGGCGCAAGCTCCCCCTGGATCATCGGCAGCACCACCTGGGCCTCGGGATCACCGAAGCGGACGTTGAACTCGATCACCTTCGGACCGTTACAGGTAAGCATCAGTCCGGCATACAGGAAGCCGCGATACTCGTGGCCGTCGCGCCGCATCCCTTCGATCACCGGCTCGATGATCTCGTTCATGATGCGATCGGCGAGCGGCCGATCGATCAGCGGGCTCGGCGCGAAGGCCCCCATGCCTCCCGTGTTCGGGCCCTGATCGCCATCGTAGATGCGCTTGTGATCCTGGGCCGATCCGACCATCACGGCACGGCGACCGTCACAGAGCGCGAAGACGGAGACCTCGGGCCCCTCGAGACACTCCTCCAGCACGACGCGATCGCCGGCGGCACCGAATTGCCGATCCTCCATCGCGCCGGCGATCGCAGCCTCAGCCGCCGCCGCGTCCGGTGCGACCACAACGCCCTTGCCGGCAGCCAGGCCGTCGGCCTTGATGACGAGTGGCATCCCGAGCTCGCCGCTGGCGAGGATCGCCCTCGCCTCGGCCGCGCTGGCGCAGGCGCGATAGCGCGCGGTCGGAATCCCGTACCGGGCCATGAAATCTTTCGCAAACACCTTGCTGCACTCGAGCCGGGCGGCGGAGGCGGCAGGGCCAAAGATTCGCTGCCCTTCGGACGAAAACAGATCGACAATGCCGCGGTCCAGCGGCAGTTCCGGGCCGACGACGGTCAGATCGACGGCCTCGCGGCGCGCAAAATCGAGCAGCGCCTGAATGTTGCCGGCGTCGATCGCCCCGGTGGGCACGATCCGGGCGAGGCCGGCGTTGCCGGGGGCACAGATGACGCGTGCAACCCCCGGCTCCGCGGCCAGTTTCCAGGCGAGCGCATGCTCACGGCCGCCGCTGCCGACAACGAGGATGTTCATCGGGACAATACCTGCCCGCCGCCCTTCGATGTTGCTCGGGGCGGCGCTGAGCCTGTCGAGGGGCCGGAGCGCGAGACGCGAAGCTGGCCGGTAGTGAAGAGGGGAGGATCTGGAGCGCGCCGCAGGGGGTAAACGGAAAGCCGCGGCCTTCCGCTTCCTGTCATTGACGTTTGATGAGCTTTCCGCCTAGAATCCGCGTTTGCCTGTGATAGCCTAATATATTCCTCGGAATTCGCCGGCCCCGCAAGGGCCAGTAGCTGTGGCCGCAAGGGGGGTGTTTTAGGCTTGGCTGAAGTCAAGGTTCAGGAAGGCGAATCGATTGAAAGCGCGCTTCGTCGCTTCAAACGTAAGGTGCAGCAGGAAGATATCATCAAGGATATCAAGAAGCACTCCTACTATTTGAAGCCTGGAGATAGGCGCCGCGCCAAACAGGCGCTGGCGCGTAAACGTACGCGCAAGAAGCAGCGCCGCGAGTCGGACTAGGGGCTGACCAGCGCAGCTGCCAAGTACTGGAGAGGGGGCGGAATCTCGATTTTCGTTGCGGGTGACAGACACCAAACAGAAATCGAGTTCCGCCCCTTTTTTCATGGGGCCTGCCGGCGCGTGCAGGCGGAGAGTTGGTGAGAGGTAGGTAGGGCCGATGGAGTTCCAGGACAAAACCCTCAACTGCGTGGACTGCGGGACGGAGTTCCTCTGGACGGCGGGGGAACAGCTGTTCTTCGCCGACAAGAACTTCAAGAACGAACCGAAACGGTGCAAGAGCTGCAAGGCCAAGCGCGCGTCCCGCCCCGCCGCCGGTGCAAGCATCGCCCGTGAGCGCGTCGAAACGACGACCAACTGCTCGGCATGCGGCAAGGAGACGACAGTTCCATTCCGTCCGACCCAGGGACGGCCGGTCTTCTGCCGTGAATGCTTCCAGCAGCGGAAGTTTGCCGGCGCTGCTGGCGTCTGACTGTCCTGAGCTTCGGTTCGAAGGAGGCCACGCGACAAGCGTGGCCTTTTTGTTTTTGCAGAGAAGGGAATCCGCCGCGCGCCGACCTGCGTCTACAATCGTGATTCTGGTTACACCTCGGGGCCGTCACCAGCGTACGTCGCGCTGACTCAACCGCCCGGCCGCTCAGAACCTCATCATGTCGTTGACACCACGTGCTCGATTCCTCTGTGGGGGTGTTTTCGTCGCCGTCTCCGCCCTTGCCGCCTGCCGCGATTCGAACGGCCCGGCGGCCGGCTCAGCTCAGGCACCACCTCCGACCACGGTCAAGCTTCTGACGCTCGAACCCAAGCCGCTGGAGGAGGCGTCCGAATTCATCGCCACGATACGTTCCCTCCGCTCGACTACGGTCCAGCCGGAGGTCGAAGGCATCGTCACGAAGATCTTCGTCAAGTCCGGCGACCACGTCCGTCTCGGCACTCCTCTCGTTCAGATCAACGCCGACAAGCAGCAGGCGGCCGTCCGCAGCGCCGAGGCCAATCGCGCCGGGACCCAGGCGGACGTCGAGTACTGGAGCCAGCAGGTCAAGCGTCTCGAGTCGCTCGTCGGCGCAGGCGCCATCAGCCGGCAGGAATTCGATCAGGCGCAGAATCAGCTGAGAACCGCGGAGGCCCGGCTGGCCGCCCTCGACGCCCAGCTCCGCGAAGGACGCGTCCAGCTGCAGTACTACCGCGTCGACGCACCACAGGCCGGCGTCGTCGGGGACATTCCGATCCGCACCGGGGATCGTGTGACCAACTCCACGGTGATCACCACGATCGACGAGAGCGGCGCGCTCGAGGTCTACATTCAGATTCCCCTCGATCGGTCGCCGGCCCTGCGGCTCGGCCTCCCGGTTCAACTGCTCGACGGCGAGGGGAAAGTGATCGCCACCAACCCGATTACCTTCGTGGCCCCGCGCGTGGACGACGCCACCCAGACGGTGCAGGTCAAGAGCGCGCTCCGCGATGTGCCGCCGGCCCTTCGGGTCCAGCAGTTCGTCCGGGCCCGTGTGGTGTGGCAGAAGGCGCCGGGATTGACGCTCCCGCTCACGGCTGTCTCACGGATCAGCGGCCAGTACTTCTGCTTCGTGGCCGAACAGAGTCCGAACGGCCTGGTGGCGCACCAGCGGCCCGTGCAGATTGGCGAGTTGATCGGGAACGACTACGTGGTGGTCGGGGGCCTGAAGGCCGGCGACAAGGTTGTCGTCTCGGGCATTCAAAAGATTGGCGATGGGGCCCCCATCAAGGCGGAATAGATGGTTGACACATTCATCCGCCGGCCGATCCTGGCATCGGTCTGCTCGCTCGTCCTGATCCTCGCCGGCGCGGTCGCGATTCCGACCATGCCGGTCGCGCAATATCCGGCCCTGGCTCCGCCGCAGATCACGGTCACCGCCTTCTACACGGGCGCCAACGCACAGGAAGTCGAGACCTCGGTCACCACGCCGCTCGAACAGGCCATCAACGGCGTCGAAGGCATGGCCTACATGACGTCGTCGAGCACCAACAGCGGCGTGTCGACGATCAACGTGACGTTCGACATCACACGCGACCAGGATCTCGCGCAGGTCGACGTCCAGAACCGGGTGAACCAGACGCTCGGCCGGATGCCGGCGGAAGTCCGCACGACCGGCATCATCGTCCAGAAGCAGGCGACCGGCTTCGTGATGGCGGTCGGCGTGTACTCGGAAAAAGGACAGTACGACTCGCTGTTCCTGAGCAACTACCTGGACGTCTACGTCAAGGACGCCGTGAAGCGGGTGCCCGGCGTCAGCGACGTACTCATCTTTGGTGAGCGGAAGTACTCGATGCGGCTCTGGCTCGATCCCGACCGCATGGCCGCGCGCAGCCTGACTGCCGGCGACGTCGTGTCGGCGCTCCGCGAACAGAACGTGCAGGTGGCGGCGGGAAGCCTGGGCCAGGCACCGGCGCCGTCCGGGCAGATGTATCAGCTGAGCGTGCGCGCGGTTGGCCGGCTGCGCGAGGCGTCGGAGTTCGAAAACATCATTCTGAAAAGCGGCGTCGGCGGATCGCTCGTCCGGGTCCGCGATGTCGGCCGCGCGGAGCTTGGCGCGGAGACCTATTCCGCCGACCTTCGCTTCCAGGGCGTCGAAGCGGTGGGCTTCGGCGTCATCCAGCTCCCCACCGCCAACGCGCTCGACGTCGAACGCTCCGTCTCGGCGGAGCTGGAACGGCTGTCGCGGAATTTCCCGCCCGGGGTCAAGTACCAGGTCGCCTTCAACACGACCGACGTCGTCGAAGAGTCGATCAACGAGGTGCTGAAGACGCTCGCGGAGGCCATCGCCCTGGTCGTGCTCGTCATCTTCATCTTCCTGCAGACGTGGCGCAGCACGATCATTCCGGCGGTCACCATCCCGGTCTCGCTGATCGGCGCCTTCGCGTTCACGAAGCTGATGGGCTTCTCGATCAACACGCTGACGTTGTTCGGGATCATCCTCGCCACCGGCATCGTCGTCGACGATGCCATCGTCGTGATCGAGAACATCGAGCGCCACATCCAGCAGTACGGGAAGACCGCCCGCCAGGCGGCATCCGACGCGACGCGTGAGGTCTTCGGTGCGGTCGTCGCGACCGGCCTGGTGCTGATCGCGGTGTTCGTGCCGGTGGCGTTCTTCCCCGGCACCACCGGCCGACTCTACGCGCAGTTCTCGATGACGATCGCGTTCGCGGTCGCGCTGTCGGTGTTCAACGCCATCACGCTGACGCCGGCGCTCTCGGCGCTGCTGCTCGAACGCGAAAGCCATCACAAGGGGCGGTTTTTCTCATTCTTCGAGAAGATCATTGGCGCCGGCACCCGAGCGTATGTCTGGGGGCTCGGATACGCCGTCGCCGCGCGCTGGGTGGTGGTGCTGGTGTTCGTCGGGGCGCTCGGGTTGACCTACTGGGTCTACAAGACCGTACCGCAGGCGTTCATCCCCGAAGAGGACGCGGGCTACTTCCTGGTGCAGGTGCAGGCGCCTGCCGGCGCGTCGCTCGAGTACACCAGCAACGTCGCCCGGCAGGCGGAGAAGATCATCTTCAGCGATCCAGACGTGCTGGCGCTGTTTTCGGTGATGGGATTCAGCTTCAGCGGCGCCGCCCCCAATCAGGGCCTGATGTTCGCGCGCCTCAAACCGTTCGACGAACGGCCCGGCGCTGAGCACGGTGTCCAGGCGGTGCTGGGGCGGATCAGCGGACCGCTGTTCAGCCTGCCGGGCGCAATTGTCATCGGCTTCGCTCCGCCCTCGATTCCTGGTTTGAGCCGTTTCGGCGGCTTCGAGTTCCAGGTCCTCGATCAGACGGGACAGGACATCGGCAACCTGGCAGCTGCCACCCAGACCATTGCCAGAGTCGGGAATCAATCAGGGATCGTGCGCGGCCTGTTCAGCCCGTTCACCGCGAACGATCCTCAGCTGCAGGTGACAATCGACCGCCAGCGCGCGCTGGCGCTGGGCATCCCCCTCAACGAAATCACCAGCGCGATGCAGATCCTGCTCGGGTCGCAGTATGTGAACGATTTCGAGTTCAACAACCGGGCGTACCGCGTCTATGTCCAGGCCGAGCAGCAGTTCCGATCCAACCCGCAGGCCCTTCGCCAGCTGTATGCGCGGACGCGCGGCGGCGAGATGGTGCCGCTCGAGCAGGTGGTCTCCACCGAGGAGGTCACCGCGCCGCAGGTGATCAGCCACTTCAACCTGTTCAGGTCCGCGACGATCAACGGGTCGGCCGCACCCGGTATCAGCTCGGGGGTTGCCCTGGCGGAAATGGAGCGCCTGGCCGAGGCCAACCTGCCGGAGGGCATGGGGTATGCCTGGTCGGGCATCTCGCTCGAGGAGACCAAGGCCGGCAGACAGGCCGTGTTCATCTTTGGTCTGGCCCTGTTGCTCGTGTACCTCACGCTCGCGGCGCAGTACGAGAGCCTGGTGCTGCCGTTCATCGTGCTGCTGGGGGTGCCGCTTGCCGTCCTGGGGGCGCTTGGCGCCCAGTGGAGCCGGGGCCTGGCCAACGACGTGTACTGCCAGGTCGGCCTCGTCATGCTGATCGGGTTGTCGGCCAAGAACGCCATCCTGATCGTCGAGTTCTCCGAACAGCTCCGGGAACGGGGAATGACGATTGTCGAAGCCGCCATTGAAGCCTCGAAGCTCCGGCTGCGGCCTATCCTGATGACCTCGCTGGCGTTCATCCTGGGGGTGTTGCCGCTCGTCTTTGCGACCGGGGCGGGCCAGGAAGCGCGGCACTCGGTCGGCACCGCGGTGGCGGGGGGCATGTTCGTGTCCACGTTCCTGAACATCCTGTTCATCCCGGTCCTGTACGTGGTCGTGCAGACGGTTCGATCGTGGATCTCGAAAACGCCCGAAGCCGGAGGACAAACCGCATGAATACCGGCGTTTTCTTGACACTCTTTTTGGTTGCGTAGTACGCTGCCCGGTCTTTCTAGTTCAGGTACGCCATCGAATGCGCGTGGTACGAGCGGAACTGTGCAACGCGGCCCGGTGTCGAACCGTTGCGGGTTTCCCGAGTGACCGCCGCGACATGTGAAGACGTCCGCGAGCGGAACGGCGCGGGGCTTTGGGGCCCCGCGAGTGGAGCGAGCGAGGGGGTCCGGGGGGAAGCGCCGGCGACACGGTGCTCCCGCCGGCGATATTCCCCCGGAGAATAAAACGGAGGAGAGGGGCGATGCAGATCGACGAACGGGTCGTCGACGGGGTGACGATTCTGGACCTCAAGGGGAAGATGACGCTCGGCGAAGGCGACGAGCTCCTGAAGGACAAGATCAATTCGCTCATCCAGCAGGACCGTAAGAGGCTGCTGCTCAACCTCGAAGGGGTGCCCTATATCGACAGCGCGGGCCTCGGCGAGATCGTCCGCACCTACACCACGGTCAGCCGTCAGGGCGGCAAGCTGAAGCTGCTCAACCTCACCAAGCGCATCCAGGATCTGCTGGCGATCACGAAGCTGCTCACGGTGTTCGAGACCTACGACACGGAGCAGGAAGCGATCGGCAGCTTCAAAGGCTAGGGCGCGCCCCCGCGCTGAGGATGGCGCGCATTCCCCTTCCGGACATCATCGAACCGACGCGGCCGCCGGTGGCGGCCGTGGACGGTCTCCGGTCCGACTCATGGCCCGCCGCTCTGCTCGCGTCCTTGCGACCCTCGCAGTGGACGAAAAACCTGATCATTTTTGCGGGCGTGCTGTTCGGTCAGCGGTTGACCGACATCAGCGCTGTTGCGGCCGCCGCGGGGGCGTTCGTGATCTTCTGCCTGCTGTCCGGCGTCGTGTATTTGATCAACGACGTGATGGATCGGGAAGCCGACCGGCGGCATCCGATCAAGAAAGCTCGGCCGATCGCGTCGGGCGCCCTGCCGGTGTCTGTAGCGCTCACGGCGGCAGGCCTCATCGCGGCCGGCGCTCTCGTTTCTGCGTTTGCGCTCCGGCCGGAGTTCGGCTTTGTCGCCCTGCTCTACGTCGTCCTGCTCGGTCTCTACTCGGGGCGGCTCAAACACATCGTGATCATCGACGTGCTCACGATTGCCATCGGGTTCGTGCTGCGGGCCGTCGCCGGAGCGGTGGTCATACCGGTCGCGGTGAGCGTCTGGCTCTATCTGCTGACGATCCTGCTGGCGCTCTTCCTGGCACTGGCCAAGCGGCGCCACGAACTGGTGCTGCTGGCGGACGGGGCCACCGGACACCGGCGGATTCTGCAGGAATACAGCCCGTACCTGCTGGACCAGATGATCTCGGTCGTGACCGCATCGACGCTGGTGGCCTACGCCGTCTACACCGTCAGCCCCGAAACGACCGCCAAGTTCCAGACCCACTGGCTGGGCTTGACGCTGCCCTTTCCGCTCTACGGGATCTTCCGGTACCTTTACCTAGTGCATCAGAAGGACGGGGGCGGCAGCCCGTCGGACATGCTGCTCACCGACCGGCCACTGCTCATCTGCGTGGCGCTGTGGGCCGCAGTCGTGGCTGTGATCATTTACGGGCCCAGCCAGCTGGACCATTGGGCGCGATGACGACCTGTTCACGTTGTCACCAGGATCGCAACGGGCCGATCGCGAGAACATGGAATGCCTAAGTCGAAAGTCGCCATTCTCCGAACGTCGCCGGCGACCGTGCTCCGCGACTATCACTCGGTCATGAACCTGGCCGGGTACCAGGAGGTTCTCGCGAAGGACGCGGATACCGCGCTCAAGGTCAACATCTCCTGGCATTTCTTTTTCCCCGGCAGCTCCACGACCCCCTGGCAGCTCGAAGGCGTGATCAGGGCGATGAAACAGGACGGATATGCCCCGTCACTGATGCATGCCTGCCACAACCGGACCGTGGTGATCGATGCGCACCTCGGCGAGCGTGAAAACAAGCAGGTCAACGTCGTCGAGGCGCACGGGCTGCGGAACATCCACATCTACGAGAGCGAAGAGTGGATCAACATCCGCGAGGCCGTCGGCGACCTCACGCGGAAGTTCCTCTGCCTGAACGAGGTGTATCCGTCGGGGTTCATGATCCCGCGGCGGTTCATCGGCGAGAACATCGTGCACCTGCCCACGGTGAAGACCCACGTCTTCACCACCACCACCGGCGCGATGAAGAACGCGTTCGGCGGGCTCCTGAACGAGCGCCGGCACTGGACGCACCCGGTGATCCACGAGACGCTCGTGGATCTGCTGATGATCCAGAAGAAGATTCACCGCGGCGTGTTCGCGGTGATGGATGGCACGTTTGCCGGCGACGGACCGGGACCGCGCTGCATGGTGCCCCACGTCAAGAACGTCATCCTCGCCAGCGCCGACCAGGTCGCCATCGACGCGGTCGCGGCGAAGCTGATGGGCATGGACCCGCTGTCGATCAGGTTCATCCGCCTGGCGCACGACATGGGCCTCGGGTGCGGCGACCCGCGCGAGATCGAGATCGTCGGGGACCTCGATGCGGCCGCGGAGAACTGGCAATTCCAGGGTCCGTTCAAGAAGATGACGTTCGCTTCACGGATGCAGCACCACATCTACTGGGGACCGATGAAGAAACCCATCGAGTGGTCGCTGAAGACGGTTCTCGCGCCCTGGGCGTATGTCGCCAGCGTGCTGTACCACGACACGTTCTGGTATCCCTACAACGCGAAACGCATGATGCGGGACGTGCTCGACAGCCCGTGGGGCCGCCTGTTCCGCAACTGGGAAACCCTGACCGCCACCGCCGACGGCTACCCGCAGGTCGGCTCGGATGCCGCGCAAATCGAGAAGACCGGGATGCGCGCGCTGAGGGAGTCGGGGGGGATCCTCGCTACTTGTGTCAAGGAAGCGCCGGAGTTCGCTTCACGGCGCAGACACATCAAACCAAGCTGAAATTCGAATTGCCAACATTGCCAAAATTGCCAACCTTGCCAACATTGGAAATCCACACCCGCTCGGTTCGCGGAACCTGGCACCGTCTGTCGCGGCGCCTGGTTTTCAATGTTGGCAATGTTGGCAATCTTGGCAATGTTCGGCAATGTGTGAGTGACTCTGAATGTCTGACTTCACAGTTCGGTCCGACAACGTCGACGTCGAGCAGATCATGCGGCAGATCCGTTCGCGCATCCGCGAGAAGCGGGGTGTGGACTACACGGAAGAGGAGATCCGCGAGCTCGCCAACGTGAAGCTCGAGAAGTTCCTGGATCCGCGCGGTGTGCGCTCCGATCTGCTCGATCAGTTCCGGCGCTCGAAAGCCGCGATGCCGGCGCCCGAGAACTTCGCGTTCGAGGAAGAGACGCTCTACGAGACGCACCGCGGGTTCATCCGCTGGATCCGGAAGCTCCTGAATCCGCTGCTCAAGCTGTTGTTCAACCCGAACCCGCTGATTCAGGCCCTCCACATCCAGTCGGAACTGAACACGCGGAACGCGAAACGCGAGGAGCTCGACACCCTGCACTACGAGGTGATGCACAACCTCGTCATCGAGCTCACCCGGACGAGCATCGAGGTCAAGAACCTGAAGATGCGGGTCGAGTCGATGTCGAGCCGCCTCGACTTCGACGAGCGGCGGGCTCGCGCGCTCGAGGGCGTGGTGATGTATCGGCCAGGCGCGGCCGCGCCACTCCAGCCGCCGGCAGGCGCCGAGTCCCGGCCGGCCGAGGGCGGCGGTGATCCGTCCGAGCGCCGCAACCGGCGCCGCCGGCGGCGGCCGCGACGGCGTGGCGATCGCGGTGAGACTCGTCCGGAGAGTCAGGCCGGTGAAGACGCGGCATCTAGCGGCGGCGCCGAGGCGCCCCGGTCCGACGCGGGCGCCGGTGGCGACCCGCTCGCGGCGGACACCTCTTCGGATTCGTGAAGCTCGCGATCGCGGTTCAGCGGTACGGCGCTGACATCAACGGCGGCGCGGAGCTGCATGCCCGCTACATCGCGGAACGCCTCGCGAGGCATGCCGATGTCGAGGTCGTGACCACGTGCGCCCGCGACTACGTCACCTGGCGCAACGAGCTTCCTGAAGGCGTCGAGCAGGTGCACGGCGTGCCCGTGCGCCGCTTTCCCGTCCGCCACCAGCGGGAGCCTCGGGAGTTCGGCCGCCTTTCGGAACGCGTGTTTGGCAGCGGACATTCCGTTGCGGACGAACTGGCGTGGCTCGAGAGCGAAGGGCCGGCGAGCCCGGGCCTGATCGACTACCTGGCGCGAACGCCGTTCGACTTCGCCATCCTCTTCAGCTACCGCTACTACCATGCCTGGCATGCCGCACGGCGGCTGCCGTCGCGCGCGGTCCTCGTTCCGACAGCCGAGCGGGATCCCGCAGTCGCGCTCGGCATCTTCGGGCCGATCTTCCGCGGTGTTCGTGCGGTCATGTACAACTCGCCTGAAGAACGGGCGATGATCCAGACGGTCAGCGGCAACACCGACGTTCCAGGCGTCGTCGTGGGTGTCGGCTCCGATGTGCCATCGCGCACCGACCCCTCGCGTTTCCGGAGGAAGTTCCAGATCACGCGGCCGTTCGCGATCTACATCGGACGGATCGATCAAAACAAGGGCTGCAAGGAGCTCTTCGAGTACTACCTGCGATACGCGGCGATCTTCCCGCGTGGCCTCGACCTCGTCCTCGTGGGCAGCGAGGTCATGCCGGTTCCGAATCATCCGCGGATTCACCACCTCGGCTACCTCAGTGACGAAGACAAGTTCGACGCGCTGGCCGCTTCGGACCTGCTCATCATGCCGTCGTACTACGAAAGCCTCTCGATGGTCGCCCTCGAAGCCTGGGCACTCGGCCGTCCCGTGCTCGCCAACGGCCGGTGTGACGTGCTCAAGGGCCAGTGCATCCGCAGCAATGCCGGGCTCTACTACGAGCGTTACGAGGAATTCGCCGAGACGCTCTATTCGCTGGAGTCGAACGGACCGTTGCATGCCCGGCTCGGACAGAACGGGCGCGAGTACTTCCGGCGCCACTACTCCTGGCCGGTCATCGAGCGTAAGTACCTCGACATGCTGCAGCAGCTGACGAAGGCGGGGGTGCCGCAGCGGGCGCTCGAGCCTCTTCCCGGCTGGCTGGCGCGCCGGCGGAAGAGCATTCGCCCGGCGACCGAGATTCTGGCGGACGTTCCCTCCGGACCTGCGCTGCCCCCTCTTGTGGCGGCCGTCGCACGATGACCACGTCCGCGCAGACGCGCCCGGGAGTGCACCAGGTACTCGCCACACTGGGATACGGCGACGCGATCGGTCACGAGGTCCTCGGGATCCAGCGCGCGCTCGAGGCGGGCGGATACCCGTCGTCCATTTTCGTGGAAACTGCCGATCCCCGGCTGGAGGATCTGACCCTCGATTACCGCGACATGGTGGGCCGCATCACTCCGGACGATGTGCTGATCCATCATTTTTCGATCGGATCCCGGGCATCCCGGACGGCGTATGCGCTGCCCGGACGGATGGCGCTCGTCTACCACAACATCACGCCGCCGGAGTACTTCATCGGGGTCCACAAGGATCTGGTGAAGCTCTGCTTCCGCGGCCGGCGCGAGCTCACCGCGTACGTCGATCGCTGCGAGCTTGCCCTCGGCGACTCGGAGTACAACCGGCTCGAGCTCGAGACGCTCGGATTCCCTACGACAGGTGTGCTGCCGGTCGTGCCCGACTTCGCTCACCTCGACGTCGTCCCCGATCGCGCGCTCGCGGGCGGCTTCGACGACGAGTGGACCAACGTGATGTTCGTAGGCCGGGTCATCCCGAACAAGAAGTTCGAGGACGTGATCCGCGCGTTCCACGTCTACCGCACACGGCACAATCCGCGATCGCGGCTGCTGCTGGTCGGTTCCTACAGCGGCTTCGAGCGCTACCTGGAGCTGCTCACGGCGCTGGTCGGCAGGCTCGGCACACCGGACGTCCATTTCCTCGGCCACGTGTCGAACGAGGAGTTGTCGGCGCTCTACGATGTCGCCGATCTGTTCCTGTGCGCCAGTGAGCACGAGGGGTTTTGCGTTCCGCTCATCGAGGCGTTCTACAAGCGGGTGCCGGTCGTGGCCTATGCTGCCACGGCGGTCCCGGCGACGATGGATGGCGGCGGCGTGCTCTACGGAACCAAGGACCCCGGCGAGATTGCGAAAGTGATGGACGCTGTGCTGAGCGACACCTCGCTCGAGCAGGCGATCGTCCAATCGCAGGACGCCGCCCTCGAACGCCTTCGCGGGAAGGACTTTGCCGGGACGCTGCTGAAGTACGTGCGGCAGTTGCTGGACCGTCCGCCACGTCCGGCCCCGGAGGTCGCGTTCGATTTCTGGGCGCAATTCGACCAGTTCGAGCGTCTCGAAGAGCTGCGGCAGTACCGTCCGGCACTGTATCGCGCGTTGCCGGAAGAAGGCAGCGTCGGGACATGATCATCAACCAGTGGGTCCCCGCCGCACACCGCGGGGATGCCATCGGGGACAGCGCGCGGCGGGTGCGGGATGTGCTGCGCGCCGCCGGGCACGAGTCCGAGCTCTACGCCCTGACGATCGACGAGGATCTCCGGGACGACGTCCGGCCGTTCCGGGACCAGGGCGCACGCCACGGTCACATCACCATCTTCCACTTCGCGCTGCCGTCGCCAATGACGGAGGCCTTCGCGTCGCTCAGTGGAATCCGCGTCCTGCAGTATCACAACATCACGCCGGCGGCGTTCTTCGCGCCGTACGACGCGCAGATGTTCCGCCTGGCCGCGCTCGGACGCCAGGAGCTCGGGTCGCTGGCCGGCCGTGTCGATCTCGCGCTCGGGGATTCGGAGTTCAACCGTCAGGAGCTCGAAGAGCTCGGCTTCACGCGAACCGGGGTGATGCCGATCGCGGTGAACATGGAGCGGCTCACCGCTGCGCCCCGGCGTCCGGCGCTGGAGAAAATCCTGGGCGACGGCCTGATCAATTTCCTGTTCGTCGGGCGGATCGTTCCAAACAAGCGGATCGAGGACCATATCCGGCTGGCCGAGATGTACAAGCGCTACATCGACAGCTACTACCGGTTCATCTTCGTGGGCCGCTACGACGGGCTGCCGCGCTACAACGCGATGATTCGCGCCCTGGTCGTCCAGTACCGGATGCTGCCGGAGCGCTTCATCTTCACGGGCGCCGTGCCGGACGAGGATCTCGCCGCGTACTATCGGTGGGCGGACGCCTACATCTCACTGAGCGAACATGAGGGGTTCTGTGTACCGCTGGTGGAGGCGATGGCGACCGACGTACCGGTGCTCGCCTACGCGGCCGGTGCCGTGCCCGAGACGCTCGGCGGTGCCGGCGTGCTGTTCTCGCCGAAGGACTTCGAGTTCGCCGCCGAGATGCTCGGGACGCTCGTATACGATCGCCCGGTGCGCGATCGCATCGTTTCGGGTCAGCGCCGGCGGCTCCGCGATTTCGCGCCGGACCGCATCGAACAGCGGCTGAAGCAAGTGCTGGGGACGCTCGGCGTCTGACCGACAGGTTCTTATGTTGATTTCTGTGATCGTGTTCGCATGAAAATCGCATTCATCGTCCAGCGCTACGGCGCCGAGATCCTTGGCGGCTCGGAATATCACTGCCGGCTCATCGCCGAGCGGCTCGCACCGCGCCACCAGGTCGAGGTCCTGACCACCTGCGCGGCCGACTACATCACCTGGAAGAACGAGTATCCGGAAGGCACCGATCGCGTCCGCGGGGTGACGGTCCGGCGTTTCGCCAACGCGCGCACCCGCGACATCCAGGCCTTCAACCGCTATTCGGAGTGGATCTTCAACAACGCGCACAGCCGCGAAGACGAGAGCGAATGGCTGCGGCAGCAGGGGCCCTGGTGCCCGGCGCTGCTCGAGTACCTCGAGAAGAACCATCATCAGTACGATGTCCTGATCTTCTTCACGTATCTCTACGCTCCGACCGTACTGGGCGCGCGGATTGCGCCGCACAAAGCGATCCTGGTGCCCACCGCGCACGACGAGCCGGCGATTCACCTCGACATCTACAAGGAGCTGTTCAGCCTGCCGGCTGGCATGGCCTACAACACCGACGTCGAGCGGCGCTTCCTGACGACGCATTTCTCGATTCGCGCCGTCGAGGAGGAAACGGTCGGCTGCGGCGTGGATCTGCCGCAGTCGCACGGGTATGTACGGGAGGCGGCGCTCCCGGACCGCAGCGCGTCCGCGAACACTGATGCCGGCGAGGACGACGGCCCTCCGGATGACTCGTCACCGGCATTCAGGCCGCACCTGGCGCACCGGGGCGCCATCTTCCGGCGGCGTCACCGGCTGCACGGTCCGTTCGTGCTGTACGGCGGCCGGATCGATCCTGGTAAAGGCTGCGAAGAGCTGATCGAGTACTTCAGCACCTACGTCAAGGAGAATGGCGATGCGTCGCTGGTGCTGATGGGCGTGAAACTGATGCCGCTGCCGGAGGACCCCTTCATCCGGTTCGCCGGCCGCCTCTCCGATCAGGAGCGGCTCCAGGCGCTCGAAGCGGCGACCGTCGTCGTCGTGCCATCGCCGTACGAGAGCCTGTCGCTGCTCGCCCTCGAATCGTTCGCCGTCGGCACCCCGGTCCTCGCCAACGCCCGCAGCGAGGTCCTGGTCGATCACTGCCACCGCAGCAACGCCGGCTTGTATTACGCCGATCGCGACGAGTTCACCGAGTGCCTGAAGCTGCTCGTCGCCGACCACCGCCTGCGCGCGGCGATGGGCCGCAACGGGCGACACTACGTGCGCCAGAACTATCGGTGGGATGTCATTCTGGCGAAGTACGAGCGGATGTTCGCGCGCTTGCGCCAGCAAGGTGCGCGCAAGTGAGTCTCTTCGGGCGTTGGTTGCTTGTCACGGCGCCTTCGGCGCTTCCGGCCTTCGGCCGGTCACGACGCGGGCGACGACACGACGACACGACGCGTGTCACGAAGACCACAAAGCTCACGAAGCTCACAAAGACCGGATGGAATATCCGCGGCTCTGCCCGCTGGTGGCGACGTCGGCCTCCGGCCGACGTAGGCAGGAGTGAGGGTCGGCGGATCGCAAGCCGCCCGGGTATTTTCAGGGGCGGCTTGCGATCCGCCGACCCTCACTCCTGGCACCGCGCGAAGCGCGGCGCCACCTGCGGATCGTAATCCGTCGAAGAGACTCCCGAGGTTTTCTTTGTGTGCTTTGTGTGCTTTGTGTGCTTTGTGGCAAGAGCCGTCGGCCGTGGCTCGTCTCGTCGTTCGTCGTCTCGTCGCCCCGTCGTGCCCGCGCGAAGCGCAACCGTGATCCGATCGCAGCGTGACAGCGAAAGATGTCCGCAGAGACTCAGGAGCGCTCGCTGCCGGACGACTCCTCGAGCGTGTCGTCGTCCTCCAGCGGCTCCTCCTCTGCTCCCTCGCCTGAGCCCGGCGGCAGCTGGGTCTGGGATCCCGGGCCGCTGCCGCGGCGGCGGCGCGGGCGGATGTCGTGACGCTTGATCATCTCGTTCAGCGTCGTCGGCTTGATGCGCAGCAGCTCGGCGGCGCGCTTCTGGACGCCGCCGGCGGCCTCGAGCGTCGATTCGATCAGCCGTTTCTCGAAATCGGTGATCACTTCACGGAATGAAATGCCCTCCGGCGGAATCGCGACCTGCGGCATCTGGAAACGGCGGCTGCTGCGCACGTGCTCGGGCACCAGATCGACGTCGATCCGCGAACCCACGCTCAGCACGGCGGCGCGCTCGATCACGTTCTGGAGCTCGCGGACGTTGCCTGGCCAGTCGTATTCCATCAGCAGATCGAGCGCGTCAGGCGTGAGCTCGAGGTTCGGCTTGTGGTTCTCTTCGCCGTACTTCTCGATGAAGTGCTGCACCAGCAGCGGAATGTCGTCCTTGCGATCCCGGAGCGCCGGCAGCTGCACCGTGATCACGTGCAGCCGGTAGTAGAGATCCTCACGGAACCGCCCCTCGTCGGTCAGCCGCCGCAGGTCGACGTTGGTGGCCGCGACGATTCGCACGTCCACCTTGATCGTCTCGACGCCCCCGAGCCGCATGAACTCGCGCTCCTGAATCACCCGCAGCAGCTTGGCCTGGGTCTCGAGCGGCACGTTGCCGATCTCGTCGAAAAAGATCGTGCCCTTGTCGGCGAGCTCGAATAATCCCTTCTTGGGGTAGACCGCACCGGTGAACGCCCCCTTGACGTGCCCGAACAGGTTCGATTCCAGCAGGTCGGGGGGCAGATTGCCGGAGTTCACCGTGATGAACGCCCGATCGGCGCGCGGCGAGTTCTGGTGGAGCGCCCGCGCCACCAACTCTTTGCCGGTGCCGCTCTCGCCGTCGATCAGGATCGTCGTCCGCGACGGTGCCGCCTGGATGATCAGGTCGAAGACCTGGCGCATGCGGGGGCTGCGGCCGATGATCTCGCCGAACCGGTTCTGGTGCGCCTGGAGGTTCTGCCGCAGGGCGCGGTTCTCCGCGAGCAGGCGGCGCTGCGCCAGCGCATTGCGCAGCACGACCAGAACCTCGTCGTTCTTGAACGGCTTGGTGATGTAGTCGAAGGCGCCCCGCTTCATCGCCGAGATCGCATTCTCGACCGACGCGAACGCCGTGATCATCAGCACCGGAAGGTCGTCGTCTATTTTCTTGAGCTCATCGAGCGCGGAGATGCCGTCCATGCCCGGCATCATCATGTCGACGATGGCGGCGTCGAACGACATGGTCCGGGCGAGATCGAGCCCCTCGGCGGCGTTGGCCGCGAGCCGCACCTGGTGCCCTTCCCGGGTCAGCAGCGCCTCGAGGATCTCCCGCATGATCTCCTCGTCGTCGATGACCAGGATCGTTCCGTTGCGATTCATTGTGTCGGCGGGTCTTGACGTCGTGCTCTACCTTCCGGCGTCGCGCCGGAGTGCTCTCGTGGAAACGGCCGGCAGCGCGATCGTGAAGCGGGTTCCGTGCTCCACCGCGCTCTCGCACGTAATCGTACCGCCATGCTCCTGGATGATGCCGTAAGTGATCGACAGGCCCAGGCCGGTGCCCTTCCCGATGTCCTTGGTCGTGAAGAACGGATCGTAGATGCGGGACAGCTGATCCGGCGGAATTCCTGAGCCGGTGTCCGACACCTCGACCACCGCCGCACCGTCGTCGCGCATCGACGTGGCAATCGTCAGCCAGCCGCCGCGCGGCATTGCGTCCCTGGCATTGAGGAACAGGTTCAGGAACACCTGCTGCAGCTTGTACTCGATCCCCTGCACGATCTTGCCTGGCGCACCGAGCTCCTTGCGGACCTGGATACTGCTGTTCTTGAGCTGATGCTCGAGCAGCGCGAGCACGTCGTTGATCACGGCGTGCAGATCGATCGGGCCGGAGTCCACCTGCGCCGGACGCGCCAGGTTGAGCAACCCGTTGACGATCTTGGCCGCACGGAAGGTCTGGCGCTCGATCTTCTCGAGCACCTTGGTGCGCGGATCGTCGGGCTCGGCATTCTGCAGCAGCATCTGCGTGAAGCTGGAGATGCCGGTGAGCGGCGTGTTCACTTCATGCGCCACACCCGCCGCCAGCAGGCCGATCGACGCCATCTTCTCCGAGATCTGGAGCTGCTCCTCGAGCTGGACCCGGCTGGAGATGTCTTCGAGGATCAGGATGGTTCCGGCAATCGCTCCATCGGAGTCGCGGAGCGGCGTCGTGGCGACGTTGACGAGCAGCCGCCGGGCCTGGTCGTGGCGCGTCGTCAGCGGCACCCGGTAGAACGCCGTCCCCTCGGCCGAATCGGCCCGGGAAGCCAGGACGTCGAGGAACGAGCGATCAAAGAGCTCGCTCAGCCGCCGGCCGACGGCGTCCTCGTGCCGCACCCCGAACAGCTCTTCGAGCTGACGATTCCAGCGGACCACCTGGCGATCCTGGTTGACGACCGCGAGGCCGTCGTTCAGCGATTCGAGGATGTTCTCGCTGAACTCACGCATCCCCTGGAGCTCGTCCGCCTTCATCCGCAGCTGACGATAGAGCCGGCCGTTCTCGAGGGCCGTCGCGGCCTGCGCGGCCACCGCCGCGAGCAGCGCCATGTCTTCGCTGCTGAGCGGGTCGGCGGTCACGCGGCGGCCGAGCGCCATCACCGCGATGGTGCCTTCCTTCGACACGCACGGGACGAAGTAGTGAATGCCGGCCGCCCGCCAGAAATCGAGCTCGCGCACGTCGAGACGGCGCTGCGCCAGCATGTCGTCGAGGGCAAGGGTGTGTCCGGCGATCAGGCGGGTCGCGACATCCGACGATCGCAGCAGCGTCGGCGGCTCGCCGCCGAAGCCGACGTGCGCAATCGTGCTGAAGTTGCCGTCCGGGCTCGACGTGACCGGCGCGAGCAGCAGCGCCATGCGATCGACGAGCAGCGTCTCCATCACGCGATGCACGAGCCGCTCGCTCAGCCTGAAGAGGTCGAGGTCGCTGTTCAAGTCGCGCGCGAAGCCCACAAGCGCCCGGCGATAGTCGTAGCGGTCGCGATAATAGACGCGATCGAGCCCCGCCTGAATCGCGTCCTTCAAAGGCCGCGCCAGCAGCACGACGACCAGCGTGGCGAGCAGCGCGATGATCGGATTGCGCAGCGGATCGCCACCGAAGAAGACCTCGCTCACCAGCCACTGAATCACCCCGTAGATCGCCGCGATCGCGGCGAGGGCGGCGGTGTAGACCAGCGCGCGCTTGATGATGACCTCGACGTCCATCAGCCGATAGCGGACGATCGCGGACGCGAACGCGAGCGGGACGAGTCCAAGCAACACCACGGCCCACTCGGCCTGTGGAACGGTCGGCCAGCCGAGCGCGTACGGCAGCGCGTAGCCGGCGACGAAGGGAAGCGCACCGAGGGCGGTTCCCCAGACGATCCACCGCAGCTGGCGGCGCGACGTGACGGACCGCACGCGGCGGAGCGCCAGGGTCATCGTGCCGAGGCCGCCGGCGAGCCCGGCCGCGAAATAGAGGAGCTCTCCGCGCTCGACCAGCGCCAGGACGCTCGAAAAGACCTCGCCTTCCCGGCCCGCGCGCAGGGTCGCGGCGATTCGCGCAGCCCCGAGCAGCACCGCGGGCAGGTACAGAAGCGGAATCAGGTTGCGGCCAGTATCACTGCGCGCCCACGCACCAGGGCGCTCCGGGAACATGAGAGCGAAGTGCACGAACAGCGGCGGCAGCATGAGCATCGCCACCACGTCGCCCCAGTAGAAGACCCGATCGAGGCCATCCAGCCTGCCGCTGAACGAGAACGCGAGCACTCCGAAAAAGGCGATGCACAGCCAGAAGAAGTGCAGCGTCGCCTGATGCTCGGGGCGGCGCAGCCGGACCGACGCACCGACCAGCAGAGAGAAGATGCCGACCGCGGCCATGACGAAGTACAGACTTCGCGAGCCGGTCGGAATCGGCGCGACCGACACAGGGATCATCTGCTGCGACTCCAGCCGGATGATCGTGTAGTCGAGGCGGTCTCCCGGATGTGCAGCGTGGAACAGGTTCACGACGTCGACCCGCTGCTGCACCGGACGTCCGTTGGCGGCAATCAGAAGATCGCCGACGCGGACGCCGGCCTGGGCCGCCGGGGAACCCGGCGCGACTTCCTGGGCCATGACGCCTTCGGCCTGGTCACGCCAGAGCACGCCGTCTTCGAGCTCCGACCACGTCGCCCGGACGGCCACGTTCGCCACCGCGAGACAGAGCAACACGACGACGATGGCGGCCTGCGCCATCAGGCGCAGCCAGGTCGCCTGGCGGCTGCTCGCATGCGGATCGTAGATTGACGACACAGGTATCCGCCGCGAGGGTAGCAATTGGCGTTCCCTGGCCGTGCCCTGTCCTATCACCCTAAATCCTTGCAGTACAAACGCTTTCGTTCCACGAGGCGCCCGGAGTTCCAAGCCACTGGAGCCCGGATTCAAAAAGCCGGACAGAGGCGCGAGGCTTTCCTGGCAGCGGCGCCTGAAGCGGTCAGAATCGGACGAGGAACCCGCCTACGAGGCGTTTCGGCGGCCGGACGACGAGCAGTTCGTCGTAGACCGACGCAGGATCGGTGGGATCGCGGAAGAGGTTGCGCAGCCCCACGAGCACTTCCCATTTCGTGCCCGCGAAGGCCACCGGGAGCGCCTGATTCACCTGAATGCCGAAGCGGACGTCGAGCCCCACGTCGGCTGGCGTGCTCGCCGATCCGACGAATCGGTTGTTCATCTTGTAGAGCACGAACACGCGGGTCGCGGTTTCACGAATGTCCGCGGTGATCGACGAGGTCAAGTCGTGGATATCCTCGTTGTCCGGACGGAGGACCGCAGGGACCGCGCCGCCAAGCAGCTCCGTGTCGTTGCGGGTCAGCCAGTGCGCGTCGGTACGGCTGTACTGGACCGACCCCTGAACGCGGCGGTTGGCGGGACTGCTCCACCGTACCAGCCAGCCGTCGGCTTCGACCGCACCGGCGTTGGCGACGTAATAGTGCCCGACCGATCGCGGCCCGCCGGGCAGCCGCAGCCCGAAGACCGTGACCAGCTGATCGTCGACCTGCTCGTGGAACCGGCCCACGGCGATGGCGAATGAATCCGCGAACTGCCGCTCGACCTCGGCTTCGAACGATCGAGACCGCTCCGCGCGGAAGGCATCGATCGCGGCCGGATCGCGCAGCGGTGCGAAGGTGCGCTCGGGAGGTAACCACGGACCGGGGCTATTGGTGGCGAGGAATTCCTCGGCGCCGGGCGCCACCATCCGTTGTGCCACCGTCGCCCGGATCGTCGTGTTCGGGAGCGCCTCGACCCCAATCCCGAACCGCGGGCTCAGGAGACCACGCGCCTGCAGGTAGTCGTAGTGCGCGTACCGCGCGCCGTAGTTGAGGGTTACTGCTGAGTTGAGGCTCCACTGATCGAAGGCATAGAGCTCGCCCACGTTACGGCTGCCGTCGGTCACCGCGGCAAGCGCCGCAGGATTCCCACCCTGGTAGTCCTGGGTACTGTAGGACAGGCCGAGATCGTATCTGTGCGTGCTGCCGGGTTTCGATGCGAACGATCCGGCCACGATCCACGACGACAGATCCGACTCGCTCATCGCCCCGCGAATCAGCCACTCTCCGCCGGGTGCCGGCGCACTGAGCGCCAGGTAGGCCACACCGCGCGGCAGCGCCGGCGGCGCCAGCATGGTGGTGCCGGGCGCCACGGCGCCGGTCGTGAGGATGTTGACCTCGCCGGAGAACGGGAAATCAGTGAACAGCGACGTCGCGATATTCGCCGCCGATCCCATCGCGCGCCCGAACAGCGACGTCGTCGGCGCGAACTCCTCGGCCTCGTCGTCTGTCAGCACGACGATCGGTGACGCGTCCTTCAGAATGCTGCGCGGGAGATGGCGGGTACGCCACGCGGCCTCGTCATGCGGATGACCATCCGCGTCGACGGGATCCGTCTTGGGCGCCTCGGTGCCGCGGGGCAGGTCGAATCCCGCGGCGATGATCGGCCGCGCCATCACGGGCGCGGTGCCGGTCGTGGCCACAGCGCCATCGAGACGGCGAAGCTGAACGCGCTGGAACGGTGTCGTGCCGCCGACACGGACCATCAGTCCGGTGGACGCGGCGAAACCGAGCATGTGCGCGCGGAGCAGATACTCGCCGGGGGGAAGCTGGTTGAAGGTGAACTGGCCCCTCTCGTCGGTGACCGTGCTGGCGAGGGTGACACCGAGCGCCGAAACCATCGCGCCGCGAAGCGCACTGCCCGCCTCGTCGATGACGGTTCCGCTGATGGTGCCGGTACTGGCGCGGGCCTGAAGCTGCTCGACCTGCGGACGCCGGCCATCCGCCGGACGGAGGATCGACACGCCGGTGCCTTGCGCTCCTGCCGGGAGCGCTGTCAGCACGACCGCCGCTACGCCGACGAACGCCACCGAAACCGCCGTGGTCAGGCGTTCCATGGCCGCTGCCTCCGTTGAAATCCGCCATTTGCCGCGGTCAGCTCGCACTCTTCGGGTGACTCTCGAAGACATCGCCGCGACACCCTGCACTGGCCTACGACTGCACCGTGAACGCGACTTCGCGCTCGAGCGATCGCTTCGAGATCCGGTCCATGATCCGGATCAAGAGCCGGTACTCACCCTCGGGGAACCCGGCCAGAGGGACCCCCTGTCCCGCCATCACCGGCTGCCCCGCCTCCGGGTCGAACGGTGGCCCCAGAATCGCCGGATTGAACCGCTGGGACTCCGTCCGGTTGAAATACCGCTCTCCCGGCCGTGCGAAAAGGCCCGCCGGCACCCCCGGCTGCTGGTCATCCGGGCCGGCTCTGCTCTTTCTGAAGAAATGGTACTCCACCTCGAGGTCAAATTGTCGATCTGACGTGACGGTCGGGTTATAGACGAGAAAGACGACAATCAGCTCTTCCGAGGGCCGGAACATGGAATCAGACGCCGGCTCGATTTCCCTGGTTCCAATCACATACGGACGGTCGCCGAGCGTCGCGGCGGGGGGCGGCCCGGAGAGGACCGTCAGCCGGCTCGCCAGCATGATCGTGCTCGTCGCGAGGGTGCCGGTCGCATAGTCCGGAACGGTCAGGGGCTGGCGGAGGACGGCGGCCATCCGGCGCCGGCCGCGCTGGTCTTCGCGCTCGCGCTCACGGACGACGACCGTGACCTGGTAGTCCCCTGCCGGCAGCGCAAACCCCCGCGCAATTCGCACGGGCTGGTCCGAGAGGGTGACCGGATAGATTTCTTCGAACGGGTACACGGGCGGCGGCGGCTCGCTGGCCGGCGGCCGGCGGCGGCCCTCGCGCGATTCGGGGGACGCCGCGGCGGGACGCGCCGCCCGCACGTAGAGCAGCGCGTCTGAAGCCTGGGCTGCGCGCGGCGCGATCGTCACGATGAATGGGACGAAGGTCCCGTTCTGGGCCTTGAGGAAGTCGTTGTGCCAGGTGAGCGAGAAATCGGCGGGCGGTGTGCGGGTGGGGGCCGCATCGGCCAGCGCTATGACCGCCTGACCTTCCTGCCGGAGCGCCTGTTCGATCCGCTCGAGCTGACGGCGATCGGGAGCTTGCGCAGAGAGGATCGGGCCGCAGATGACGGCGATCGCGGTGATCCCGCAGACGAAACGGGAACGTGCGTCCATGCCTGACTGTGAACGCGTGGATGATACACGGTCCACCGGTACCGTTTGATATCATCAGCGCTTCTATGGCGCGCGTGAGGCGTTTCTGTGGAGTCAGCGTGCCTGTGCCGGCCGCTCTTCGAATCAATCCCGGCTTTGCCGCACCTGGCGATGGCGGGGTCCCGTCCGGCTTCTGCATCGATCCCGTCAGCCTGTCAGTCGCCGAACCTTGCACCACCGAGCGATTCTGTCTCCTGCTGCGGCTCGCGGGCTGCGAAGGCGCGTCCGGGCGCGCCGACGGAGAGCGAAAGGGGGCACCGTGCTCGACGAGAGTATCGTGATGGTCCTGGCGGGGGGCGTGGGGGAACGCCTCTTCCCGCTGACGAAGGAGCGTGCCAAGCCGGCCGTCTACTTCGGCGGTCCCTATCGAATCATCGACTTCACGCTGAGCAACTGCATCAACTCGGGGTTGCGCCGCATCTTCATCGCGCTGCAATACAAGTCGCTGTCGCTGAGCCGTCATCTCCGCATGGGATGGAGCGTCGTCGCCGACGAGCTCGGAGAGTTCATCGAGATTCTCAGCCCCCAGAAGCGGGTCGGCGAAGAGTGGTATCAGGGCACGGCCGACGCGGTCTATCAGAACCTGTACTCGATCCTTCGCGAGAACCCGAAGCAGCTGATCGTGCTGTCGGGGGATCACGTCTACAAGATGGACTACGCGAAGATGCTGCAGTTCCATCGCGAGCGCGGCGCCGCCGCCACGCTCGCCGTGATCGAGGTGCCGTCGGAGGAAGCCAGCCGCTTCGGCGTGCTGCAGGTCGGCGAGCAGAATCGAATCACCGGCTTTCTCGAAAAGCCGAAGCACCTGCCGCCGGGCGACCAGGTCCTGGCATCGATGGGCATTTACATCTTCGACATGTCGGTGCTGGTGCCGGCGCTCGAGGAGTGCGCGCGCAAGCCGGACACCTCGCACGACTTCGGCAAGGACATCATCCCCGGGCTGATCTCGCAGGTCCCCGTGTACGCCTACCGCTTCTACGACGAGAACAAGAAGACCGCGAAATACTGGCGCGACATCGGAACGCTGGACGCGTACTACGAAGCCAACATGGATCTCTGCCATGTGAACCCGGAGTTCAACCTCTACGACCCGGAATGGCCGCTGCGCACCCACCAGCTGCAGGCACCGCCCGCCAAGTTCGTCTTCGCAGACGAGGGCCGGCGCTGCGGGCAGGCGCTCGACTCGATCATCTCGGCGGGCTGCATCGTTTCGGGGAGCCGCGTCTCGGCGAGTGTGCTCTGCCCGAACGTCCGCGTGCACAGCTTCTGCGATGTCGATCAGGCGATCCTGATGCCGGGCGTGCGCGTCGGACGGCACGCGCGCATCCGCCGCGCGATCATCGATCGCGATGTGTTCATCCCGCGCGGCGCGCAGATCGGATACAACGAGGACGAAGACCGGCGACGCCACACGGTGAGCGACGGAGGCGTCGTGATCGTCACAAAAGAAGATGAACCGTTCACCGGGCCGATCGGCGAGGACGCCTTGCGACATGAGGCGGAATTCGATCGCAGGGGGACGGAGCGATAGTTCGCGGGTTCGCGGGTTCGCGGGTTCGCGGGTTCGCGGGTTCGCATGAGCTTAGGCGCGCCGCAGGCGCGCCCCGCCGGAGCGGAGTGGGGCATTGGGGCCCCCGCGAGCGACGGCGATGGGGGGTCCGGCGGGGCGAAGCCCCCCGGAAAAAAAATGAGAATTCAGAAAGTGCAGGGGCGCGAGATCATCGATTCGCGCGGGAATCCGACAGTTGAAGTCGACGTCACACTCGAGAACGGCGCGTCGGGCCGTGCCGCGGTACCCTCGGGGGCATCAACCGGCCAGCGCGAGGCGCTCGAACTGCGCGACGGGGACAAGAAGCGATATCTCGGCAAGGGCGTCACGAAGGCCGTCGGCCACGTGAACGGCGAGCTTGCGAAGGCGCTCACCGGTCACGACGCCGATCAGCGCGCGGTCGACGGGGCGATGAACGATCTCGACGGGACCGAGAACAAGGGACGCCTCGGCGCCAACGCCCTGCTCGGCGTCTCGATGGCGCTTGCACGCGCCGCCGCGGCAGCGGCCAACGTGCCGCTCTATCGGCACCTCGCGGGCCTCCACCGCGGCGCCGAGGGCGGCAAGGTACTGCCCGTGCCGATGATGAACATCCTCAACGGCGGCGCGCACGCCGACAGCAGCGTCGACTTCCAGGAGTTCATGGTCATGCCCGTCGGCGCGGGGTCGTTCGCCGAGGCGCTCCGCGCCGGGGCCGAGATCTTCCACACGCTGCGCGGCATCCTGAAGAAGAAGGGACATGCCACGGGCGTCGGCGACGAGGGCGGGTTCGCGCCCAGCCTGTCGTCGAACCGGGAGGCGGTCGACCTCGTGCTGGAGGCGGTTGCACAGGCCGGCTACCAGGCGGGCGAGAATGTGTTCCTCGCGCTCGACGTCGCGTCGAGCGAGTTGTGGAACGAGTCCACGCACACGTACGAATTCAAGAAGTCCGGCGAGAAGACCCGCGCCCCCGACGAGATGGTTGCCCTCTACGAGGACTGGGTCCGCCAGTATCCGATCATCTCGATTGAGGATGGCGTCGCCGAAGGAGACTGGGACGGGTGGCGCGCGATCACCAGGGCGCTCGGCAAGCGGGTCCAGCTCGTGGGCGACGATCTCTTCGTGACCAACACGCAGATTCTTCAGAAAGGGATCGACGAAGGCGTCGCCAATTCCATCCTGATCAAGCTCAATCAGATTGGCACGGTCACCGAGACGCTCGATGCCATCACGATGGCGTCGAACGCCGGCTACACCAGCATCATCTCGCACCGCTCAGGGGAGACTGAAGATACGACGATCGCCGATCTCGCGGTCGCGACGGCCGCCGGCCAGATCAAGACCGGGTCGGCGAGCCGAAGCGATCGCGTCGCGAAGTACAACCAGCTCCTGCGGATCGAAGAGCAGCTCGGATCGAGCGGGCGCTATGCCGGACGCGGGGCGTTGAAGCAACTCAACTGACGCGGTCAGTTTCCAGTTGCCAGTGACCAGTAGCCAGGCGAGAGCTGTGGCAGGCTAACTGGAACTGGCTACTGGACACTGGGAACTGGCTACTGAGAACCATCAGACAATGCCCACACTCGTTCTACTCCGTCACGGCGAAAGCACGTGGAACAAGGAAAACCGGTTCACCGGGTGGACCGACGTCGATCTCTCCGAGCGCGGCCGCGAAGAAGCGCGCGCGGCGGGGCGCTTGCTCCGCGAAGGCGGATATGCGTTCGACCTCGCCTACACGTCTGTGCTGAAACGCGCGATCCGCACGTTATGGATCGCGCTCGACGAGCTCGATCAGATGTGGCTGCCGATCACCAACAGCTGGCGTCTGAACGAACGGCACTACGGGGCCCTGCAGGGACTCAACAAAGCGGAAACCGCCGAGAAGCACGGCGAGGCCCAGGTGAAAGTCTGGCGCCGGAGCTACGACATTCCGCCCCCGCCGATGACCGCGGAGGATCCCCGTCACGCGGGTCACGATCCTCGCTACCAGGGGCTGTCCCCTGGCGAGATCCCGCTGACCGAGTCTCTCAAGGAGACCGTCGAGCGGTTCCTGCCGTACTGGCACGGGGAGATCGCTCCGTCGATTCGCCGCGGCCAGCGCGTCCTGATCGCCGCGCATGGCAACAGCCTCCGCGCGCTGGTGAAATACCTCGACAAGATCTCAGACGACGAGATTGTCGAGTTGAACATTCCAACCGGGATTCCCCTTGTCTACGAGCTCGACGATCAGCTCGCACCGCTGCGGCACTTCTACCTGGGCGACGCCAGGGCGGCCGAGGAAGCCGCCGCGCGCGTGGCGGCGCAGAGCAGCGCTCGCAAGTAGGATCTCGGGCAAAAATAAAAAGGCCCTTCGCACGGAAGGGCCTTTTTGATTCTGGTCAGCGCCCGAGGGCGCCTGAGGTTACTCGACTTCTTTTTCCTGGGTCTCGTCGGCGGCGATCCGCAGCGAGCGCAGGAAACGGCGATCGTTGGCGCTGATTTCAAACGGCCGGCGGTCGGCCGTCCGGGCCGCGCCCTTCTGCGGCGCAGGCACTTTCGCGAGTGCGCCGGGGGTCGAGCGATTGACGAATCCGATGACTGCCTCCAGCGACACCTTCAGTTCGAATCCCGCCGCCCGAGCGCGCTCGCGGCACGCCTCAACCCGGGCATCGTCTGCGACAGCGGCGGCAATGGCGTCGGAGAGCTCTCTGGCCATCCGATTCACGACGTCATCCATTCTGGAACCTCCTCACCGCCGCCGGAGCTGGGTCGCCGGAAGCGTCTCCCCGGCAGAGTCCACCCCGGGAGGGCGGCTGAGACGGAGCGCCAAGTGTATGCATATTGAAGGAGTTGCAGCGCGGGACCGTTGGGTCATTGTAGACTCGGCCTCTACAGGTGTCAATGGGTCGGATCGCAATATCTGGTAGCGTTTTGGCCCGTTTGCCACCACTCGACACCACGTCTGGCCGCCGAAGGGCGCGCCTGGCGACGACATCGATGAGCTCGTGACCGACAACGTACGCTACTTCTTCGATCCTCGAGACCTGGGCCCCTGGGACGCGGCGCGCGAGCTCGCGTATCCCGGGGTGTTTCCGTTCACGCGCGGCATCCAGCCGACCATGTACCGCGGACGCCTCTGGACGATGCGGCAGTACGCGGGATTCGGGACGGCGGCCGAGTCCAATCGCCGGTATCGGTACCTGCTCGATCAGGGCGTGAGCGGCTTGAGCGTCGCCTTCGACCTCCCCACGCAGATGGGGTACGACTCCGATCATCCCCTCGCGGCGGGCGAGGTCGGCCGGGTCGGCGTCGCGATCGATTCACTCGAGGACATGGCGCAGCTCTTCGACGGGATTCCGCTCGACCGGATCTCGACGTCGATGACCATCAACTCGACGGCGATCATCCTGCTCGCGCTCTACATCGCCGTCGCGCGCCGGAGCGGCGTTCCCCCGTCGGCCTTATCGGGAACGCTGCAGAACGACATCCTGAAGGAATACGTCGCGCGCGGCACCTACATCTACCCGCCGCGTCCGTCGTTGCGGATCGTCACCGACATCTTCGCGTTCTGCGAGCGCGAGCTGCCGAACTGGAACACGATCTCGATCAGCGGGTACCACATCCGCGAGGCCGGCTCGACCGCCTCGCAGGAGGTCGCGTTCACGTTCGCGAACGCCATCGCGTACGTCGAGGCGGCGCGCAGCGCCGGCCTCGACGTCGACTCGTTCGGTCAGCGGCTCTCGTTCTTCTTCAACGCCCATAATGACTTTCTCGAAGAGGTGGCGAAGTTCCGCGCGGCGCGCCGGTTGTGGGCGCGGATCATGCGCGAACGGTTCGGGGCCACCAATCCCCGCGCGCAGCAGCTGCGCTTCCACACGCAGACGGCGGGCAGCACGCTGACCGCCCAGCAGCCCGACAACAACATCGTCAGGGTGGCGATTCAGGCGCTCGCGGCGGTGCTCGGCGGCACGCAGTCGCTGCACTGCAATGGAATGGACGAGGCGCTGGGGCTGCCCACCGAAGCGGCGGCGCGAACTGCGCTGCGCACGCAGCAGGTCATCGCGCATGAAAGCGGCGTGGTCAATAGCGTCGATCCGCTCGCAGGAGCGTGGGCCGTGGAGGCTGCGACCAACCGCATCGAGCGGGAAGCGGTGGCAATGATCGAGCGGATCGACACGGCCGGCGGCACGCTCGCCGCGATCGAGCAGGGATTGATTCAGCGCGAGATCCAGGAGTCGGCCTATCGCGCGCAGCAGGCAATCGACAACCGCGAGGCGGTCGTCGTCGGCGTGAACCAGTACCGCGCAGCCGATGAGGCTGGCATCGACGTGCTGCGGATCGATCCTGAGCTCGAGCGTCAGCAGGCCGGGCGCGTCGCGGCCATCCGTGCCCGCAGGGACGATTCGGCCTGGCGCTCCTCAATCGACGACATTGTCGCCGCCGCGAGATCGGAGACGAACCTGGTGCCGCCGATTGTCCGGGCGGTCGAGGGCTACGCGACGCTCGGGGAAATCTCGGATGCGCTCCGCGGCGTGTTTGGCGAGCACAAAGAGATCGATGCCTGAACCGCTGCTGAGCGTGGATCGCCTGACGACCGGGTTCGATTCCGCCGGCAGGTTCGTGCCCGCCGTGATCGACGTCAGCCTTCATCTCGACAAGGGAGAAACGCTGTGCTTGGTGGGCGAGTCGGGCAGCGGCAAATCCCTGACGGCCTTTTCGATCATGGGGCTCGTGGAACCGCCCGGCCGGATCGATCGCGGACGTGTCGTGTTCAAGGGACGCGACCTCCTTCGACTGACCGAACGCGAGATGCAGGGCATCCGCGGCCGGGAGATCGCGCTCGTCTTCCAGGAGCCGATGACCGCGCTCAACCCGGTCTTCAGCATCGGCAGTCAGATCGAGGAAACCTTGCGCGTTCACGGCCAGGCGACGCGGCAGACCGCCCGCACGAAGGCGATCGAGCTCCTCGAGGCCGTGCAGGTTCCGGAACCCGCGACGCGCGTGCGGGACTATCCTCACCAGCTCTCAGGTGGACTCCGTCAGCGCGCGCTCATCGCGCTGGCGCTCGCCTGCAACCCGGACCTCCTGATCGCCGATGAGCCCACCACCGCGCTCGACGTGACGATCCAGGCGCAGATCCTGGAGCTGCTGCGCGATCTCCAGAAACGCCTCGGTCTCGCGCTGCTGCTGATCACGCACGATCTCGGCGTCGTCGCGGAGATGGCGGATCGCGTGGCCGTGATGTACGCGGGCCGCATCGTCGAGGAGTCGGCGGGTGGCGATCTCTTCGCGGACGCGAAGCATCCTTACACCCGTGGGCTGATTGGATCGATCCCGGGCGGCGCGCCTGGAACACGGCTGGTCGCTATTCCTGGGACCATTCCGCTTCCGGGCGCCTTGCCACAAGGGTGCTGCTTCACCCCGCGCTGCCCCTCCCGGTTCGAGCCGTGCGCGACGGTCCATCCAGGCGTCACCGATTTCGGCTCAGGCCGCACGGTGAAGTGTTACCTGCACGGTCCCGCGATCGAGCCTGAAGTGCGCCCACCCGGGGCATCTCCGGCCGCCGCGATGCCGGGAGTGACGGAGCGCGCCTGACGATGGTGCTGCTCGAGGTCCGCAATCTGGTCAAAGAGTTCGCCCGGAATCACGGGCTCCTGCGAAAAGCCTCAATCGTTCGAGCCGTGGACGGTGTCACCTTCTCGATCGACGCCGGCGAAACGTTCGGTCTCGTCGGGGAGTCGGGAAGCGGCAAAACCACCACCGGCCGCTGCATCCTCCGGCTGATCGAGCCCACCTCCGGTGAAGTCGAGTTCAAGGGCGAGAACGTGCTCGCGTTCGATCGCACGCGCCTGCGTCAGGCGCGCCGCGAGATGCAGATCGTCTTCCAGGATCCGTACTCGTCGCTCAACCCGCGCATGCGGGCGGGCGCCATCGTCGAGGAACCGCTGGTGATTCACGCCGTCGGATCGCGCACGGAGCGACAGGAGCGCGTCGCGGAACTGTTCCGCCTGGTCGGTCTCGATCCGGATCAGCGCGCGCGATACCCGCACGAGTTCAGCGGCGGGCAGCGGCAGCGGATCGGCCTGGCGCGCGCGCTGGCGTTGCACCCATCGCTGATCGTTGCCGACGAACCGGTCTCGGCCCTCGACGTCTCGGTGCAGGCCCAGGTGGTCAACCTGCTGATGGATCTGCAGCAGCGCCTGAGCCTGACCTACCTGTTCATCGCGCACGATCTGCGCCTGGTCAGGCACATCTGCGAACGCGTCGCGGTGATGTATCGGGGGCGGATTGTGGAAATGGGAAACACCGAAGCCCTGTTCGAAGCGCCAGCGCACCCTTACACGAAGGCGCTGCTTTCAGCGATTCCGGTACCCGATCCGACGGCCAAACGGCAACGTGTGGTGCTCGATCCTGGTTCGTTCGACCGCGCGGCTGAGCTGCGTGAGGTAGGAAACGGGCACTGGGCGGCCATTTGAAATCCCAAGCTCCAAGCTCCAAATCCCAACCCACTCCCAACCGCCAATCACCAATTGGGAATTGGTCTTGGAGGTTGTTTTGGGATTTGGAAGTTGGGCGTGGGTTGGGATTTGGGATTTGGAGCTTGGGATTTGACTAGTGTCCCACCGCGAGAACCTCGCCCCGCCGCGTGTCCTTCTCGACCAGCCCGTCCCGAATCGAGATGGTGCGGTGCGCGTGAGCGGCGATATCGGCCTCGTGGGTGACGAGGACGATCGTGTTGCCGCCAGCGTGAAGCCTCTCGAACACCCCCATGATCTCCACGCCGGTCTTCGAGTCGAGATTCCCGGTCGGTTCGTCCGCGAGCAGGATCGAAGGATTGTTGACCAGGGCCCGGGCGATGGCGACGCGCTGGCGCTGACCGCCTGACAGCTCGTTCGGCCGGTGTGACGCGCGCGACGTGAGCTCGACCTTCTCGAGCGCCCCACGGGCCCGCTCCTGCCTTTCCCGCGACGGCACGCCGGCGTAGATCAGCGGCAGTTCGACGTTGTGCAGCGCCGTCGCCCGCGGCAGCAGGTTGAAGGTCTGGAACACGAACCCGATCTCTTCATTCCTGATCCGCGCCAGCTCGTCGTCGTTCATCGACGCGACTTCCTTGCTGTTCAGGAGATAGCTGCCCTTGCTCGGCGTATCGAGGCAGCCAATCAGGTTCATGAGCGTGGACTTCCCGGAGCCGGAGGGACCCATGATGGCGACGTACTCTCCGCGCTCGATCAGGATGGAGACGCCCTGGAGGGCATGAATCTCCTCCGAGCCCATGACATAGGTCTTCCACAATTCCCGGGTTTCGATGAGAGCCATAACAGGAGGAAGTCAGAGTACCGCCGAAGCGGGTGGACTGCAAGGAATACGCAAGGAGCGGGCGCCGGGTTCAACCTGGCGCCAACCCGCCCATTGCCAAAATTGCCAAGATTGCCAAGGTTGCCAAGATTGCGAAGATTAGAGAAGAAATTCGGCTGTTGGCAGCACCCGCCTTCGAACCGGCAACGTATTTCTAATTTTGGCAATTTTGGCCCGCCTTCGCTTGTCGGTGAGAATTGGGCCGACAAGCTACGGCGAGGTCTCGCCGTAGCGCCGCCGATGCGAGTGGCGCGGAGGCGGACAATCTTGGCAATTTTGGCAATGCTGTAAGCCCCATGCAGGACCTCACCACCGGCTCGGTCACCCGCCATCTGCTGAAAACCACCAGCTTCATGCTGGTCACGATGGTCTTTCAAACCCTGTACTTCCTCGTCGACCTCTACTGGGTCGGCCGGCTCGGGAAGGAAGCCGTGGCAGGGGTGGGGGTCGCCGGCAATCTCACGTTCATCGTGCTCGCGCTCTCGCAGATGCTCGGCGTCGGCACGACCGCGGTGGTCTCGCATGCGGCGGGCCGCAAGGATCACGAGCGCGCGGTCCTGCTGTTCAATCAGTCGCAGGCACTGTCGCTGGTCTCGGGCGCGATCTTCTTCGTCGTGATGATGACCATCCGTCTGGCCTACAGCCGAACGCTCGGCGCGGACGAGGCGACGGCTACGCTCGCTGCCGACTACCTTCTGTGGTTCATTCCGGCGATGTCACTGCAGTTTGCCATGGTGGCGATGGGAGCGGCGCTGCGGGGCACCGGTAACTTCAAGCCCGGCATGATCGTCGGGACGGCGACGGTCATCCTCAACATGCTGCTCGCCCCCATTCTCATCTTCGGCTGGTTCACGGGGAACGCGATGGGTGTGGCGGGCGCCGCGATCTCGACGCTCGTGGCGGTCGTGGTGGGCGTGATCTGGCTCGGTACTCACTTCGTGTCCGGAAGCCAGTACCTCCACTACCGCCGGGCGGACTGGCGGCCACAGTTTCCGGTCTGGTGGAGCATGCTGAAGATCGGGCTGCCGGCCGGCGCCGAGTTCGCGCTGACGGCGGTGTACCTGTTCATCGTCTACTCCGTTTGCCGGCCGTTCGGCGCGTCGGCGCAGGCGGCGTTCGGGATCGGGCTGCGCCTGATTCAGTCGCTGTTCCTGCCAGTGGTTGCGCTTGGATTCGCCGTCAGCCCGGTGGCAGGGCAGAACGTCGGAGCGCGGAAGCCGGACCGTGTCGCCAGCGCGTTCAAATCCGCGGTCCGGATGGCGGTGAGCCTGATGGTGGTGTCGGCGATCGTGTGCTACACGTTTGCGGCGCAGCTGATATCCGTGTTCTCGCACGACCCCGACGTCGTCGAGATTGGCGTCGAGTACCTTCACGTCGTCGCCTGGAGCTTCGTGGCGTCGGGAGTGGTGTTCGTCACGTCGAGCATGTTCCAGGCCCTCGGCAACACCATCCCGCCGCTGCTGTCGTCGTTCAGCCGCATCGCGCTGATCGCGATCCCCGTCCTGATCCTCTCGCGCCTCCCGGGGTTCCACCTCACGTGGATCTGGTACCTCTCGGTGACTGGTGTCGCGCTGCAGATGATCGCCAACCTCCTGCTGCTGCGGCGCGAGTTCCGGCTCCGGTTCGACACGCCGCCGGCAGCCGCAATCGCCGATCAGCCTTCCTTGTCCGCGTAGGCTTCTTTCAGCCGGGAGACGACCGCGGGATCGGCCAGCGTCGTGGTGTCGCCAAGGGCCTTCCCTTCGGCGATGTCACGGAGGAGTCGCCGCATGATCTTTCCTGAACGCGTCTTGGGCAGATCGGCAGCAAACAGGATCTGGTCCGGCCTGGCGATCGCGCCGATCTTCCGGACGACGTGCTCCTTGAGCTCGTCGTTGATCGCCTCCGTGCCCTTGACTCCTTCCTTCAGGGTCACAAACGCCACCGCGGCCTGCCCCTTGATCTCGTGAGGCCGGCCCACGACGGCAGCTTCCGCGACCATCGGATGATCGACCAGCGCGCTCTCGACCTCCATCGTCCCGAGCCGATGGCCGGCGACGTTCAGGACGTCGTCGACACGGCCCAGCAGCCAGTAGAAGCCGTCCTCATCGCGTCGCGCGCCATCGCCCGTGAAATAGACGCCGTCGTTCCAGCGGCTGAAATAGGTCTTCACGAAGCGTTCGGGATCCCCGTAGATCCCCCGCAGCATGGCCGGCCATGGTTTCGTCAACGCGAGCAGCCCGCCGCCGGTCTCGACGCGCTCACCGCGGGCGTCACGAATCTCGGCGGAGATCCCCGGGAATGGCCGGGTCGCCGAACCCGGCTTCGTGCTGGTGATGCCCGGCAGCGGCGTGATCATGATCATGCCGGTCTCGGTCTGCCACCAGGTGTCCACGATCGGGCAGCGCTCCCGGCCGATGTTGGCCTGGTACCACATCCAGGCCTCGGGGTTGATTGGCTCCCCGACCGATCCCAGCAGCCGAAGCGAACCGAGATCCCGGCGCGCCGGCCAGTCGGTGCCCCAGCGCATGAACGCGCGAATCGCGGTGGGCGCGGTGTAGAAAATCGTGACGCCGTACCGCTCGATCAGCTCCCAGAAGCGATCCTTCTGCGGCCAGTCCGGTGCCCCCTCGTACATCAGCACGGTCGCACCGTTCGCAAGCGGTCCGTAGACGACGTAGCTGTGACCCGTGACCCAGCCGATATCGGCAGTGCACCAGAAGACGTCGTCGTCCTTGAGATCGAACACCCATTTCGTCGTGGCGTAGGTGCCCACCAGATAGCCGCCCGTCGTATGAACGATGCCCTTCGGCTTCCCGGTCGTGCCCGAGGTGTAGAGGATGTAAAGCATGTCCTCCGCATCCATCGCCTCCGGCTCGCAGCTGGAAGAGGCATGCTGCATCAGGCGGTGGTACCAGTGATCCCGCCCTTCCTGGATGTCGACGGGGATCGGCGACCCCGGCTGGCGCTGCACGACCACGACGTTCTTGATCGACGGCGTATCCATCAGCGCCTCGTCGGCCATCTGCTTCAAGGGCACGATCTGCCCGCGCCGATAACCGCCGTCAGCGGTGACGAGCAGCACGGCCTGAGCATCATTGATACGGTCGCGGAGTGATTCGGCGCTGAAGCCTCCGAACACGACACTGTGGACCGCCCCGATGCGCGCGCAGGCGAGCATCGCGATCGCGAGCTCGGGAATCAGTGGCAGGTAGAGCGCGACCCGGTCGCCCTTCTTCACTCCCAGCGTCTTCAGGATGTTGGCAAACGCGCTGACCTGGCGATACAGATCCCAGTAGGTCAGCGTCCGGCGATCGCCGGGTTCGCCTTCCCAGATGATCGCGGCGCGATTGCGCCGCGCGGTGCGCGCGTGACGGTCGACGCAGTTGACGCTGGCGTTCAGCTTCCCACCGACGAACCACTCGGCATGCGGCGACTTCCAGCGCACGACCTCGTCCCATGGCCGGATCCACTCGAGCTCGCGGGCGAATCCCTCCCAGAACGCCTCCGGATTCGCGGCGGCACGATCGTAGACCGCGGGGTCCGAGATGATGGCGTTGGTCTTCCAGGACTGAGAGGGAGGAAATTGGCGGTCTTCTTTGAGGAGGTTATCGATTTCGGCCATAGCCGCTCATTCTATTGCAGCGGGCTGAGGGCCGGCGACCCGCCTTCGCGCTTCGCGCTTCGGCGAGGCAGGCTCAGTCCGTGAGGCTGGCTTCCGCCTTCACGCGGAAGGCTGACTCCTTCTAGAAAAGCCGGGCTGCCTGATGACGCAGCCACGCGAACATCGAGGCACGGGCGGGCGCCAAATCGAGACTGCCCGCACCCTTGCGGACCATCTCGGGCGTCACGCGCATCGCGCGCTCCGAATAGGCGGCGAGCAGCGCGCGATCGCAGAGCAGGTTGATCACTCGTGGAATACCGTCGCTGTACTTGTAGACCCACTGCAGCGCCTTCGGCATGAAGCTCACGACCGAACCGCCTCCCGCGATCGTGAGCCGGTGCGCGACGTAGGCCGCGGTTTCCTCGGCAGTCAGCGGCCTGAGCTCGTAGCGAATCGACACCCGCTGATCGAGCTGGCGCAACTCGGGAGAGCGCAGCACGTCCCTGAGGTTGAGCTGCCCGACCATGACGATCTGCAGCAGCTTCTCCTTGTCGGTCTCGAGGTTCGAGAGCATCCGGATGAACTCGAGGATCGGGCGTGGCAGATTCTGCGCTTCGTCGATGATCAAGAGGGCCTTCGCCCGCAGCGGCAGAAGCGAGAGTAGAAAGTCGTTCAGCGTCTGGATCAGCTCCTGGCGGCTGACCCCGGCGAGCCGGCCACGCCTCACGTCCTCGCGCGAGACGATGCCGAAGTCCTGGAGAATCTGCCGGAGCAGATCGTCCTCGGCGATGAACGGATTCAGCACCAGCGCGGTGAACGTCCTGGAATCCAGCTGATCGAGCAGTGCCCGGCACAGGGTCGTCTTGCCCGTCCCGATGTCGCCGGTGACGACGATGAACCCTTCGCGCCGGCGGATGCCGTACTGAAGCAGATCGAACGCGTTCGCATGCGACTCGCTCTTGTAGAGATACTTCGGGTCAGGCGTCAGGCTGAACGGCTTCTCGACGAAACCGTAGAAGTCCTCATACATCGCATACTCCTCCCGCGCACGTGTCACCACCCGCGCGAACGACGCGGCAGCCGACGAGCTCGCTGACATCATTGACCACCTGCTCCCGGGACACCGGCGCTAACGACCGTTGGAGGCGGACGTCTGCACACTTTTTCAAGATCGAGTATCGGAGGGAGGGGGCGAAAACTGTAGACGGGCAGTTACCAGTCGCCAGTTTCCAGTAGCCAGTAGCCAGATTTCCCGGAATCTGGACGACCTGGAGACTGGGAACTGGTTACTGGCTACTTCTATTCCGGCGGCAGGATCTCCACCGTCCCCGGCGGCGGCGGGGGTGGCTGGCGCTTGAAGAGGGCGACGCCGAGCAGCGCGCCGAGCGTGCTGAACACCGGAAACACCAGGAGGTACGCGACTGCGGTCGCGACGTACCAGAACGTCGGCGGCATCTCCCGGAACCGATCCAGGACCCGGCCGAACTCGGGCGGCATGTCGCCTGTCGGAATCTGATCGAGCGATTCGGCGGCGCCGCCCATGACCGCCATGACGAGGATTCCCAGAACTCCGGCAACGAGGGCACCGATGACCCCGGCGAGCAGGCCCGCAATAGCGGCGTCGCCAGCGGTCATCGGCATCGTCGAACGCTCTTGCAGCAGATAAGCCGTCAGCAGCCCTCCGGCAAGCACCCAGACGCAGCAGCACGCGTTGAGCGCACTTACGAACGGCAGCGCCGACAGCACGCCGATCAGCAGGCCGCCCAGGACGGCCGGTTGCAGCTTCTGGCCCATCAGTCGTAGTACTCGAGACCGAGGTGAGTGATGAGCTCCTCGCCTTTGAGGAACCGCAACGTGTTCTTCAGCTTCATCAGCTGGATGAACAGGTCGTGCTCAGGGTAGAGGCCTGCCGCGTGCATCGGGCTCTTGAAGTAGAACGAGAGCCATTCCTGGATGCCGCTCATGCCGGATCGGCGCGCGAGATCCAGGAACAGCGCGACGTCGAGCACGATCGGCGCCGCGAGAATGCTGTCGCGGCACAGGAAGTTCACCTTCAGCTGCATCGGGTAGCCCAGCCAGCCGAAGATGTCGATGTTGTCCCAGCCCTCCTTGTTGTCGCCGCGCGGCGGGTAGTAGTTGATGCGGACCACGTGACAGAGCTTGTCGTAGAGGTCGGGATACAGGGTCGGCTGGAGGATGTAGTCGAGGACCGACTTCTTGCTCTCTTCTTTCGTCTTGAACGACTCGGGATCGTCCAGCACTTCTCCGTCGCGGTTGCCGAGAATGTTCGTCGAATACCAGCCTTCGACGCCGAGCAGCCGTGCCTTGATCCCCGGCGCGATCAAGGTCTTCATCCAGGTCTGCCCGGTCTTGAGGTCCTTGCCGGCCAGCGGCGCGCCCGTCTGCTGCGCCAGCTCGAGGAGCGCAGGCACGTCGGCGCTGAGGTTGGGCGCCGCATTCGCATAGGGGATGCCTTCCTTGATGGCCGCGTAGGCATACAGCATGCTCGACGGAATCGCGGGATCGTTCGCTTCGAGCGCCTTTTCGAACGCCGCAAGTGACGCGTGTGATTCCGACTCGGTCAGGTAGACCTCGGTGCTCCCGCACCAGATCAAGACCAGCCGATCGCACTGGTTGGCCTCCTTGAAACGGCGGATGTCGTCGCGCAGCTGATCGGCCAGCTCGCGCTTGTTGCCGCCGCGCTTGACGTTCGGGCCGTCGAGCCGCTTGACATACTTGCGGTCGAACACCGCGGACATCGGCTTGATGGCTTCGAGCTCCGGCTTGATCTGATCGAGCAGCGCCGCATCGATCACGCCTGCCGTCTTTGCGGCCTCGTACGAGTTGTCCTCGAAGATGTCCCAGCCGCCAAACACCACGTCGTCCAGGCTGGCGAGCGGAACGAAGTCCTTGATTTGCGGCGAGCGTCCCTCGGTGCGCTTGCCGAGTCGAACGGTCCCCATCTGCGTGAGCGATCCAATTGGTTTGGCGAGGCCGCGGCGAATCGCGAGCACGCCGGCGATCGTCGTCGTGCTGACCGCCCCCATTCCGACCAGCAGAACCCCCAGTTTCCCTGTAGCTTCAGCGATTTTCGGCCTATTCTTCACAACAGGCGACTATATCATCCGGGCGCGCCGGTCTCACGACCGCCGCGAACTCCCAACCTCCAACTCCCAACTCCCAACTCCCAAGGGAAATCTTTCGAACACTCCGGGCGGAAGGCGAGCTGACAGCTTGTTCGCGCGACTTTCACCCGAACTCTTCGAACGATTCCCTTGGGAGTTGGAAGTTGGGCGTTGGGAGTTGTCATAATCCACCCGTGCGCTGGTTCCGCAAACCCACTGGCGATCCGCTGACGGTCTCGATGTCGGGGCTCAAACTCGGTGATCGGCTGCTGATGCTCGGGTGTTCAGACACCTCGCTCGCAGCCGCGCTCGCCTCGAAAGTCGGCCTCACGGGGCGCGCGTGCCTGCTCGATGAATCGGAGGACCGCCTGCGCGCCGCGGCAGCGGCGATCGAACAGGACGGTGCGCTCGTCGAGGGCTTCGTGTCGCCGATGTCGTCCCTGCCGTTCGAACCGGGCTCGTTCGATGTCGTGGTGGCCCGCAATGCGTTTCCTGCAGTCCCCGACGAGACTCGGGGCGCGGTCGTCGGAGAGGTCGTGCGCGTGGTGCGCGGCGGTGGCCGGTGCATTGTGATCGATGATCTCCCCCGAGGCGCTCTGGGCGGCTTGATCGGCGGTCACCGCCCCGAGGACGCCTCGCCGGGCGCGACGGCGGTGGCGCTCCTCACCGGGGCCGGCTTTCGCGGAGTGAGGACGCTCGCCGAGCGCGAGGGGTTCGTGTTCGTGGAAGGCGTGAAGGCGGAGACGCGGGCAGCCCGGCCTAGTGATTCAGCTGATACGAGCCGCTAGTCCTAAAAAATCGACGGCTGTCCTGACCGGAGCACACCCCCACCGTGGGGACTCCGGACAGGTTTAGGCGTTGTTGGCCGAAATCACGCTCGAAGCCCCGCTCCAGGCGCGGCAAGTGTTTTGCCCCTGCCTCCGGGACCAGCCATGTCTTCGCCGCCACCCGTCGTGCCGGAGGTGTTCACCGTTCGGGAGATCGCCCGCGCTGCGGGCGTCTCAACGGCTGAGGTTCGCGCGGTTCTCGACGAATCCGATTTCCCCCGTTCCGGCAAATTTCTCGGCCTCGACGACGCGGCGCGGGCGGTCAGCCTGCTGAAGAGCCCGGTGCAGCGCACAGCTGCGCGGCGTCTCTTTGCTCCATCCTCCGGAACGGCCCCCCGCCGGGGTATGCCGGCAGCGGCATCCGGAGCATTCCATGGCGGCTTTCTGGCGGTCATGATCCTGATCGGCACGCTGGGCGTGCGAACCGCGCCCACGGAGCAGAAGACGCCTGCCGCCGATCTCGTTCGGCTGGTGTTCGTCGCCACTCCCGGACCGGGAGGAGGTGGAGGCGGCGGTGGACTGAAACAGCCGCAACCTCCGCCAAAGGCCGAGCTGAAAGGCACGAGCAAGCTCGCAAGCCCGGTCATTGTCCGAAAGGTCACAAAGCCGGAGCCGGTCAAGCGGGTGGAGACCCCGCCGCCGCCACCACCGGACATCGAACCGAAGCCGGATCCGCCGCCTCCTCCCGCGCCGGCGCCGGCGCCGCCCGCCCCGGCACCACCCGTGGTGGCTCCGGTCGTGAGTGCGCCCGCGGATGCGAACGATCGGGCCGGCGTTCCGACTGCAACCACAGCGACGGCACCCAGCAACGGTCAAGGTGAAGGGGGCGGCACGGGCACGGGGACGGGAACGGGTGCTGGCCCAGGAAACGGCGCCGGCATCGGCGAGGGATCGACGGCAGGGACGGGTGGCGGACCGTATCGCCCTGGCTCGGGCATCACACCCCCCTCGATCGTTCGCGAGGTCAAGCCGGTCTACACGGAAGAGGGCCGCAGACGTGGCCTCCAGGGCGATGTCGTGATGGAAGTGGTCGTCCGCTCCGATGGGACGATCGGCAACGTGCGCGTGCTCCAGGGTCTGGGATCCGGGCTCGATCAGCGCGCCATCGACGCGGTGAGGCAGTGGCGGTTCAATCCGGCGCGCCGGTACGGTACACCGGTGGATGTCATGGTAGAAATCGCCGTCGAGTTCAGGCTGCGGTAGTCACGGGGCAATGCCAATGGATGTCGTACTCGTCAGCATTACCGCTCTGTCGCTCATCCTCGCGATTGCGATGGGTGTCGTCCTGTTCACGGTCCTGCGCGAAGATCGCCAGCGCTCCGACGCCCGGGTGGCGGCGCTCGGCGCGGCATCGGCCAGATTCGATCTTCCGCTCACATCTCCCGCCATCGAGTCCCGGCGCGAGCCGGACGAGATCGCCCGCACGTCGAACGACCTCTTTGCGGTGAGCACCGAACCCTCGCCCTGGGGGCGACGGCTCGGCGTTGCTGTCGCACTCGCGCTCGTGTTCGCCGGCGTGACCTATGTTGCGGTGCCGGCCAGGAGCGCCAATCCTTCAACGCCGTCGGCTGCTGCGCCGCAGGCTCCTCCGCTCGAGCTCCTGGCGCTCAACCACACGCAGCAACCCTCGGGGCTGACGATCTCTGGTACGGTGTACAACCCGCGTGGAGGGGCGCCAGTGTCACAGGTGTTTGCGGCGGTGGTCCTGTTCGGACCCGATGGCAATTTCCTGACCAGCGCGCGCGCGCCGCTGGATTTCACCACGCTTCGCCCGGGAGAGGAATCGCCGTTCGTCATCGCAGTTCCGGTCGCCGCCGCGGTTGCGCGATACCGCGTGGGGTTCCGCAGCGCGGACGGTGCGGTGATCGCGCACGTCGACCGGCGGGCGGACGCGACCACAGCTCAGAGCGCACAGTCGGGGGGGACGCCATGGGCACACTGAAACGCACGACGGCGATCGTGACTGCGACGGTCGCTCTCGCGCTGGCGGTCACGTCGGCGCAGGAGCGCCAAAAGTCCGGTGACCAGGAGTCGTTCCGCTTTCGCTCGGGCGTCGAGCTGATCAACGTGACCGCCACGGTCAGCGACGGCCGTGGGCGCTTCGTGTCGGGCCTCAAACAGGAGGACTTTCGCGTCTTCGAGGATGGCGAGCTCCGGCCGATCACCCACTTCACCGCCGAACGCGTTCCCGTCAGCCTCGGCATCGTCCTCGATGCCAGCGGGAGCATGGAAGGCGAGAAGATGCACGCCGCCAAGCAGGCGCTCCAGCGGTTCCTGTTCGACCTGCTCGGTCAGGATGACGAAGTCTTTCTCTACCGGTTCGACAACCGTCCGCAGCTCGTGCATCCGTGGACCCGCGACAAGGAGGCGATTGCGGCGGAGCTGCGACGCATTCAGCCGCGCGGCGCCACGACGTTGTACGACGCCGTGGCCGAGGCGATTCCGCTTGCTGCCACGGGACGGAACCGGAAAAAGGCGCTCCTCATCATCTCGGATGGCAACGACTCGAGCAGCTACACGCGGATCGAGGAACTGAAGCGGCTGATTCGCGAGAGCGAGGTGCTGGTCTATGCGATCGGCATCGATGCGATGTCGCAGACGCAGCCATATCGCCGTCCCTGGTTCACGTCGAACTTCCTCGGGCAGAGGCGGCCCACGCCATTCCCGTTTCCTATTCCGGGCGGACCACGCACACCGGGCGGGGGACCGATGGGGCCCCCGCGCTATCCGCCGTCGCCACCGCCAGTCACCAGCCCGGGCGGACCGCCGACACGCGGCAGTGGCCGCGACGAGTCAGTCAACGTCAGGGTGCTGAGAGAGATCACCGATACGAGCGGTGGTCGGACCGAAATCATCTGGCAACCCAAGGACCTCGACGGCGCGACGGCCGGGATCGCCGACGAGTTGAGCAAGCAGTACTTCCTTGGTTATCCGGCCGCGAACGAGAAGAAGGATGGGAAGTGGCACGCGATCCGGGTCGAGGTCACTCACCCTGACTACATCGTTCGGGCGCGGCGGGGGTACGTGGCGACGCCTTAAACCCGCGGGTTCGCGGTTCGCGGGTTCGGGTCGCTGGTGGTACCTAGAGGCAACCGGCACAATCCAAGCAGCTGTTTGCCTCTGAGTACCACCGGCTTCGAACCCGCGAGCCCGCGAACCCGCGAATCAACGAAGTATGATGCCGCGTGCAGGTGTTGGCGGCGGCAGTCGGCTTCAGCGTCCTTGGCAGCGTCGGCGGCCTCGCGACGGCTTCGGTGTTTCTCCTACTCGGCGACGGCATTCGGCTGCGGCTGGTCCCGTGGCTGATCAGCTACGCGGTCGGCACATTGCTCGGAGTGGCGCTGCTCGCGCTCTTGCCCGAAGCGCTCCGGTCCCTGCCGCCGCCGGCCGCCCTCGGCACACTGCTTGCCGGCGTGCTCTCCTTCTTTCTGCTTGAAAAACTGGTGCTCTGGCGGCATTGCCATACCGGGCACGACTGCGAGGTCCACACCAGCAGCGCCGCCTCGCTCGTGATCATCGGTGACGCCTTCCATACGTTCGTGGACGGTGCGCTAATCGCCGCGGCAGTGCTGACGTCGATACCTCTCGGCGCGACGACCGCGCTCGCGGTCGCCGCACACGAGATCCCCCAGGAAGTCGGCGACTTCGCGATCCTGCTCCGTGCCGGCTACTCGCGCAGCCGCGCGCTCACGCTCAACGTGCTCTCGGCCACCGGCGGCATTCTTGGCGCCCTCGCGATGCTTGCGGCCTCGCAAACGATGCCGAACCTGATCCCGTACGTCCTGAGCTTTGCGGCGGGGAGCTTCTTGTACGTGGCAATGTCCGACCTCATTCCCGACCTGCACCGGGGCGGGCTGGAGGGCGGGCCGGCGAAACAACTGTTACTGATCGGCGCCGGCATTCTCACGATCGTCCTCCTCTAGCCCGAGGGGCTTCGCCCCTCGGACTCCCCGACACGCTCGCTCGCCGCGGCACGTCAGCTGCTTTTTGAGATAGCTTCTAGGTCGAGCTGTCCTTTTCGCAGTACGCCCACGCTCCCCGAGGACGTTGCGGATGGGCACATCTCTCGATCATCACTGTATTTCCCTCGCTCTTCCGTGGCACCTGCTTTGCGATAGCGTTGGTGCCCGCGCACGCGACCCGCCTGCTGTTGTTCGACGGGATTCGTCATGTTCTTGAAATCTGCTGCCGCATGTGTCCTCGCGTGGCTGTTGCTCTCGCTCCCGGCGAGTGCCCAGCCGCCGGCCGACGCCGTCGCCGGCAAGCTCGATCGGGCCGTCCGTCAGTGTCCGCAGGTCACCATCTTCGACGACATCGATGCGCGCGTGGACGGGAGCTCGGTGCTGCTCACGGGCAAGGTCACGGCGAGCTCGAAAAAGGACGAGATCGAACGGCGCGTGTCGAAGATCGAAGGAATCAACGAGGTCAGGAACGAAATCGCGGTGCTTCCGCCGCTGTCTTCGGATGACGAGCTGAGACGCCGAGTCGCGCGCGCGATTTACGGCAACCCGACGTTCTGGACCTATGCCGCGATGGCGAACCCGCCGATCCACATCATCGTCGAGCGCGGCCACGTCATCCTGCGCGGCACGGTGAACTCGAACATGGAACGCACGATGGCGCGGACGCTTGCGTCTGGGCTCGGGGAACGATCTCTGATTAATGAGTTGAGGACGGAGGGTCGCTAGAGAGATCAGATCAAATCCCAAGCTCCAAATCCCAAATCCCAATGCACTCCCAACCTCCAAATCCCAAACCAATTCCCAAATCAAATCCCAAGTTTTGAGAGTTGTTTTGAGAGTTTGGGAATTGGTTTGGGATTTGGAGGTTGGGAGTACGTTGGGATTTGGAGCTTGGAGCTTGGGATTTGTCATTCCTCTGGATCTGACCCTTTTCTTACAGTCCACCAGATCAATCCCCCAAGCGTGAGCACTGCAGCCGCGAACGCCCCGGCGAAGAGGAAGAGCGTCCTGTAGAGAATGGACTGGCTCTCCATGCGCACCTGCACGGTCAGGGGCCGGCCGTCGAGGCGATCGGCGAGGTGCTGTTCCCAGGCGAGGATGTTGCCGCGGCGAATCCCGGTCGGCTCGTCCTTCTCGAGGTCGCGCGCGTTGTGCTCGAGGATGCGGCTCGGGAGATGCAGCCGGAACGCGACGACCTCGCTGCCGTCCCAGCCGACGTTCTTCAGGCTTCCCGGCTTGAGCGCGGATGTGGTCACGGACTGCCGGAAGACGTGCTGACGGTTCTCCTGGCCGAGCTGATAGGTTGACCATGACAGCGGCGCCGCCTGATTCAGTTTCCGCACGTCGTCGAACTCGAGGTTGATCTGCACGAACTCACGGCCGCGACGGCGCCACGGGCGCGGCACCGATTTCACGCGGGTGACGCCCGACTCGTAAAGCGCCCTGATTCGATCGCGATCGACCGACTGCGCGAGGGGATCGACGTCGAGGCCGCGCAGCGCGGAGAGCGCCGCCAGGGAGGCGTTCACGGTCAGCGAGCCGGACCCGTCGAGGTCGATCGTGAGATCTTCTTCGTACTCGTACTGCCGTCCGAACACGTCGCGAACGTCGCCTGCCCGCCACCAGAGGATGAGAACTGCCAGGAGGATGCCGACGACGACGAACCACCGCTTCGCGCGCGGCGTACCTTTTTGCCGCACGTGAGCCGCTCGGACCATCAGCCGATGATATACTGCTTTTTCTCGCGGATTTTTCGCTCCCGCCGACAAGATGTCCAGCTCCCGAGTCTTCCTGATAGATGGCAGTTCGCAGATGTACCGCGCGTATCACGCCATGCGCGGCGGCGGCCTGAGCGGGCCGGGCGGCAAGACGACTCACGCGGTCTACATCTTCGTGAACATGCTGCGAAAGCTGATTCAGGATCATCAGCCGCAGTACATCGGCGCGTCATTCGATCTTCCCGGCCGCACCTTCCGCGACGACATGGTCTCCGACTACAAGGCCAACCGGGCGCCGATGCCTTCCGATCTCGCCGAGCAGATCCCGTGGGTCCACGAGGCCTGCGAAGCGCTCGGCGTCCCGATCATCACCTCGGAGCGGTATGAAGCCGACGACGTGATCGGGACGCTGGCGGTGAAAGCCGCGGAGGCCGGGTTCGAAGTCGCGATCGTCACCGGCGACAAGGACTTCTTCCAGCTCGTGCACGGCGGAATCAAGGTCTACAACCCGAAGGAAGATGGCACCTGGTTCGATGCCGATGGCGTGAAGGAGAAGTTCGGGGTCGCGCCGGAGCAGGTCGTCGACGTGCTCGCGCTGATGGGCGACTCGATCGACAACATCAAGGGAGTGCCCGGCATCGGAGAAAAAGGCGCGCGCGATCTGATCGCGCAGTATGGAACGCTCGAGGAGCTGCTGGCCCACGCCGCCGATGTGCCTAACAAGCGCTATCGGGAAGGCCTGCTCGGCCATGCGGACGACGCGCGACAGAGCCGTGAGCTGGCGCGGATCCGCACCGACGTGCCGGTCGAGTTCAACGTGGACGCCCTGCGCTACCGGGGTCCCTCGCGCGAGCGCGCCTTCGCGCATTTCACGCGGATGGGATTCCGATCGCTCGTCATGGAGTACGCGCCGACCGCCGACACGGTCAGCCAGGACTACGCGATCGTGGACACGGCGGATGCCGTACGGGCGCTGGGCAAGGAGCTGCAGGGCGCAGGACGGTTTGCCCTGCGGGTCCTTCCCGACGCGCCGTCTGCGATGCTCGCGGGCCTCGTCGGGATCTCGTTTTCCACCGGACCGCATCGCGCGCGCTACATCCCGCTGAGCACAGCGGCCGCGGCGCCGGCGGACCTGTTCGGACCGCCGGAGATCACTGTGCCCAGCGCCGGCCTCAGTCTGGACGACACCCTTGCGGTGTTGCGGCCGGTGCTCGAAGATCCATCGATCCAGAAGATCGGTCATGACCTGAAGTTCGACGCGATCGTCCTCGCGCGTCATGGCGTCTCGCTCGACGGTCTCGCCACCGATACCATGCTCGCCAGCTATCTGCTGGACGCCACACGGTCGGGCCATCCGCTCGAGGAGCTGGCGCTCGAGCACGCCGGGTACAAGGCGCTCAGCGAAGAGGATGTGTGCGGGCGCGGCGCGAAGGCCGTGTCGTTCCGCGCGATCGGCGTCGACAAGGCGCTGAACTACGCGGGTGAGCGTGCGGACCTGGCGCTGCAGCTCGAACCCACGCTGGTCAATCTCCTCGAGCAGGACGGGCTCGCGCCGCTCTATCGCGACCTCGAATTGCCGTTGATCCCGGTGCTGGTCGACGTGGAACGCGCCGGCATCCTCGTCGATGGCAAGCGATTGTCTGCGCAATCGACCCATGTCGAGCAGGAGCTCGCGAGGCGCAGCGCGCAGATCTTCGAGATGGCCGGCGAGGAATTCAACATCAACTCGCCGCAGCAGTTGTCACGGATTCTCTTCGACAAGCTGCAGCTGCCCACGCTCAAGCGCAACATCAAGACGAAGACGGCGTCGACGGCCGTCGAGGTGCTGGAAGAACTGGCGCTGGCGCACGACATGCCCAGGCTGATTCTCGAGTGGCGCGCGCTGCAGAAGCTCAAGGGCACCTACATCGACGCGCTGCCGCAGCTGATGAATCCCGAAACCGGCCGGGTGCACACCTGCTTCAACCAGGCGGTTGCCGCGACCGGGCGGTTGAGCAGCAGCGATCCCAACCTCCAGAACATCCCGATCCGCACCGAGCTCGGACGCGAGATTCGCGGCGCGTTCGTCGCCGAGCCCGGGAACGTGCTGATCTCCGCCGACTACTCGCAGATCGAGCTCCGCGTGCTCGCGCACCTGTCAGGAGACGAAGCGCTCGTCGATGCGTTCCGCAAAGACGAGGACATTCACGATCGCACCGCGCTGAAGGTGTTCGGCGGGAAGAGCGGGCTCAGCTACCACGAGCTGCGGCGCCGGGCGAAGATCATCAACTACGCGCTGTTGTACGGAAAGACCGCGTTCACGCTGGCCAAGGACATCGGCGTGCCGCAGGAGGCCGCACAGGAGTTCATCAACGCCTATTTCGCCGGGTTCCCGTCGGTGCGCGCGTTCATCGACAACCTGCTGGCCACCGCCCGCGAGACCGGCGTCGTGAAGACCATGTTCGGCCGGCGCCGGCTCGTTCCCGATCTGACCAGCCGCAACTATCAGATCAGAACCGGTGCGGAGCGGTACGCGGTGAACTTCCCGATCCAGGGCAGCGCCGCGGACATCCTCAAGCGGGCGATGATCGACGTCCACCGCGAGCTGGTGGCGACGGGGTCGCGCGCGCGCATGATCCTGACCGTGCACGACGAGCTCCTGTTCGAAGCACCCAGGGAAGCAGCCGACGAGACCAGCGCGCTCGTGCGCGAGCGGATGGAGGCCGCGGTGCAGCTGGCGGTGCCGCTGACCGTGGAGGTCGGGGTCGGCGAGAACTGGAAAGAGGCGAAGGGGTAGCCGCCGCTCAACCACCTTCCAGGTCACGCCGCAGCCTGAGCAGGTTCTCCAGCTCGCGTCGCAGTCGCCGGCGGTACCAGAGTGCCCCCGCCGCCGCAACGGCGGTGCCGACCCACGCGATCAGCACGACCGCCGGTCGCGTGAGGAATGTCCAGACGCTCGTCTCTCCCCGATAGAAATACAGCCACACGAGGTCGAACCCGAGAATCGGCACGAACAGCAGCGCCTGGGCGGTGATCGCCTGGAGTCCCCGCTCGCACCGCAGAATGGAAATCTCCATGAAGGCGGCTGTTGTCGTCGTCGACGGCTGCCACGCACCACGTCGCAGCAGGATGGAAACCGTCCAGGCGGTCGCGATGATGATCCAGACGCCGGCCGCGAGAATGGCGACATCAGGACGCCGTGACGTGACCGCCCAGCCCACACTGCCGCCGCCCATCGCGACCGTGACCGCGATCTCCCCGGCCACGCCCCACCGCATCCGTCGGGTGTCGCGCTCCACGCGCCGGGCGAGGCTCGGCGGAATCACCTCGTGGGCGCGCCACTCGCCTTGCCACCGTGCAAGCTCGGTATCGAGTTCCACGTGTCGTCCTACAACAACTGGCGAAGCATTTGCCGTGCCCGTGTCAGACGAGCACCGACGTTGCTCTCGCTGATCCCGAGCACGTCGGCGATGTCGCCGTACCCGAATCCTTCGAGCGTAAGCGTCACGACCTGTCGGTAGCCAAGCGGAAGCCGTTGCACGGCCTCGAGAAGCCGCTGGCCCTCCTGCGCCTTCGATAGCGCCTGCTCCGGATTGGGTCCGGGCGATTGCACATCGAGTTCATCCACTACTCCTGCACTCGGCATCCGCCGCCTGGCGAGATGGGCAATTCCCCGGTTGTGCGCGATCCGGAAGATGAACGTCCGCTCGGAGCACTCACCCCGGAAGCGCGGCAGCGCCTTCCAGATAGCGACCACGATCTCCTGGAACAGGTCCTCGCGTTCCCCGAGATCTTTTGCGTAGCTGGCGGCAAGCCGCCCGAGGGCCTGACCATGCGCTTCCAGGACTGCCTCGAGCCACGCGTCGCGGTCTGAACGCGAGACATCAGGCACGGGCGCGTTCAAACCGCCGGCTAGGCTGCCAGGTCATCGCGACTCAGAACGCGCTCGGCAGCCGCCAGCGGCACCCACGCGCACCCGGCCGTCACCAGCCCCAGGACGACGACGGGCAGCGACACGGCCGGCCCTCCACGCAAACCGGCATCGATGACGATTTGCTGCCCGACAATCGGTACCACGCTCCACCAGCCATCCGGCACCGGGAAGAACACCATGAACATGCCGATGATCATCGGCGCAAACAGGACCAGCGTCAGCGACGTTCCCGCCTCCTTCATCGTCCGGGACAGCCCTGCGACGAGGATCTCGAGCGACGCGCCAAGCAGGGTGAGCGGACCCAGCCCGAGAATCGCCCACGATGCCAGAAGGGCGGCATGCGTAACCAACGTCGCGGGAGCCCCCAAGGCCAGCACGATTACGAGCCCCGCAACGTTGAGGCCGAGTGCGCCGAGACCAAAGATGGACGCCGCCATCCATTTTCCGATGACGACGTCCCGGGGCGTTACTGGCGTCATGAGCAGCGGAACGAGCGATCGGCGTTCCCGCTCACCCGACATCACGTCGATGGCGATGTTCATGCCGCCGACGAATGTCGAGACGAGCGCAAAGACTGACATCATGCCGAGCATGATGACGGGCATCTCCTTGTCCTGTCCCTCCGGCGAAAGGGACACCAGCATGACGATGGCGGGCCCCATCAGTGCGTAAGCGGCGGTAGAGGCCAACGAGCGTCGATCGCGAAGATGATCCACGATTTCCTTGCGCGCGATGATCACGTGCGCGGCAGCCATACAGGCACCTCTTCAGCATTCGAGAGCCGCATGAACGCGTCGTCGAGCGACGCGCACGCCGTACCTCGGCAGATCTCGTGGGGGTGGCCAGCCGCGACCACGCGGCCGCCGGCGAGAATGACCACGGTGTCGCAGAGGGCCGAGACTTCCTCCATGACGTGACTCGAAAAGACGATGCACGTGCCTCGTGCGCGAAGATCCTCGAGGAGTCGGCGAAGCGTGCGAACGGTGGGGACATCGAGGCCGTTGGTTGGCTCGTCCAGCAGCAGGTTGGGGGGATCGTGCACCAGCGCTCTCGCCAGGGCGACCTTCATCCGCTCGCCCTGCGAGAAGCCCGCAGTGCGCCGGTCGGCGATCGCCACCAGGCCCAGGAGCGACACGGCGGCCTGCACGCGATCCTCGAGCCCGGCTCCGGACAGGCCATGCAGTTGGCCGAAGAATCGGATGTTCTCGCGTGCCGTCAGGCGCGAGTAGATGCCCTGGTGGTCAGGGAGGGCGCCCAGACGCCGCCGCATCTCGATCGTTGCCGCCGCCGCGCCGTCGAGTCGAATGGTGCCCGCGTCAGGCTTTACGACTCCACAGATCATCCCGAGCGTGGTGGTCTTGCCCGCCCCGTTGGCTCCAAGCAGCCCGGTGATCTGGCCGTCGGGCGCCACGAACGAGACTCCGTCCACGGCGGCAACGGCACCGTATCTCTTGTGAAGGCCTTCGACTTCGATCATGCGCGGCTGCCTCCTTGCTGATGGAGGTAGTCCGCCGCAATCGGGTTTCCTTACAGGTGGTCACCGGCTCCTTCCGCGGGTCGAAACGATCGAACTACGGGGCCTCCCCCACCTCCACTCCAATCGTCCCGACTCCCTCGATCGATCCCTCGAGCCGATCGCCCGGCTTGACGGCTCCGACTCCTTCCGGAGTACCGGTGTAAATGAGATCCCCTGGCCGCAAGTGGTAGTACCCCGACAGATGGGCGATGACGGCTGGCACGCCGTGAATCAGATCGGACACGTCGGCCGACTGTTTCACCTGGCCGTTGAGCCGGAGCTCGATCCGGCCGCGAGCCGGATGTCCGATGTCGGCTGCCGGCGCGATCTCGCCGAGCACCGCCGACTGCTCGACGTCCTTGCCGATATCCCACGGCCGTTGTTGCTCCTTCGCGGCCGACTGCAGATCGCGACGCGTCATATCCAGGCCGCAGGCGTAGCCGAACACATGGCCGAGCGCCTCGGCTTCGGGAATGCGGAATCCTGACGTGCCGATCGCGACCACGAGCTCCATCTCGTAGTGGTAGTTACCCGTCCCCGGAGGATAGGAGATCGTCGATCCTGAAGGAGCGTAGTGCTCGGAGGCCTTCGTGAAATAGAACGGCGCCTCCCGATCGGCCGCGACCCCCATTTCCCTCGCATGCGCTTCGTAATTGCGGCCGACACAAAAAATCCGGCGGAGGGGAAAACGCTCGGCACGTCCCCGGATGGGAGCGGCCGCGGGGGACGGCGGCGGAAACACGAACTGGCTCACGGTCGCATCCTTTGCTGGTGACACTTCTTCAACGGTCGGCCGGCGATTCGGCGGCGATCTGCCGGTAGGTGGCCCGCGCCTGATCGTAGGCGCGTTCCGCCTCGGTGCGCTCGGCCACCGAGATCCGCCGGCTGCGCACACGCCAGAGCTGATCCACCGCGGCGAGCGCCCACTGCGCACTCCGTCGTGACGCCCGCACCGGCTTGCCACCCACAATCACGGTGACAGGATTGGTATGGAGCTGCGGGAACTCTCGCAGCGCGATCCAGCTGCTTCGTGCGATCGACACCGGGAATTCGAGTTGGTGTTCGCGCCCATCGGCTGGCACTTCGCGGCTGGCCACCGGGAGTCCATTGACCACGACCTCGACGAGCCGTCGCCCGCGTTTGTAGAGCGGGTCGACTGAGAGGACTTCGCGCTTGATGACCGTGTCGCCGACATACCGCCGGCCACCCGTGGGCATCGCGCCGCCGTGGGCGGGCTCGAGCGGCGTCTCCGGCGAGAACGCCACGCTCGCTTTCACCGTGACGGTGCGCGCCGCTCGGAGGTGAACCTCGTCACCCGAGGGCTTCCCATCGACGGTGAACTCGAGCGCATGCGCGTACCCGTCGCTGACGTAGCTGCGGCCGCGCCGGATGCCCTGCGCCCACTGCGCGTAATCGACCCGGTCCTGACTGCCAAGGTACACGTAGGTCCGCCCCTGTCCGACCCGCGTCCCGCTCATGCAGGGGAAGTCGGTTTCACCAGCCGCTTTGACTGGAAACCCCACGTTGAGCAGGTGGTACCACGCGTTCCATTCCCGGAGCCGATCCGTGTCCATGGCGCTGATGAAGTCGACGGCGCCGTGCGCGGCGGTCACGAAGATCTCCTGCGCCCCGACGCTGTTCAGCTCTGGAATCGCGTAGTTGGGCAGCTGGTCGTCGGCGCGATCGTGACTCGCCTTCAGTTCCATCTCGCTGATCGCGCCGTCGCGATCGGTGTCGATGTTCGCAAATCCCTCCGGCAGCAGGCCGCGCGCGGCCTCGGTCGAGTCCAGCCGCCCGTTCCTGTCGGCGTCGACCTGTTCGAGCAGCCGGCCTGTCGCCGCTGCGGGATCGATTTGAAGACCGCTGCCCGAATGCGCGTACCCGCCGACCCCGCCCTGGGCCTTCGTCCAGCGCAGCACCGGCAGCGTCCAGGTCGGCCAGTCCTTGCTGCCGTTTGCTCCCGGATAGATCTGCTCTTTCAAGTTGATCAGGCACACGTGACCCAGTGCCTCTGACCCGAAGCCGCTCACCTCGATGTCGTATTTCATGAGCGTCTTCGGTTCGCTTCGCTTGTCCGAGAGCGGGGCGAAGAACTGTTTCTGATGATCGAACCCTGGCCCCCAGGTCAGCACGCTGCCGACGTTCAGCCCCTCGCCTTTTATCTGTCGGAACATATCCGAAGGCTCGACTCCTTCGGTGGGCGACGTGTAGTGCGCACAGCCGGCGGCGTGGATGTGGTGGTCGCCGCTGAAGTATCCGCGCGACGCTGGATCGATCCAGCGTTCGAGCCTGACCGCGATTTCGGGCTTCGCCCCTGAACTACCGGCGCCCGGATCGGGAATCGTCACCGTACGCTTGATCCAGCGGTACTCCGGGCCCCGCCCATAAAACATCGTCAGCTGCCCCGGAGGCAGCAGGACGTCCTCCCCATCGACACGGTAGATGTGCTTCTGAAAGAACAAATCGGGAGCGAGACGCTTCCCCTGCGGCGGGAAGACGTGGCCCTGCTGGTCCTCGAACTGAAACCGGCCCGTGGTGGGGTGGCCATCGTGGTCGAGCACACTCAGGCGCACGGCCACTGCCGGCTTCACCGTGAACAGAACGGGAGCTTCCCCTCGAAAGCCCAGATCCTGCGTGCCCTGACCGGCGTCGAACGAGATGGTTGCCTCACGCCGCCCCGATTCGCTCGAGTAGATGAGCGCGATGGCGTACTCGAGCTCGAGTCCGCTCAAGTTGGTCGTCATGGGCGCCGCCGTGAACAGCTCGACGTCGAGAAACCTGTCGGTGCGTCGCTCGACATTCTCGTTCTCGCGGAGATGTTGCTGCTGCATCCGCTCGGCTGAGAGCCTCGCCATGCCGGCGTAGACAGGTCCCGCTTGCGGGCTGGCGATCCGGAGCCGCTGGGTCCCGCCACTTTCGTTGACGACCTTGACGATGGCCGGCGTGTAGCCCGCCTGCTGCAGCACCGCTGGCGCAGGACCCCGCTCGACTCGCACGCGCGATTCCGGGTTGATGTGCACCGACAGCAGCACACGGCCATCCAGCAACTGCTGCAAGGCCTGTGAATCGCGCGCCTGCCCGGCTTTCAGCAGACTGGCTCGAAGGTCGGCGGGGAGCGGCGCTCCCAGAAAGTCGAGGGCAGCGGCGAGCCGCTCGATGTTGGCGGCGAGCGGCTGCCCTTCAACGCTGACCGTCGCGAGGCTTCGGGCCGCATTCGTCCCCACCCGGCGCGGCACCATTCCCATCAGGTGCAGGCTCGAAGAGAGCGCCGTGACGAGGCCGGCCAGGACGACAGCGGTGACGCTACTTCTCAGTCGCAAGGCGCCTCATCGATTTGCTCCCATCACCGGTCGGCCGAACCGGGTGATTATCCGCTGCGACCCCGCCTGCACAAAAGGCCGCGCGCGATCATCCGTCGAGTACGGCGGTGTCCACCAGAGGCGCCGCAAGTGGCCGGTATGGCGACCAATCCGACGAAACTTGGTGGTTTTGCGACCTCATCAGCGGCATCCGCCTTGCGTCTGTGCCTGTGGTCAATCGTGGACCATGACTTCCCGAGGAAGGGCCCAGTGCAGCGTGTCAAAACGGTAAGCGCGGTACTACTCCTGGCATCGATGGTCGGCTTTCAGCCGGCGCCCGCTCAGGCGCTGGATGGAGACCACCGGGACCGCTTTGAAGACCGGAACGACGATCACGACGCCAAGAAGCACAAAAAAGAAAAGAAAAATCACGGAAAAGCCCGGGTGGCGTATTGGGACGCGGCCCGGTACTACAAACACGACGATCGGCATTACAGGGCGCGGCGACTGGGCAGAAACGATTGGATCTACCGGGGCTCGGACGACCGTTACTACTGCCGGCGCGACGACGGCACGACGGGACTCATTATCGGCGGCATCAGCGGCGCCGTGCTCGGCCACATCATTGCCCCCGGCGGAGCGAAGACGCTCGGCACGATCGTCGGCGCCGGCACCGGTGCCCTGATCGGCCGCGCGATCGACGAGGGCGACGTCGTCTGCCGCTGACGGCCGTCCTTCGAGTGAGGAGCCGGCAGAAGAAAACCGACCTACCGTGCGGCTCGGGTGCCGAGTGTGACCTCGAGCGTCAGCGGCTTGCCGTCACGGATTAGTCGCAGCGGCACGGTGTCACCAGGTTTGTGTTCGCGCAGCGCGTCGGTCAGTCCCTGGAGATCGGCCACCTCGAGCTGACCCATGCCGACGATGATGTCGCCGGCATGCACGCCGGCTTTGTCGGCCGGAGAACCAGGGGTCACGCCGCTCAATTTCACGCCGCGTTCGACCGGCGAGAAGTCGGGGACGCTTCCCAGGTAAGTGCCGCCCGTCCCCCCGGAGTTCGCGGCCGGCGGCTTGCCAGCCCCGCGCCTCAGCGTCAGTTGCTCCGGCCGTGCCGCCACGGCTGACGTGATTTCCACGACCATCCTCGTCACCTTCTCGAGGCCTGCCCCGTCGATCTTGTCCACGTCATCGGTCGGCTTGTGGTAATCGCCGTGGGTGTTCGTGAACAGATGGAGGACCGGGATGTCCTTCGTGTAGAAGGCGGTATGGTCGCTCGGACCGTACCCCTCGCCGCGGGTCGCAATCGCGATCCCCGCTCGGGTCGCCGCGGGCTCGACGAGCGTGCGCCACTGTTCGGCGGTGTCGACACCATAGACGATGAGGGGGCCCGCTCCGAGCCGTCCGACCATGTCGAGATTGATCATCGCGGTCATGCGCCCGGCAATCGTCGGATGGCCCACGAAGTAGGTGGAGCCGAGCAGTCCGGACTCCTCCCCCGTGAACGCCATGAAGAGCACGCTTCGGGCCGGACGCGGCCCGCCGGCGAACGCGCGTGCCGCCGAGAGCACGACCGAGACTCCCGACGCGTTGTCGTCCGCACCGTTGTGAATGGCCTTCTCGCCCGGAGCGAGCGACGAGCTCCCACCGTCCCCAAGATGGTCGTAGTGGGCGCCGATCACAATCCACTCATCCTTCAGCCGGGGGTCGGCACCGTCGAACGCCGCGATCACGTTGCGGCCGGTGCCGCCGGGCGCATGAGGGTTGAGTGCGGACGCGAGCGACAGGCTCTGAAAATAAGTGCCGTTGTCACCCGCCGGCCGGAGCTTCGCTTTGGCGAACTCGCCGGCGATGTACTCGCCCGCGCAGCGTTCGCCCGCGCTGCCGGCCAGGCGGCCCGCAAGCGCATCGTCCGCAAGATATCGAACGTCGGCGACGGCTCCAGTGGCGCCACGGACGATATCGGCGGCCGCCGGGCACGTTTGACCCTGCGCCGGTGCAGCAGCCGCGGCCAGCGCCAGCAGAAAAACAACGGTCTGACGAAGCATGTCCTTACTGTACAGCACGGCCTTGCGGGCAACCGCTGTCGCCGCTTCGTCAGGTCGAACTAGTCACGTGGCCGGCGCTGCAGCGATCTGGCCGATGAACAACGGCCCTCGTGTTTGGTACGCCGGCGCGCTGCCCCGGCCCCTGCGCGACAGCACTCACGAATCCGGCAGCCTGCTACAGCCTCGAGATCGCCTCCGTGCACGGATTCAGATGAACGATGCCGCGTCGCTGTTCCTGAGCGTACTTCACGACATCTCCGGTTCCGCCTAGACCTTCTGCTTGCTCACCGTCCCACACGGCAATGAGCAAATCGCTCGCACTCACGATGTACTTTCCCGCTTCGAAGAATGCGTGCTGCGGGTCGCCGCTCCCCTTCAACTCAACGATCTGCGCTCGTCGGACTAGACGACGGTAATCCCGAAGCGCGGCTCCTTTGAAAAAGCGTTCGTAGTTCTCGAGGGGTAGCACCGCAATGAGCGGCATGCGCAGGTCCAGTGCAACATCCGCAAACACCTGGTCAGCTCCCGCAGCAAGCGACGAGAGAGCGGACGCACTCTCAGCGAGGCTCGCCAGCTCGGCGCGAATTGCTGCTGCGACCCATGCCCAGCGAATGCCAGCGCGGTGTTGATGGCCGGTGATGCCAACCTTCATCTAGAGTCGACCGTTCCGTGCAGCTGCAACATGGTGATCGGTACTGGGGCGATCGAAGCGCGGTACGGGCTCAGCGTGCAGAAGTCGATCGAGGAGATATCGCGAGGCACCTGCCACCTCGCGCCCGAGCGGACGAGGGTCTCTCTTCCGCAGCATGCGCCGCGCGCTGCCGTACCACTCGCGAAGATACGTGCGCCTCGCCCGTGGGTCGAGCGCCCATTTGGCATAGTAGGCGCCGCTTCCGCGATCGTAGCCTTGCCGCTGCAGGTCCGCCGCGGCTCCGGGCTTCCGACCGTGGTGATGTGCGACGGACGGCGCGGGATCGTAGCGGGCGGTCCAGCCGGCCCACACAATCCTCGCGACGAAATCGGTGTCCTCGCCGGCCATGCACCGTGTGCCCGCGCCGAGCAGCGGATCGAAACCACCGACGGCGGCCAGCACCTCGCGCCGGACGGCCAGGTTGGCACCGTGCAGGATCCCCGGACGCACGAACGTGCGTGGCGCGATCTCGAACGCGTCGGGAACGTCCTTCACCCCGACTCGTGCGTCGCTCGCGTCATGGAGCACCACGCGTCCGCCGAGCACACCAGGTCGATGGCGCTCGAACACGTCGACGATCGCGCGCAGATAGTCGGGCTGCGGATAACAGTCGTCGTCGGTGAATACCACGATGCGTCCGGCAGCGCGACTGAGTCCGGCATTTCGCGCATGCGACAGGCCCGGCGTGGCGGCGTGGACGCAGTGAACGGCACAGGGGGCTACTGCCGCGAACTCGCGAATCGCGGCGGGCGTGGCATCCGTGGATCCGTTGTCCACGAGGATCAGCTCCCAGCCTGCATCGGGTGGCTCGAGTCGGGACAGCCGGGCGAAAAGCTCCGGGAGCCGCGGTGCGCGGTTCCTCGTGCTGATCACCAGGGAGACCATCATGGTTTCAACAACGATCGCGCGACGGCGATGGCCTCCGACGGCGACGCCGCCCACCGCACCCCGGATGCGCCGGCCGTCCAGGTCTCGTGAAGGTCGAAGCTGGAGCGATCACGGACGAGCGGTGTAAGGTTGGGATGCACGTCGAACAGCTGTCGTGCGGTAGCCAGGTTCTCCGCTCTCTCGAAGTGCGCGGTCAGCGCTAGCTGAACTATCGGGCGTTCGCTAGCCGATCGTGATACGCCCTCCGAGAGCCACAAGGTCGCGCCATGCCAGATCGCGGTGCCGCCAACGTTCGAATGATCGAGACAATGGACGAAGTCACACGTCCCGTGGCCCTCGGCCAAGGGAGCCAGCGTCGATCGGATCTGGTCGCGAAGACGGTCGACGCTCATCGCGGCCGCCCGGCCACATGGGGCCGTACTTCACCCGGCACAAACAAGGTCCTATCCATAGTACGTGCCTGCCAGCGCGGGCCGGATCTGTTGCTGAGGCGACATTACGTCCCGGATGCGCCTCGTCAAGCCATACATGGCACCGGAATTTGCACCTGTAACGGTCGATCATGACGACTGCTGTCGGCTCGCAGCTGAACGGCATCCCCGTTCTGTCGTTCGCACGCGATCGGTGGACGGACGTCCCCAGGTGCCGTCACCACGTCCTGTCCCGCCTGGCGGCGGGCAGGCGTGTGCTGCTGGTGTCACCTCCGGCGACGCACGTGCGCCGGGCCGTCCACGGGTTGCTGCACGGTGGGCTCGCACAGAGCGGACTCACACAGGTCAGCCATGGACTTTTCACGTTCGAACCTCCCCCCTGGCTGCCCTACAGCAGCCGCCCGGCGCTCAATCGGCCGCTGGAAGGTCTGCGGGCGTCGTACATCCGCCGCCTGCTGGATCACCTCGGGATGGCTCGTCCGATCCTCTACGTGTGGCACCCGGCGTTCATCGACATTGTCGAGCGATTCGAAGCACCTCTCGTCGTCTACCACTGCTACGACGAGTACTCGGCGTTCCGCGGCGCCAACCGCGAGGAGCTCGAGGCGCAGGAAGCGCGCCTCCTTCGGCGGGCCGACCTCGTGTTCACCGTGACGCCGGGGCTCCGCGAACGGCGCGTCGGCCTGAATCCGCAGACCTTCGTCGTTCGCAACGGCGTGGACGCCGACTATTTCGGGACAGCCCTCGCGCCCGGCACGATCGTCCCGTCCGACATCGGGTCGATTCCGGGGCCGATTATCGGGTGCGTCACGCGGGTAGTACCTGAGTATTTCGACGCGCGCCTGCTCGGCGAGGTGTTCCGCAGGCGTTCCGGGTGGTCGCTGGTCGTGATCGGACCGGAAAGCCCGGCTCATGTCTCCGGTGGTGATGACCTCCGCGAGCTCAAGGCCCTGCCCAACGTGCACTTTCTTGGACGGCGGCGGTTCGACTCGCTCCCGGCCTATCTGAAATCGATGGATGTCTGTTTGATGCCTTATCAGTTGACCCGCAACATCCAACTCGGTGATTCCCTCAAGATGTACGAATACCTTGCGGCGGGGAAACCGATTGTCAGTGTGCCGCTGGACTTCGCAGATGACGTAAAACCGTTAGTGCGGGTGGCCAGCGGCGTGGACGAATGGATTGCCGTGATCGAAGAAGCCTTGACGCTCGACTCACCCGAGTTGCGCCTGGCGCGCCAGGCCGTGGCCGGTCACAACACCTGGGATCAGCGCGTCGAACAGATCTCCCAGCTCGTCGCCACGGCCTTGGAGGGCCGCCTGCGACGCTGAGAGACGGCGCCGGGTTCCACGGCACATCGAGCGTCAGCCACGGGCCGCCTCGAGCGCCGCGACGAGCGGCGCGACCACGTGGTCCCATGAGTAGCGGTCGGCAAGCCTGAGCGCCGCACGTTGACGCGTCGCGAGCGGGCGCGACAACACGCCATCGATCGCTGCGGCCCAGGCCGCCGGATCCGTGCCGGCGACAAGCGCGGCGGCCTCGGGCTCTGCGGCAAAGACCTCGCGAAAGTACGGCAGGTCAGAGGCGATTATGGCGCGACCGAAACCAATCGCCGTGAGCAATACGGCACTGCCCGTCACGTCTCGGTATGGAAGGAGCACGGCATCGCTCGCGCACATCAAGTCCGCGAACTCCTGATCGTTCAGGTGCCGCGGCAGGAAGAGCGCGGACGGCACCCGGCCGAGCACCTCACGCAACACGGAGACGTCGAACCCCGGCTGCGGCGGCCCGGCAACGACGAGCTGCACCCTGCCGCTCAGCCGTTTGGCGGCGGCACACGCGACATGGAGTCCCTTGTACTCGCGCAGACGTCCGAGACAGGACACCATCGGCAAGGCAGGATCGAGCCCGAGCTCGGCGAGCACGGTGTCTCGCGGGCGCGGCGGCGGATAGGCCTCGTGCATCGTTCCCATCGGCAGGATGATCGACTTGCCGCGGCCAATGCGATGGGCTCGCTTCGCCTCCTGGAGCGACCAGACGCTGTGACTGACCACGATGTCCGCAGAGCGGCCGATCAGGCGATACCCGAGTCGATCCCACAGCGACGCCCCCTCGTGAGGCTCGAGGTTGTGGATCGTCCAGATGCGGGTGATGCCGAGCCGGCGAGCCTCGCGGAGGAAGCGGGCGATCCGCAGCAGCTCACGGCACCCGTGCAGGGCACGCGACACGACATGATGGGCCCCGGGCCGGCGATCGCGCCAGATGGTTTCGGGCCAGTGGAAGTGCACGGCGTCAATCAGCCCGCGGTTCGCACGCAGCCAGGAGACACCGATCTGGACCGACCCCGAAGTGGCAACGCCACGACGTGCGAGAGCCCGATGCAGCAGCCTGAAATACGGATGGTCGAGCCCCGAGAGGCGCGAGTACACGGCGACGTGCAGGCGGCATCGAGGGCTGCGTGGCGAATACTCGACCGGCGTTGCTCGTGACGCGTGCAGCACCTGGACTTCCTTCTTTCGGATCGCAGGACACTCAAAAGGTGCAAATGGAACGCCAATCAAATTCGCAGGTTCGCGAGTTCGCGGGCTCGCGAGCTCGACAGGTTGGTGGTCACCAGAGGCAACTGATGCGCATTCGAGCGGCTGGTTGCCTCTGATGACCCGGGTTTCGAACCCGCGAGCCCGCGAACTCCCGAACCCGCGATCTGGCACCCTCATTGCTTGACTCTGCAGGAGGCTCTCTGCCCACTTCTTCTTCCGTGCAGTCCTGGCCCTACCATCCGGGCGTGGACGAAATAAGAGACGACGACTGGCTGCTGCCGCTGCAGGAGCGGCGATCGCTCTTCGGCGATCTGCGCTTCATCCTGCGTCGCGAGTTATGGACTCATCGCGGCCTGCTCTATGAGCTCACGCGCCGCGACATCCGGGTGCGCTATAAGCAGGCGGTCATGGGGTTGGTGTGGGCCGTCCTGATGCCGGTCCTGATCGTGGCCGCTGGTGCGCTGGTGCGCGTCGCGATGGCATTCGTGGGAGGCCGGCCGCTGGTGCCGGAGGAAGTCGTCGGCATCGCGATCAAGGCCGTCCCGTGGGCGTTTTTCGTCGGGGCCCTCGGGTTCAGCATCAACAGTCTGACCGGGAATTCCAACCTCGTCACGAAGATCTACTTTCCTCGGGAGGTCCTGCCACTGGCCTCGACGCTCGCTCAGATGTTCGACTCGTCCATTGGACTCGGAGCCCTGCTGCTCGTGTGCCTCGTCGTCGGGGTGGACTTCGGTCTGGCCGCCTGGTGGGCCATTCCGCTGCTTGCGATCCTCGTCGCCTTCACCGCGGGCTTCGCGCTCCTCGTCGGCTGCGCCAACCTGTTCTTTCGGGACGTCAAGTACATCGTCCAGGTGCTGTTGTCGTTCGGCATCTTTTTCACGCCGGTCTTCTTCGAGCCGCAGATGTTCGGTCCGACCGGGGCCCGGGTGATGATGCTGAACCCGCTGGCGCCGATCCTCGAGGGTCTGCGCTTGAGCATCGTGTACGACCACAACCTGTTGTCGCCGGTGATCGAGATGGCGCGGAAGGGAGCCGTGCTCGCCTGGAGTCCCTGGTATCTCGCCTACAGCGCCGGCTGGTCGATCGTGATGCTCACGGGCGGCCTGCTGATCTTCCATCGCACCGAGCCCAAGTTCGCTGAGTACGTATGAGAGGACCCTCTGTGGCTGAAGGACGTGTCGCGTTCCAGCAGGTCTGGAAAAAATTCCGGCGTGGTGAATTCCACGACAGCCTGCGCGACCTGATTCCGGCGGCGGCCTCACGCCTGTTCCGGCGGCGCCGCCAGCGCGACGCGCTTGGCGCGCGAGAGTTCTGGGCCATCCAGGACGTCTCGTTCTCGGTGGGGCCCGGCCAGGCCCTCGGCATCATCGGGCCGAACGGCGCCGGGAAATCGACCATCCTCAAGCTGCTGACGCGCATCCTGCAGCCGACGTCGGGCCGATGCGGCGTTCGCGGCCGCGTCGGGGCGCTGATCGAGATCGCCGGCGGCTTCCACCAGGATTTGACCGGCGGAGAGAACGTCTTTCTCCAGGGTGCGATCATGGGCATGACGCGGCGTGAAATTGCCTCGCGCTTCGACGACATCGTCGCGTTCTCGGAGCTCGGTGACTTCATCAACACGCCGGTGAAGCGCTATTCGAGCGGCATGAACGCGCGCCTGGGGTTCGCGATCGCGGCGCACATGAGCCCCGATGTTCTCATCGTCGACGAAGTGCTCGCCGTCGGCGATTTCCGGTTCCAGCGCAAGGCCTTCGATCGTCTCAGCCAGATGCGCCGGGGCCTGCCGGTGGTCATCGTGTCGCACCAGCTCGATCGCATCGCTTCGCTCTGCACGCACTGTGTGCTGCTCGACCATGGGCGGATCGTCAAGCGGGGCTCCCCGGACGAGTGCATCTCGCACTACATCATGAACGGCCTGCACACCGAGCAGGAGACCGACGAGAGCATTCCCTTTGCGTTCACCTCCCTCACCGTCGAGCCGAGGCGTCCCGTGCGCTCGGGCGAGTGGGTCACGATTACGCTTCGCGGCGAGGTGCGCGGCACACCCCCCGCGAACCTGCGGCTTGCGGTCCGCGTGCGGGCACTTCAGACTGTCAAAGACGTCTTCGTACTGGATCTATCGGCGCGCGAGCCGAGGCTGTCGGAACCCGGCCAGTTCGTCGCGACGATGGACCTGCAAGCGAATACAGGGCATGGTTATCTCACGGTCGAGACCGTTGTCTGGGACAGCGTGGAGCGCCGGGATCGCTGCCGCGGACCGCATGCGGTCATCCATGTCAACGACCCGGACCTGGGGGGAACGGTCAACCTCCATCCCCGGCTGCGAGTGGAGACACAGGGCGCGTTGGCCGAGACCGCCGAACTGTGAACCAGTTACCAGTCGCCTCAGAGTTCGGCGAGACTGGTCAGCACTTCGAACGCGGCCGCCTCGGGCTGTGGCGCGTTGCCCGGCCGGATTGAGAGTCGGACCTGCATTCCAGCGGCACGTGCCGCGATCAATTCCCCGGTGACATCCGAAACGAACAGGATGGAACCGGCCGGCAGGCCGATCGTGTGGGCAATCGCGCGATAGCTGTCCGCCTCGACCTTCGCTCCCACGCGGGTGTCGAAGTACCAGCGAAGAAACGGCGTCAGGTCGCCGGCGGATGAATGGCCGAACAGCAGCTGTTGGGCCAACACGCTTCCGGAGGAGAAGATGCCGACCGGCACCTGGCGTTCCTGCCAGCGGCGAAACGCACCAGGCACATCCGGAAACACCTCGCCAACCAGCTCGCCACGCCGATAGCCGTCGTCCCAGATCCTGCCCTGCAGATCCTTGAGTGGTGGCGACTTGCGATCGCGATCCATGAGCCATTCGGCGTAGGCAACGACCGCCATGAGCCGGGCGGATGCCGGCTCGTCGGCCCAGGAGGGTACGGGCTCGCCGCGCAGCGAATCGGCGGCATGCTCTTCGCGGAAGGCAGCGAACAGCGTCTCGTACGCCGGCGAACGCGCGTGCCGTTCGAGGTGGGAACGCAGGTGTGTTCGCGCGTGCGGGAACAGCACCTGCGTGACAAAGGCAATCGGCGTGGTCGTGCCCTCGATATCCAGGAGGACTGCGCCGATCCCGGCCGCGGCCGGATTGGGGTTCACACGCGAATCGGCTGAATCGGCGCGACGTAGGAACGGCCGAAGCACACCGGCTGGAATCCCTGGTCGACACCGGTATCCGTGTAGTGCGGTGTCCAGCCCGAGGGATCCTGGAACAGCCTGATCGCGCGGATCCGCCGATCGGCGCAGAGATCGAACCAGTGGTGAGTGCCGCGCGGGACCCGGATCAGGTCACCGGCTTCGACTTCGATCGCGAAGACCGCGCTCTCCGCCGGATGCACGTGGAACAGGCCGCGACCCTCGACGATGAACCGCACTTCGTCTTCGTCGTGCCAGTGCTCGCGGCTGAACTTCGCGAGCATCGCATCGAGGTTCGGCGTCTCGGGCTTCACGTCAATCACGTCGGCCGTCACGTAGCCGCCGCGCGCCTTCAAGGCCTCGACCTCGCGGCCGTAGGCGGCAAGGACGACGTCCGGCGGCGCGTCAGCCGGCAGCGGGCGATCGGGCGTCCATTGTTCGTACTCGATGCCAAACCGCGCGAGGAATGATCCGACCTCGGCCGGCTCCCTCAGCGTGACGTCCTCGGCGGGAATTCTCACGATTGCCATGATGGTGACTCCATTGCTTCTGTCCGCCCGACGGTCTCCAGAAGAAACTCCACGATTTCGACGTGGCGAACGGCCTGGGGCAACGTCTGTCCCCAGGTGTACATGCCATGACGACGAAGGAGGAACGCGTGACAGGCCGCGTGTTCCGCAAGCACCTGACGGAGCCGCCCGGCGAGGCGGGTCATGTCCTGATCGTTCTCGAGGATTGGAATCCACTCCTCGTGCTCATGGGTGGAAATCCCCTCGAGGCCCTTCAACATCTCGTAGCCGGCAATGCCGAGCCCGCCGGCAGAGGCATGGCGATTCGAAAGGATTGTGCACCAGATTGAGTGGGTATGAAGTACGGCGCCCGCCCCGCGGGCACGGACGATCTCGACGTGCAGCAGCGCTTCCGCCGACGGCCTTGCGCCGGCTGGGCGCACCACGGTGCCATCACCGTCGATTTCGACGATCGCATCGAGATCGAGACGACCTTTCGCCATGCCACTGCGTGTCATGGCCAACCTGAGCGGGTCGCGGCCGAGGACGACGCTGAAGTTCCCGCTTGTTCCGAGGACCCAGTTGCGTGCGTCGAAGCGTTCGCCGACCTCGGCCAGGAGCCCGGCGGCCTGCTGGAAATTCGGAGCCACAACCCGATCTTGCGACGATTGTCGGTCGAGAGCAATCGGGCCCTCAAATTGTGACCCTTCATCATCCTGCCTGCTGCCGGCAGGCCCCGCCGACAAGCATGCAGGCCACCAGTACGACTGCGCCGCCCGACCGATGCCATTTTTTGCAGAGCGAGCGCAACGTCATTGCAGCTCCCCGCGAGCATCTGGCGCGACTGCCGTACTCAATTCCCACCTGGCAACCGGGATGGAGCGCCTCCTCGAGTTGCCCCGGCGCGCTGCTTCCCCGGCCCATAGAGCACCCGTCCTGCGAGGGCGCCCGTGTGCTGCTCGTTGTCGACGGTGACGACGCCGTTGACGAGGACGTACTTGATGCCCACCGGGAACTGGTGCGGCTGTTCGAAGGTGGCGCGATCGAGCACGCGATCCTGATCGAAGACCGTCACGTCGGCGGCGAGCCCTTCCTTCAAGCGGCCGCGATCGGCGATGCCAAGCTTGTCGGCGTTCATGCTCGTCATCTTCTTCACCGCCTCAGGCAGCGTGATCACCTTCGACTCGCGCACGTAGCGTCCGAGCACCCGCGGGAAGGTGCCGTAGTAGCGCGGGTGCGGATGGGTGCGGCCGGTCGGGCCGTCCGGGCTCACCGCGCTGCCGTCCGAGCCGATCGACGTCCACGGCTGCTGCATGATCAGCTGCATGTCGGGCTCGGAATGATGGAAGAACACGGTCGGCACGCTCCCGCCTTCCTCGAGCAGCACATCGAAGAGGACGTCGGCCGGATGACCTCCGCGAGCGGCGATGAGCTCGCTCATGCGCTTGCCCTGGAACGGCTTGTTGCGCTCGTGCTTGAGCATCACGAGGATCATCCCGGCCCAGCCGTCCCCGGTCGCGAGGTAGTGGTTGTACCAGTTCGGCAGGCCGTTCATGACCTCCCCGCGCATCCGCTTCCGCGCTGATGGATCCTTGAGCCGCTCGAGCAGCTTCTCGCGGCCGCCGTCGTGCGCCCACGGGGGAACGATCGAAGACAGATTGTTCTGACCTGCGGTGTAGGGGTAGACGTTGGCGCGGATGTCGAACCCCTCGTCTCTCGCCTTCTGCACCATCGCGATGATCTCGTTGGCGCGGCCCCACAGTTTCTTGTGCGCGATCTTCATGTGAATGATGTCGACGGGAATCCTGGCCCCCTTGCCCACCTGGATCGCCTCGTCTATTGCGCGGAAGACACCCTCGCCCTCATCACGGATATGGGAGGAGTAGATGCCGCCGTACTGCTTCGCGGTCCTGGCGAGCTCGATCAGATTGGCGGTCGTCGCGAAGCTCGAGGGAGGCTGCAGCAGCGCGGTCGAGAGGCCCATCGCTCCCTCCTCCATTGCCGCGGCGATCAGGCGCTTCATCTCGTCGAGCTCCTGCGGCGTCGCCGTGGACTGGCCGTAGCCCTTCACGTACGTCCATACCTGCTCCTCGCCGACGTACGACGCGATGTTCGTCGACATGTGCTGCTGTTCGAGCTTCGCGAAGTACCCGCCGAGTGTCGTCCAGTCGGCGGTCACGCCGTCGGCGCGGGCACGCGCTTCCTCGGCTCCCGCCTTGATCGGTCCCGCCGATCGCGACTCGCCCAGCACCATCGTGCTCACGCCCTGGCGGATCATGCTCTCGGATTTCGGTTCTGCGAGGATCGTGTAGTCCGAGTGGTTGTGGATGTCGATGAAGCCTGGGGCGACGGTCAAACCGGTGGCCTCGATTCGACGCGCCGCCGCCGCGGTCCCGAGGTCGCCGATGGCCGCGATGCGCCCGCCGCGAATCCCCACGTCGGCTCGGACGGCGGGAGCCCCTTCGCCGTTCAGCACCGAGCCGCCGGTGATCAGGACGTCGTAGGGCTGTTGCGCCACCGGGCGCGCGCAGGCGGAAGCGAGCAGCAGCCCGAGCAGAACTACGGATCTCTGTGTCATTCTCCTCCCCGTCCCCTTCCACCAGCACCGGGCCCCCAGAGTGGCTTCGCCATCTCCTTGTTCCAGCGCAGCCAGTCGTCGGTCAGCTCCTTGACTTTCCCGGTATTCGTCGCTGCGAGATCGTGTTGCTCGCCGACGTCGTTCGCCAGGTTGAAGAGCTGCGCCCCTGACAGATCCGGACTCGTCGTGTCCGCCACCAGTAACGGACCTTCCATCGTCTTCACCAGCTTCCACGGACCCTTGCGGATGGCCATGTGCCCGAACAGCCGCCAGTACAACGCTTCGTGCGGCGCGTCCTGACGTTTGCCACTCAAATACGGAAGAAGGTTGACGCCGTCGAGCTTCCATTCGACCTTAGGCTCGACGCCTGCGGCGGCCAGCACGGTCGGGAGCACATCGAGCTGGATGATCGGACGCGAGTCGATCTTTCCTTCCGGAAGCCTTCCCCTCCAGCGAATCATGAAGGGCACGCGGATGCCGCCCTCCCATGTCTGACGCTTGGATCCGCGCAGCGGCGTGTTGGTCGATCCGTTGATCGTCGTTCCGGGCATGATTGGGCCACCGTTATCGCTGAAGAAGAAGATCAGGGTGTTCTCCTCCAGGCCTTCGTCACGGAGCGCGGCGACCACTCGGCCAATGCCGTCATCCATGGCGGACATCATCGCCGCGTAGGTGCGGCGCTGCTCGTCCCCAATCCCGCTGAATCGGGCCAGGTACTTCTCGGGCGCGTGCATCGGCGTGTGCACGGCGTTGTACGCGAGATAGAGGAAGAACGGCCGGGACTTCTCGAGTTTGATGAAGGTGACCGCGCGATCGGTCAGGACGTCGGTCAGATATCCGCTCGCTTCGACACGATCTCTGCCGTCGTACAACGGATTCGTACCGTTCTCCGTCGACTCGAAGTAGGAGTGGTCTCCTCCGAGAAACCCGTAGAACTCGTCGAAGCCGCGGGACATCGGGTGAAGATGCGCGGCGGATCCGAGATGCCACTTACCGAACAGCGCGGTTCGATATCCCGCGGCTTTCAGCCGATCGGCCATGGTCCTCTCGCTCGGCGGGAGCCCGCCGTTCGGGCCGGCATCGGCGCCCATGTTGACCTCGTGCCCGAAGCGCTGCTGATAGCGGCCGGTCAGCAGTCCGGCCCGGGTCGGGCTGCAGTGCGGGCCAGTGACGTAGGCATCGGTGAACCGAACGCCGCCTTTCGCCAGCGCGTCGATGTGTGGCGTGGGAATGTCCTTGCTTCCGTGCACGCCGATGTCGGCGTACCCCATGTCGTCACCGACGATCATCACGATGTTGGGCTGCCGGACCTGGGCCGACGACACGGGGACGCAGCCGACGACCACCAACAGCACACCCGCCAGGATCGCGAGTCGACGTTGAAGAGGAAGCATGTGTCACTCCGTACGGAGCGCGGCGCCGGATCGGGCAGCCCGCGCGTTTATCGCGCCCAGGCGTAGGCGTCGTTCCGGACGTCGGCGCCGGCGCCCAGCACGCCGCGCTCGACGTCCACGACAATCGCCGCGTTCGCGCCGAGCGACCACGGGCCCGACACCGTCAACTTGTGTCCTTTCGCGGAAAGCGCCTTCTGCACCGCGACCGGGACGCGGTCCTCGACGGAGAGATCGCCCGGGTACATCGTGTGTGGAAATGGCGACGCCGGGAAGCTGCGCGTGGACCAGCGCGGCGCCTCGATCGCCTGCTGGATGTTCATGCCGAAGTCGATCACGTTGATGAGGGTCTGCATCGTCCGCATGATCTGATCGTCGCCGCCGGGGCTGCCCAGGATCATGTAGGGCCGGCCGTCTTTCATCACGAGCGTGCTCTGAAGCGTGCTGCGGGGGCGCTTGCCCGGCTCGAGCGCATTCGCCTCGCCGGGCACGAGGGAGTAGTAGTCCCCCCGGCAATTGAGGATGAACCCGAGATCGCCCATCACGACTCCCGTGCCCCAGCCGCTGTGCAGGCTCGGCTCGAAGCTGACCATGTTCCGATCCTTGTCCACGACGGCGATGTAGCTGGTGTCGCCGACGTGATCGGCCGCACCGGTGGTCGTGACATGAAAGGGCCGGACCAGCGCATCGGTCTTCTTCATGAACTTCGCCGGATCGCCGGGGCGGAGCTCGAGCGACGCCTTGTCGGGATCGAGCAGCGTCCGGCGCTCGGCGGCGTACTCCTTGGAGAGCAGGCCCTCGTAGGGGATCGTGATGAACGCCGTGTCGCCGAGATACTTCTCGCGATCGCCGAGGGCCAGCTTGAGCGCCTCGGCGCTCGTGTGAATGAAGGCGGCGCTGTTGTGCCCGAGCTGCTTCAGGTTGTAGCCCTCGAGCATGTTCAGGGCGAAGAGCTCCGCCGGCCCCTGGCTGGCCGACGGGTTCTTGTAGACATCGTAGCCGCGATAGTTTGTGGACACCGGCGCTTCGACGAGCGCGGTGTAGGAGGCGAAATCGTCGTAGCGGAACAAGCCGCCGCTTTTCTCGGAGAACTCCGCCATCGACCGGGCGATGTCGCCCTTGTAAAAGCGATCGCGCGCGGCGCGCAGGCCGGCGCGGCGGTCCGGGCCGGCGGCCTTTTCCGCGTCGTGCAGTTTTCGGAGCATCCGCGCGGCATCGAGGTTTCTGAAGACGGAGCCCGCCGCCGGAGGCTTGCCGCCGGGCATGTAGAGATTCACGCTCGACGGATACTTCTTCAGTTTGTTCGCGCCCATCGACCGCGCGAGTCCGGGAGTGAGCACAAGGCCCTCTTCGAGAATCTCGAGCGCGGGCTGCAGCACCTGCGCGAAGCTCATGGTGCCCCAGCGATCGAGCATGGTGCACCAGGCGTCCACCACGCCGGGAACGGTGGCCGAGAGGAGGCCGTCGCTGTCCGGGAGCTTCCCGTCGTTGTGCTGCTGGTACCACTCGATTGTCGCCAGCCTGGGCGCGGGCCCTTCCGCGTTGATCGACCACACCTTCCGGGCCGCGGCGTCGTACAGGAGTACGACGGCATCGCTGCCGTAGCCGTTGTTGGCGGGATCGACGAGCGCGAGCACGGCCTGACCGGCGACGGCGGCATCGAACGCGTTGCCCCCCTTCTCGAGGATCCTGACCGCCGCTTCCGTTGCCTGATGCTTCATCGACGTGACGGCGTACTGTCGTCCCGTGATCACCGGCTTCATTGTCCGGCCGCTCCGCGTCTCGGAGTGCGGGTCGTCCTGCGCGAGCGAGGGGAGGGTGAGGCCGCTGACGACCGCGACCGTCACGAGCGCTCTGAGCGGAGTGCGCATGTCGTACCTCTCTCCAATACGATTGTGTGATCTTAGATTAGTGTGGCTTCCGGCTTTAGCCGGAAGGCTGTGGCCGGCGTTCGGCTACCGCCCCAGCGCCGAAAGCTCCGCCGCGGTCCACGGCGTCTGACGCGCTGCGGAGGCCGCGCGAACCTGCGCCATCGTCTGAGGCGAAACCGGCGCCGCGTCGTGCCCCCACGCACTGCGGATGTAGGTCAGTATTCCCGCGAGCTGGCGATCATCGAGCGTCCCCATCGGCGGCATCAGCAGGTCGCCTTTGAGGCCGTTCAGCACTATCCGGGCCAACAGGTCCTCGCGGCCCAGCACCCACGGCGAATTGCGCAGCGGTGCGGCCAGGCGCGCCATGCCGCTGCCGTCCGGCTGATGGCAAGGGGCGCAATACGTGAGAAACGCCTCTCTGCCTGACCCACTGTCGATCGGACCGGCCGGTCGAGTCGTGTCGGCCGCTCCGGCAGCGGCGAGCAACCGATCACGATCCGCAGGGGTGGGGGCACTCTGCATCAACCGCGCAAGGCGCCTCAGGTTCCTTTCGCGGACCTCCGGGGTCTCGTTACCCTGCCAATCCGTGTAGTCGCCCTTCCCGCCCGGCATGAGCGTGCGCGGGTGTTCTGCGTAGGCCTTCCAGTTCTCGTCGGGGTCGATGCGCGTGAACGACTGCTGGTCCCCGCGCTCCGCTGCCAGCCGCCGCGCCAAACGGCCGGCAATGTGTTGGGTGAACACCGGAGCGTGCCACACGCCCGACTTCTCGACCCAGCTCAGGACGGCATCCGGTTCACCGCTGACGTGTTGTTCGAGCGCCCACCAGATTCGCAACGGGATGTGCCGGTCGGAAACGTCTTCTTCCCGCTCGGCGAGTGCCCCGAGCACCGCAAGCGCCGCCTCCGGTGTGAGACGCGCCGTCATGTTCGCGAGCTCGCTCCTTACTTCAGCGTCGGGTTCGGTGCGGGCGAGTCTCACCAGTCTGTCGCGCATCGAGGGAACGATCGACTCGGGCCTGAACAGCCGCAGGGCCCAGGCGCGAACGGCGGCGTCGGGATGCGCCAGGAGCTCGGAGGTCCAGGCGGGATCGATCGGCGCAATCAGGTTCGCCGCCCACAAGGCCTCGAGTGCGGAGGCGCCTCGCCGGTCGCGTACGAGCTGCCGCAACTGCGGAACGAGCGAACGGTCCTGACGTTCGCCGAGCAGCCGTCGCGCGTGTTCGCGGTACCACTTTCTTCCGTCGCCCAGCAGCTGCACGAGCTCCTGGCTGCTCAACCCGGCCAGGTTGACGCGAGGCGCCGGCCGCGAGTCCCTGGCGCGCAGCCGCCAGATCCGGCCGCAGGACTTGTCCCAGGTGTCGCGCGGATCGGTGTGATCCATCCGGATGTCGCACCAGTCGGCGATGTACAACGCGCCGTCGGGCCCGACGGCCGTATCGACCGGACGGAAGCTCCGGTCCGCGGTCGTCAGGAGCGCATCGGTATCGACGGTCCTGAACGTCGATCCCTCAGCCATCAGGCGCGTGGCCTGCATGCGGCTGGTGAGCGCCATGCCGGAAATGAGCTGTCCTTCGTACCCCGGCAGCTTTCCGTCCTCGTAGATCACGCCGGTCATCGCGAACCGCGCGGCGTACCCGGCATGGTCCATGTGCGGGATGAAGCCGAACGAGAACGGCCGGGTGAATGGCCCGTGCTTCGGCCAGTTCTTCTCGTAGCGTCCGCCTTCGACCCAGTGGAATCCGCGGCTGTTGCCGCCATTGTCTCCAGAGAAGGCGCGGCCCTTGCTGTCGAACGAGAGCGTCCACGGATTTCCGCCGCCTTGCGCGAACAGTTCGAACCTGTCCGCCTCGGGGTGGTAGCGCCAGACGGCCTGCCCGAGGAACGAGATGCCCCTGACCCGCGCGGTGCTGGTGCTTCCGTGCACGCCATAGAGCCAGCCATCGGGACCCCACGTCAGGCTGTTGGCGAGCGAGTGCGTATCCTCGAGGCCGAACCCGGCCAGCCGAACCTCCGGATCGCCCTCGGGCGATCCATCGCTGTCGCGGTCGCGATAGAACAGCAGGTACGGCGGGTTCATGACCCAGATTCCGCCGCGCCCCGTCACGACGCTCGTCGTGATGTTGAGACCGGTGATGACGTCCCTGTGCGAGTCGAACGTGCCGTCGGCGTTCGTGTCCTCGAGCACGGTGATCTTGTCGGCGCCGCGCAGGTGATTCGGTGGTGCCGCAGGGACCGCGCTGTAACGCGCGCGCAAATATTGATCGTACGAGGTGATGGTCAGACCGGCGGGGAACGGGTATTGAAGGTACTGCACGACCCACAGGCGTCCGCGATCGTCAAAGTGGAGGTCGATTGGCTGGCGGATCACGGGCTCCGACGCGACCAGGTCGATGCTCAGCCCGGCGATCGGCTTGAACGCGCGGAGTGCCGCGTCCGGCGACGAGGTGGCGTCCCTTTGAACCCAGTTGGTGAGCTTGTCCCCGCCATTCTTCAGATAGATCCGGACGAACTCGTCGACTTCCGGGCTGAACGGCTGTGTTTGAGCGCGGACAGCATGCGACAGCAGAGCCCCGACCAACCCGGCCAGGCATGCCGCCCCGATCAACCAGCGCCTCGAAGTGCCTTGCATGGTCCACTCCTGCCTTGACATCGCAGCCCCTCGCGTGATTTATCCGTGCTCACGGAGGGGTGCGTAAAAACACCCGGCCCAACCAGACGGTCCCCGGCGGCTCCCCTGCCGGGTCGAGGCTCCGGTTCGCTCGAAGGAGGACATTGTGACCGAGTCCGTTGCGTGTATGCGTGTGCGTGGTCGTCCGCTCCTCCCCGCCGTGGTGATCGTGGCGGTTGTCGCCGCGATCGCATGGCTGCCTTCTCCTGCTGACGCGCAGGCCCTCTATGGAAGCCTGACGGGAACCATCTCCGACACGTCAGGCGGCGGCGTCCCCGGCGCGACCGTCACGATCAAAGACGAAAACACCGGCCTCGAACTGAACGGTGTCACGGACGAAACCGGCACCTATACGATTCGAAACATTACTGGCGGAACCTATACGATGAAAGCCGTGCTGCAGGGCTTCAAGGAGTTCGTGCAGACCGGCATCCCGATTACCGCTGGATCGATCGTCCGCATCAACGGCAAGCTCGAGGTTGGCACACTCAGCGAATCGGTAACGGTGACCACCGAAGCGGTCATCCTCAAGACCGACAAAGCTGACATCAGCACCGACCTTCGGCCGGAGGACGTGACGAACCTGCCGCTGAATCAGTACCGAAATTATCAGTACCTGATGAACCTCGTTCCTGGCGCGACGCCGCCCGAGTTCCAGAACGCGCAGACGGACACGCCCGCGCGTTCGCTGTCGGTCAACGTCAATGGCACGAATCGCAACAACAACGTCACGCGAATCGACGGCGCTGCGAGCATCAACGTGTGGCTGCCGCATCATGCCGGCTATGTTGCGCCGGTAGAAACGATTGAGAACGTCAACATCTCGACCAACAGCTTCGATTCTGCCCAGGGCATGACCGGTGGAGCGGCGGCGGTGGTCCAGACGAAGTCGGGGACCAACACGTTCAAGGGCTCGGCCTTTTTCTTCCGTCAGCAGGACGAGCTGAATGCGCGCCGCGGATACTTCGACCCGGCCAAGGTCGATTCGAGTACGTCGATCATGGGCGGCACGGCCGGCGGCCCGGTTCGCCGCAACAAGCTGTTCTACTTTGGATCGTGGGAGCGAAACGCCGAACGTCAGGGCATCTTCAGCACCTACAACGTGCCGACCGCGAAAATGCGCCAGGGCGACTTCAGCGAAGTGCTGGCGTTGAACCCGAGCTTCCGCATTTGGGACCCCGCGACGGGGACCTCCGACGGCAGGAACCGCACGTTCTTCGAAGGCGCGATCATTCCTGCCAACCGCATCAGCCAGGTTTCCCGGAATATCCAGGCCCTCTATCCGGCACCCAACGCGGCGGGCACCAGCAACGGACTGCTGGAGAACGCCAAGATTCCCCGCAATCCCAAGGCCGACCGCGACAATTACGACTTCAAGGTGAACTGGAACCGGACGACCGCGCATCAGATCTGGGGCAAGTTCTCGATGATGAAGGCGAACGTGTTCGATCTGTTCTACATTCCGTTCGACGAAGCCGGTGGCGGTCCCACCAGGACGATGGTGTTTACCGGCGGTCAGACATGGACGCTCACCCCGACACTGCTGTTCGATGCCAGCGTCGGTGTGAACTCGATGCAGCAGGACTTCCGGGGCCCCGACTACGGCACCAATTACGGCAGCGAGGTGTGGGGCATTCCGGGTTTGAACGCCGATACGGCCGGTGGACCGGGATCGTCCGATCTCACTCGGTACAGCGGGATGCCGCAGGTCGAGACCGGCCTTTCGGTGATTGGCAACAATTCAACGTGGACGCCGGTCTGGCGCGACGAGCGCAGCTACACCGCATCGGCCAACCTGACCAAGGTGGCCGGACGGCACGAGATTCGGACGGGCGTCGATTACATCCGCCTCAGACTCAACCACTGGCAGCCGGAATCCGGCGGCAACCCGCGAGGCGGTCTGACATTTGGCGGCGGCGTGACCGGAACTCCGGGCTACTCCAGCGTCGGCGGCTGGAATGGCTACGCCGCATTCCTGCTCGGGCAGATGAGCAACTACGCGAAGACCATTCAGTACGAAGAGCTGAGCGGACGCGAGAACCAGTACGGCGTGTACGTGGCGGATCGGTGGCAGGTCAACGAGAAGTTCACGGTGAACCTGGGCCTCCGCTATGAATATTACCCGCTGATGCAGCGTGAGACCCGCGGCATCGAAACGCTCGATGTCGCTGCCTACATGGTCCATCTCGGCGGCCTCGGCGGCAACCCGAAGGACTTGGGTATCAAGGTCAGCAGCACGCTTCTGGCCCCCCGCGTTGGCGCGGCGTACCGTCTCAACGAGAACACGGTTCTCCGTGCGGGTTACGGCAGGACCTTCGACCCGCTGCCGTGGACTCGTCCGATGCGTGGGCGCTTCCCGTTGACGATTGCCTACAGCGATGCGGGCATTAACGGCTTCACCCCCTACGGGGACATTTCCAAGGGCATCGGCGCCGCGCCAAGCCCCAACCTCGAAGCGGGGACCATTCCGTTGCCGCGGGGCGTCGACATGACCACGCCGGACGTGAACAACTCGGAGCGCGGCTCGATCCATTCCTATAACGCGTTCATCGAGCGCCGGCTTCCGCTCGACATTTCGGTCAGCGTCGGCTACGCCGGGACGGCCACCGTAGATGGCTATTCGACGCTAAACCTGAACTACGCCGATTCCGGCGGCAATGGCGCCAGGAAATTGTTCGCACAGGCGAATACGGCGGCCATCAATGTTTACGCGAGCGCCGCGAAGGCACGCTACAACTCGTTGCAGATGGCGGTGAACCGGCCCTTCAAGAACGGCCTGATGCTCAAAGGCGCCTACACGTTGAGCAAGGCGATGAATGAGGTTGAGGATGATGGCGGCGGATACACGTGGGCCCAGCCGTCGCAGTTCAGCCGCAACTACGCGCTGGCCAACAGCGATCGTACGCACATGCTGCAGATGGGCTTCGTGTACGAGTTGCCGTTCGCCAAGAACAGCTCGAATCCGCTGGCAGTGGTGATCAAGGACTGGCAGATCAATGGCATGGCGTCCTGGCTGTCCGGCAGGCCGTTCACCATCGGTGGCGACAACGGACTGCTGCAGCAGCAGGGCGGCTCGCAGACGATCAATCTCACCGGCGAGGCGAAGGCCGGATTCGGAGAAGCGGGTCCAAACGAGCAGTGGTACGACCCGTCAATCTTCTCGCAGCCCGGCAACGCGTGGGGCAACACCGGCCGCAACCAGTTCCGCGGACCGCTGACCTGGAATCTCGATGCGTCGTTGTTCCGGACGATCAACTTCGGCCACTACCATCTCGAGCTTCGAGTGGAGTCGCAGAACGTGTTGAACCACCCGCAGTGGGCCAACCCGGTAACCGACATCACCAGTGCTAACTTCATGCGCATCCGGAGCTATGCCGCTGGAGGACAGGGAAGCTGGCGCGAACCACGCAGGGTGCAACTCGGCGTGCGGTTCGTGTTCTAAGCGCTCGAGTCGACAGGCGATCCGCACAAAGCGGACGCTGACAGCCAGGAAAGCGGGGGACGGTGCGCACGGCGCGCCGTCCCCCGTTTTTTCTGACCACTCGATCTGGACTTGTCACTTCCATTCACACGCTGCTTCAACTCGTCGAACCAGTGCTCGACGACGACCATGCCCGGCGAGGGGTTGCCGGCTCGGCACGGGTAATCGCTCTCAGAGTCCGGTTGCCGGCGGCAGGGAGGCGTAGACTGGGTACGGCATCGACGCCTCCACGATCTCGGTCGGACCAACCCTCACGCCGATCTTCATTCGAATCACCGCGGGATTTGCCGCGCTGTAGGCGCACACGTAGTCCCACCCCTTTTCTCCCGGGACACAGGTGTGGTTTCGGGGCGAGCCGGTCGAGACCGGCGTCACACGGAGTTGCTGCTCCACTTGAGCCGCGGTCAGCTTGACGACTTTCGCAACCGGCGTCGGCGGCGAGGGCGTCGTCGTCGAGGCGGCCGAAACGAGCAACCAGCCCATGCCGACGAGCTTCGGAAACTCTGGGCGCCAGAGGAGTCGCACGATCCCGAGCAGGAGCACGAACAGCAGCACACGCCGCCACATGCTCTGGCGGGCGATCATGATTTCGAGGGGGTCGGTGTCGTCCGGGCGGTAACCCACGCGCGGTGAGGGTCAAGTTCCGTACCCGCGTCAAATGGCGGCGAACCTCCGGCTGCTGTTCAACGCCTTCGCCTGCGTCGTGACATTTCTGTCACACGACAGCCAACTCTGTATCAGGTGTTCATTTTCCTTCAGCTGCCGTCAGCGGACGGCAGGGCGCTCGATGCCGAGCTTGGCCATCTTCGATTGGAGGGTCGTGCGTTTCATACCTAGCCGAACCGCGGCACCTGACGGCCCACCCACCTGCCAGTTGGCCTCGTGCAGCGCCTGTCGGATGTGTTCACGCTCGGCCTCTTCCAGCGTGGTCAGCCGGCGGGGGGCCTCGATCGCGGCCGCGAGCTTGCCGGCCTGCTCGAGCTCGGCGAACGGGATCTCCAGCCGCGATCCGCGCGAGACGATGACGGCCCGCTCGATGAGGTTCTCCAGCTCGCGGATGTTGCCCGGCCAGGAATAGGCGGACAGCGCGGCCAGAGCCTCGGTCGGAATCCGCTCGATGCGCTTGTTCATCCGCCTCGCGAACTTCTGCGTGAAGTAGCGCACCAGCGCAGCGATGTCGTCCTGCCGGTCGCGCAACGGGGGATTGACGATCGGGAACACGTTCAGCCGGTAGTACAGATCGCTGCGGAACTGCTTCTCGGCAACCATCGCCACGAGATCGCGATTGGTCGCGGCCACCAGCCTGATGTCCACACGGATCGTCCGCGTGCTGCCCAGACGCTCGAACTCCTGCTCCTGCAGCACCCGGAGCAGCTTCGACTGCAGCTCCAGCGGGATGTCGCCGACCTCGTCCAGAAAGAGCGTGCCGCCGTGCGCGAGCTCGAAGCGTCCGAGCCGCTGCGCAATCGCGCCGGTGAATGCCCCTTTCTCGTGCCCGAACAATTCGCTCTCGAGCAGGCCGGTCGGAATCGCGGCGCAGTTCAGTTTCACGAACGTCCGGTCCCGCCGCCCACTCAGGTTGTGAATGGCCCGCGCGATCAACTCCTTTCCAGTTCCGGTTTCGCCCTGAATCAGCACCGTCGAGTCGGTGGGCGACACGATCTCCACCTGTTGGAGCACCTGCTTCAGCGCCGGGCTCTGGCCGACGATCTCGCCGAAATTGTGCTCGGTCCGGATCTCGTCCTCCAGGTACAGCTTCTCGGTGTTCAGCTTCTCCTTGAGCTCGGCGATCTCGCGGAAGGCCAACCCGTTCTCGACGGCGATCGCGATCTGCTGGGCCACCTGCCCAAGCAGTTCCACGTCGTCCGCTGAAAAGGCGCCGGCCCGCTCGCTGCCGACATTCAGCGCCCCGAGCACCCGGTCGTGCGACAGCAAAGGGACGCTGCACACCGACTTGAATCCTCCGTCGAGGACCATTTTCGCGATGCACGACTCCGCGGCGAGCGCTCTCAAATCGTCTTCCGCGAACAGTGCAGGCCGCTTCGTCGTGATGGCGATTCCGGCCGGGGACCGGGCGGACTGCGCGTCCACCTGGCAGTCCTCGATGACGACCTCTTTACCCGCGACGTGCGGCACATGTTTCCGGAACTGGCGCGTTTCCGGTTCGTAGAGCAGCAGGCTGGAGTGCTCATGCGGGATCACCCGCTGCAGGCAGCTGCTGACAGAGGTGAAGACCTCGTCCAGGTTCAGCCGTGAGACCACGGCGTTATTGACCTCGAGCAGGAGCTGGAGCCGGTCCCGTTCACGCGTGAGCAGTTGCTGAGCGGTCCTGACGCTCTCGTCGTGCAGCACGTTGTCCACGGCGACCGCGACCTGATTGGCGACCTGTTGCATGAACGCGAGGTCTGCCGGCGCGTACACCGTCTGCGTGAACCGTCCGAATCCCAGCGAACCAAGCCGGCGGAGCGCCGTGGTCAGCGGGAGGGTGCAGAAGGACTGCACGCCGTTCTCGCGCATCATGGCAATCAGCCGCGGAAACCGGTCCTCGGCGTCCAGGTCGTCGACGATCACCGGCTGCTGCGTCTGCCAGACCAGGCCGGACGCGGATTCGCCGATCGGCAGCTCCAGGCCGGGGTGGATCGTGCTGCCCTCGGGCGCGACCAGGATATGGAGGCGCATCACGTCCTTGACGGGATCGTGCAGGAGCAGATTGATGTAATCGAACGGCACCATCGAAGGAAGCCGCTTCGCGAGATCGTGAAAGAGTTCGTCGAGGCTGCGATGCGCCGCGATCGACTCCGAGACTTCGAGCAGGAGGCGCAGCCGATCGCGCTCCTGGCTCAATTCGGCCTGCACCGCCGTGGCGCTCTCGTCGTGCAGGACGTTGTCCACCGCGACCGCCACCTGCCGGACGACGAGCTCGAGGAACTCGAGCTCGGCCTCGTCGAACGCCACCGCACGTGAGCTGCCGAACCCCATCGCGCCCAGCGGACGCACCGTCGTCGTCAGCGGCAGCATGCAGAACGACTCGACGCCGATCTGGTCCACGAGGGCCGCGGTCGAGGGATAGCGCGCCGCTTCCTGCCGGCTGTGCACGCTGACGCGCCGCTGCGTGGTGAACACCTGCCCGCTGAACGACCCGTCGACGGGCACCTCGAGGCCGGGCGGAATCCGGTCGCCGTCCGCCCCGCCGAGCATGTGGACGCGCATGACGTTGCGATCCGGATCGTGGAGAAAGAGGGCGATCAGCTCGAACGGCACGATCGCCGGCAGCTGCCTGGCAAGGTCGCGGAAGAGCGTCGTGAGGTCGCGGTGGGTCGCGATCGCTTCCGACACCTGGATGAGCAGGCGCAACTGATCGCGGCTACGAGCCGGAAACTCGGCAACGGCAAGCGAATTGTTGTGCATAAGACCCGCAGAACCGGCGCGAGACCAGAGCGCCGTCATGCCCAGCATACGTGAACTGCGCGCCAACGTGGCTCATCCCTTGGAGACGGCCCGCGACGCACCTCGGCGCACCACCGATTCCTACTAAGACTTGTTCCGGCGGCCGGCGGTTCCCTGGCGGCCGAACCGCGGCCGGGGGGGCCACCTGCGCGGACTGGTAGTCGCGCCGCTCGATCGGCACGGTGCCGGCCGGCGGGCTCGGCACGATGTCGGCACGGGCGGTCCGGCGCGCGATCGCTTTCCCCGTAAGTACCGATGCCTCTGGATGTTGGATACCAGCGTCGCGGGCCCGGCGGCGCCGGCACGATCATCGCTCCACGAGCAGGCAACGGGATTCGACACATGCTCCGCATCACGACATACATCGCCGAAGACGAGTGCCTCCTGAAGCTGGAAGGCGATCTGACAGGCGCCTGGGTACCGGAGCTGGGGAGGTGCTGGCGTGAAGTCACCGCGACGCCGGAGATACGCCGCGTCCGCGTTGACCTCACTGACGTGGGGAGTGTGGATACCCCCGGTCGCGACCTGATGACAGCGATGTATCGACGCGGCGTGCGCTTCGTGGCAAGCGGCTTCGTGATGCCGGAGCTGGTGCGCGAGATCTCGCAGTCGCTCGAGCACGGGCGGAGGAGTTGATCGTGTCCATCCTGGTGCGTATTGCAGTCTCTTTCCTGTGTGCCGCGGCCGTCGCGTCGTGCACGCTCGGCCCGAACTACGAACGACCGATCGTCGAAACGCCGGGGGCCTACCGTGGGGCGACGTCGGCGCCACCCACGACCGACTCGGTTGCCGATCTGAAGTGGTTCGACCTCTTCAAGGACGATCAGCTCACCGAGTTCGTCAACACGGCGCTGAAGCAGAACTTCGACCTGCGGATCGCGGCAGAGCGGGTACTCCAGGCGCGCGCGGCTTACGGGATCACCAGGTCCGGCCAGTTTCCGGAAGTGACCGCCTCGGCCGATCTCGTCGCGGCCCGGGCGTCCAGGGTCGGCGCGACGCAGGGGATTCCGGACGACGCCGACACCAGCGTGAGCTACGTGCAAGCGGGGTTCGGTTTGAGCTGGGAGATCGACGTCTGGGGGCGGCTCCGGCGTTTGAACGAATCGGCACGCGCGCGGTACCTCGCGACGGAAGAGGCCCGCCACGGTGTGATCACCACGCTCATCGCCGACGTCACCGAGAATTACCTCGCGCTGCGCGCGCTCGATCTCGAGCTCGAGATCGCGACGCGGACTCGCGGCGCGGCCACCGACAGCCTTCGCCTGATCGAAGTGCGCCGTCAAGGGGGAGTGGCGAACGGGCTCGACGTCCGCCAGGCCGAGCAGCTGTTGTACTCGGCCACCGGGCAGATTGCCGGCATCGAGCGCGAGATCGCGCAGGCCGAGAACGCGCTGAGCCTGCTGCTCGGGCGCACGCCCGGGGAGGTGCCGCGCGGCCGGGCGCTGGAGGCGTTTCAGGCGCCGCCGAGCGTCCCCGCCGGACTGCCGTCGGCGCTCCTCGAGCGGCGGCCGGACATCCGGCAGGCGGAGCAGGAACTGATCGCCGCCAACGCGCAGATTGGCGCCGCCAAGGCGGAGTATTTCCCGCGCATCAGCCTGACCGGCTTTCTCGGGGTGCAGAGCCGCGCGCTCACGGATCTGCTGACCGGCCCCGCCGGTCTCGCCAGCGCAGGCATCGGCGCGGCCGCGCCGATCTTCAACGCCGGACGCACGCGCGCGAACGTGCAGCTGACCGAGGCGCTCCAGCGCGAAGCGCTCGTGAACTATCAGCGCGCGATCTACACGGCGTTCCGCGACGTGTCGGACTCGCTCGCCTCGTACACGAAGACGAGCCAGCAGCGCACCGAGCAGGAACGGCTGGTGGCGACGCTCCGCGCCGCCACCGAGCTCTCGACCCAGCGTTACCAGGGCGGACTGGACAGCTACCTCCCGGTACTCGACGCGCAGCGGAGCCTCTTTGCCCGCGAGCTCGAGCTCGCACGCCTGCGGCAGCAGGAGCTGTCGTCGATCGTGCAGCTGTATCGGGCGCTCGGCGGCGGCTGGTCGTGAACAGGAATTAGTCCGCTGTACGGACTAGGCGCGCCACAGGCGCGCCCACCGGAGCGGAGCGGGGCAATCGGGGCCCCCGCCCCTCGACAGTGCTCGGGGCGCCCTGAGCGACGTCGAAGGGCGCGAGCGACGGTGTAGGGGAGTCCGAGGGGCGAAGCCCCTCGGATCTAGAGAGGACACCAATGGCGAAGCGAATGATTGCGATGCTGGTCCTGATGATCGCCCTGATCGCCGGGCTGGCCTTCATCAAGTTCAGGCAGTTCCAGGCCATGGCCGCGCAGTTCGCGGCGATGCAGCCGCCCCCCGAAGCGGTCACCACGATCGTGGCCCAGCGTGAAGAGTGGCCGGCGACGATCAGCTCCATCGGCACCGTCGCCGCCGTGCAAGGCGTCACGGTGAGTGCCGATCTGCCCGGCATTGTCGACCGGATCGGCTTTGATTCGGGAAAGCCGGTGAAGGAGGGGGATGTCCTGGTGCAGCTGGACACCCGGCAGGAGCAGGCGCAGCTGGCGGCCGCCGAGGCACAGCTGGAGCTCTCGCGCCTGACCTTCCAGCGCATGCAGGGACTGGTGGAGCAGGATGCCGTGTCGCGCGCCGAATACGACACGGCCGCGGCTGCGTTCAAGCAGGCCGAGGCCCGGATCCGCGAGATCCACGCGACCATCGCACGGAAGACCATCCGTGCACCGTTCGGGGGCGTGCTCGGCATCCGCGCCGTCAATCTGGGCCAGTACCTGACGGGCGGCGACGCGGTCGTGCCGCTGCAATCGCTCGATCCGATCTACGTCAACTTCGGTGTTCCGCAGCAGGACGTCAGCCGGATGCGGCTCGGGCGCGCGGTCAGGATCACGGCAAGCGATCCCGGCAGCGTGGAATTCGGCGGGCGCATCAGCGCGCTCGACTCCGTGGTCGACGAAGCGACCCGCAACGTCCGGGTCCAGGCGACGCTGGCAAATCCCGGCGGAAGGCTCCGTCCGGGCATGTTCGTCCAGGCACAGGTGGTGCTCGGCGCCAATCAGCCGGTCATCGCGCTGCCGGGTTCGGCAATCAGCTACGCGCCGTACGGCGACTCGGTCTTCGTCGTCACCGATCTGAAAGACCAGGGCGGCAAGTCCTATCAGGGCGTCCGCCAGCAGGTCGTGAAGCTGGGCGGCGCCCGCGGCGACCAGATCGCGGTGCTGTCCGGGGTTCAGCCGGGCGAGGTGGTCGTGACCTCCGGGGTGTTCAAGCTGCGCAACGGCGCAGCGGTCCAGATCAACAACAAGGTGCAGCCGGGCAACAGCAAGAAGCCCAAGCCCGAGGACAGCTGACGGGCGGCGCGTCGCCGCGATGAGTGAAACCCGAGGGAAGCGAGAACACCATGTCCTTCACAGACTTGTTCGTCAAACGTCCGGTGCTCGCGATCGTCGTCAATCTGGTGATCCTGATCGCCGGTCTGCAGTCGATCCGGGCGCTCAGCGTGCGGCAGTATCCGCGTAGCGACATCGCCGTGGTCCGCGTGGCAACGGTCTACGTGGGCGCGAACCCCGACCTGGTTCGAGGGTTCATCACCACGCCGCTGGAGCGCGTCATCGCCAGCGCCGACGGCATCGACTACATGGAGTCCTCGAGCGCGCAGGGGGTGTCGACGATCACGGTCCACCTGCGGCTCAACTACGACACCAACGCGGCATTGACGCAGATTCAGGCGAAAGTCGCGCAGGTCCGCAACGACCTCCCGCCCGAGGCCGAGGCGCCCGTCATCGAGCTCGAGACGGCCGACACGCAGTTTGCGGCCATCTACATCGGCTTCTCGTCCGCCGACCTCGATCAGAACCAGATCACCGACTACCTGACCCGGGTCGTGCAGCCGAAGCTGAGCGCGGTCAGCGGCGTGCAGCGCGCCGACATCCTCGGCGATCGCACGTTCGCGATGCGGGTCTGGCTGAAGCCGGACCGGATGGCGGCGCACGGCATTTCCCCCTCCGAGCTTCGCGATGCGCTCGCCCGCAACAACTATCTGTCCGCGCTCGGCAAGACCAAGGGCTCGATGGTGTCGGTGAACCTCGTTGCCAACACCGACCTGCGGACCGCCGAAGAGTTCAAACAGCTCGTGGTCAAGGAGGCGAATGGTGTCGTCGTGCGGCTCGGCGACATCGCCGACGTCGTCCTGGGCGCGGAAAACTATGAAGAGGACGTCAGGTTCAACGGACAGGCCGCGACGTTCATGGGGGTCTGGGTCCTGCCGACCGCCAATACGCTCGAGGTGATCGAGAAGGTTCGTGGAGAAATCCCCGGGATCCGGGCGCAACTGCCGGCCGGCATGTCAGTCGGCATCCCCTACGACTCGACCGAGTACATCCAGGACGCGATCGACGAGGTCCTCACCACGCTGACCGAGACCCTCCTGATCGTCATCGCGGTGATCTTCCTGTTCCTGGGCTCGGTGCGGGCGCTGATCATCCCGGTGGTCGCCATTCCGATTTCGCTGGTCGGTGCCGTGTTCCTGATGCTCGTCGCCGGCTTCACGATCAACCTGCTGACGCTCCTCGCCATCGTGCTCTCGGTCGGCCTGGTGGTGGACGACGCGATCGTCATGGTGGAGAACGTCGAACGCCATCTTCATGCGGGCAAGCGCCCGTTCCAGGCCGCCGTCGATGCCGCCAGGGAGCTCGTCGGCCCGATCGTCGCGATGACCATCACGCTCGCGGCGGTCTACGCCCCCGTTGGAATCCAGGGCGGATTGACCGGCGCACTCTTCCGCGAGTTCGCCTTTACGCTGGCAGCCGCCGTCATCGTCTCGGGCGTGGTCGCGTTGACCCTCTCGCCCATGATGGCGTCGAGGATCCTCCGCGCCGACGGCCCGGAACGGGGCTTCTCAGGCTGGATCAACCGGCGATTCGAGGCGCTTCGCGCCGCGTATACGCGAGCGCTCGCGGGTACGCTGAACTACCGGCCGGTCGTGCTCGTGCTGTGGGCCATCGTCACGCTGTTGATAGTGCCCTTCTACCTGTTCTCGCAGCGCGAACTGGCGCCCGCCGAAGACCAGGGCGTGGTCTTCGGGATCGTCCAGGCTGCGGCGAACTCGACCGTCGATCAGACCCGGCTCTTCACCCAGCAGGTGCACGACGTCTACCGCTCGTTCCCGGAAACGGCGAGCATCTTCCAGATCACCTCGCCGACCGCTGGCTTCGGCGGCCTGGTGACGAAGCCGTGGAGTGAACGAACCAAAACCACGCAGCAGCTCCTGATGGAGTCGATGGGCCCGCTGTCGAAGATCCCGGGGATCCGCGTGATTCCGCTGACACCTCCGGCGCTGCCCGGCGGCGGCGACTTTCCGGTGGACCTCGTGATCGCGTCCTCTGCCGAGCCGGAACAGCTCCAGCAATTCGCCACGCAGCTGGTGCAGAAAGCGTTCGCGAGCGGCATGTTCATCTTCGCGGATGCCGACGTGAAGTTCGATCAGCCGCAGACTGAAGTGGTGTTCGATCGCGACAAGCTGCGTTCGCAGGGAGTCGATCTGAGCCAGGCCGGACGCGATCTGTCGACGCTGCTCGGCGGCGACTACGTCAACCGCTTCAGCATCGACGGCCGCAGCTACAAGGTGATTCCGCAGGTCAAGCGCGCCGAGCGGCTGACGCCCGATCAGCTCTCCGACATCTACATCACCGGCTCGGCCTCGTCCGGCCTGGTTCCACTGTCCACGTTCGCCAGCCTCCGCACCACGACCGAGCCGCGCGAGCTGAAGAAGTTCCAGCAGCTCAACGCGGTGCGGATCCAGGGCGTCATCCCGCCGCCGGTCCCGCTCGACCAGGCGCTGACGATGCTCGAAGAGGAAGCCCGGTCGATTCTGCCGCAGGGATTCACCATCGACTACGCGGGAGAATCGCGGCAGCTGCGCACCGAGGGAAGCAAATTCCTCGGCGTGTTCCTGCTGTCCGCCGTCCTCATCTACCTCGTGCTCGCAGCGCAATTCGAGAGCTTCCGCGACCCGTTCATCGTCCTTGCCGGGTCCGTCCCGCTCGCCATCTCAGGCGCGCTGCTGTTCTCGTTCCTCGGCTTGACGACGCTGAACATCTACAGTCAGGTCGGTCTCATCACGCTGGTCGGCCTGGTGGCGAAGAACGGCATCCTGATCGTCCAGTTCGCGAACCATCTTCAGGAGACCGGGGCCGACAAGCTCCATGCGGTCATCGAGGCCGCATCCACGCGCCTCCGCCCGATCCTGATGACGACGGCCGCCACGGTGGTCGGGCACGCGCCGCTCATCACCGCGACCGGTCCGGGGGCCGGCGCCCGCAACAGCATCGGCATCATGCTGGTCTCCGGCATGATCATCGGCACGATCTTCACGCTGTTCGTCGTGCCATCGATCTATGTGCTGGTTGCGCGGCGGCACGTGGCTGTGGAGCAGGAAGCGGCGCGGGATGAAAGGCTCGTCGCGGGAGAGGTGGCCGGCGCCGTCTGAGCGCCGCTGGTCAAATCCCAAGCTCCAAATCCCAAGCTCCAACGCACTGCCAACCTCCAAATCCCAAACCAATTCCCAAATTAATTCCCAACCGGTTGGGAATTGGTTTGGGATTTGGAAGTTGGGAGTGCGTTGGGATTTGGAACTTGGAGCTTGGGATTTGAGGACTCACCGCCCCTTGTCCGGATAATCCTTCCACAGCCATTCCAGCGCCTGCGGCAGGGTCTGCTGTTTGACGCTGCGATCGCAGTGCCCGGCATTCCGTGCGAAAACGAACTGGTACTTGTAGCCCTTGTCGGCCAGGGTCCGTGCCATCAGTTGATTCGCCAGCACCCAGTCGTGCATGCCGTCGCTCTCGCTGTAGTTGTCCCGGTCGCTGACGTGCAGCCAGATGCGGATCGGTTTTGCCGGTGTCTTCGGAATGAGGCTTCGATGAAATTCCCAGGCGCCGCCGGGAGTTTCGGGGTTGTAGGGCCACTGCTGATTCACGTACGTGCCCGAGTAGGTCAGCACGCGATGGTAGAGATCGTTCCTGTACCACGCCATCGCCAACGCCGCGGATCCTCCCGAGCTGCAGCCCATGGTGGCACGAGCGTCCGGATCCCTGGTCAGCTTCACGCCGTATTGCTTCTCCACGAGCGGCAGCACCTCGGTGTCCACGAACTGCGCGTAGAGCCCCGACATCGTGTCGTATTCGAGACCGCGCTGACTGCCCTGCGCGTCGCCGCTGCCATTGGCGATGGAGATCGCAATCATCGCCGGCACGCGCTTCTGTGCGATCAGATTGTCCAGGGTTGTGAACAGCAGCTGATCGGGTCCGTCGGCGCCAACGATCAAGGGCGCGATGGTGCCCGGTACGTATTGCTGGGGCACGTAAACCGCGACGTTCCGCGTGTACGGCGCCGGACCGCTGTTCACGATGCGCTTCGCGGGATCCGTCGGATCAACGGTCGCACGGGAGCCTGGCGTACGGGCGATGCCAGGGTAGATCTTGCTGTCGGCCGAACTCATGGTGAAAGTGTGAACGACACCGCGAGGGACGCCGTCCTGCCCGGTCGTCTCCGGTGCCGCCGTGTGAGTCGGACCGAGGATGTAGTTGCCATACGCATCGACTGGCGGGACGGCGCCGTCCGGCAGATCGGTCGCGGTGGTGGCGGTGACATAACCCGGCGTGCGCGGATCGCGAACGGGGGCCGGTGGTCGATTGCCTTGTACCGCCGGCGCAGTGGATGTCGTGCTTCCCTGAGTCTGCGGAGTCTGCGCGACCGTACTGCTGCCTGTAACGCCGCACACCAGCACCGCGATGCACAATCGTGTCACTCTCATCGTCCCGTTCCTGCTTTCTTCAAGCGTTCTATGTGTTGATCAACCCGTACCCGCCGAGGGGGACCGTTTCGACCCGGTTACTGAACCCCGCAATCAGCGGTTTGGCCCTGGCGATCGCGGCCTGTACCGCGGGCAAGCCGAGCGACGCCTTGTGGCTTGCGGCATTGTCCCAGACCTCGGTGATCCAGAGCGCATCCGGTTCTGCAGGATCGGCGGCGATGACATAGCTGAAGCAGCCCGGCATGGCTCCAGTCGACTCGAGGAGGATTCCCGCGAGCGCGTCGCGCTGGCCCGCGACTGCCGTCATCTTTCCGATCAGTCCATACATGCTCTCGCCTCGTCTCCGGGATCCGGTAGTCCGGTAGTCCGGTAGTCCGGACCCGCGGGCTGCGGGCTGCGGGCTTGCGGAACCCGGTAATTATTTCCCGGGCTCAGTGCGTGCGCTCGAGAAATCCGCGCAGCTTGTCGGGATTGCGGACGACGTAGATGGCGCGAATGCGGCCGTCGGCGATGTCGAACGAGTAGGTCCCGTTGCCGGCGATTGGGTGGCGCAGGAGGAGACCCGGGGCGCCGTTGATCGTGAGGAGCTGGAAGTCCGTCTCCGAGTAGTGAATTTTCCGGGCATAGCCGAGCACGAATTTCGCGACGCGCTCGGCGCCGAGCACGGGCCGCGTCGCCGAGGCTGCCTTGCCGCCGCCATCGGCAACGAGCTTCGCGTCGGCGTGCAGCACCCCCATCAGCTCCTCGACGTCGCCGGTGACGGTGGCATGTCGAAAGCGCCGCACGATCTCCTCGGATTCCCGGCGCGACGCGGAGAAACGCGGGCGTGATTCGCGCAGCCGGCCGCGCGCGCGGCTCAGAATCTGCCGCGTATTCGCCTCGCTCTTGCCGATGCTCCTCGCGATCTCGTCGAAGTCGAGCTCGAACACCTCGCGCAGCAGGAAGACCGCGCGCTCGGTCGGGGTGAGCTGTTCGAGCAGCACGAGAAATGCCGTGGTCAGCGACGACGCCAGCTCGGCGGATTCCTGGTTCGGCTCGGCCAACGGCTCGGGCAGCCATGGACCTGGATACTCCATCCGGGTCCGCTCGGCGCTGCGCAGATGGTCGATGCACAGCCGCGTCACGATGGTCGTGAGATACGCGCGCGCGGAGCGGACGTCGGCGTGCTCGTCCTGACGTGCCCGGAGCCACGCGTCCTGAACGACATCCTCGGCTTCGCTGGCGCTGCCGAGCATTCTGTATGCGATCGAGAACAACAGGGGTCGATGCGCCTCGAACGTCGCCCCGTCCCAATCAGTCGCTGCCATGGCTCACGTCGCCTTCCGCGGTCTCGCTTCTCATAGACGAATGGCACAGGCCGCTTGTGACAGCGCCGTGCCCGGGTCTCCCTGTCACAGCGATCATTGCTCGCTCGTCTCAATGGTAGGAGGCGAAAGACACCATGAACGCTCGAATCAATCTCATGCACGTGAATCCAGGCATCATCCAGGCCATGTTCGGCCTTGAACGGCAGGTTCGGAAGGCGGGCTTCGACAGCACACTGCTCGACCTCGTCCGAATGCGCGCGTCGCAGATCAACGGCTGCGCCTATTGCCTGGACATGCACAGCAAGGATGCACGCGCGGCCGGTGAAACCGAACAGCGGCTCTACGGCCTCGACGCGTGGCGCGAGACGCCGTACTACTCGGAGCGGGAACGAGCCGCGCTGGAGTGGACCGAAGCGCTCACCCTCGTTTCAGAGACGCATGCGCCGGACGACGTCTACGAGCGCGTGCGCGAGCAGTTCTCGGAAGACGAGCTGGTCCACCTGACGCTGGCGGTCGTCGCGATCAACGGCTGGAACCGGCTCAACATCGCCGCGCGCACGGTGCCGGGCGACTACGTGCCTGGCAGCCTCGCGAAGGTGCACGCGGCGGGCTGACGGGCGGCTACGAAGAACGGCAGGGCCTGAAGGCCCTGCCCTACAAATACGACACCTGCCGGAAGGCACCCTGGTCGCCGGTCCGAATGCGGCGGTCGATTGTGGCGGCCGATTGTGGATGTAGCGCAGGGCCTTTAGGCCCTGCGGCTCACGCGGCGTATAGTGCGGTGTCGCGAATCCGCGGCACTCGACTGGAGGCTCACCATGGCCGACGACGACGCTGGTGCCGGCCCGTTCGGGCCAATCTCCCGCCGCTCCGCCATCGGATCGACGTTGCTGGCCGGGGCCGCGTTCCTTGCGGCTCACCCGCTGGCCGCGCAGGAGCCGCGAGGAGCGGCCCCACCGGTACCGCGGAAGCGGTACGACATGAAGAAGTCCATCAACCTGTGGGCCTTCCCGTACCCGCAGAAGATGACGCTGGTGCAGTGCCTGCAACTCGCGAAAGACGCCGGGTTCGACGGCATCGAGTTGAACTATGACCTCGAGTCCGATCTGTCGCCGAAGGCCGGCACCCCCCAGTTCCAGCAGATACGCGCCGCGGCCGACCGCATCGGCATCGCAATCAGCGGCTTGTGCTCGTTCCTGTTCTGGCCCTATCCGCTGACGAGCAACGATCCCGCGAAGCGCGCCCGGGCGCTCGAGTTCGCGGACCGCATGGCGCACGCCGCTCACGATCTGGGAGTGGAGAATCTCCTCGTGGTCCCCGGCGCGGTGCATATTCCGTGGCGCGACGATCACGAACCAGTGCCGAACGACGTGTGCGACCGGCGCGCGCGCGAGGCGATCGGCACGCTCGTGAAGACCGCCGAGAAGCTGAAGGTCTCGCTCAACATCGAGAACATCTTCTTCAACGGCTACCTGATGACGCCGATGGAGATGAACGCGTTCGTCGACAGCTTCTCCAGCCCCGCGGTCCGCGTGCACTTCGATACCGGCAACATCATGCTGTTCCAGCATCCCGAACACTGGATTCCGATCCTCGGCAAGCGCGTCGCCAACACCCACTTCAAGGAATTCACGAAGAAGGGCACCGACCACTCGCTGGAATCATTCAGGCCGCTGCTCGACGGCACGACGAACTGGCCGGCGGTGATGGACGCGCTCGAGGGGATCGGCTACCGCGGCTACTGCACGTTCGAGTACTTTCACCCGTATGCGCACTATCCCGAAGCGCTGATCTACCAGACGTCCGACTCGCTGGATCGGATGTTGGGGAGGAAGTGAGGCCCGGGCGTTGGGCCTCGCGTGAACCCGGTCCACGAACACCCATCACAATCGTGATTTCCGTGACAGATAGGGCCGCGGCCATCGACAGTCCCCCTGTCACACCCACGACGACAGGTTCTTCCGCATCAACGGTTTACTGATGAAATCTCTCTCCAGGCCGTCCGGGCGGCAGGCTTGCTGGGGCCTGAAGGACCGATCCGGGAGATCGAGTCAATGCGCAGAACCTTTGTGGGCGCGGTCGCCGCCGCGCTCTTGCTTGTCAACTTCGCCAACGCCCAAACGGCTGGTCCATCACCATCATCAGTCCCGTCATCCGTTCGCCTGCCTCTGACGTTCGAAGAGAACGCGGGCCAGGCCTCTCCAGAGGTGCGTGCGCTCGCTCGCGTCCCGGGGATGACCCTGGCGATCGCGGCGGACCAGTGGCACCTTCGGATCGCCGATGGCGCGGTCGGCCGCACTTCGAGGAGCCGCCGGATCGCGCAAGGGCTGGGTGAGCCCTCACAGGCCCCCGCCAGGTCTGGCAGTCTCTCCCTGCGTCTGTTGGGCGCGAGGCCAGATGCGACGGTCCGCTTCGAGGAGCCGCTGGCCGGCAAGGTCAACTACCTGATTGGGCAGGATCGATCCAAGTGGGTCCGCAACGCCGCGCTCTTCGGCAGCATCCATGTCGTGGACGCCTATGACGGGATCGACATCCGGATGTACGGCAACGACCGCCTGCTCGAGTACGACGTGCTCGTGAAGCCGGGCGCGCGGCTCGACGCCTTTCGACTGCGTCTCGACGACGAGGCGCGGGTTTCGCTCAACCGGCAGGGGGACGCAGAGATCGTGCTGAAGACCGGAACCCTCGTGCAACGGGCGCCGGTCATGTACCAGGAGATCGCCGGAGTGCGAAGGGCGGTCCGCGGGAGCTACGTGCTGCTGGATTCGCGCACGCTCGGTTTCCGCGCAGACGCATACGATGCCGCGCACACGCTCGTCGTGGATCCGATCCTGACCTACGGCAGCTACATCGGTGGGACCGGCGACGAGACGGTTGAGGCTGCCACGCTTGGCGCTGATGGAAGTCTGTATCTGACCGGCTCGACAACGTCGCCGGCGCTGTTCGGGCGGACCAAGCCCTCGAGCTGGGGCGACGTCTTCGTCATCAAGCTCCTGCCGGGCGGCACCGCCGTCGATTTCGTCTCGTATCTCGGGGGCGCGAGCTCCGACTATGGATTCGGGATCATGCTCGACCCGCAGGGTCGGGTCGTGGTTGGCGGATCGACCTTCTCCGCCGATTTCCCGGTTACGGCCGGCCCGGCGAGCTCGGGAGCGATCGAGGCATTCCTCGCGCGCCTGACCCCGGACGGTTCCGGCGTCTACAGCTCGACCCTGCTGACCGGCCCGGCCGCCGACTACGGGCTCAGCGTGACGGTTGGATCGAACAGCGTCGCCTATCTTGCCGGACACTCGTACTCCTCGACGTTGAACGGCCTGACGCCCATTCGAACGGCCCGGGGACTGAATGACGGCTTCGTTGCGGCCATTGCACCGGACGGGACGACGAGCTGGATGACCTTCCTTGGCGGGCAGCGGTACGACTACGTCAGTGCCGCCGCCACGGCAGGCGGTCAGATCTTCCTCACCGGCGACACCGAGTCGGCGGACTTCCCGGTCACCGCCGGTGCCGCCGATGCGACCTGCGGAACCGACGGCACGTGTAACGAGTACAAGGACGCGTCCGGCATCCGGCACCGCTCCGACACCTTCTTCGCGCGGCTGGACACGAATGGCACAATCACTTACGCGACCTACCATGGCGGCAGCGGAGACGATTTCGCGTATGCCCTGACCCTCGATGCCGGTGGCCGCGCGTATACCGCGGGCGATAGCGGATCGACGGACTTCCCAGCCGTGCAGCCCTTGCCACTCGGATCAACAGGCGGCCAAGATGCGTTCGTCACCCGATTCTCGCCGGCAGGCGCCGTCGAGTTCTCGACCCGGATCGGCGGTGTCGATGACGAGAGCGCCAAAGGCTTGAGCGTCGCCGGCAATATCGTCACGGTGACCGGGATTGCCTACGGCGCGAACTTCCCTCTCGTGAACCAGCCGGCAGGGACGACGTGCCGGCCATCGGATGCATTTGCCGCGTCGTTCAACGCGGCGTCTTCGACGCTCCTGTTCTCGTCATGCTTTGGCGGGAGCCTGAACGACGAGGCGCGAGGCCACGTCACCGATGGCGTGGGCACGACGTATCTGTTCGGTTACACGGCCTCGAAGGATCTGCCGGTCCTCAACGGGGTGCGCTCGCAGCCGGATCAGTTCTCGTCAGAGGGCATGCTCCTTGGCCTTCGTATTGGCGATGCCGACGGTGACGGCGTCGTGGACGGCCGTGACAACTGCGCGTATCAGTCGAATGCGAACCAGACGGACACGGATCTGGACGGCGTCGGAGACGTCTGCGATCCCGCTCCGGGCAACCCGGGGACCACAAACACCCCACCGGTCGCGCGGATCACCGCGAGCCCGGCGGCCGTTGGGCAGCCGGTGACCTTCGATCCGTCGACGTCCTCCGACGTCGGCGGGCAAATCGTCCGCTACGAATGGGATCTCGACGACGACGGAGGCTTTGACGATGCGGTGTCGATCACGCCACAGGTCGTCACCGCGACGTATATGGTCGGCGGCAACCGCGCTGTCAGCCTTCGGGTCACCGACGATCTCGGGGCGAGCCACTCGGTTCGGTATTCGTTTTCGGTTCGCGGACCGGGGCAGGCAAGCCTCTCGGCCAGCCAGACGGAGGCCGTGTTCGGCACGGTCGTTCGGCTTCAGGTCGACGTGCCGCCGTTCACGGGCGGCAGCGCTCCGACGGGCAATGTCGAGTTCCGCGATGGCACGACGGTGGTCGCGACCCTGCCGCTGCGGACCGGCAATCCGTCGACGGTTTCGTTGCTGACGTCGCTACTGGCGCCGGGCGCGCACGTCCTTACGGCCAGCTATCTCGGCGATCCCAATTACTCGTCGGCGACCAGCAATTCCGTCACGCTGACCGTAACGGCTCAAGGTGCCGGAGGCCTGAGAGAGTGGGGCCGGGTCGGCGGGGCGGGAACCGTCGCGGTCTACGGACGCCGCGTGCAGAATGCCGACACCAGCAGCGTCTCCGATGTGGTTGCCGCGGCGGACGGGTTGTCGATGCGGTTCGCGATTCGTGCCGATCGCAGCCTCTGGGGATGGGGCGTCAACGGCCTTGGCCAGCTTGGCGACGGCAGCACGCTCTCTCGTGAGAACCCGGTCCCGGTGCTGAACACTGATGGATCCCCGTTCACCGGCGTCGTGGCGATTGCCGCCGGAGCCACGCACACGCTCGCGTTGAAGTCCGACGGCAGCGTCTGGGCGTGGGGCACCAACGAATCCGGACAGCTCGGCGACGGCACGACGACAACGCGGACGCGGCCGGTCAGAGTCCGCGATACCGCCGGACCACTGACGGGCATCGTGGCCATCGCGGCCGGTGGCGTGGGCGGCATGGCGCTGCGTCAGGACGGTACGGTCTTGACATGGGGTGACAACACGTTCGGCCAGCTCGGCGACAACACCACCGTGGCGCGTTCCCTCGCGGCTCCGGTGTCGGGGCTGCAGGACGTGGTCGCGATCGCTCTCGGGTCGGGACGTCCGCCGCTCTCCGGCCATGTGGTTCATGCGCTCGCGCTCACCGCCCCGGGCGTGGTGATGGGCTGGGGCAGCAACGATTCCAGCCAGCTCGGGAACCAGCCTCCCGGAATCCACCGCCTGCCGGTTCAGATCGCGGGATTCACGGGTGTGGCTATCAAGGCCGTTTCCGCCGGCGGCCGGCATTCGCTTGCGCTCACGGTCGACGGAAGGGTTCTGGCCTGGGGCGCCGACGACCGCGGTCAGCTCGGTGTGAACTCCGCCTCCGGTTCGCCGGTTGCGACGCCCGCAGCCGTTCGCCGCGGCGATGGAACGACGTTGACTGGCGTTGTCAAAGCATCGGCAGCCGAAACATTCGGTCTCGCCGTCACAGGCGATGGCAGCGCCTGGTCGTGGGGTGATCGCTCGTTCGGCTATCTCGCAGACGGCAGCGACATGTCGGGAAGCACGGCTGCGCAGGCGAGGCGGCCGTTCGCCGACAGGGTACGTCGCGACACCGGCGGGCTGCAGACCGACGCCTTGAGCATCGACGGACGGTTGGACGGGTCGACAGCCCTGATCCGAAATCTGCCGGCGGTTCCGGCGATGATCTATCCCACCGCGAATGCCACCGACGTCGTCACCACGCGGGCGTTCGAGTGGACCGCGGTCCAGGATGCCGATGCTTACATTCTCTACATCGGCACGACGTCGGGCGCCCACGACGTGCTTGCGGACGGCCTGCTGTCCGAGACGACGCGTTTCATAACGACGTCATTGCCAGCCGACGTGACGCTCTACGCTCAGGTCCTCGCGCGTGTCGACGGCGTGTGGCGCTACAGCGCTGCCGTGCCCTTCACCGCCCGCCGCACGTCCGCCTCGATGATCTACCCCACCGCGAATGCGACCGGCGTCGTCACCACGCGGGCATTCGAGTGGACCGCGGTCACCGGCGCCGATGCCTACATCCTCCACATCGGCACCGCCCCCGACACCTGGAACGTACTCGCGGCGGGGTTGTTGACCCAGACCACGCATCTGGTGACCACCACGCTGCCGACCAACGTCACGCTCTACGTCAGAGTGGGGTCGCGCGTCGGTGGCAGCTGGCAGTATTCGGCGAGCATTCCGTTCACCGCCGCGCCGGCTACCGCCACGATGATTTATCCGACGGCGAACGCCACCAACGTCCTGACCACGCGGGCGTTCGAGTGGACCGCGGTTACCGGCGCCGACGCCTACATCCTCCATATCGGCACCGCGCCGGACACCTGGGATGTCGTCGCGGCCGGGCTGTTGACCCAGACCACACATCTCGTGAGCGCGGCGCTGCCCACGGACCGCACCCTCTACGTGCGGGTTGGATCACGCGTGAGCGGGACCTGGTCGTACTCGGGGAGCATCCCGTTCACCGCGGGACGCCTCGCCGCCACCATGGTCTACCCCACCGCCAACGCCACCGGCATCGTCACCACGCGCGCGTTCGAGTGGACGGCGGTGACCGGCGCCGACGCCTACATCCTCCACATCGGCACCGCCCCCGACACCTGGAACGTACTCGCGGCGGGCCTGTTGACGCAGACCACGCATCTGGTGACCACGACACTGCCGACCGGGGTCACGCTCTAC
>Ga0209382_10000171_pt1 | contig 102917 bp, 99 predicted proteins | sample SoiMetdeltSBSDD5_FD_187599 | JGI IMG/M metagenome (GOLD analysis project Ga0209382, IMG submission 187599) | Bulk soil microbial communities from a Populus tree surrounding site in Tennessee, USA - Soil MetaG P. deltoides SBSDD5 (SPAdes) (version 2) | ecosystem: Environmental > Terrestrial >...
TCATATCTGGGGGGGGGTGTTATCGGTGAACACCAGAGTCACGCCTATGCCGGTCAGGCTGCCGCCCGATACCACATTGAACGAGCCGCCGTTGAATATATAAGTGCCCGGGTTCATGGTAACGGATGCGCCTTTGATTTCGAGTGCCGGGTTTTTATCGGCTTTGCTGCTACAATAGGTGCCAGGATTGAGCGTTTCTCCGTTGTTTGCGACCTTATCAGTAAATGTGCAGGGCGAGGCAGGCGTCGGCAAGGTAATACCCGAATAAGGATTGATTACTGGATTGTTTCCGCTGGTGTACCCGTTTGGGGGAGGGCCGATATTGGCGCTCCCGCCAACTGATACGGTCCCCGCCGCACCGACCGAGCCCGCGGTGATGGACGCGTTTCCTTGGAGGTGAATAGAACCGTTACCGGTCGAGCTGGTCGAATTGCTAAAAACGCCGCAACCCGGAGCATTTATGCTAGGGTTTCCCTGGAGATCTATGCCAGTGCCGGTGCTCGCGAGCGACAATATGCAATTCCCACTGCCTCCACCGGGGCCGCCGCTGATGAGCGCCTTGGCTCTGCCACTGACGTTGAATGGGTTGCGAACCCAAATGCTTGATATGACCGGCAGCTGCGGTCGCGTGACGACGACGTCGATCGCGGTTTGTGGCGAATAGGTTGTCGTGTCCACGGTCGCCACCACATTGGCCTGATGATTGCCCGTACCGACGGTGAAGCCATAGCTGGCAACGATCGCTTGCGCTTGCGCCGTAATATTTGCAGTGCTGTCGATGGAGTAGGCTATTGCCGCGCTGTAGGCCGCCGAGTCGGCCGCGCTCTGCACGGTCCGGTGGTTGTAAAAGGTCAGAGCTCCCTCCGTGGCAAGGGCGGCGCCACCGAGGAGGACCGGTAGTGCCACGGCCGTGACAACCAGGTAGCTGCCCTCTTCGTCGCGTAGAAGCCGGGCCAATAGTCGAGGACTGCCTGCGGGCTTGTCCTTGCCGAGCCGAGACAGCAAAGAAAGAAATCTGAATCTCGACCTCATGTGCCCCCCGTGGTACCTTCTCGGCCCCGTCAACTTTTGGCTAAGGTTCGAGGACCAACCGCTCGCCGCTAAACTCAAGCATTCGCCATGTGACCAGCCCGCGATACGTACTGGGCGGTAAAAGTCACCACGACGGTGCCACCCATAGACCCACCACCAATACTGTCCACTTCGGGCATGCGGGCACCCCTCCAGCAGCCGCCTCAAGTTTTCCGAAATGGTGCTACTATTTCGCGATCCGTGGCAATACATCTTTGGTTATAGGCTGAGAGGTGCGGCCGTTCTGAGTGCAGCCGCTTTCATGTCGGCCCCTCTCATTTCGGCGAGGCATGTTGTCCAGCAGGGAAAAAAAGGCCCGCTCGGTAGTTGGCGAGCAGGCAGGTGATTCGCAAGTGAAGTCTCCAATCAACATAGAGGCGCGAAAAACGTAAGATAGAGTCGAGTCCGTAAAAACGACGCCTCTATCTTCCGTTATATTGATCCGCGCGGGGCCACCGGTTTTGATGGTGATGCTGGGTGGCATCCAGGGTGCTTGGCATTACAAACTCAAATACTTGCCAAGGCTTGGCCAGCTTTGCGAGCCGACCATGGACAAGTGGGAGAAGTATCGGGCAAATGCTGCAAAGTGCGAGCGCCAAGCTACGATCTCCGCCACCGAGGCCGAGCGCGGCGACTGGCTTCGCATAGCGAAAGCGTGGCTGAAACTGATTCCTTCGTATGCGCGAACGGGGGAGGAAGACGCGTTCTTGTCGCGATAGCTGCTTGCCAAGTGGGTCGCCCTCCGTTGCCGGTCTCTTCGCCTTGATCGTCCGGGGATGCTCTCGCATCACCTGGATTCCCCACCGGACCGTGTACCAGCCACGGGGCCGGTGCCTCACCGTGCGCGGCGCAAGCCGCGCCGGGCTGCGGCCACGCCGCGACAACGCGCCAGGTCGCAGTTTGACCCTGAACTGGAATCAGTTCACGCGAACATCGGCGAGGATCTTGACGCCCAGTGCCCCCATGGCACGGGCGGCAAGACGATCGATCCAACTCTTGCAGACGCCGTAAGTGCGACGCGCCTTTGCCGCCGAGAATGCTGTAGCGACGAGCGCGTACCAACCCAGCTCCATCAAGAAAACGGCAATCTAGTAGCGCCCGAGCCTCCGGCTCGCCGCCGAGCGGCGCAACGAGTGCGGAAGCCGGTGCGACCAGTTCGTGTTGCCGTAGCGACCCCACCGCATCAGCAACGCGCCTGCCCTCACTTCGCGCGCTGACAGCCAAACAACTGTTCCGTTTCCTCGAGGATCTTTCTCTGGATAGGGGTGAGATTTTTGGGCATTTCGGACTCGATCCAATAGACCTTGCGCCTCGATCCCTCCTCCAAGGCCAATCCCAAGCAATGGGACACGCGTTTGGAGACCGATTCATATGACTCATTGACGGCGATCGAGACGACGCCGGCGCAGAACCCAAAGCGATGCCTTTCCTTCATGATTTCCATGGCCATGCGCTCGAATTCACCGCCGCGCTTGATCAACCGGTTCAGGTAGCCCAAGCCGTCCATCACGGTCCCTTCAAGCAGCATGAAGAACTCGTCGCCTCCCGAATTCTTGCGGAAGGCCTTCACTTCATTCTCCGGGTTTTCACGCGAGTCGGTCAGTGGCCGTATCTTGAACAGGAATTCATTGCGGCGGCCGCTGTCAGTCACCATCTGCGAAAATCGGCGCAGGTATTCATCTCCCACCCAATGATTATACTTCTTGTTGATCACGCCAAAATTCTCCAGATCGAGCAAGATAAGGCACCTCGGTTTGTCGAAGGTCATGACCTTCATGTCTTCCCGCAATTTGTTGGAGTTCGGGATCCCCGTGATCGAATCGTTGTATGCCAGGTCCTGCAACATGGACACCATGCTTCGCAGACTCTTGGATTCGTTGCGATAGAACGACCGGGAATCCAGCGCGTCCTTGACCACTAACGCGAGCCAAATGCACAATGCCGCACATACAGCCACAACAGCCGTAATGATGATAGTAACTCCGTAGAGGGGAAGCCGGATGTCCACCCACCAGTGGCCCTTGCTGAGGTCCAAAGCAATGAGGGAGATGACAAATGCGACAACGGAAGCCAGTGTGACAGCAATGAGCTTGGCGATCTGGTAGGCCCGCGAAAGGAAGCTAGCGGATTCTCGATCCTCTTTCATGGTCATGGGGAACGACCGTGCGATGTGGAATGAATGATTCCGCCTTGGCTCCAACTATGGCAATTAAATCTAACTGCACCAGTCGTCGCAGCGATGGGAGACTGGTTAATCAAAACGCGAGGCATGGTGCTGAAGGACACCTGAAGTGTCAAGGTTTGTGCATTGAAACTCACTCCACAGCGCGCGGCTTTCCCACGATGCGGACCCAAGGTCCCGTGCTCGAAGATCCAAAAGTAGCCTTCGACCGTGTTGGTGGTGACAAGAGAAGAATCGGCATGGCGCAGGTATTCCTTGTTGCTGTGGACAATGGTGTCGGGTGTAAGGAACTCCTTGCCAATATCGAAGAATGTCGGCCCTTGGCTGTATGGACGCGCGCGCACGATCGCGGACCTCGATGGCGCCGGGAGCCTGGGACCGAAGCGCGTGAGTGAAGCGGTACAGTATCGGAGCTTGGATCGGCGGCAGGTTGCCTGCGGGCAAAGAACTACACTCGCGCGGGTATCAACGGCCGCGGTCGCCGGGGTGTTGAGCACGGCGCTGACATTCGATACTCTCAACGTCCATAAGTTGGAGACGGCGCAATTGCCATAGGGCGTGGACATGTTCGCGCGTAGTTCCGCGAGCAAGAAGCCGCTGTCAAGACACGCTGCCAAATCAGCGCGAGTGTTTAGGTCCGCGGCTCAGCACTCCGTCACTCCCTCGAACCTCGTTTGGACCCCGGCAAACATTCCAGTCGTTGGGCCCGGTGACGAAGGATATTTGCAAGTCGGCAGCGCGAACGACCCTCTGGAGCAGGAAGCCGATCACGTCGCCGAGCAGGTGATGAGCAAGTCAGCGTCAGCTGGGTCAACGTCCGGCGCCGGTCCCTCGGTGCGGCGCGCGTCAGCCTCGGGATACCATTCGGCGCCGTTGATGGCTTCTCCGGTTGTGCGAGAAGTCTTGCGCTCGCCCGGCCAGCCGCTGGACGAGGCCACGCGCACCTATTTCGAGCCCCGCTTTCGACACGATTTGTCGGCCGTGCGCGTGCACGCCGACGCGCGGGCCGGTGCTGCGGCTCAAGGCATACAGGCGCGCGCGTGCACGCTCGGATCGGATATTGCGTTCGCTCCAGGCGAGTTTCAGCCGGGGACGGAGCGGGGACGGAGCCTCATTGCTCATGAGCTCGCGCACGTCGTCCAACAGGATAACGAACCCGGCGTGATCCGGCGCAAGATCAAGTGCGATCCGCGAGCGAAGATAGACGGGTACCTGTTTGGCAGGGGCGTGAAAGGCTTCACGGAGGCGAACAACACCTACGATCATGCAAAAGGCGGGGCGGGGAGCTTCGAGCAGGAGCTGTTGATCGACATGCTGGCGTCCCCGAGAGTCTTCCACGTCGACGGCGACACCGATGCCGCGGCAGGCGCGAATATGGCCGCCCATGTGAAGGCCCGGACGGGAATCGTGACGTTCGCCAGTAAGAAGCAATACAAGTTCGCCGCGCTCTCGGGCTGGTCAATGAATCCCGCCTTCTACGATTGGGATGTGTCGAAACGAAGCTGGAACGTGAAACAGGGGGTAGACCCCAAGGCGGCGTGGGGAGACGTGAACGTGAATCCCCAGCTTTACGCGATTGGCTGTGCGGCGGCGACCGATATCACGTTGAAAGGCGGAAGTGGCGGGGCAAACATCATCGACATACCGAGCCCCGATCAAGCCGACTGGGTGGCGGGCGATGCCGGCTATGTGGAGAATACGAAGTTTCCTCAACAGAGCAGTAACATCGGCCTGATGGGCGAGAACATCATCTATACCGGCGGGGGAATGTTCTGGGGACACTTCACCGGAACGGTCACCTATCGCACCTTGGCTGACTGGGCCGCCATGGTCAACAGCTGGAACGGCGGCGCCAAGGTCGACGTGAAACGCGAGTTGCCCGCCACCGGGCTGCTCGACAAGTAGTTCCGGGTTGATTCCAGGTAACACCGAACCCCGATCTTGGCAGCGCAGAAAATGTTCGATCGTATCCCTTTCTTGTCAGCCTACCATAAGCCCAGGGATCGAAGTCTCCTATGAAGCGCTTGCAGTTCGCGCGATCTTTGTCTCTGGACGCGCGTCCTTGTTCAGGACCGCCAGACGTTTGGGGTTGGCGCGTCACTTCGGTGCGTCTAGCGCGAACGGGTCATAGGGTTAGCCGGCATAGACAAGGCAGGCGCCGCTGGCGCCAACAGACATTCCATCTTCTCGGCCGTTTTCCCGGTCACGGTGCCTGGCTCGCCGGCCTACCTTACGCTTGAGCTCGATCAGGACCTGATTGGCGCCAACGAGACGCCGTGCCATGATGAATGCTTTCGTGATATTACCCATGACGTTGTCTCCCTTAGCCGCTGCGCGTCCGGGCAAATGAGTAACTCCCTTGCGTTTCTCGCCGTTGTCGCCTGCGATCGACTTTGTATCGTCTGTATCGAGATTCCGCGGCCAGCCGGGCGCGCACGCCTGCGACTCAAACCGCGCCCCAAGCGCTGCCTGAGAACTTCCGGCTACTGAGAATTCTTGCATCCGAATGGAGGATGGCGTGAGCACAGTTCGTTTGCAGTCCAATATAGACCCGACCTTTTACCGGATGCTCGGAGCGAAAGAAAAACTTGCTTTGCTTGAAAGCTTCACGATCAGGCGCCCTACCGTCGATGAACGAATGGCTGCCGGCAAGGCATTGCGTCAGCAAGTGCCGCGCGCGTCGCATGCGGTCTATCACGGGAGTACCAATCGTTCCGATCCCATTGAAATTCTGGAGCGGCAAAACGCGACGCGCGTAAAAAAGCTCGTGCCCGTTCGCTACAACCGCATGCTCGCCAGTCCGTTTGCCTTCCTGCGCGGGTCGGCGGCGGTGATGGCGAGCGACTTGTCGACCTTGCCCGTGTCCGGCATCAAAGTCGCAGCGTGCGGAGACATGCACGTCTGCAATTTCGGCGTCTACGCCACGGCCGAACGCAATCTGGTCTTCGCGATCAACGATTTTGACGAAATCCATGTCGGCCCTTGGGAGTGGGACCTGAAGCGGCTGGCAGCCAGCGCCGCCGTCGCAGTCGATTTTTTGGGCGGCAACAAGGCGCAAGCCGAAGAAGCCGCCCGTGCACGCGTTTGCTCCTACCGCAAGCACATTCGTCGCTACGCCGAGATGGGACACCTGAAGGTCTGGTATGACCGCATTGACGAATCCGTCATACTCGACAGTCTAAGGCCCAAGGCGCGCCGGATTGCCAAGAAAGTCATGGCTCGGGCGCGAGCCAGAGGGCACATCGCCACGCTCGACAAATTGACTGAGCGCGTGAACGGGCGGAGCCGCTTCGTCGAAGACGTTCCCTTGATCGTGCGCGAGACCCACACCGAGCGCGGTACCCCGGTCAAAGTCGCGCTTGATCGCTTTTTGCGCGTATACATTGATTCGCTGAGCTACGACCGCAGGGTCTTGCTGGCGCGCTACCGGATCATTGACGTGGCCCGCAAAGTGGTGGGCGTCGGGAGTGTCGGCACCGAGTGCTGGATGCTCATGCTTCAGGGCGTCAACGAGGACGATCCCCTCTTCCTGCAGATCAAGGAAGCCAGCCCATCCGTTTTGGCGCCATACATCGACCTCAAGCTGCCGTTCGAGGATCAAGGACGCAGAGTGGTCGTCGGCCAGCGTCTCACGCAGGGTTCGCCCGATATTTTTCTGGGCTGGGGTAAGATTGAAGGAAGGAACTTTTACGTCCGCCAGCTTGCGGACATGAAGGGTGGCGCCGAGATCGACGATATCGAAACGCTTCCAGATTACTGCCGCCTGTGCGGCTGGGCGTTGGCGCTGGCGCACGCCAAGTCGGGGGACGCGGCGATGATTGCGGGCTATTGCGGCAAGAGCGACGCCCTTGATGACGCGCTCGCCAAGTTTGCGATAAGCTACGCGCGGCAAACCGAGCAGGACTACGAAGCGCTGGCACTGGCGAAAAAGACCGGACGAATCAAAGCCGCGGGAAAGTAGAATTTCCGACTTGCGACGTGTTCGGGGAGCGAGCTCAACGGCATGACCGTCGATGCGCCCGGCAACGCGAGCCGCGGGCGGCGGCGATTTGTTAGCCGTTCGCGGAAAATGCGGCTATCGTCACCGTTCGCTCTTGTTCGGAGATGCGCCGTTGCGATGCCAATCGAAAACTGCCGAGCCTGCCGACGCTGCGGAACGGCGGGCCAGGCCGGGCGTCATCGTCTATGACGTCGGCGCTCTCCCCGCCGTCGACCTGGAGTTCCATGAGCGCGCGCGCGAGGGCGCGACCAAGGTGGACGAAGCGATCGTGCCGCCGCGCGACGCGCGCGCGATCGGAATCCCGGCCGGGCACTATTTCCGCATCGTCTGCGCCGAAGGCCCGCAGGTGGGCGACCTCAATCTTTGGAACGCCCACGACCTCTCGGAGCGCTTCTTCAGCGGCAAAACCCGCGCGCTCCATGCAACGCATGTCACCGCCGGCCATCGCCTGTGGAGTACGCTGCCGCACTTGCGTCCGCTCGCGACCATCACCCGCGACACGCTCGACTGGTACGGCTGGGATGCGGACGGCGCCGGCATCCATGACGTCATCGGCACGCGTTGCGATCCTTATACCAACGTGCTGCTGAAGGGAGCGGAGTATCACCACTGCTGCCACTCCAACCTCACGCGCGCGCTTGCGGCGATAACGGGACTCTCGCTTGCCGACGCGGAGCCCCATGTGCACGACGTGCTCAACGTATTCATGTGCACCGGGTTCACGCGTGACACCCATCAGTACTTCATGAAGGCGAGTCCCGCGCGTGCGGGCGATTATCTCGAGCTCTTTGCCGAGATTGAGCTGATCGCTGCGCTCTCGGCCTGTCCGGGCGGCGACTGCGGTGCCGGCCATTCCGACGATTCGGCGAAATGCCGTCCGCTCAAGATAGAGGTCTTTCGGCCTTCGCCGGACGTCCTGGCGGGTTGGCGTCCGGCGAGCCCGAATAGGTACTCGCGGAACCATGGAGATCCGAACGCTCGCTAGCCCGCTCGGTCTTGGTCCACGGTGGCGCCGCTAAGCTACCTCTCCCCACTGCGGCTAGGGCGTGCGCACATCTCCGCTCATGATTGTCGGGTGGGAAGCGCAGTCAGGTAGGCGGGCACGGCCTCGTGCTCCCTCCCCCGCAAGGCAGGGGAATCGCATGTGGCCGCAAGAGGGGACGGAACGCTGGAGCGACGGCTCCGCGAGAACTCAAGCGCAATTCAGCGCGGTAGTTCAACGCAAGGGACATCAGCGGCACCGGTCCCCGAGCCTCCTCAAGCGCTCTTTGGTTTCTTCTGAGAGCGGACGGAGCGAGCGGTAGCTTGCCCCGACGTGTTCAGAGCGACGGCGGCGCGAATGAGCGCCTTCAACGCCTTTTCATCAATCTTGTCGCCCGCATGCAAATCGATGGCACGCCTGGTGTTGCCTTCGAGGCTGGAGTTGAAGAGGCCTGAAGGGTCCTTGAGCGAGGCGCCCTTGGCGAAGGTCATCTTCACGACATTCTTGTACGTCTCACCGGTGCAGATGATGCCGGCGTGCGACCACACCGGTACCCCTCTCCACTTCCACTCCTCGACCACTTCGGGGTCGGCCTGTTTGATGAGAGTGCGGACCCGCGCCAGCGTCTCGCCCCGCCAATCACGCAGCTCCTTGATTCGCGCATCGATCAGCCGGGAGGGAGAGTCCCCTCCTCTTCCTTCCTTCGCGTCGCTCTTCCTCTTGTTCGGGGTCGTTGTCGCTTTCTTCATGGCTGGTTTCGCTCTCTGCACGGCTGTTGTCGCTCGCCCGTCTCTTTGGGTATCGCCAGTCAGCACCTGCTACCATCGCATCTGGTCTCGATTGCGGGCACATCGACCGCGGACACGCCGGTTGCGGGCCGATGACTTGGCGTCCGCTATAGGCGCCGCGCACGCACCGCGCCACCTCCCGCTCACATTCGTTCGCCGGGCAATTGGCTGGCTTGCTTCACCCAGGCGGCGAACTGAGCTTGGTCGAGCTGGTCGTCCTCACGGATGTCGAGGTAGCGCACGTCCTTGTGCTTGGACTCGCCGGGAGGGACAGGACGCAGCGCCGCGCCGCGGAAGAAAGCCACTTTGACGTAGTTCGTGAAGCAGTGAAAGCTGAGGAACCAGCCCTCGCCCTCGATGCCATAGAAGGGCGAGTTCCATTTGACGGCCTTGCGCACGCCGGGGACGGTGCGCACGATGAGCGCGTCGAGGGAATGCCCGACGTGGCGTTTCCAGCCCGGCATGGCCGCGATGTAGGCTTGCACGGGGGCGTCGCCGTCGGCCTTCGCAATCTGCGGGTTGCCGCCTGCGAGGAGGGCCGGCTTTGCGACTTTGCGGGACTGCGACTTCGGTGCCGTCCTGCGCGGATTGGCCGCCTTCGCTGCGACTCGCTTGGCGGCGACCTTCTTCGCGACCTTGCCCGACTTCTTGGACGTCCTTTTGGCCATTGTGTTCGCTCCAACCGGTAGCTTCGTATACATCGCCGATGCGAGCGCTTCCCAAGCGGGCGAAGCGAGCGCGACCATGACCCACAATCTGGCAGACAGGGATACATGGATCCCGGCTCGCGCTTCGCGCGGCCGGGATGACCGGAGATGGATTACGTTAGCCCCAAGGGCTTGCGCCCGGGGGCTACTCCGCCGCGATCAACGGCGCTCGGTCCTCTTTGCCCGGACCCGCGGTGGGAAGGATGCCGTTGCGAGCCATCTCGAGGCGCTTCTGCTGCTCGAGATAGGCGTGGGCCTCGTCGGTCTTGTAGATCTCGTGCGTCTCGATCTCGTCGTCGCGCACCGGCGTGAGCGCAAGGTCCGTGTAGGCGCGCCGGTTGGGATCGCGCTTGACCTCGAGATACATCAGCCGCAGCCGCGCGTAGATCCACGCCCAGTGCGCCGTCTTCGCTGCGACTTCCACCCAGTACTTGGGGTAGAACTTCCAGATCGGCTCGATCGGCATCGTCGCGCGGCGATTGCGTCGCACCTTCCGCCGCACGACGCCGCATTCGACCGGATGGACGTCCTCCACCTCGATGCAGCCCTTGAACCAGGCCACGCTGAACAGGACGTGGCCGAAACTCGATTTCGCCGCGCCGGCCCGCCGGAAGATCGTGCGACAGTGCTCCCACGAGTAATAGCGCTTCCAGGCCTCGCGGTAGGCATACGTCCACTCCTCCCGCGACATGCGCGGATGTCCCGCGGTGATGTGGTGGAGGTCGTATTTGTTGAGATCGGGGTCCATCCAGGTGCCGGCGCGGAACATCTTCTGATGATCTTCGGAGCCGGGCAGCGGCGTCAGGTAGAAGATCTCGAGGACGTCGATCGCCAACTCCTTCTTGATCAGGTCGATGTCGCGCAGGATGGTCTCGGCGCTATCGGCCGGAAAGCCGGTGATGAAGCCGGCGTAGGTAAGCACCCCGGCCTGCTGCCATTCGAGCAGCATCTTGCGGTAATCCGTGATCTTGTTCTGTCTCTTCTTCGCCGCCAGCAGATTTGCCGGGTTGATGTTCTCGAGCCCGATGTAGACCCTGCGGACACCCGCCCGCCGGCACTTGCTGATGAAGTTGGGCAGCTTGTGGCACTGCGTGTCCACCTGGATGATGAAGGTGAAGTGCAGCCCTTCGACCTCGCGCAATTGGATCAGCCGATCGAGAATGGGTTCCCAATCCTTGTTGCGGGCGAAATTGTCATCGGTGATGAAGAAGCGGAACAAGCCAGCCGCCAGATTCGTCCGTACGATGCGCTCGATCTCGTCCGGCGAGCGCCGGCGCGATTTTCGACCCTGCACGTTGATGATGGTGCAGAACGAGCACTGGAACGGGCAGCCGCGGCCGGCATCGAAGCTGGTGACCGCGCCGCCGGTGCGGCGAACAGCCTCGGGGGAAAGAAACGGCAACGGCGCGCCGTCGAGGCCGGGCAGGTCGTCCATGAAATTGTAGAGCGGCTTGAGCCTCCCGGCATGGGCGTCGCGGAGCAGGTCGTCGAGCCGCCCTTCCGCCTCGCCGGCGAACACCGCGATGCCCATCGCTTGCGCCTCGCGTAGCGCCGCGTCGTCGCCGTCGATCATCGAGATCACGCCGGAGACGTGGAAACCGCCGATGCTGACCGCGATCCCTTGCGCCCGCAGCGGCCGCGCGATGTCGAGGGCGCGCGGCATTTGGTTCGATTGCACGCCGATCAGCATGACCATGCCGTTGCCGGCGGCTTTGATCATGCGCGCGTAGTGGGTGGGATCGACGGTGGTGTTCGACTCATCGACGGCATGAATGTCGAACTCGACGTCATCGCCGAGGATCCTGTCGTCCCCGCATTTTGTGGCGATCGCGTAGACGCAGGCGAGCGAATTCGACGGCACAGCCGACCGGATCCATTGGATCGGGTAGCCGTCATCGCAATAGTGCGTCGGTTTCACCAGCACGAGGCAAAAACGCCGTCCGGCTGGGGGGCGGCGCGGAATCCGTGAAAGCATCGCCTGCTCCCTCGTGGCACCCTAAGTAGCAGAAGCTGCCGGCGCCGAACAGGGGCCAGTAAGCCCGCAAGACCGCCTACCTGCCCTGCAAGCCACAGCGCGCCCGTCGCCTGCTTGCCCGCCTCCGTTGCCGGCGTGCGAGCGGGACAGCTGCATCAGGTCGGCTCCGGAATCGGAGCACCTATTTCGGAGAAACCTTGCAACTCAGTAAAAATCCAGAGTCCCGCCGCGATGCGCGGCGAAGGCGCGCGAGCAGCGCCTAGGAGGGTAGACCGAGCGGCGCCACGCGCCGCGTCGCAGTTGAGCCTTGTCAGAAGCGCGTTTCGCTCGCGACCCTCATGTGGAGCGCCGAAACATGTCTTCATGCAGGTGCAGCAATTCGCGCAACCGGCGATCATGGGGGTTGCGATCGTCCAGGCGCGCCAAGAGCGCCTCCAACCCGCCAAGGTCCTTGACAAGATCTCGAATGATCGGTTCGCGCTGGGCATCGGTCAGTGTATCGGGCAGATAGCCGCGCCCGCTCTCAAGTCGCGCAAGGCGAGTTGCAAGCGCGCGGCTCATTTCTGGCCCACCTCAAGCCTGCGCAGGCGCGCGTCGAAGTCTGCCGCCTCCAGCGCCGCCGCGTAGGCGTTTACGACCCGCGACAGCTCGGCCGCCTCGGATGGCGTCAGGTCGCCGGTCGCAACCGCTTCAACGATCGCGGCGGCAGCGACCACTGCGTCGGAGGCCCGCTCCAGCTTCGGCAACGCAAACCTGACCGGGCGGTCCTTCCGCGGCGGACAGACACGGTCCATCACCAGGCGGATCGCCGCCATCTCGCCCGCCTTGGCGAGGTCGATCGCCTTGCGCACGATCGTCTCGACCTCATCGTCGAGCAGCGCCTCGGCTGCTATTGTCGCCCGGTTGCGCGCGCCCGGCGGTCGACCGGCCGGGTTGCCCGAAACCCCGGCCTGCCATAGGGGATTCCCGCGCCGAATTTGTTTTTCATTTGTATTTTCAAATTCCACCATGCGGAATTCCTCCTCTATGGGGGCTCTGACCGCCGGCCGCGAGGCTGGATCGTGGGCACGCGGACGCCGCCGCGCCCATCGCAAACCGACCGGCGATCCCACCCAGGCGCTACAGGTATCGTTCTCTTTTTGTTCTATACGGAACCCGCCCGTCGCGCAACCGGGCGTGGACCCGGAGCGCCGAGGCGGCATCGCCGCAGGTGATCGGTCGGCAGGTGCGGGGTTAGGCGTTGCGGCCCGTTCGCGCATAATCCGGAATCCGGAACCGCCGCCGGTAGGCTCCCGGCGCAAGGCCGGTGACGCGCCTGAACAGGCGCCGGAAGAAGGCGGGCTCCTCGTAGCCGACCTGCCAGCTGATCTCGTCGACCGAGGCTTCGGTGCGCTCGAGGCGACGCTTGGCGTCCTCGATCCGCAGGCGCTGCACATAGGCGATCGGGCTCAAGCCGGTCGCGCTGGTGAACCGGCGCTTGAAGGTGCGGGCGGTAAGCCCGGTGCGCCGGACCATCTCCTCCAAGGGATTCGCGACCGAGAAGTGCCCGGCGACCCAGTCCTGCGCCGCCTGGATCGCGAGATCGCCATGATCGTTGCGCCCCTCGAACACGATGTAGGGGGCAAGCCCGTCCTGATGCCACTGCAAAGCAAACATCCGCGCCACCGCCTGCGCGGCGGTCGCGCCGGCGTGCCGGGCGATCAGGTAGAGCACCAGATCGTGCCAGGTCATCGAGGCGCCCGAGCTGATCAGCTCTTCGCGCCGACCGGAGATCACCAGGACTCGCTCCGGACGGATCGGCACGCCCGGATAGGCGTCTGCGAAGGCGCGGGCGTAGCCGAAGTGCACGGTGGCGTCCATGCCGTCGAACAGCCCGGTCTCGGCGATCAGGAATATCCCCGAGCAGGCCGAGCAGAGCAGGGCGCCGCGGCCGTGCATCGCGCGCAGCCACTCGACCAGCTCCGGATGCCGGCCTTTCTGCCAGCCCTGTGGTCCAAGCAGCACCGAAGGCACGATGACGATGTCAGTCGCATCGATCGTCGCGACGCTGCGCCGCACGGCGACGGGCAAGCGGCTGGCGAGCTCGAGCGGGCCTGCTCGCAGCCCCACGATCTCGACCCGGAAGGGCGGCGCGGACAGCGGTGGGCCGCCGATCCAGTCCATCACCGTGAAGGCGTTCATCACGTCGAAGATGCCGCTCAGCGTCGACACCACCGCCTCCGGAATGGCGACGAGGCTGACGTGGAGCGGCGGCGATGCGGTGGCGGCGGTGGCAGGCGGCATGGCAGGTTTCTGGAAGGCGGGCGCGCGCGTCAGCGGCTTACATTGCGGCGCCGCGCGGCACAAACGGCCCGATTCTGGACAGTCCGGCTCTACCCCAATCGAGCGAGCGACGGCAATCCTGCGCCGAGCCTCAGATCCCCGTGGGTGCCAGAACAGGAGACCGCGATGGACACCATCCAACAAGGCGCAATCGATCCGGCCAAGCTTGACGCGTTCGTCACGCGTGCGTTCGGTGACCTGTCCGCCGGCTACGGCGGCGTGATGGTCAGCATCGGCAATCGGCTCGGCCTCTACAAGGCGATGGCGGGGGCGGGCCCGCTCAGCTCGCGCGAGCTTGCCAACCGCGCCCAATGCGCCGAGCGCTACGTGCGCGAATGGCTCAACGCCCAGGTCGCGGGCGGCTATGTCGCCTACCACGCCATCAGCGATACCTACGAGCTCACCCCGGAGCAGGCGGCCGTCCTCGCCGACGAGGACAGCCCGGTGTTCATCCCGAACGCCTGGAACGTGCCTGCCTCGATGTGGTTCGACGAAGACAAGGCGGTCGCCGCCTTCCGCACCGGCAAGGGTGTCGCCTGGGGCGACCACGACGGGCGGCTTCACTGCGGGGTCGCGGCGTTCTACCGCAACGCCTATCGCGGCAGCCTCGTTGCCGAATGGCTGCCGACGCTCGACGGCGTGGTCGAGAAGCTCAGGGCCGGTGCCGTGGTCGCCGATGTCGGCTGCGGCCACGGCCACTCCACCACACTGATGGCGCAGGCGTTTCCGGCGTCGCGCTTTCACGGCTTCGACACCCACCCGGAATCGATCGCGGCATCCGAACGGACCGCGGCCGCGGCCGGCGTCGCGTGCGCAACCTTCGCTACGGCGCGCGCGGACGACTATCCCGGCACCGGCTATGACCTGATCTGCTTCTTCGACGCCCTGCACGACATGGGCGATCCGGTCGCGGTGGCCGCGCACGCCGCCCGGGCGATTGCAGCCGACGGCATCGTGCTTTTGGTCGAGCCGTTCGCCGGCGATCGCGTCGAGGACAACGTCTCGCCGGTGGGCAGGCTCTACTACGCCGCCTCCACCGTGCTGTGCTGCGCCCATGCGATCTCCGACGGCGGGCGCATGGTGCTCGGCGCGCAGGCCGGCGAGGCGCGGCTGGCGGAGGTGTTCCGCAAAGCCGGCTTCAGCCGTTTCCGCCGCGCCGCGGCGACGCCGTTCAACCTGATCCTGGAGGCTCGGCTGTGAACCGCGTTCCGTTGCGTTCCTGCGCCCCTGCGGGCTAGGCAAGGCATGCCCTCGGGCCGACGCGCGGTCGGACCGGGGGTGTGCGGAACGTGCGTCGTGCGCCCGCACGGCTCGCCAAGGACGTGCGCACAGTGTCGCTTCACGCTTGTTTGACACGCATAGGCGCGCCGCCGAAGCTATCATGCCGGACACACGCAGAGGAGTGACCTTGATGCGCATCGTCGAGCGACGCAGGATGCTTGTTTTCGGCCTTTGCGGCGCGGCGACGCTCGCCGCGCTTGCCGCAGGCGCGCAGCGCGCAAGCGCGCAGGCGCGCATCGGTGCGTCGGCGCCCGCCTTCACGCTCACCGACTCGAACGGCCGCGCCGTCTCCCTTGCCGACCAGAAGGGCAAGACCGTGGTACTCGAATGGACCAACCACGATTGCCCGTATGTCGGCAAGCACTATCGCGGCAACAACATGCAGGCGCTGCAGAAGAAGTGGACCGCGCAGGGCGTGGTGTGGCTGTCGGTCATCTCGTCGGCACCGGGCGAGCAGGGTCACGTCTCGCCACAGCAGGCCAACAAGCTGACCGCCGACCGGGGCGCGGCGCCGACCGCGGTGCTGTTCGACCCGACCGGCAAGGTCGGGCGCGCCTATGGCGCGCGCACCACGCCGCACATGTACGTGATCGACGGCGAGGGCGCGCTCGTCTACATGGGCGGCATCGACGACAAGCCCTCGGCGCGATTGGAGGACCTCAAGGGCGCCAGGAATTTCGTCGACCAGGCGCTGAGCGAGCTCGCACAGGGCAAGCCGGTATCGATGACCGGCGCGCGCGCCTACGGCTGCTCGGTCAAGTATGCGTCGTGACGCCGGCGCAATTGAGCTTGAGAACGCGACCACCGCGACCACATCACACAGCTAGCGCGCCGGGCGCGCACGATAGATGCTACGGTTGCGCAAAGCGCGCAACGGGAGCCGATCCATGCCGGATGCCATCCAAGTCGGCAGCACCACCATCCATCGGATCGTGGAGCAGGAGGGACCGTTCTTCGACTTGCTGACATTCTTCCCGACCTTGACCGGGGAGCTGCTCGAGGAGAACCGCGCGTGGATGCAACCGAGGTACATGAGCCCGCAGGGCGAGCTCATGCTCTGCATCCAGAGCTACCTGGTGGCGACACCGCACCACAACATTCTCATCGACACCTGCGTCGGCAACCACAAGCCGCGGCCGGCGCGCCCGTTCTGGAACATGCTGAACTCCGATCGTTTCGAGAAGGGCCTCGCCGGCACCGGCCTCGGCGTCGGCGACATCGATTTCGTCATGTGCACGCACCTGCACGCCGATCATGTCGGCTGGAACACGCGCCTCGAGGACGGCCGCTGGGTGCCGACCTTCCCCAGGGCACGCTACGTGTTCGCCGATCGTGAGCTCGCGTATTGGACGCAGCGTCACAAAGATAATCCGGCGGCATTTCCCTGGGTCACCGATTCGGTGCTGCCGGTCGTGGCCGCCGGTCGCGCCGACCTCGTCAAGAGCGCGCATGCCTTCGACGACCTCGTCGCCCTGATCCCGACGCCCGGCCACACCATCGATCATTACTCGGTGCAGGTCGGCAGGCCCGGCGCGGACGCCGTCATCACCGGCGACATGATCCATTCGCCCCTGCAGGCGCGCTACCCCGAGCTCGGCATGATGGCGGATTTCGACTCGCAGCAGGCCGGCGTATCGCGGCGCGAGCTGTTCGGGCGCGTCTGCGACACCTCCACTGTCGTGTGCACGGCGCACTTTCCCTCGCCCTCGCGCGGCCGGATCGTGCGCTGGCGCGATGCGTTCGATTTCGCGGCGGCTTAGGCGGCCCGCGCTCGGCGCGGTCGCGGTGCGCCGCGATTGCCGCAGATCGCGAGCGCTGCGTCGGCCGCGGGACTGAAACCATTGCCCACCAGTGCCGCGGGCCGGACTGGTCCGGACGCGAATCTTGGCCGCGCTGCCGGCAAAGACTACATCTGATTGGTGTGGACGACCTGCAGCGGGCCTGGTCTAAGCGGGTCGCTCGGGGGCGGCGCGGCCGGCGGCTGCTCGCACAGCATGCCTTTGACGCGCGCCGCGAGATCATCCTTGGTAAACGGCTTCTGGATCAGTTGGACGCCGGGATCGAGCCTGCCATCGTGCACGATGGCATCGCGCGCATAGCCGGTCATGAACAGCACCTTGACGGCGGGTTGCCGGCGCTTGAGCTCATCGGCAAGCTGCCGTCCATTCATTCCGGGCAACACGACGTCGCTCAGCAGCAGATCGACGTGAACGTCCTTGCGATCAAGCAGCGTCAGCGCGGCCTCCGAGTCGTGCGTCTCGAAGACGCGGAAGTTGAGCTCACGCAGGATCTCTCCGACATATGCGCGTACGTCGTGATCGTCCTCGACGACCAGAATGGTGTCGGCCGTCTCGTCGTCGGGAACGTGATTCTCCTCAGCGTGCTGGTCGCGGAAGTCGCCATGCAGCCGCGGCAAGTAGATGGTCACTGTCGTTCCTCTGCCGAGCTCGCTGGCGATTTCCACGTGGCCGCCGGACTGCTTGACGAAGCCGTAAACCTGGCTGAGACCAAGTCCGGTGCCTTGGCCAACCACCTTGGTGGTAAAGAATGGTTCGAAGGCATGGTGGAGCACGTTGTGCGACATGCCTTCGCCGGTGTCGCTGACGGTGATCTCGACATATTCGCCCGCGACGAGGTCGCCGGCCCGGCGGCAGTAGGACTCGTCGAGAACCACATTGCTGGTTTCGATCGCGAGCTTGCCGCCCTTCGGCATGGCGTCGCGGGCGTTGACTGCCAGGTTGAGGATGGTGGCCTCGAGCTGCACCGGGTCGGCTTCCACGCGCCAAAGCCCATCCGCGCCGATGATCTCCAGCTTGATGGTCTCTCCCAGCGACCGCCGCATGAACTCCGACATGCCGACGAGCGACTTGTTGAGGTCGAGGATCTTCGGGTCGAGCGGCTGCCGGCGCGAGAACGCGAGCAAGCGCTGCGTCAACGCGGTGCCCTTCTGCGCCCCGCGCATGGCATTGGTGACCAGGCGGCGCACGCGCTCGCGCGCGCCCTCATTCCAGTTATCGAGCGTGCGTTGCGCGATCTCCAGGTTGCCCACCACGATGGTGAGCAGGTTGTTGAAGTCGTGGGCGACGCCGCCGGTGAGCTGGCCCACCGCCTCCATCTTTTGTGATTGGGCAAGCTGCTCGCGCGCCTGCTCGAGCGCGGTCTGCGCTTCGCGCCGCTCGCTAGCGTTGCGCGCCGCGTAGTCGCGCACGCGTTCGAGCATGCGGCGGTAGGCCTCCTCGGTCCTGCCGACGGCCTCTTCGGCGGCCCTGAGCTCGGTGATGTCCTGGCAGCAGCCGAGCACGCAGGCGGGCTTGCCGTCATCATCGGCGACGACCTCGCCGGCGCCCTGTAGAGCGCGGACGTTGCCGTCCGGCTGCACGATGCGATAGCCGATCTCGAACGATTCGCTCTGCGTGACCGCGTGGTCGAGCAGTTCCTTCACGCGCGCGCGGTCGTTTTCATGCACCCGGGCGATCCAGTCGTCGAACGAGCTTTCGGCGTCGGCGAGCGGCAGGCCGTGGATCTGCAGCAGCCGTTCGGACCAGGCGACGCGCCCCGGCGCGATCGTCCAGACGAACGTGCCGACGTTGGCCAGACGTTCCGCTCGCAGCAGCTGCGCACTGCGTTCATCAAGGTGTGCTTGCAGGCGACCTTGCTCGCGCGTTCCCACGGCCACATGGGCGCTCAGCAGGAGGGCAAGCAGCGCGACCGCCACCAGCAGCATCGCGAGCGGCCAGAAGGCCTCGGCGGAGGGTCCGAACGGGCTTTCTCCGGCGAGCCCGCCCCACACGGCGCACGATGCGATGACCAATGCGGCGAGTGTGCTGGTCAGCTGATCGCCGCGGCTCGCGGCCCAAAGCACCGGCAGGGGCACGAGGAATGCCAGCGCTGCCCGGTGCGGCACGTCGCCGAGCGGGGTCAGAACGAGGCCGACCGCCGCCGCCGCCAGTAGCGTCGCGGCGAACTCCGGTAGGCGCGGGCGCTCCACCGGGGCCATTCGGCGCCGCGCCAGCAGCACGACAATGGGAGCAACCAGCAGAGCGCCGGCCAGGTCGCCGATCGACCATCTCAGCCAAGCCGATCCAAAGTCGCTCCAGTCGGCATATCCGAGCAATTGCAACGCGACAGCGGCGACGGTTGCGCCAACGGCTGCCAGCAGACAGGCGATGAGCGCGAATTTGCCGACACCCGCGGGGGTATCGAACGCATCGCGTCGAATCGAAAACCGGTCGAACAGCAAACCGGCCGCCACGAGCTGAAGCGTATTGATCAGCGCGAGTACCGTCACCACGCCGAGGGGCGCCTCGCCGACCGCATAGGCCAAAACGCCGCCGGCAGGGACCACCGGCCAGACCCGCGCCCTCCAGAGCGCCGCGGCCGCAAACACCAGTCCGGTCGAAGGCGAGAACGCAACGGCATCAGGGAGGGCGGAGACCTGCAGGTTCAAGGCTGCGAGGCCCGCGTAAGCGGCCGCAAGCCCAACCCACGCGACCGCATCCTTCCGCGCTGGTCCCAGGCGCGCCGCCTGGGCCAGAAAATCATTCCTGTCCAACCGCATCGCCCCTCGTGGCGCCCGTGGCAAGGCCGCGGTCGCGACGCATTGTTGGGCAGCCATATGGCGGCGATGTGGCGCACTCGCATTGCCTGCGGAACGGCAATGGGAGCGGCGGGCCCGACCCTGGCGTCAGGCCTGGGCGGCGTTTAGGCCCGCCGCTTCGAGCAGTTGCGCAAGCTGCTTGCGGGCGTAGAACATTCGCGTCTTCACCGTGTTGGGCGGGACATTGAGGATGGCCGCCGCCTCCGCGACGGTGCGCTCGTGGTAGTACACGAGATCGATCACCTCACGATGGGCAAGCGACAGCTGCCCCAAGCATTTTCGCAGGATTACGCTGACGTCGTTGCGGTGCGCCGCGGCCTCCGGTCCTTCGCCCGGGTCGGCACTCTCCGCCGCCGCGCCGAGATCGAGTTGCTCGACCGGTGCGCCCTTGATTGCGGTCAGGGTCTTGTAACGGGCGATCGCCAGCAACCAGGTCAAGACCTGGGACCGTCCTTCGAACCGCGCGGCTTGCCGCCAGACCTGCAGAAACACTTCGCTGACGATGTCCTCGGCCGTCGCGGCGTCGTTGTTGCCGAGGAGACGCTGAACGAAGCGATAGAGGCGAACCTCGTGGCGCCGGAACAGGATCCGCATGGCGTTCTGGTCGCCCACCGCGATGCGGTAGATCAACGCCTCGTCGGACGGCGCCTCGCTCCGAGACGGCGCCCGTTTGGTCGCGCTGAGCGACAGCGCAATGCCGTTGTGCATGGGTCTCTCCGCTATCTGACGGGGTCCCAATGCCCATGTGCCGCCGTCTCTCCTGTGCAGCCATACCGCGCCGCGGGCGCCATTTCTTTCGTATGGCGTGGTGATTTTCGTGAGATTTTCTGGAGAAGGGGGGGCCGGTGGGCCCTGCCCCGAAACAAGCAAGTCACGGCATCGAGCTCCCGGCGGCAAAACCACAGGTTTCGGCCAGGTTGCTTTTTGCCCGATGTCGCAAGGGCTTCGCCGGTCAACGGCGATCGGTTGAGGCATTGGGCGCGTGCGGACACGACGACATGGTTTGGCGGTTACGCGCGCCCCAAAGAGGAGGCCGGCCGGCGTCGGCTTCGGTTCGCCGGGAAGCCTGCCGGTCATGCCGCGACCGGCGATCCGTTGCTGCCGACAGCGAGGGGAGCCCGAGCTGGGCGGTACAATCGTATGGCCGTCGCCCGGAATGATCCTGTCGAGGGTCGTGTCCCGATTTGCGAAGTTCGCCCATCATTGGGGCACCGCTCCGTGGCGAGCCTCGGAACCGAAGGATACTGGCAAGTCCATGAGTTTAGTGCGGTTTTGGATTTGAAGCTCCGGCAAAGAGGGTGCCGCACATGGTGGCAGGAACTTTCGAATCCACCGCACTGGCGTGATGTCGGCCCCCGCACCATGGTACCGCCCGGCACCCCGCCGCCGTGGCTCCAAGGGTGATGCGTAAGTAGCAACCACATGCCCCGCTGACGCCGCGAACTGTTCACAAAACGGTCGCGATACGACGCCAGTCAGCCCGCCGAGTGCGAGGGGAAGCTCGCTGCTCAGAACACAAGAATCACGCCGCTGGCCACCGTGCCGGCCATAAGCACGGGTGGCTGAAGAAGAATGCGACTGCTGATCGTCTCGACAATCTTGATCCTCGCCTCGTGGCCAACCATCGCCGGTCCCGACTATCCGTTTCCCGAAGAGCTCGCCGAGCGGCAAGGTCGCGCCGCGGCTTCGTCGAAGACTCCTGAGCGCCTGCTCGCGGCTGCAACCGCCACGTCGGCGAGCGCAACGCCGGCGGCCGACGCCTCGCCGGAAGCGCCACCGCCGGACGCGGACCGCAATCTTTCGCGTGAGGTGTTGTGCGAGGCGCTCGCCTCCGCCGCGCAGGCCAACGACTTGCCGGTCGGCTTCTTCGTCCGGTTGATCTGGCAGGAGAGCCGGTTCATCGCCACAGCGGTGAGCCGGGCCGGCGCGCAGGGAGTCGCGCAATTCATGCCGGCGGTTGCTGCCGAGCTCGGTCTGAGCGACCCGTTCGATCCGCTCCAGGCCCTGCCCAAGTCGGCCGAGTTCCTGCGCGCGCTGCGCCGGGAGTTCGGCAACCTTGGACTTGCGGCCGCCGCCTACAATGCCGGCACGGGCCGCATCAAGAGCTGGCTCGAAAGGCGCGCCAAGCTTCCGCAGCAGGTGCGCGGCCGCGCCAGGTTGCCGAAGGAGACGCACCACTACGTCACCACCATCACCGGCCACGCGCCCGAACACTGGGTCAACGGCGCGCCCGAGAACGTCGACTTCGCGGCGGAAGCGCGAGTCCCATGCCGCGACGAGATCGAAGCCGACCAAGCGCCGCAGGTCGAAATGCCGGTACGGATGGCGGACGCCGACGGCTCCGTTTCGTCCCCGCGGCAGCGCCTGCAGGCGTTGCCGCCGCCTGCAGCGACGCCGCCGTCGGCGCGGGCGCGGGCGCCGGCACGCGCCGCCCTGCTGAAGCCGCATGCGCCGCGCCCGGAGGTCCGGCGCACCGAAGCCGTCGCGCTCAAGCCCTGGGGCGTGCAGCTCGCCGGCAACTGGTCCGAGACCAAGGCGCGGGAGACGTTCGAGCGGCTGCGCAAGAAGCATCCCGCTATTCTCGGCAAGCGCGAACCGCAGGTCGTGCGCACACGGCTTGCCGGCAAAGGGGCCGCGATGAACCGCATTCAGATCGCGCTCGATACCCGCGCGGGCGCCGAGCAGCTTTGTTCGGCGCTCAAGAGCGCCGGCGGCGCGTGCATGGTGATGCGAAACTGACGCAGGCGCGTCGGTCTATCGCGGCGCGGCCCGCGTCCCGGACCGTCAGGATCTCTTCTTGTTTTTCGACTGCGGCCTCGAAGCCTTGAGCTTGTCGCCGTAGTCGCGCTCGTGCGTCGACACGAAACAGCGTGTTGCCGATCACGACCTCGACCAGCGCGGTTCGTCTCGCGGATGGGAAACGCTTGACGCGGCTCATTTGCGGCAATCGCCTTCACCATCTCGGCGACGCGGGCCTCGAACGATGGCGTGCCCGGCGGCCCGGTTTGCGTGAAGCAGCGGACCGCTCGAACCCGCAAGCATGAGCAGCGCGGCGACGAAAGCCAAGCAGACATGCCATCGTGCCGCGCGCGCGGCGGTCTGCAATGCCCCGATGAGTGCCGGCGGAGAGAGGTGGGCGGGTTGCCGACCGGAATGCAAGGGCGCCGAAGCGCCGCGACTCAACTCCCCACCCTCAGCGTGCCTCGTCGACGAACGCGTTGGTGTAGGTCTTGGTGACGTCGATCGTCGCGTTCTGGACGGCGGGATCGAACTGCTTGAGCACGTTGTACGCGATCTCCTCTCCCTCGGGCGCGAACCGCCCGTCCGGCGAATACATCGGTAGACTGGCCGCAATCGATTTGACGTAATTGGCCGGATCACCGAGCGCATACTCTTCCGGCATGATTTTGGCGATTTCGTCCGCCGGCTTCGACTGCATCCATTTGAGCCCGCGCACGAACGCGTTGACCATCGCCTGCACGGTGCGCGGATTCCTCTCAATGAACGCGGGCGGTGCATAAAGCACCGCCGCTGGCAGCGCGCCGCCGTAGACCTGCTTGGTGCCCTCCAGCGTTCGCGTGTCGGCAACGATCTTGATCAGGCCTTGGCTTTCCAACAGGCTGATGACCGGATCGGCGTTGACGATGGCGTCGATCTCGCCGCGCCGCACGGCCGCAACCGCACTCGCGGTCGCGCCCACGCCCACGAACGACGCGTCGTCGGGCTTGAGGCCCGCCTGAGCGAGCAGCAGCATGGCCATGAAGTGCGTGCTGGAGCCGGGCGCCGTGATCCCGATCTTCATGCCTTTGAGATCCTGCGGGCCGCGGTAGTTCGCGGCCTTCGCGCTCACCACGGCAAAGACGAAGCCTGGAAAGCGGCCGAGCTGAACGACGGCCACCAACGGCTGGCCCTTGGCATGCATCTGCACCGTATGATCATAGGAGCCGGCCACCACGTCGGCGCTGCCGCCCATCAGGGCCTGCAGGGCGCGGCCGCCTCCGGCGAAATCTGAAATCTCGACTTCGACACCTTCATCCTTGAAGTATCCAAGCCGCGCCGTGACGGTCAAAGGCAGGTAGAACAGCGCGGTCTGGCCGCCGACGGCGAGCCGCACCTTCGCCAGCTCCGGCCTGTCGGTCTGGGCATTTGCCGCAGGGATCGCGCAATCTCCCAGCAACGCGACGGCGGCCAGCATCAACACCCAAATTTTCTTCACGCTTCCCCCCTTTGGCGCCGGTCGACATAGTCGCGGTGCGGCGTCGAGCCGCATGTGCGAGTGCGTCTCAACGATAACGCCTCGGCCGCGCCGGTAAAGCTCCCAGCGACGGCCCGCCGAACCCGAAACTCTCCCCGCAATAAGGGTTTGTCAGCATGTTTCCTGCTCTTGCAGGTCACCGGTTTGGCGATGGCTGTGTTGCACGTGGAGAATGTTTGTGAGCTGACCATGCGCAAGTTTTGCGGTATAGTCATCCATACGCGCAACATCTGGTCCTTTATGACGCATATTGCGGTTTGGTGCGCGATTTTCTTCGAGTCTGTTTGATTTCGTCACACGCGATTGTGACAGAGGCCGACCGGTACCGCCTTTATTTACTCGGATGCCGGTACGATTCGGAACGCCGGGGTCCGATCATGCGTTGTCGCATTCGGACTGCGTTGCGAAGGCACGAGGTGCGCAATGGACAAGGTCGGACGGGGGATCATCGCGGGGTTTCTTGCCACCATCGCGCTCTCGGCGATGCTCGACCCGATCGCCATGCTGGTGCGGACGACCGGCATTCTCTCCCCGACGCTCGGGTGGCTGTTGCATTTCCTGGTCGGCACGCTGGTGTGGGGCGCCGGTTTCGCGCTCGTGCACGATTGGCTGCGTGGTCCGTCGTGGCTGCGCGGCGTCCTGTTCGGGGTCGCGGCGTGGCTCGTGGTCGTGATCACCGTGGTCGCGATGCGGCGCCTCGGGCTGTTCGGTGTCGAGCTCGGACTGGTCACGCCGGCGGCGATGCTCGCTATTCATGTGGTCTTCGGCGCGTTGCTGGGCGGCATCTATGACCTGCTCGGGTCCTCTTCTGAATCGCAGCGGCCGCGTCAGGAGGAGCCCAGCGACGAAGTGCGCGCCGACGAGAACTGGCACCCGCTGCCGCGCTGATTCCTGGCCACCGCGAGCCGAGCCGAAGCAATCCGGACGAAGTCGCGTCCTTATGCGGGGCGTCGCCGCGTGTGTTCGTCGCGACGATGAGGCTCGTCACGCTTGGTTGGCCGCAGCTTTTGTTCCATCATGTCCGCGGGTGACAACGCGGACTGAAGCAATTGAGCAATCCGTTCGACCTCGGCGGGAAGACTGCCATCGTGACCGGCGCGAGCACCGGGATCGGCCAGGGCATCGCCATCGCGCTCGCGCAGGCGGGCGCGCGGATCGCGGGCGTCGCCCGCTCTGCGATGGATGCGACCCAGCGCACGATCGAGCAGGGGGGCGGCGCATTTCACCCGGTTGCGGCCGATCTCTCCAGCATCGAGCCGGTTGAGCGGATCATCGAGGAAACCGTTGCCTGGAGCGGTCGTCTCGACATCCTGGTGAACAATGCCGGCACCTTTCGCCGCACCGACCCGCTCGAATTCACCGAGCGCGACTGGGACGACGTGATCAACCTCAATCTCAAGTCCTACTTCTTTCTCGCGCAGGCGTTCGCGCGCCGCGTCTTTGCCCAGGGCGGCGGCGGCAAGATCGTCAACATCGCCTCAGTGCTGTCGTTCCAGGGCGGCATCCGCATCCCGTCCTACACCGCCAGCAAGCATGGTGTCGCCGGCATCACGCGACTGCTGGCCAACGAGTGGGCAGCCAAAGGCATCAACGTCAACGCGATCGCGCCCGGCTATTGCATCACCAACATCACGCAGGCGATCCGCGACGACCCCGACCGCAGTGCCGCCATCCTGGCGCGCATCCCGGCCGGCCGCTGGGGCATGCCCGCCGACATGGGCGGCGCGGCGGTGTTCCTGTCGTCAGCGGCGTCGGACTATTGCCACGGCACGATCCTGGTCGTGGACGGCGGATGGCTGGCGCGGTAAGCGGCGCCGACGGACCCCTCGTAAGCGTGCGCGGGGCGTGCCTTCTGGCGCGCTCAAAAACTTCCGCCGGCGGGACGGGCCCGCCGGCGGAAAGACGCTTCGTCCGGCAACTAAAGTTTGTGCCTGACTTGACGCCGAAATCAGAACTCGGCCGGTAGGTAGCCGTTGATCTCAAGGCCGACGCAGATTTCGACGAGCGTGGGAGTGGTCCAGACCATATGTCGTCTCCATCTACCAACGGTCACCAAACCTAGATCAGGTCGGACCGTCGTGCAAGCACGAACGAACCTCGAGCCACGGGTCCTGAGGCGCAACCCTGGCGTCCGCCCATCCGGCGAACCCACTCCAGGTCTAGCAGCTGCGGGTGGGCGGGAAGCCGCACCGCAACCCGGATCCCGCATCAACTCTTGAGCGCGCCGGACGCCTTGGCCACGTGCGTCGCAATCGCGTCCATCAGTGGCGGCGAGAGCGAGTCATAGGGCTCGAGCCGCAGCTCCTTCAGCCGAGACCGGACCGCTCCCATCTGACTGGGCGGTGCGCCCGACTCGATGATCGAGGAGACGAACGCGGCAAATTCGGGCGCGGACCAGCCTTGGTCCCTGGAGAGCTCCGTATGGATGAAGTCGAGCCCGTAGAAAGGATGCTTGGTGTTCTCGATCCGGCCGTACATGTGAACGCCGCACCCGGTGCAGGCATGACGCTGGATGGCCGCGTTTGAATCGACGATCTTGAGCTTGTCGGCGTTCTTGCTGACGTTGAGCTTGTCGCGCGGGACCACGGCGACCATCGAGAACAGGGCACCGTCGGGCTTCCAGCATTTGGTGCAGCCGCACACGTGGTTGTGGGCGCTCTGGGCCGAGACGGTCACCTCGACCGGGTTGCTCGTGCACTTGCACACGAGCGTCCCGCCGGCAAAGTTCGCGGCACCGGCCTTCACACCATTGTCCACTGCCGGATGAATTGAGATCGCCATAGGAGATCCTCCCGAGGTTGGTACGGCGCTCATTGCTGCGCCGCGCAGGATTGGTCACGTTCTCGTGAGCCGGTTCGCAGGGGAAGGACGTTGAGAGCCGCCTTCCTTACGGCCGTGCCCTTGCGAGGAGGCAGGATTTCGGTCAAGTTTTTCTGTGCAGTGTTCTGCGTCCAATACTAGAGATTTTTTACGAAAAGGGAACTTGCGTCGCTCAGGGCTACCGGGGCGCGCGACTGCTGTCGGAGGTCGGTGGGTGCCGATGGAAGCCGATGCCTCGGCTGCCGGGTTCACGCCGCCCACCTCGGCTTCCTACCTCGCGCGCCCGGAATAGGAGGGAGATCCGCCATGAAGACCCGTGCCGCCGTTGCCTTCGAGAAGGCCAAGCCGCTCCAGATCACAGAAGTTGAGCTCGACGGGCCGAAGGCCGGCGAGGTGCTGGTCGAGGTGAAGGCCACCGGCATATGCCACACCGACGAGTTCACGCTCTCCGGTGCCGATCCGGAGGGGCTGTTCCCGGCAATCCTGGGTCATGAGGGCGCCGGCATCGTCGTCGACGTCGGTCCGGGCGTGACCAGCGTGAAGAAGGGCGACCACGTCATTCCGCTCTACACGCCTGAATGTCGGCAGTGCCCGTCGTGCCTCTCGCGCAAGACCAACCTGTGCACCGCCATCCGTGCCACCCAAGGCCAGGGCGTGATGCCGGACGGCAGCTCACGCTTCTCGCTCGATGGCGGCAAGCTGCACCACTATATGGGCACCTCCACGTTCTCCAATTTCACGGTGCTGCCGGAGATCGCTGTCGCCAAGATCCGGGAGGACGCCCCGTTCGACAAGGTTTGCTACGTCGGCTGCGGGGTGACGACCGGCATTGGTGCGGTCCTCAACACCGCCAAGGTGGAGCCCGGCTCCAAGTGCGTCGTGTTCGGGCTGGGCGGCATCGGCCTCAATGTGATCCAGGGGCTGCGGCTCGCCGGCGCCGACATGATCATCGGTGTCGACGTCAACAATGCCAAGAAGGAGTGGGGCGAGCGTTTCGGCATGACCCACTTCGTCAATCCCAAAGAGGCGGGTAGCGACTTGGTTGCACATCTGGTGAACATGACGAAGCGCGGTGCCGACCAGATCGGCGGCGCCGACTACACGTTCGACTGCACCGGCAACGTGACGGTCATGCGCCAGGCGCTGGAGGCCTGCCATCGCGGCTGGGGTCAATCCATCATCATCGGCGTCGCGCCGGCCGGCGCGGAGATCGCAACGCGTCCGTTCCAGTTGGTGACGGGACGGGTCTGGAAGGGCACGGCGTTCGGCGGCGCGCGCGGCCGCACCGACGTGCCCAAGATCGTCGATTGGTACATGGAAGGCAAGATCGAGATCGATCCGATGATCACGCACACCATGCCGCTCTCGGACATCAACAAAGGCTTCGACCTGATGCACGAGGGCAAGAGCATCAGGAGCGTGGTCGTCTACTGATCGCGTGACCGGCGTGACCGGCCGGCGCTTTCACTGCTGCCCAGGCTCCGCAAGCAACCGGTTCTTGACCAGCCAGCGAATACCCCTGATCCAGGACTCGTCCGTGTTGCCGCGGATTTGGGCCTGCAGGACGTGCGTGAGCCGACCGTTCGATACGTCCCGCACCTGGATGGTGAGGCCCAGGATCAGGCCGGAAACCTTGCGCACGGTGCCGGTGAAAGCCAGATCGGCGCCGACCCGGCGGGCGATGTTCACCTCGCATCCGCCACACTTGTACAGCGGCGCCGCCCGTTCGATCTCGCCCTCGAGCCCCGAGAGCTCGACGAGCTCATAGCCGGCGTCTTGCGTCGCAAGCCGACGTAGCTCTTGGGTCGCGAGCGCCAGCCGCTGCGTCTCGTCGGCTCGGCGGCCACCAAGCTCGCCTTCGATACTCACGTCGTTCAGCTCGAAGGGGAAGATCGCCGCCTTTGGTGCGGCCGATGCGACGGGAGTCGCCGCCAGCAACAGCGCGAGCGCAGCGACCGGCATGCGGAATTTCGGCATGTCACCTCCGTGATCAGAGCGCGTGGTTCCGCCGCGACCGGTTTTGCTTGACTCGGGCGGGCGCCCGCGCATCCTGCAAACCACAAATAGATGTCGTGGAGAGCGCTGTCATCTGCCAGTCGTGGATCGCAGTCGGAGCCCACGCGATGGGAAGAAGCGCCAGGCAATGGCAAGAAGCGCCAACCATGCTCGTGGCCGCGGGCCCCGCCTGTGGTGCCTCGTCATGACCGCCGCGCTTGCGGCCGGCCTGGTCTTTGCAACGCCCGCCTGCAGCCAGCCGTCCGGTGTCTCCGGCGAGGTCAAGCGCGTAACGATCGTGTTCGCCCGCCAGCTGCGCGACATGGCGCCGCCGCTCTCGCTTCTCGATGTGCCGCCACCGGACGACGGCATTGCCGGTGCACGGCTTGCCATCAGTGACAACAATACCACCGGTCGGTTTCTCAAGCAGGAATTCGTGCTCGAAGTCGTCGAGAGCGGCGATATCCAGGACCTGGTTGCGCAAGTCAACAAGCAGGTCGAAGGTGGCGCGTCTTTCATCGTGGCCGACGCGAGCCCGCAGGCCGTGGTCGCACTCGCGGATTCGCTGCAGGGCCGGCGCGTGCTCATTTTCAATGCCGGGTCCAGCGACGACCGGTTGCGCGAGCAGGATTGCCGACCGAATGTCGTGCACACCGCACCGTCGCGCGCGATGCTCGCCGATGCCCTGGCGCAGTATCTGGTCTGGAAGCAATGGCGACGGTGGTTCCTGGTATATGGGCCCGGGCCCGACGACGAGGCCTTCGCCGCCGCGGTTCGGCGCGCCGCCAAGCGGTTCGGAGCGCGGATCGTCGAGGAGAGGCCGTTCAAGTACGAAGCCGGCAGCCGGCGGGCGGATGGCGGACACGAGCAGATCCAGCAACAGATTCCCAGCTTCACCCAGAACGCTCCCGCCTACGACGTGCTGGTGGTCGCCGACGAAGGCGGCCAGTTCGGCGAGTACTTTCCCTATCGCAGCTGGGACGCGCGTCCGGTGGTGGGAACGCAGGGGCTGGCCCCCGTAAGCTGGCACCCGGCGCTCGAGCAATGGGGCGCCACGCAATTCCAGAACCGCTTTCGACGGCTCGCCAACCGGCCAATGCGAACCCTCGATTACGATGTTTGGGTCGCGGTGCGCTCGATCGGCGAGGCGGCGACACGCGCCAAGTCGGCGGCGCCTGCCGACCTGATCGAGCATCTCAAGTCGACCGACTTCGACCTCGCCGCCTTCAAGGGGCGCAAGCTTACCTACCGCGCCTGGGACGGCCAGCTACGCCAGCCGATCTTGATCGCGACGGCCAAGCTGCCGGTAACGGTCTCGCCGCAGCCTGGCTTCCTGCACCAATTCTCCGAGCTCGATACGCTCGGGGTCGATAAGCCGGAGAGCGGTTGCAGCGCCTATCTGCGCTGAGGTGCTGCTCGATCGGGCCCGCGCCGATGACCGATCGAGGATGAGGAAGCGGCGCGGAACGGAGGAACGCCGGTGCATGCATTCTTGAGTGCCGTCCTGATCGCCCCGGTGCTCGCCGCCTGGCTGCTGACCTCCACGGCCGCGGCCTACACGGTGTACGTCACCAACGAGAAGGACAACACCGTCAGCCTCATCGACAGCAACAAGCTCGCGGTGATCAAGACCGTCAAAGTCGGGCAGCGCCCACGCGGCGTCATCCTCTCGAAGGACGCAAAATGGCTGCTGGTCTGCGCCAGCGACGACAACAACATTCAGGTCTTCGATGCCCGCACCATGGAGTTCGTGAAGAATCTGCCGTCGGGTCCGGACCCGGAGCTGTTCGTCCTCCATCCTTCCGGCAACCCGCTCTATGTCGCGAACGAGGACGACAACCTCGTCACGGTCGTCGACATCGAGACCGACCGGGTGGTGGCTGAAATTCCGGTTGGCGTGGAACCCGAGGGTATGGCCATCACGCCTGACGGCAAGCTCTTGGTGAACACGTCCGAAACCACCAACATGGCGCATTTCATCGACACCGCCACCAACAGCACCATCGACAATGTGCTGGTCGACAGCCGCCCGCGCGTCGCGGAGTTCACATCCGATGGGTCGCAGCTATGGGTCAGCGCCGAGATCGGCGGCACGGTGACGGTGATCGACCCGCACACCCGCAAGATCATCGCCAAGATCGGATTCGAGATCCCGGGCGTCAACCAGGATGCCATTCAGCCGGTGGGCGTGCGCATCACCAAGGACCGCAAGCGGGCCTTCGTCGCCCTTGGGCCGGCCAATCGGGTCGCCGTGATCGACACCGCGACGTTCAAGGTCGAGCGCTATCTTTTGGTCGGCCAGCGCGTCTGGCAGCTTGGCTTCACGCCCGACGAGAAGCTTCTGTTCACGACCAACGGTTCGTCCAACGATGTGTCAGTCATAGACGTGGAGAAGCTGCGGGTCACGCGTTCGATCAAGGTCGGGCGCTATCCTTGGGGGGTGGTTGTGGCCCCGTTCTGAGCGAGGCCGACCATGGCGTCTCGTTACCACCGGTTTGGGAGTTTCCTATGGGTCTGCTGACGAAGCTTCTGCTCGCTATTGGCCTCATCGTGGCCCCGGCTCTCGCTTTTGCCGAGGGCGACCTCGCACAAAGAACCGAGAAGCTGCCCGACATGGTTCTCGGCCTGGGCGACGCGGGGTTCGGCGTGTCGCAGAAGGATTTCGCGCTCGTCACCGGCAAGGCCTATCGACTGAAAATAAAGTCGACCGGTAAAAAGGAGTGCGCCTGGCAGGCGCCGCAATTTGCAAACTTCATCTGGCTGCGCAAGGTGGAGGTCAACAAGGTTGAGATCAAAGCCAGCAATGTTTACGAGATCGAGATGGAGAGAGAGGGAGAGGCGGAAATCTTCTTCGTACCGATCAGGCCCGGTGAGTACGCGTGGGGCTGCAAGGGTCTCGAGGGTAAGGGGATGGCAGGCAAGTTCATCGTGAAGTGATGGCCGCCGTTGCTCGACAATCATCCGAGGAGGCGATGGACGCGCTGCTGGTGCGCGGCGTCAGCCACAGCTTCGGACCGGTCCCGGCCCTCGCCGACGTCGCGCTCAGGGTGCCGCGCGGCGCCTTCGTGGTGCTGTTGGGGCCGAACGGCGCCGGCAAATCGACGCTGTTTGCCCTCGTCACTCGCCTCTACGACAACGTCAGCGGCGAGATCCGCATTCTGGGCCACGACGTGCGCCGGCAACCGACCGCGGCATTGCAGCAGCTCGGCGTGGTGTTCCAAAGCCGTAGCCTCGACAGCGACCTGACCCTGCTGCAGAACCTCACCTACCACGCGGCGCTGCAGGGAATTGGCCGGCGCGAGGCGCGCCGCCGGGCGATCGAAGCGCTGGCGAAGGTCGGGCTCGCCGAGCGCGCCGACGACAAGGCGCGGACCCTGTCGGGCGGCCAGGCGCGGCGCGTCGAGATCGTGCGCGCGCTGCTGCATGAGCCGGCCTGCCTGCTGCTCGACGAAGCAACCGTCGGGCTCGATGTCGCCTCGCGCGAGGGCGTGCTCGCCATCGTCCGCGCCCTTGTCAAGGAGCGGGGAGTGGGCGTGCTGTGGGCCACCCACCTGGTCGACGAGGTTGCCGACGACGATCACGTTGTGCTGCTGCACAAGGGGCGCGTCCGCTTCTCCGGGCGGGTGCCGAACCTGCTCGATATCGCCGAGGCGGGCAATCTGCGCGGCGCGTTCATGCGCATCACCGAAAATCCGCTCGCCGAGGCGGCATGACCGCCTACGCGGCATCACGGCGCCTCGACGCTTCGGGCTATGTCGCCTGCTTCAGCGGCATCGTGTGGCGCGAAGTGCTGCGGTTCCTGCACCAGCGCGAGCGCTTTCTTGCCGCACTGGTCAGACCGCTGGTTTGGCTGTTCATCTTCGCCGCCGGCTTTCGCCAGGTGCTCGGCGTCTCGATCATACCGCCTTATCAAACCTACGTGCTCTACGAGGTGTTCGTTACGCCCGGCCTGGTCGGCATGATCCTGCTTTTCAACGCCATGCAATCGTCGCTGTCGATGGTCTATGACCGGGAGACCGGCGCGATGCGCACCCTGCTGGTCAGCCCGTTCCCGCGCTCGTTCCTGCTGATCTCTAAGCTTTTGGGTGGGGTGGCGGTCGCGCTGCTGCAGGTGTACGTGTTCTTGGCGATCGCCTACTTCTGGGAGATCGAGCCTCCGGTGATCGGCTATTTCACCGTGCTGCCGGCGCTCGTGCTCTCAGGGCTGATGCTGGGTGCGCTGGCGCTATTCATGTCCTCGGTCATCAAGCAGCTTGAGAACTTCGCCGGAGTCATGAACTTCGTGATCTTCCCGATGTTCTTCGCCTCCTCGGCGCTTTACCCGCTATGGCGGATCAAGGAGGCGAGCCCGCTCCTCTACGAGATCTGTCGCGCCAACCCGTTCACCCATGCGGTGGAGCTGATCCGCTTCGCGCTCTACGGCCAGGTCGAGCCGGTCGCCCTGGCGGTCGTGGTCGGCTGCATCGTGCTGTTCTTGACTGCGGCGACCTACGCGTACAACCCGTCGAAGGGGCTGCTGGGCCGGCGCGGCGAGCCCGGGGGTGGAGGAAGGTAGCATGACCTCCTCACGCGAAACCTTGCGACTGGTCCTCGTGCTTGTCGTGTCGCTTGCCGCGTCGTCAGCGATCGCGGCTGAGAGTGCCAACTCGGATTGGCCGTGCGTCCAGCGCAAGGTGATGACGCTGACGGCGGCGCAGATGTGGGACGGTCCCGCCGTCGACGGGCTGGTGCAGTGGAGCGACAACGAGGAGGTCCGCAAGCTCGTCGCGCTTCTTGCCAGCCGCCGCGTGTCGCTCGAGGACGCGGCCGCTGCCATCGAACGGTTCGCCGCCGCCCAGCCGCAGGACAAACGCGACGACGCCCTCAAGCTGGTGTTTGCCGGCCTGCTCAGCACGCTCAACGGCGACCGCCGCGCGGTGATGAGCGGCATCGAGCGCTTCCAGCAGCGCCAAAGGGGACGCGCTGCCGAGCTCGAACGGCAGGGCTCCGCGATCCGGCAGCTCAAAGAGCGAGCGGCATCGGACGAGAGGGTGCGGGCGCAGCTGGCCGCGGCCCAGGAGCGGTATGATTGGGACGCACGGGTATTCGGCGAGCGCCAACAGTCGCTTCCGCTCGCTTGCGAGGTGCCGGTTCTGATCGAGCAGCGGCTGTTCGAGCTCGGTCGCGAGATCCGATCGCGCATGAGCGATTGAGGCTCTGTTGTTCTTCAGATGTCGCGGCCAGCGCGCGATCCCGCCGGCTCACCGCCTCGGCTGGGTGATGAGGTTGGATTGCTCGTCGAGCAGCGGGACACCGAAGCGCAGCAGCACCTCGTCGATATCGGCCTGTCGCTTGGCGATCACGTCATTGAGCTGGTGCTTCCAGTCGTCCTCGAGATTGCGCACCCCGAACGTGATGCGATACGCCATGCGCGGACTGCCGCCTTCTTTGAGCAGCGGCACGACCACGAGCTTGTCGCCTCCTCTGGCTGCGAAATAGCCGGCCATCGGTCCCCACAGGACGCCGGCGGCGATCTCGCCGGATCGGATGTCTTCGATCATGCGCTCGCCCGGCGAATCGTAGCGGCGGTCGACGACCAGCGGATACGGCTTGGCGCGGGCAATGAGATCGAGCCTCGCCATGATGCTGCCGGGTGGGGTGCCGGCGACCACGCCGATGCGCTTGTCCTTGAGGCGCGGGTCCGCCAGGCTGTCGACGCCGTCGAGCCCGGCGCCGGCGCGATACACGAGAGCATAGGTCGAGCGGTAGTAAGGGTTGGTGTTGAGCACCAGGTCATCGCCCTGGGCGTAGCCGATCACCACATCGCAGCGCTTCGAGAACAGCGTTTGGCGGATGAAGCCGGTCGCCTGCGGGAACCAGGTGTATTCGACCGGCACCTTGAGCTCGGCGGCGACGATCTCGGCGATCTTGTTCTCGAATCCCTCGCCCTTGTCGTTCGAGAACGGCATATTGGCGGGGTCGGCGCACACGCGCAATGCCGTGCGATTGACGAGATCGACCCGGTGCCCTTCCGCCGCGCCCAAGGGTGCGGCGAAACTCAGGCTCAACAGGACGGCAAGCTGCGCTGCCGTGGCCTTACTTCTCACCGAAGCACGCTTTCTCGTGCGCTTCGGCGGCTGCCGGCTTGTCGTTCCGTTTGGCCGGGCGCCCCCGCGGCAGCACACCGTCCGCACGCGCTTTCAAGTACACGTAGATGTCGTCAATGTAGCACATCACGTTGTTGTTGTCGCCAAGCGCCGGCATCTTGCTCTGCTTGTCGGCGCGCACCACCTCGCGCCCGCTGGCGACGACGGCCATGAAGTCCTCGTAGCTCATGGACTTCAACGAGTCCATCAGGCCCGGCGCATAGCTCGAGCCCTCGCCGTCCGGCCCATGACATACATGGCACTCGGAATGGTAGCGGCGGAAGCCCGAGAACGTGTACCAGTCGACCGTACCATCGCCGGCGATGTTATAGGTCGGATGGCCGTCGGCGGTCTCCCACTTGCCGTCCTTCTCCTTCTTCGCCGTCTGACCGCCCGCTGAATGGCTCGACAGAAGGGCGAAGGCGGCAACAAACAGGACTGCAAAGCCGGCTCGCGTCACGAGCAACCCCGAAGCTGGTGTTTCGGATGGCGGTCGCGCGGCGTTGAGGACCGGCGCAAAGCGCCGCGCCGGTCCTCGGTCTGAGCCGTCGACTTACGGCAGCGTGAACACGGTGAGCGCGCCGCCGAGGGCGGTATAGTCGCGCAGTCCCGCGTAGCCGCCGACCGCACCGAGACCGTCGGTCGGATTGGTCAGGCCGGCCGCAAGGCCGATCCCGGCCCAGCCGCCGACGCCCGACAGCACGGCGACGTACTGCTTGCCGTTGTGGCTGTAGGTCATCACATTGCCGATGATGCCGGAAGGCGTTTTGAACTTGAACAGTTCCGTTCCGTCCTTCTCGTCGACCGCCTTCAGGTAGCCTTCAAGCGTGCCGTAGAAGACGACTCCGCCGGCGGTGGCAAGCGCGCCCGACCACACCGAGAACTTCTCCGGCTTCGACCAGACGATCTTGCCTTGGGCCGCATCCCAGGCAATGAAGTTGCCCATGCCGCCATGGCTCCCGGGTGCCGGGAACATCGACAGCGTCGCCCCGACATAGGGCTGGCCGGCCGTGTACGAGACCCTGAACGGCTCGTAGTCCATGCAGACATGGTTGGTCGGCACGTAGAACAGGTTGGTCCGTGGCGAGAACGCCGCGGGCTGCTGGTCCTTGCTGCCGAGCGCCGCCGGGCAGACGCCTTTGGTGTTCTTGTCCTGGCCGGTCTGGAAGGTGGAGTACTCCTTGACGACCTGCGGACGCCCGTACTGCGGATTGTTCTTGTCCATCACCACGCCGGTCGTCCAGTTGACCTTCGGGTCGAACTTGTTGGCGACCAGCAGCTCGCCCGTAACGCGATCGAGCGTGTAGCCCAAGCCATTGCGGTCGAAGTGGACGAGAACCTTGCGGCGCTGGCCCCCGACGTCGATGTCGGCGAGGATCATCTCGTTGACGCCGTCAAAGTCCCACTCGTCGAATGGCGTCATCTGGTAAGCCCATTTGGCGACGCCGGTGTCGACGTCACGGGCGAAGATCGCCATCGTCCATTTCTGATCGATCGGCTTGCCGTCAGGGCCGGCCCGCTGAACGGGGTTCCAGGTGGAGGGATTGGCGGTGCCGTAGAAGAACAGGTTGGTCTCCGGATCATAGGAGAACCAGCCCCACGCCGTGCCGCCGCCGATCTTCCACTGATCGCCGTTCCAGGTCTTGAGCGAGGAGTCCTTGCCGACCGGCTTGCCGAGCGACATGGTCTTGTCGGGATCGAACAGGATCTCGTTGTCCGGGCCGAGACTGTAGGCGCGCCATGCCTGCTTGCCGGTCTTGGCATCGTAAGCGGTGACGTGGCCGCGTACGCCGAATTCGGCGCCGGAGATGCCGACGATGACCTTGTCCTTCACCGGCAGCACGGTCGCCGTATTGGTCTCGCCCTTCTTGGGATCCCCGTTGACCGCCTTCCACTTCTCCTGGCCGGTCTTGGCATCGAGTGCGACCAGCGTGGTATCGGCCTGGTGGTGGTAGATGGTGCCGTCGGCGTAGGCGAGGCCGCGGTAGACGGTGTCGCAGCACATCACCGGGATGACCGACGGATCCTGCTTGGGCTCGTACTTCCACAGGATCTTGCCCTCTTGGGTCAGGTCGAGCGCGTACACGATGTTGGGGAACGGCGTGTGAACGTACATCACGTTGCCGACCACGAGCGGCGCTCCCTCATGGCCGCGCAGCACGCCGGTCGAGAACGTCCACGCCACCTTCAGGTTTTTGACGTTGTCGCGGTTGATCTGATCCAGTTTTGAGTAACGCTGGTTTGTGTAGTCGCCGGTCTGCAGCACCCACTGCTCCGGTTTTGCCGTCTGCTGCAGCACATCCTGATTGCCCATCGCTGGCGTCGCGAGCGCGATCACGGCCAGCGATGCACCTGCAAGTGCATATCTGTGCATAGAGCGAGTCCTCCTCGGTTATTGACTTCGCAACATTTACGGCAGGGACCGTCGGCCGAGCGTCGGTGTCGTAGAAAGTCTACGAGGCGCGCGAACCAACGTCATTGCCCATGGATGGGTTCGCGAAGGCAGTGGCTACCACTCGAAGTGTAGCCACCAATCTGTTGGCTTCGCAAGCCAAACCGACCCTGATCCGTAAAAAATTGAATGCGACGGTTAGCCGAATACCTCGGAACTCAGACGCGCCGGGTCCACAGGCGGCCCACGCGGTTCCCGCCCACCGTCGTTCCTGCCCACCACGGTCGTGGCGGCACGAACGGCCGGCCCCCGATCGTGCCCCCAGGCAGCGCTAGAAGCAACGCAGCTCCGCCTCGACCTGGGCCCGCTTCAACTCGTCGACCTTCGCGCGCAGCATCGGCATGCTCAGGAACATGGATGCATTCTTGCCGCCGCGCTGGCGCACGCGCATGACCGTCTCCGCTTCCTCGTACTGGTCAAAGGGCAGGAGCGAGGCGATGACGTCGATCGAGCAGGAGCATTTCTCCAGCGCGTCGCGCGTCTGCCCGTTGACCTGCATGCAGCCGAAGACGTAGTCGGCGCGCGCGACCGTCGGATAATCGTTGGTGGGGACTTCGACCGCCTGCGCCGGCAGCGCGCCGCATCGTGCGACCAGGGCGGCAGCCGCGAGCGCTCGAAACGTCCAGCCCATTGGTGCCGCTCCCGCAAGTAGGAACCTACATCGTTGCCGCGGCTGCCGAAGCCTCGCAAGCAAACGCACAGCCGGTCGGGCGACACCCGACAAGGTCACGGCCATTTGCCGACAGCGGCTGATGCACGGCCGTCGGACGCCGTCATCATAGATGCAGGCCTCGCTCGGTGCAATTTCGTGCTACCACGCTCCCATAGGCTCTGCGGCGGACACGAACGAGCGCGACTCTTCTTCCTTGCTGCGTCGCCAAGTCCACTGGCGGACAATGCGGTCGATGCAGCTGGCACCGGGCCTGGGAGGGTGACGATGAGCTGGAAGCGATGGGGAAGCCGGCCGCTGGCGGCCGCCCTGTTTGCGCTGGCGATGCTGCGCGTTGCCGCGGCCCAGGACATGCTCCGGTATTTCGACCTCAAGTCGGAAGAGTTCACCCGCGCCGACATGACGCGGATGGAGATCGAGGCGGCCCTGGCCGTGGCCGATCCGAACAAGCCCGTCGATCTCTCCGGCCGGCGCCTCAATGGCCTTGACCTGTCCGGCCTTGACCTCAGGCGCACCAAGCTGCAGGCCACACGCCTCAATCGCGCCAAGCTTGCCGGGGCCAATCTCGACGGCGTAACTCTGGATCAGGCCTGGGCGCTCGATGCGGACTTCACCGGCGCCAGCCTGCGCGGCGCCAGCCTGTTCGCCACGCAGCTCGTGGGCGCCAAGCTCGACGGCGCCGATCTCTCGGACGCCCGCGTCACCGCCGATCTGTCGAAGGCCAGCATGACCCAGGCGCGCCTCGACCGCGCCGATCTCTCCGCCGACATGCGCAACCAGTCCATGGGGCTGATGCGCGGCGTGCTGCGATCGGCCAGGCTCGATGGCGCGAGCCTCGAGAATGCCAATCTGTCCCGCGCCGTGCTCGAATTCGCCTCGCTGCGCGACGCCACCCTCAAGGGCGCCAAGCTCAACGGCAGCGAGCTCGCCGGCGCCGACTTTCAGGGAGCCGATGTCGCCGACGCCGATTTCGACAATGCCGATGTGACCTCGACGCGGCTCGTCGGTCTGCGCGGGCGCGACCAGGCCCGCAATCTCGACCGGGTCAGGAACGCGAGCCGCGCACTCACCGACTAGGCGCGGGATCGCGAAAGTGGGAACCGGCTTCGGAGAAGGTCATGCACGGCTGGAACGGGAAGGCGACGCCAGGCCATCCCGTTCCGCTCTGCATCGCGCGCCGCGGTCGAGCAGCCCGCGTTTTCTCTGCGTCCGGGGCGTCAGCGAGCGCCGGCGAGTTGCTTGGCCTCGCGTACCGCTTCCATGCACTCGGCCTCTTTGCCTTGCCGGTCGAGCATGCGTGCACGCTCCAGGGCGCTGCTGGCCTGCACGGGTGCGCCGGCCGTCGCGGTCGAGCCGGTCGTTCCTTGCTGCGCGGCCGGCGGCTGGCCGGTCGTTTGGCGACGCACGTCCTCCGGAGACGTGGCCTTGCCCTCGGTCTCCTGTCTCATGACGCTGGTCGGCGGGTGCTGGCCCGCGGGGCTTGCCGCTGGCTGGGTGCCACCCGATCTGCCGGCGGTCGGCCCGGAACCCGCGTCCTTGGCGGCGAGGGTCTTGGTGAGGTTGTCGATTTCCATCCCGCACGGACCAGCGTGCGCGGGGGCGATGCCGAGGGCGAGCAGCGCCATGGTGGCAAGGATCAATGGCTTGGTCTTCATCGCGGCCTCCTTTTTGTTGAAGTTGCGTCGATTGTGGGGATAAAGGCCCACCTGTACTGGGGACCTTATATTCTCAACTCCAGCGGTGGGCTCGGTGTTCCGCCCAAGCGGCGCGAGGAGATCTGGTGAAGGATTCGAGCTTGCAGCCATCGATACCGGATCGCGCGGGGCATGATCGCGCATGCGCAGGACGCCGGGCGTTCGCGGCTGCGGGAAGCTCTAGCTGATGGTCGAGAGCGTAGCGCCGCAGGCGGTCCCGGTACCAGAAAGGACTCGCAGATGTTGTCTTGGAAGGTGCTCCTGATCCTCGGTCGCCTCGGAGTCTCCATGCTCCTGGCGCAAGGCGGGTCGGCGTGGGCGGGCGAAGCCTCGCCACGCACCGACAGTGGCGCGACACAATCCCGTGCGCAGCCCACCCGTACCGGCAAGGAGCGGCTCGGCGGCAAGGCGAGCGACGAGCAACGCCTGGACAATTGCAAGGTGCCGCTCGACCTGCGTGGTCCGACGCCGCGTCCGACCGACTGCGGCGACGCGGTAGGGTCGGGCCGCTGACCGGCCGCGGGCATGGCTTCCCGCCGATCGGACCTGTCCGCCACCCCCGGTTAGAGCGGAAGGGTCTTGCCCACGGCGGCCGCACGGGCGCGCGACCAGCGAAGTCTGTCGTTGACAATACCGCCATGTCATTTGTGTCGCGCGGAACACACACCTCTCATTTCTCGCGCGGTCACCGCGAAACAACGGTGACAAATGCCGCGCGGGCTCGCAACACTCACGCGCGGTTGGTGGGGCCGATGCGTACAGTCCGTAAATCCAAGCTCCGCGTCGTGGTGGCGTGTGCGTTCGGGCCGTGTGGCGCCCTGCTGCCCGCAACTGCGCGCGCGCAGCAGGCGCCCGTCGTCCTTCCCGAAGTCGAGGTGATCTCCACCACGCCGGTGCAGGGTGGCGAGATTGCGCGCGAGAAGGTGCCGGCGGCAAACTATGTGCTGAGCGGCGAAGAGCTGCGGCCGAACGAAGTCCCCAACGTCACGGAGGCGCTCGAGACGCGGATTGGTGGCGTCTCGCTCAACCAGGCGCAGGGCAACCCGTTCCAGCCGAACCTGACCTACCGCGGCTTCGAGGCTTCCCCGCTCGCCGGCAACCCGCAAGGGCTCGCGGTCTACGTCAATGGCGCGCGCTTCAACCAGCCGTTCGGGGACACGGTCAACTGGGATCTGATCCCATCGATCGCCATCCACCGCATGGTGCTGGAAGGCTCGAACCCCGCCTTCGGCCTCAACGCGCTCGGCGGCTCGCTGTCGGTCGAGCTGAAGAATGGCTTCAACTACCAGGGCGCCGAACTGGAGGTGCTGGGCGGCTCGTTCGGGCGGATCATGGGATCACTTCAGTACGGCCGGCAGATCGACAATGTCGGCGTCTACGTGGCGATGACCGGGCTCAAGGAGAATGGCTGGCGGCAGTTCTCGCCCTCGCAGCTCGCGCAGTTCTACGGCGACATCGGCTGGCGCGGCAGCCGTGGCGAGGTGCATTTCAACGTCATCGGGGCGAGCAATTCGCTCGCCGGGAACGGCACCACGCCGGTCGAACTGTTGGCCGTCGACCGCACCGCGGTGTTTACGCATGCAGACCAGACCCACAACAACTACGCGCGGCTGCAGCTTTCCGGCACCTTCGAATTGACCGACACCTGGTCGTTGCAGGGCAATGCGTACTATAGCCGCCTCGCCCAACGGACCAAGAACCCCGACGCCACCGAGGCAGCGCCGTGCGAGGCTGATCTGACGATCCTCTGCCTCGAAGCGGACGGCCCGCAGCTGCGCGCCCGCAACGGCAACCCGATCCCGAATTTCAACACCGCAAGCCCCTACCTGTTGATCCCGGAGTTCGCGGCGCGCTTCGCCGATGGCGGCCCATACGCGGTGCTCAACCGCACCGCCACCGATACCAACGGCTACGGCGCAACGCTGCAGGCGGCCAGCAAGGCCGAGATCTTCGGCCGTCCGAACCGCTTCGTCGCCGGAGCGAGCTTCGACGGAGGCTCGACGCGGTTTGCCGCCAGCACTGAGATCGGTGCGCTCACGCTCGACCGCGGGTTCGCCGGCACGGGCATCATCATCGACCAGCCGGACGGGTCGATCACGCCGGTCGATGTGAGAACGCAGAACGCCTACTACGGGCTCTATTTCTCCAACGTGCTCGACGTTACCGAGCAGCTGTCGGCGACGGTCGGCGGACGCTTCAACCTCGCCCATATCAGCCTGCGCGATCAGATCGGGACCGCGCTCAACGGCGACCACACCTTCAGCCGCTTCAATCCCGGCGCAGGGCTCGCCTTCAAGCTGGCGCCGGAGGTGAGCGTCTATGCGGGATACTCGGAGGCGAACCGGGCACCAACACCGGCCGAGCTTTCGTGCGCCGATCCGGCCACCCCTTGCAGCCTCACCAATTTCTTCGTCGGCGATCCGCCGCTCAATCAGGTGGTCGCGCGCACGATCGAGGCGGGCTTCCGCGGTCGCTTCACGGCCTTCGGGGACGCGACCGTGCGCTGGAACGCCGGTGTGTTCCGCACACAGACCGAGGACGACATCATGTTCGTCTCGAGCGCGATCATCGGGCGCGCGTTCTTCCAGAACATCGGTGCGACGCGGCGCCAGGGTATCGAGGCGGGCGCCAGCATCCGCACCGCACGTTGGAACGCCTTCGTGGACTACGCATTCCTGGACGCGACCTTCCAGTCGTCGTTCACCCTCAACAGCCCCAACAACCCGCTCGCCGACGACGGGCGCATCTTCGTGACGCCCGGAGATGTGCTGCCCGGCGTGCCCGCGCATTCGCTCAAGTTCGGCGCAAGCTACATGGTGACCGAGGCGTGGAAAGTCGGCTTCAACGGTCGGTTTGTGAGCGGCAAGTTCCTGGTCGGCGACGAGTCGAACCTCAACCCCAGGACCGACCCGTATGTGCTGGTGAATCTCAACACCAGCTACGCGCTCAGCCCCAACGCAACGGTATTCGCGGTGGTCGAAAACCTGTTCGACGCGAAATACGCCAGCTTCGGCACGTTCTCGCCGGTCAGTGAGGTTCCGATCCTGCAGGTCCCCGGCGCCTCCAACCCGCGCAGCCTGAGCCCCGGCGCGCCGCTTGCTTTGTACGGCGGCGTTCGGGTGAAGCTCAACTGAGCGCGATGCGCGAGGACTTGGCCGCAGCCGGCGGCGCGTATTGGTTCGTTCGCAGTCGAAGGCGCCCCCAGAAGCGGAAATCTTGCCTAGCGGACACGCATTTGGCTGAAAGGCATGCCCTGTTACTTGAAGAAGCGGACATTCGCGACGCGCGAGTTCACTACCAGGCGATCGAGACAACTGCCGACATCACCCGGCGCGCAGGCATTCACGTCGTTCACCAGAACCCCACCGATTTGAGCGCATTCGCCATCGATACCAAATGCTTTCACCATGGTCTTCCTAGCACGAAGCGGACCCATTTCGGTGATCAGGCGGCGATACAAGATTCCATCGCGATTGAATACGGCGAGATCGAGCCTGAGACTTTCGAGCGGCGCTTCATCCTTGTTTTGGACGACGAACGTCATGAAGCAGCGGTTCTCCCCCTTTTCGACTGCATTCAATTCCAACTGTATGGCGTCCTCTGCGGCTGCCACTGTCGGCGCCAGCCACAGCGGCGCGAAGAACAACAACGCCAGGACGTGTCTCATATGCGGTCCTCGTTGAGTCGGGCAAACGGCAATTGCAAAGGAGGAACCAAGGCTCCACATCGATCGTTCCCCCCAAATACCAATTGTCAAACCCGTCAGCAGACGTTGAGTGTAACATCCATTTGGCCGATGTCGGAATCAAGAGGCGTATCAAAGCGACCTCTTTGGCACAGCGATATTCTGGCTTCACGAACCCCGCGCGACCTGGTTCCTGCAATAGGTTCCGCCATGGCTTCGCAAATCCCGGAGCGTGCGATAAAGTTCGCAAGCTTCGCGCCCCGATGTTGCGCTGAGAGCAATGTATGTTGAAGGGACTAACGCCGATAACGGGTGCCGCGGCATCGCCGCATGACGGGAGGGCGCCTGCGGTCGAGATCAGTGGCGTCGGGTTGCGTGTGCTGGACCGCGAGCAGCCGCCGGTGCTGCAATCGGATGACCCGGCCGGCAAGATCGTGCCGTTCGCCCGCTGGCGGCGCCACGGCGGGGCCGAATCTGCGGCGCCCGAAATTATCCTTGCGGGCAGCGATCGCGCACTGCCTGCGCTTACCGGAAAGGCCCGGCTCCGCTGGACCGCCGCGCTGCTCTGCTCGATGGCCGCGCACGCAGCGCTCTACCTTCCGTTCCAGCGCGAGCCGCCACCGATGGCGAGCATCGGCCTCGAAACGCTCGCGGTGGACATCGTGCTCGGTGCCAATGAGGACGCCGGTCTCGCACGCGAGCGCGGCGTCGCCGAGCAATCGGCACTGACGTCGGTGCAGACGCCAGAGCCGGCGGTCGATCCAAGGCCGAAACCCGAGATCCCCCAGGCCGAGCCGCAGAAGCTCGAGCCGCAGACGGTCGAGCCGCAGCGCTTCGAGACCGCGGCCGTGGACGTGCGACCGTCCCGAGACACTCCAGCGGTCGAGCCAAGGCCCGAATCCGAGACCTCCCAGGCCGAGCCGCAGAAGCTCGAGCCGCAGACGGTCGAGCCGCAGCGCTTCGAGACCGCGGCCGTCGACGTGCGACCGTCCCAAGACACGCCGAAGCTCGAGGCGCAAGCGCCGATCGGCGAGGAACCGTCGACCGAGGCCGTGGTCGCGGCGCCCGTGCCGTCGCAAGCCGTACCAGAAACGCCGCGGGAGAGTGCGCGACCGCAACCGCGAGAGCCGAAAACGCAAGCCGCCCCGCCGCCGCGCCATCCCGCGAAGCCTGAGAGCAGGTCGGAGACGCGCCGCGCCAGCGTCACCGGGCCGCCCAACGAGTCGCGCTCGCGCGCGCCGGCGGCCGCGGCATCCGGCGGCGTCGGGCGCGGCCGTTCCGACGCCGATACGAACTACCGCGGGCTCGTTTCCGCCCACCTCGCGCGCCACAAGCGCTTCCCGCCCGAGGCGCGCAGCCGCGGCGATCAGGGCAGCGCGGTCGTAACCTTCGCGCTCAGCGGCTCAGGCGGGGTGACCTCGGTCAGGCTCACGCGCCCCAGCGGGTTTGCGAGCCTGGACGGCGAGGCGACCGCCATGGTTCGGCGGGCCTCGCCGTTCCCGCCTCCGCCGGACGGCCGCCCTGTGAGCTTCACGGTGCCCGTCAGCTTCCGCCTGAACTGAGAGAGCATTCGTCGCGCTTGCGCGACTTCCTGGCGGACGCCGGGCTCGGTAGCATTGCCCAGAACCCGGATGGGAGTTGAGTTGAATCCCGGGTCGAAAGCGCGCCTCACGGCGCCGCAACCCGCGCGGCAGCGCGCCAAACTTAATACACCCCGGCCTTGGCGCCGGCCGTCGGCAGGCCTTCGCGCATCTGGGCGACGGTCGACTTCGCCATGTTGGCGAGCAGCGCGTTGTCGCTCGCGAGCGTCACCAGCTGGTAGCCGAGCCTGATCATGTCCTTGGCGTAGGCCGGCGCGAAACAGTGGATGCCGGCGACGATCTTGTGGCGCTTGCAGGCCTCGGCGATGGTCTTGATGGCGGCAACCGTGGTCTCGTTGGTGGGATCGGCGCTCGGGATGCCGACCAGCGACAGCCCGAGATCGGCGGGGCCGACATAGATCGCGTCGAGCCCGGGCGTGGTCAGGATGGCGTCGAGATTGGCCATTGCTTCGGCGGTCTCGATCATCGCCATGGTGATGATCGTGTCGTTGGCGTGCGTGGCGTAGTCCGTTCCAGCGTACCAGACTGCCCGGGTCGGACCGAAACTGCGGCGCCCCTGCGGCGCGTAGCGGCAGTTGGCGACGAATTCTTCGCACTGGGCGCGCGTATTGATCATCGGGCAAACGATGCCGTAGGCGCCCGCGTCGAGGATCTTCATCATCAGGTCGGGCAGGTTCCACGGCACCCGCGCCATCGGCACGGTCGCGGTGGTCGAGATCGCCTGCAACATGGGGACGGCGCTCGAGTAGTCGACAAGGCCGTGCTGCATGTCGATGACCAGGGAATCCCAGCCGGCATGCGCCATGTTCTCGGCCGACACCGAGCTCGGGATACCGAGCCACCCGTTCACCACCGCGCCGCCGCTCGCCCAGATCGATTTCACCTTGTTCTCGCGCACGTGTCCCACTCCTCCGCCGAATTCGGGCCGCTACCATGTGCATGTGCCCGGCCGGCGTCAAATGCATGTTGCAAGTTTAGTCGCGATCGGGCACCAGCAATGGCCCGCCATGCGCCTGTTGCGGGCGCCTTCCATCGTTCCGACGATATGTTTGACCAGCACCGGAGAATGAGCAAATGGCGACCAACAAGAAGAAGGTCATCGCGCCCGCCAGCATGGCGCGGGCGGGATGGGATCTTCTCAACGCCCGCGAGGACGTCGAGGCCGCCCCCTACAATCCGCTGATGCCGACGCAGGAATTCCACCAGCTCCTGCACGACGTCGAGGGCGTCGCGCTCGCCCTGACGCCGTTCGGCGCGCCCGAGCTCGTGGCCGCGCCCCGAATGAAGGTGGCGGCGCGCATCGGCGTCGGCTTCGACACCGTCGATATTCCGGCGCTCACCGACAAGCGCATCCCCCTGATGACGGTGGGGATCGCCAACTCGCCCTCGGTCGCCGAGCAGGCGTTCTCGCTGATGTTCGCGCTCGCCAAGCACAACGCCCAGCACGATGCCGGCGTGCGGTTGGGCACCTGGCGCGACCAGCTGACCACGCTGCCGGTCGACTTCCTCGACAAGACCATGCTGATCGTCGGCTTCGGCCGCATCGGGACCCGCTCCGCCAGGCGCGCGCTCGGCTTCGAGATGCGCGTGCTGGTCTACGACCCCTATGTGGCGGCCGACACCGTCAGGACGGCGGGCTGCGAGCCGGTGAACGATCTCGATGCCGCGGTGGCGCAAGCGGATTTCATCACCGTGCATTGCCCGAAGAATCCGGAAACCATCAACCTGTTCGATGCCGCGCGGCTGGCACGCATGAAACCCACGGCCTACATCATCAACACGGCGCGCGGCGGCATCATCAACGAGCAGGCGCTTTACGATGTCCTGGCGGCGAACAAGATCGCCGGGGCCGGCATCGACGTGTTCGAGCGCGAGCCGGCTTCGGTCGACCATCCGCTGCTCAAGCTGTCCAACGTCGTGGTGGCGCCGCACATGGCCGGGGTGACGCGTGAGTCGATGGACCGGATGGCGATCATGACCTGCCGCAACATCCTGAGCGTGCTCGACGGCAAGCCGAACAAGGAGAACGCAGTCAATCCGCAGGTGTTCGGCTGACCTCGTGTCCCGCTCGCGCTGCCGCGCGTCGCGCTGCGCCGCGCCCGGGACACCGAGCTACCGCTCCCCGATCTCGCGCAGGATCTCGTCGGTGTGCTCGCCCACACCCGGCGGCGGCCGGTCGGCGGCCATCGGCTCGCCGTTGATCGTGATCGGCGCGCGCACGCCGGGGATGCTGCCGCCCTTGGCATCCGGGCTCGTCCGATTGATCCGCATCCTGCGCGCGATCACCTGTGGATCGGCAAAGACGTCCTCGACCGTATTGATCGGGCCGGCGGGCACCTGCACCGCCTCGAGCTGCGCCAGCAGCGCCGCCCGGCCAAGCTTCGCGGTCAGCCCGAACAGATGCGGGATCAGCGTGCCGCGGTTGACCACGCGATCGCCATTGGTGCGGTAGCGCGCGTCGTCGGCGAGCTCCGGCTCGCCCAGCACGTTGCAAAGCTTGCGGAACTGCCCGTCGTTCCCGACCGCCAGGATGACGTGGCCGTCGGACACCGGAAACACCTGGTAGGGGACCACGGTCGGATGCGCGTTGCCCATGCGCCGCGGCGCCTCGCCCGATACCAGGTAGCTCATCGCCTGGTTGGCGAGCACGCTCACCTGGGTGTCGAGCAGCGCCATGTCGATATGGCTGCCGCGGCCGGTGCGCTCGCGCTCGGCGAGCGCCGCCAGGATGCCGATCACCGCATAGACGCCGGTGAACACGTCGGCGACCGCGACGCCGACCCGCATCGGCTCGCCGTCGGGCGGCCCGGTGATGTCCATGATGCCGCCCATCGCCTGCACGATCAGGTCGTAGCCGGCGCGCTCCGCATAAGGCCCGGTCTGGCCGAAGCCGGTGATCGAGCAGTAGATCAGGCGCGGATTGAGCGGCGCGAGGCTTGCGTAGTCGAGGCCGAACTTGGCGAGCCCGCGGAACTTGAAATTCTCGATCAAGATGTCCGAGCGCGCGGCCAGCTTGCGCACGATCCGTTGGCCGTCCGCACTCTCGAAATCCACGGCAATCGAGCGTTTCCCGCGGTTGCAGGAATGGTAGTAGGCGCCGCCCAGGTGGCCGCCGGCCTGCGCCGGCACCCACGGCGGTCCCCAGGCACGGGTGTCGTCGCCCGCGCCCGGGCGCTCCACCTTGACCACATCGGCGCCGAGATCGGCGAGGGTCTGGCCGCACCAGGGCCCGGCCAGGATGCGCGCGAGTTCGAGCACGCGCAGGCCGGTCAGCGGTCCAGGCATGGAAGGCTCCCATTCGGACGCAAAGCCCTCTCGTCATTGCGAGGCGCGCAGCGACGAAGCAATCTTGGGCGGCACTGCCGCCTGGATTGCCTTCGGCTCGCAATGACGGCGGGGCGCATCAGACCTTGAAGCGCGGGTCGAGGAAGTCGCGCAAGGAATCGCCGAACAGGTTGAACGCGAACACCGCCAGGCTGATGGCGGCGCCCGGGAACAGGATCATCCACGGCGCCTCGCGATAGAAGTCGGCGGCGTTGCCGGACAGCATCAGGCCCCAGGCGGCGGTCGGCTCGGTCACCCCGAGGCCGAGGAACGACAGCGAGGCCTCCGCCAGGATCGCCTGCGCGATGAAGGCGGTGAGCATGATCAGGTAGGGCGCGACCACGTTCGGCGCCATGTGGCGGAAGATGATGCGGCTGTGGGAATAGCCGGCCGCGCGTGCCGCATCGACGTACGGCATCACCCGCACCGACAGCGCGGCCGCTCGCACCACCCGCGCCACGCGCGGCACGATCGGGATCGCGATCGCCAAGATCAGATTGACGTCGACGCCGCCGAACACGAACTTGCGGAACGCCGCAACCACGACCAGCGCCAGCACGATGAGCGGGAAGGCCAGCAGGATATCGACGAAGCGCTGGATCCAGTCGTCGATCTTGCCGCCGAAATAGGCGGACGCGATGCCGAGCACGGCGCCGATCGAAGAGCCGAAGAACGACGACGTGAATCCGATCACCAGCGCGGTGCGAGAGCCGTAGATCAGCCGCGAGCAGATGTCGCGCCCGAAGGCGTCGGTCCCGCACCAGTGCTCGAGCGAGGGCGGTGCCAGGATCGAGGCGAAATCGATCGCCAGCGGATCGTACGGCGCCACCAGCGGCGAGAAGATGCCGGCGAACATCATCAGGAAGACGATGACGAAGCTCACCGCGCCGAGCGGTTGCTGCCGGCAGAATTCGGCCAGCGGGCCGGACCGGCGCCGGGCGGCGGTCGGCAGCGGGGCGGCAATGGTCATGTGTCGTACCGGATGCGTGGGTCGAACACGGCGTAGAGCAGGTCGATCATCAGGTTCACGAACACGTAGAACGCCGCGATCAGCATCACCAGGCCTTGAATCAGCGTGAAGTCGTTGCGCGAGACGCTCTGCACGAACAGCTGGCCGATGCCGTTGAGGTTGAACACCTGCTCGGTGACCACGAGCCCGCCGATCAGGAAGGTGAATTCCAGGCCGATCACCGTGATGGCTGGCAGCAGCGCGTTGCGCAGCGCATGGCGCGAAATCACCAGCTTCTCGAACACGCCTTTGGCGCGGGCGGTGCGGATGTAGTCCTCGTTGAGCACCTCGAGGAGCGACGAGCGGATCATGCGCGCCACAACCGCGCAGTAGCGGTAGCCGACCGCCATCGCCGGCCAGATCAGCTGCGTGAGATTGGCGAACGGGTCGACATAGAGCGGCGTGAACGTGATCGGCGGCAGCCAGTTGAACAAGGCGAGCAGGCTCAGCATGATCAGCATGCCGAACCAGAACGACGGGATCGACAGCCCGCCGATGGTGAGAATGCGCACCAGGTAATCGATCCAGGTGTCACGGAACAGCGCCGCCAAGGTCCCCATCGGCACCGCCAGCAGGACGGCGAAAAACGTCGCCATCAGCGCGACCTGCAGCGAGAGCTCGAGCCGCAGCGCGATCTCCTCGATCACCGGCCGCTCCGTCCACATCGACTTGCCGAAGTCGAGCGTCGCCATGCCGACCATCCACTCGCCGAACTGCACCAGCAGCGGCTTGTCGAGGCCCATGCGCTTGCGCTCGAGCTCGATGGTCTCCTGCGAGACGTTGCCGCCGTCGCCGCGCAGCTTGATCTCGACGACGTCGCCCGGCACCACGCGCAGCATGAAGAACACCAGCACCGCCACGCCGAGCAGCGTCGGGATCATCAGCAGGATGCGGTTGAGCGTGTAGCGAAGCATGCCTTGCGTGCTTTTCTTTCCCTCTCCCCGCCTGGCGGGGAGAGGGAAAGCTCAGGCGTTGAGCCAGACTTCGGCCAGGTCGGCGCCGAGGTTGTGGCTCGGCGACATCTTCCAGCCCATCACGACTTTGTGGGTCGGGACGATGCGATGCCACCACAGCAGTTGCTGCTGATAGGCCTGCTCGAACAGCCGCTTCTCGAACGCGCGGATGAGCGCCTTGCGCTTTTCCGGATCGCGCTCCCGCAGGTGGTCGTCGTAGAGCTTGTCGAGCACCTCGTCGTTGGAACGCGAGCGGTTTTCCGGCGCCCGGGTGATCGACAGGAACTTGGCGAGGCCAAGGCTGGTGTCGTCCATGAACAGGTTGGTGAAATCGACCGCCACGTCATGGTTGCCGGCGTTCATGTGCGCCAGGTACGGGCCGGTGTCGGACTGCTTGTGCTCCACCTCGACACCGATCTGCCGCCACTGATCGACCAGGAAAATGCCGGCCGGCGTATACGGCATGGCGAGATTTCGGTTCCATAGCGTGAACTTCAGGTCGGGCACGCCGGCCTCGTCCAACAGCTTCCTTGCTTCCACGCGCGAAGCCCGGATGTCCTTGGAGAAGCCGGGCAGTTTGACGAGCTCCGCCTCCGGCGTGGCGAACGGCGATCCGGGCCGGACCACGCCGCCGACCGAGCGCAGGGTGGAGATGCGCGCCAGGCCTTGGCTCCCGCCCCACCGGTCGACCGCCATCAGCAGGGCGCGGCGCACCCGCACGTCGTCGAACGGCTTCTTCTCGACGTTGAAGCAGATCAGGAGCGCCAGCGTCCAGCTCGACTCCTCGATCCGGATCTTGTCGCCCATCGTCTGCACGAGTCGGTCGCGCTCCGCCGGCGAGATGCCGCGGAATTCCGCCAGCAGCTGGCCGCCCTGCACGGCATTGAGCATGGCGGCGGCCTGCAGCGTGAACACCCCTTTCCAGCCGTCGAGATACGGCAGGTCCTTCTTGAAATAGCTGTCGTTCTTCTTGCCGGAGACGTGGCTGCCCTTGACGTGCTCCACGAAGGTAAACGGGCCGGTGCCGTTGATCTTGGTGCGCGGGCTGGCCGGGTCGGCTGCGAGATCCTTGGCCGCATAGACGACGTTCCAGGGCGAGGCGAAGTGCTCCAGCATCGAGGCGTTGATCGCCTTCATCTTGAACACGACGGTCGCCGGATCCGGCGTCTCGATCGTGGCGATGTCGGCGAACGTTGCGCGCCGCGTCGACACCACGCCTTGCGGGGGGTTGCGCAGGCGCTCATAGGTCGCCTTCACGTCCTCCGCAGTGAGCGTCGAGCCGTCGTGGAACTTCACGTCCGGGTTAAGCTTGAACGTATAGGTCATGAGGTCGGGCGCGACCGCCCAGGATTGCGCCAGATCGCCTTCCACCTCGGGGAACTTCGACAGATTGAACCGCAGCAGCGTCGAGTAGAACGGCGCCGCGAAATGCAGGGTCGCGTAGGTGTCGCTGCCGTGCGGGTCGTAGTGCGGGGTCTCCGCGCTGATCGCAAAGTTCAGGGTGCCGCCCCGCTTGGGGGTTTGCGCCTTTACCTTGGCGACGTCCCAGTGCAGGCCTCCGGCACCGAGCGCGAACGCTCCGGCAATCCCCTTCAGGGTCGTCCTTCTTGTTGTCTTCATCGCGTTTCCTCCTGTGGCACCGTATTCTTGCAATCGGCGTTAGACCTTGATGCAGGCGGCAAAGTGTCCCGGCCGTTTTTCGGCCAGCGGCGGAACGACTTCAAGGCATTCCTTGCTCGCCATCGGACAACGGGTATTGAACACGCAGCCGGTGGGCGGAGCCAAATGGCTCGGCAGCTCGCCCTTGATCAGGCGCGGTGCGCGCGCCTTCTCGACAGTGGGGTCCGGGATCGGGGCGGCGTCGAGTAAAACTTTCGTGTAGGGATGCAGGGCCTCGCGATAGATCGTATCGCGGTCGGCGACCTCCATGATGCGGCCGAAATACATCACCACCACCCGCATCGAGATGTGGCGGACCACCGCTAGGTCGTGGGCGATGAACAGATAGGCGAGGCCGAGCCGGCGCTGCAGATCCTCGAGCAGGTTGATGATCTGGCCCTGGATCGACACGTCGAGCGCCGAGACCGCCTCGTCGCAGACGATGAACGACGGTTCCATGGCGAGCGCGCGCGCGATCCCGACGCGCTGGCGCTGGCCGCCGGAAAGCTGGTGCGGATAGCGCTCGCCGAGCTCCGGCCGCAGGCCGACCTGGCCGAGCAGTTCGCGTACGCGCGCGCCGGCCGCTTTGCCGTTGGGCGCGAGCTTGTAGACCTGCAGGGGCTCTCCGACGATCTGGCCGACGGTCATGCGGGGGTTGAGCGACGAATACGGATCTTGGAAGATGACCTGGATCTTGCGCCGGATGGCCTGCAGCTCGCCGGCCGAGGCGGTGATCAGATTGGTACCGGCGAATTCGATCTCGCCGGCGGTGGGCTGCTCGAGGCGCAGGATCAGTCGGCCGACCGTGGTCTTGCCGCAGCCGGATTCGCCGACCAGCCCGAGGGTCTCCCCGGGTCGGATCGCGAAACTGACGTCCTCGACCGCGCGCACCACCGTGCGCCTGCTGCCGAGCCTGGCACGCACGGGGAAATGCTTGGTCAGGTGGCGCACCGACAACAGCGCGCCGGCGTGTTGTTCGGCGGTCCCGTACGCGTCGGCGCCGCTCGCCGCCCAGGCGATCTTGCCTTGCGCAATCTCGGCGTGGCGGTGGCAGCGCGACACCGCGCCGGTATCGGTCTCGAACAGCGGCGGCTCGTGATCGCAGACCGGGACGCGGAACGGGCAGCGCGGCGCGAAGCGGCAACCCGACAGCTCGCTCGCCAGATTGGGCACCAGCCCCTCGATGGTGGCGAGCCGCGTTCCGCGCGGCCGGTCGAGCCGCGGCACCGAGCGCAGAAGCCCCATCGAATAGGGATGGCGCGGGCGGTGGAAGACGTCCTCGGCGCGGCCCTGCTCCACCATCCGCGCCGCGTACATCACGATGACGCGGTCGGCGTAGCGCGCCACGACGCCGAGATTGTGCGTGATGATGATGAGCGCGATGTTGAGCTTGCGCGACAGATCCTTCATCAGCTCAAGGATCTGCGCCTGGATCGTGACGTCGAGCGCGGTCGTCGGTTCGTCGGCGATCACGAGCTTGGGATTGCAGGCCAGCCCGATCGCGATCATCACGCGCTGACGCATCCCGCCGGAGAACTGGTGCGGATATTGGTCGAGCCGGCCGTGCGCGTCCGGGATGCCGACCAGCGAAAGCAGCTCCACTGCGCGCGCCCGCGCCCGCTCCGTGGTCATGCCAAGGTGGATGGTCAGTGGCTCGGTGATCTGCAACCCGATGGTGAGTAACGGATTGAGCGAGGTCATCGGCTCCTGAAAGATCATCGAGATGTCGCGCCCGCGCAGCTCGCGCATGCTCTCGTCGTCGAGCTCGAGCAGGCTGTGCCCATCGAAGGCGATGCGGCCGCGCACACGTGCCGTGTGGCGCGGCAACAGCCGCATGATGGAGAGGGCGGATACCGACTTGCCGGAGCCGGATTCGCCGACGATGGCGACGACTTCGCCGGGCGCGACCTCGAAGCTCAGCCCCTCGACCGCCCGCACGGTGCCGCGCGACGTCTCGAAATGCACGTGCAGGTCGTCGACCGCGAGCAGCGCCGAGGGACCGCTGCTGCGGGCTTTCATCTCCGGCTGTAATTCCACCGCGCTCGCTACCTCAGGCCGTGCTGCCCTCGCGGCGACCTATAGCCAATCCGTTTGGGCAAGGCCATCTGGAAAAACACCGAAGCGCCGATGGATAATTCCCCGATGGCCTACTACATGGAACGGCGTTCCGCGTACGCGCCACGGGTCCCAATTCGATGAATACGTCGTTCTTTGGCGAACTCCTGCAGACGATTGCGGAGCGGGGGCGGGCGTTTCTCGACCGCACCGGCAACCGGCGCGGCGCGTCGGCGGCGCGCTCGGACGGGCTTGTGGAGCTGTGCGAGGAGCTGCTTTCGGGGCGCGGCGAGGCTTCCGGTGTCGCGCTCGCGCGCGACATTTTGACCCGCTACGGCGAGCTCAAGACCGGGCCGCGGATTGCTTTCTTCGAGGCGCTGGCGAGCCGCTTCGGCCCCGACCGCGACCGGCTGGCCGCGGCCGTGGAGGCCTGGCGGAGCGACCCGTCGGATGCCGCCACATCGGAGCTGCGCGCGGCGGCGGAGCCGCAGCGCCAGGAATTGCTGCGGCGGCTCAATCTCGCGCCTGCCGGAACCGCCGCGCTGGTCGCGATGCGCGAGCAGCTGCTCGACGCCCTGGTGCGGCGGGACGACCTCGTCGCGGTCGACGAGGACTTCGGTCACCTGTTCTCGTCGTGGTTCAATCGCGGTTTCCTGGTGCTGCGGCGCATCGACTGGTCGACGTCGGCGAGCGTGCTCGAGAAGATCATCAAGTACGAGGCCGTGCACGCGATCAAGGGCTGGGACGATCTGCGCCGGCGCATCGATCCGCCCGACCGGCGCTGCTATGCCTTCTTCCATCCGGCGCTGGTCGATGAACCGCTGATCTTCGTCGAGGTTGCGCTGACGCGTGTGATCCCCGACGCCATCGCTCCGATTCTCACCGTGAGCCGCGAGGCGCTGGAGCCGGACAAGGCGACGACCGCGGTGTTCTACTCGATCTCCAATTGCCAGCGCGGCCTGAGCGGCGTGTCGTTCGGCAACTTTCTGCTCAAGCAGGTGGTCGAGGAGATCGGCCGCGACTATCCGCGGCTGTCGACCTTCGTCACGCTGTCGCCGGCCCCGGGCTTTGCCGGCTGGCTCGCGCGCGAGCGCGCCGCGGAGGGCTCGCAGGTGCTATCCGCCGAGGACCGTGCCGCTCTCGCCAACCTCGACCTGCAGGGCTGGTGGCAGCTGCCGCGGACGCGCGAGCCGGCGCGCGAGCCGCTGATGCGCGCCGCTGCCTGGTATTTCCTCCATGTCCGCAGCGCCCGCGGAACGCCGCTCGATCCGGTCGCCCGCTTCCATCTCGGCAACGGCGCGCGCCTCGAGCGCATCAATTGGCTGGCCGACGGGTCGGAGCCGGGCATCCGGCAATCCCATGGCGTGATGGTGAACTACCTCTACGATCTCGACGACATCGAGAAGAACCACGAAGCCTATGCGGAGAGCCGCACCATCGTTGCCTCGAGCGCGGTGCGCAAGCTCGCCCGCGCCGGCGCGCGCGACGTGGTGCCCGCCGGGGGATAGACATCAGCTTGTGGCATCTATGTCGCTCGCCGCTCTCACCAAGGCGCGCGGCGGGCGCCGTGCAAAATACGCAGCACCGTCACCTCGCCGGCAACAATTTCAAAGTAGACAACGTAAGGATAGCGGCCGATAGGGAGGCGCCGGATGCCGGGCCGTTGCGTAACCTCCTCGGCGGCTTGCGGATGCCGCGCAATGTGATCGAGGGCACGGCGGATGCGGGCCTCAACGTGCTCAGCGGGAAGCGGGCTTCGCTCCGAAAGATAGCCGAGAATCTCATCCAGATCGGCAAGCGCAGGCCGAGAGAAAACGACCTTCATGTACGACGGTGTTTGGCGAACACCGTTTCGACTTCGGCGTCGGTCGCCGTCTCGCCGCGGCGGACGCTGGCGCGGGCCTCATCGATCTTCCGCAACTCCTCGCGCGTGGCATGATAGGTGCCGGCCCGCACTTCCTGGTCGATTTCGAGCGCCAGCTCGGCCAAGTCGTCCTGCGCCCATTCGGGCCAAGTCTCGGCACGCTGGAGAACATCCTTGAGCTTGGGTGACATGGGGTGGAGGCTATCACGCGGCGCCCATCCACGCGACATCGCGCCTCAATCCATCCCCGATCTCCCGCGCGATCTCCGCAGTGTGCTCGCCGAGCCGCGGTGACGGCTGCGCGGCCGCCATCGCCTCGCCGTCGAGCGTCATCGGGGAGCGCTCGCCCCATATTGATGCCAACCTGACCGCTAAGGTGTCGTCATGGGCACTTCGGGGCGCACCGCGGGATGTTGCTGCGGCTGCGTTCAGGCTACAGTCGCGGCGGCAGCAGCCGCTGGTCGTCTGGAGAGGGAGACATGGCGCGTCCACTCGTCGTAACGGCCGATTGGGACCCGGAAGCAGGCGTCTGGGTCGCAACGACGCGCGATCTCCGCGGTTTGGTGACGGAAGCCGAGACCATCGAGGGATTGGGGGCGAAATTGCCAGGCATGGTGCTCGACCTGCTCGAGGAAGCCGGGACCACCGACATGCCGGCGTCGATAGAGATCGTCGCGCGCGTGAGTGACCCGCTGCCTCAAGCCGGTTGACCCTGCGGCGCCCTCGTGATGCAGATCGTCGTCGCCCGGTTGAGAGCCGCGGGATATGAGTTCAAGCGTTCGAGCCGCGGAGACCACGAGGTTTGGTGGCACCCGGAAACCAAGGTGCGCTTGACGGTCGATCGCAAGCTCCGTTCGAAGATCACGGCCAACGAGATCCTAAAGGACGCCGGATTGCCCAAGGCGTTCTGACGGTTTCACGCCTCACCGATCTCCCGCAGGATCTCCGCCGTGTGCTCGCCGAGCCGCGGCGACGGCTGCGCGGCCGCCATCGCCTCGCCGTCGAGCATGATCGGCGTGCGCACGCCGGGGATCGCGCCGGCGGCGGCCGCGGCACTGGCAGGATCGATCCGCATCTGCCGGTGCACCACCTGCGGGTTGGCAAAAACCTGATCGAGCATGTTGATCGGTCCGGCCGGAACCTGCACGGCCTCGAGCTGCGCCAACAGGTCGTCGCGCGCGAATTTCGTGGTCAGCGGAACGAGCCGCGCGATCAGCGCCGGGCGGTTGTTCAGGCGATCGCTGTTGCTGCGGTAGTCCGGCTCCTCCGACAGCGAGGGCTCGCCCAGCACCTGGCAGAGCTTGCCGAACTGGCGGTCGTTGCCGACCGCGATGATGACGTGCCCGTCCGCCACCGGGAACACCTGGTAAGGCACCACATTCGGGTGCGCATTGCCGATCCGTTGCGGCGGCTCGCCGGAGACCAGGTAATTGAGCGCCTGGTTGGCGAGCACGCCGACCTGGCTGTCGAGCAGCGCGGTGTCCACCAGCCCGCCGCGGCCGGTCTGCTCGCGGCGCGCCAATGCCGCGAGGATTCCGATCACCGAATAGACGCCGGTGAAGATGTCGGCGACCGGAATGCCGATGCGGGTCGGCTCGCCCTCGGCAAAACCGGTCAATCCCATGATCCCGCCCATCCCCTGTGCCATCAGGTCGTACCCGGCGCGCGGCGCATAGGGACCGTCCTGGCCGAAGCCGGTCACCGAGCAGTAGATCAGCCGCGGGTTCTCGTTGCCGAGGCGCGCATAGTCGAGGCCGAACTTGCCAAGCCCGCCGACCTTGAAGTTCTCGATCAGCACGTCCGAGCGCGCCGCCAGCTTGCGTACGATGCGCTGCCCCTCCTCGGTCTCGAAATCGAGCTCGATCGAACGCTTGCCGCGGTTGGTGGCATGGAAATAGGCGGCGCCGAGGTGCCCGCCATCCGTCGCCTTGACGAACGGCGGGCCCCAGCCGCGGGTATCGTCGCCCGCGCCCTTGCGCTCGACCTTGATGACGTCGGCACCAAGATCGGCGAGGACTTGGCCGGCCCAGGGGCCCGCCAGGATTCTGGCGAGTTCAAGCACGCGGAGACCGGCCAACGGACCAGGCATGAGGCATACTCCTGAAAGGAAGGTGAGCGGGCTTCCGACCGTTCTACGCGCGGCCGTAAACCGGGACAATCGCGCCCCGTGTCACGGTGTTTTCGGGCGAGGCGAGGAACAGCACGGTCCGCGCCACCTCCTCGACCTTGGGCCAGGCGGAATGGTCAGCCTTCGGCATCGCTGTGCGATTGGCCGGCGTGTCCATGACCGAGGGCGCGATCGCGTTCACCAGAATGTTTTGGTCGGCGACTTCCTGCGCCAACGCCACGGTGAGGGCCGCGACCGCCGCCTTGCTGGCCGTGTAGGCGACCATGTTGGCGCCATGGCGCCATTCCAGCGCCGGCCGCGCTGCCACATTGACGATCCGGCCGCCAGCCCCGGTGCGCGCCATCGTCCTGATCGCGGCGCGAGTGCAGAGCAGGCAGCTCATCAGGTTGGTCTCGATCTGTTGGGTCAGCGTGTCCAGGCCCGCCTCGGCCAGCGGCCCGAACGCAAAGCCCCCGGCAAGGTGGATCGAGGCCCATAGCCGCGGCACGCGATCGAACAGGCGCGCGACCGCAGCTTCGTGCGACAGGTCACCCTCCTCGAACAGCCTGACGTTCGGGTGGTCTCGCCAAGCCGCACGTTGCACATCCGTCGCCGATCGGTACGGCACGTGGCAGACGGCGTTGCCCTCGAGCAGCGCGGCCACCACGGCCGCACCGAGCGCGCCGGTGCCGCCGGTGATCACCACATCACGATCGCGATAATCCACCTCTGTCTCCTGCCCGCCGCCGCGGCGGCGCCGACCTCAGCCGCGCCCACGCGCCGAACGCGTGGGAAGCACCTGATGGGCGATCCAATTTGCGATCTCGGTCAGGCGGACGTCCTTGTCGAGGACATCGCCATCGAGGCCATAGCGCCAGGCCAGCCGCGTGTTTCCCGGCTCGCGGTCAAGCAGCTCGAGGTCGGCCGCGTAGGCGACAAGGTCGCCCGCATCGGCGAAGAAGCCTTCCCTGACCAGCCGGTTGCCGTAGCGGCGCACGATCACCGCCATGTCGCGGGGGCTGAATTCGGGATGATATTGCACACCCCAGGCCACCGCGCCGTCGCGGCGGATCTCGAATGCCTGGATGTCGGACACCGCATTGGCGGCGAGCACGGTGGTGTCGAGAGGCAGCGTCTCGACTTCGTCGAGGTGCACCGTCAGCGCGTCGAACGCGTCGCGCCGCCGCTCGAACATCGGGTGCTTGCGCCCCGCCTGTGTCAGCCGGATGCGCCGCGCAAAGCCGATCTCGCGCCCCTTGGGATTCTTCCGCACGCTGCCGCCGGCGGCGACCGTGAGCACCTGCAGGCCCCAGCAGCTGCCGAACACCGGAGTGCGCGCAGCCATGACGGCGCGCGCCAGTGCCACCTGGGAGTCGACGGCCGGCCCGCCGTCGTAGACGTTGAGCGCCGAGCCGGTGATGGCGACGCCGTCATAGCTTTCGAGGCCGGCCCGGTCGGGAAGGTTGGCACCAGCGTCCGCCGGATAGCAGATGTCCACGACCGCGCCTGGCAGGAGGTCGCGCAGCACGCGCGCATAGCGTTCGCTCATGGCAACGCCGCCCGCTTTTGCATGTCCGGCGCGACCCTCGGCAGTGTTGCCTTCAACGACGAGCAGGCGGGGAGGGGACATCGGGGCCTCGGCCAATGCGGTCCGCGTTCGCCGGTCATACTGCCTTTTCGCTCGGTACACGAGCCTGGCTCATGGGTGCCCTGGCCAGCCGGCGAGCTCGCTCCTGCGGGGTGGATCGGCTCCCGCCCGGGCGCAGGTCGCGCCCGCGACCGCCGTGCCGAAGGCGAGCGCCGTCCGCAGCCGCTGCGGCCGGATCGATTCGAGATCGGCGGGCGCTTTGATGCCCTCGTCCATCAGCGCCGCGAGCAAGCCGGCCGTGAAGGCATCACCGGCCCCGATGGCGTCGACCACCGGCACGGGCGCTGCTGCGACGACGCAGGTGCCGGCGCGGCTGCTGCAGGCGATCGCGCCCTGAGGGCCCCGCGTCACGACGACGAGCAAGGTGCCGGCGGCGAGCCGTTGACGCGCGAACTCTTCCGGAGCGAGCTGCGGGCGCAGCCAGGCCAGATCGGACAACGACAGCTTGATGATGTGGCCGAGCTCCAGCGCGCGCTCGAGATTGCGCCGGTAGAACGGCTGGTCATGCGCGAAGGCGGGCCGCACGTTGGGGTCGACGCAGATCAGGCGCCCTTCGCGCGCCGTTTTCGCACGCGCGATCAACGTCGACGCCGCGGGCTCGGCCGCCAGCGCGATCGAGCCGAAATGAAGCACGGTGGTGTGCGCCGGCAAGGCTTTGAGCTCGCGCAGGGTCATGCCGCGCGCGGCTGTCGCGGTGTCGTAGAACGTGTAGCGCGGCTCGTCGCCGTTCAGGTCGACGATGGCGAGCGACGTCGGTCGGTCAACCCGTGCGATCAGCGAGAGATCGACGCCGCTCTGCGCGAGCGTCGCCACGATCCGGTCGCCGAACGCGTCGGTCGAGACCGCGCCCAGAAGGCAGTCGACACGCCCAGCCGGCCGAGCGCTACGGCGACGTTGAGCGGCGAGCCCCCGACGATGGCCCGAAAGGCGTGCGCTCCGGCGGGCTCCGCCAACGGCACCAGGTCGATCAGGGCTTCGCCGGCGCACACGATCATGGTCGAGCGGTTCTCAGGGGCGCGAGGCGCGCACCATACCGAACCTCGCGCCGTCATTGCGAGCCGAAGGCGAAGCAATCCGCGCGGTGATCGTCTTGGCGCGATCCTCGCAAAGACGATGCCGTCACGGTAGATAGGTGAGGGTGGGCGAGGGATTCGGCAGAAAACGTCAATGTCCGACTTCGACCTGGCGATCGTCGGCGGTGGCATCGATGGGATCGCCATCGACGCGGCCGCACGTGGCGCGTCCAACCGCACCCGCGCGCGTTGCATCGGCGCATCGCGCGAAGCCGGCCAATGGCGCCTCGTGATCGATGCCCGCGGCAAGCGCGAGACCATAGTCGCCTGCGCGCTGAGCGACGCGGCCGGGCCCTGGGTCGCGCCGGCGAGCGAGGAGATCCTGCAGCTTCATCTGGACGCCGACGCGCAGCGTGCGCTGGCGCAATTCATGGTCAATCAGGAGAGCGGCCGGGTGGCCGTGTAGGGAACGCACATGCCGAGCTACATCGTTGCCATCGACCAGGGCACGACCTCCACGCGGGCGATCGTCTTCGACCAAGGCTTGGCGCCCAAGGCTATCGTTCAGCGCGAGTTTCGTCAGATCTATCCGGCGCCTGGCTGGGTCGAGCACGATCCGGAAGATCTTTGGCATACCGCCGTTCAGACCGTTCGGGCGGCGCTCAGCAAGGCCGATGTTCCGGCTCGCCAGGTCGCCGCCATCGGCATCACCAATCAGCGCGAGACCACGATCATCTGGGATCGGGCGAGCGGCAATCCGATCTACAATGCGATCGTGTGGCAGGATCGTCGCACCGCCGGCCGGTGCGCGGAGCTGCGCAGCGGCAATCATGAGCGGATCATCCGGGAACGCACCGGGCTGGTGCTCGATCCTTATTTCTCCGCCACCAAGATCGGCTGGATCCTGGACCGCGTGCCGGGAGCACGCACCGCCGCCGAGGAAGGCCGGCTCGCCTTCGGCACGGTCGACAGCTTCCTGCTCTGGCGCCTGACCGGCGGCCGCGTGCACGCGACCGACGCCACCAACGCGGCGCGCACGTTGCTCGCTGATATTCGCACCGCGAGCTGGGACCCCGAGCTGCTGGCGCTGTTCGACGTGCCGCCGGAAATTCTGCCGCAGATCCGCGATTGCGCCGGCGAGTTCGGCAAGACCGAGCGCGATTTGTTCGGCGCGCGCATCGACATCCTGGGCATCGCCGGCGATCAGCAGGCGGCGACCGTGGGGCAAGGCTGCTTTCGTCCGGGGATGATGAAATCCACCTACGGGACCGGATGTTTCGCGCTGCTCAACACCGGGCCGACGCCGGTCGCCTCGAACAATCGGCTGCTCACCACGATCGCGTACCAGCTCGATGGCAAGCGCACCTACGCGCTCGAAGGCGCGATTTTCGTCGCCGGAGCCGCGGTGCAGTGGTTGCGCGACGGCCTCAAGATCATCAAGGAAGCCTCGGAGAGCGGAGTGCTCGCCGAAAGTGCCGACCCGGCGGAGGCGGTCTACATGGTGCCGGCCTTCGTCGGGCTCGGAGCGCCGTGGTGGGACGCAAATGCGCGCGGCGCCGTCTACGGATTGACGCGCAAGTCGGGGCCGGCGGAGCTGGCGCGCGCCGCGCTCGAGTCCGTCGGCTATCAAACCCGCGATCTCCTGGAAGCGATGCGGGCCGACTGGCTGGGCGCCGGCGACGCCGGCATGGTGCTCCGGGTCGACGGCGGGCTGACGGTGAGCGACTGGACCATGCAGTTCCTTGCCGACATCCTTGCGGCTCCGGTCGACCGTCCGGTCATCATGGAAACGACGGCGCTCGGTGCCGCCTATCTGGCCGGTCGCCAGGCAGGGCTTTGTCCCGACCTGCAGGGCTTTGCCGCAACCTGGCGGCTCGACCGTCGGTTCGAGCCGTTGATGGATGCTACGACACGCCGGCAAAAGTGGGCCGGCTGGCAGGATGCCGTGCGCCGCACGCTGCGACCCACGCAGTAAAAGAACGCCTGCGACCCAGAAGAGAATCCGCCGCCGCTAACTCGCGCCAGCCGCCCCGCCGCCACAAGTGCGGGTGGCGACCGCCCCTCGGACGCCTATGTTTAGCCCCGGCGGTAGGGATTGAATCGTGATACCTGGCAGCCGGGTCCGGCCTTTTGGCCAACCCGGGCGTGAGCCTTGTGCCGCGCATCCGTGTCAGCGTTTCTCGCAGGCTCGAGAGGGCAAGGCGTGGTTGGCTGGACAAACTCGGCCGTGACGGGGCCGGTCGGTTGATCCTGCGATGCCGCGGGCAATAGAGCGCGACGGCGCGCAGGCGGCATGCCATCGGTCGGGGCGTGGCGCACGCAGGGCGGGTTGCGAATGAAGGAGCCGGCAAACGGGGTCGGGAGGTCGACTGACAAGCCGCTGCTGCTGCGGCTCGAGAACGTGAGAAAGCGCTTCGGCGACTTCACGGCGGTCGACCGGCTGTCCCTCGACATTCGCCACGACGAGTTCTTTGCGCTGCTCGGCCCCTCCGGCTGCGGCAAGAGCACGCTCATGCGCATGGTCGCCGGCTTCGAGATCCCGAGCGAGGGGCGCATCCTGCTCGACGGGGTCGACCTGGCCGACACGCCGCCGCACCTGCGGCCGGTCAACATGATGTTCCAGAGCTATGCGCTGTTCCCGCATATGACGGTCGAGCGCAACATCGCGTTCGGGCTCAAGCAGGAGCGGCTGCCCAAGGACGCGATCCGTGCGCGGGTCGCCGAAATGCTGGCGCTGGTACAGCTTGCCCCGTTCGCCGACCGGCGGCCGGACATGCTCTCCGGCGGCCAACGCCAGCGGGTGGCGCTGGCGCGGGCGCTTGCGAAACGACCCAAGGTGCTGCTGCTCGACGAGCCGATGGCGGCGCTCGACAAGAAGCTGCGCGAGGAGACGCAATTCGAGCTGGTCGAGCTGCAGCGGCGACTCGGCACCACCTTCGTGATCGTCACGCACGATCAAGAGGAGGCGATGACGGTCGCAGACCGCATGGCCGTGATGGAGCACGGCCGCATCGCTCAGACCGGGACGCCAGTGGAGATCTACGAGCACCCCAATTCGCGCTACGTCGCGACCTTCATCGGTGACGTCAATCTCATTCAGGACGGCCGATCCGGCGGCTGGCTCGCGCTTCGTCCGGAAAAGCTGCGCATCGCACGCGAGCCGCCCGCCGGCGCCGGCAACAATGCGGTCTCCGGCATCGTCACCGAGATCGGCTATCTGGGGGACATGTCGGTCTACAAGGTGCGCACTGCGGACGGGTTGGTGCTGAAAGCGGCCGTCCCGAACGTAACGCGCGTGCGTGCGCGTCCCTTCAGTCACGGCGACCAGGTCTGGCTCTGCTGGGAGCCGGAGGCCGCCGTGTCGTTGACGCGTTGAAGGGGGCGCGCGAGATGCGGCCGGGAAACGATCGTCGAACCTGGGGCGCGAGGCTCATCATCCTCGTCCCGTTTGCGTGGCTGGCGGGGCTCTTTCTCGTCCCGGCGCTGATCGTCTTCAAGATCAGCCTGTCGCAGACCGCGCTGGCGCAGCCGCCGTACACGCCGGTATTCGATCTGTCGGCCGGCTGGGAGGGTTTGCGGCGCGCGCTCGCGGAGCTCTCGCTCGACAACTACGTCGCGCTGGCTTCCGATGCGCTCTACGCCGCCTCCTATCTCAAGAGCCTGCAGGTCGCGGCAATCTCGACGCTGCTTCTGCTGCTGATCGGTTATCCGATCGCCTACGCGATGGCACGCGCGCCGCGCGGCGCGCGCGCTGTTCTGCTGGTGCTTGTGATCCTTCCGTTTTGGACCGCGTTCCTGATCCGGGTCTATGCCTGGATCAATATCTTGCAGCACGACGGCTTGCTGAACCAAGCGCTGCTCGCGCTCGGAATCGTCGATGTGCCGGTGGTCTGGCTCGCCAGCGACACCGCCGTCTATATCGGACTCGTCTATTCGTATTTGCCGTTCATGGTGCTGCCGCTCTACGCGACGCTGGAAAAGCTCGACGAGACGCTGCTCGAAGCGGCCGCCGACCTTGGGTCGCCGCCCTGGAAGGCGTTCTGGCAGATCACCGTGCCGCTGTCGCGCCCCGGCATCCTTGCCGGCGCGCTGCTCTGCTTCATCCCGATCGTCGGCGAATTCGTCGTTCCCGATCTGCTCGGCTCGTCGACCACCCTGATGGTCGGGCAGACCCTGTGGACCGAATTCTTTTCCAACCGCGATTGGCCGCTCGCCTCCGCGGTCGCGATCGTGATGCTGGTGCTGCTGGTCGGACCGATCGTGATCTACCAGAGCTATCAGTCGCGCGCGCTCGCGAGCGGGCGCTGAGCGATGCGCAAGGGACTTTCCTTCATCAACCTCACCGCGCTGACGCTCGGCCTTGCCTTTCTCTATCTGCCTATCGTCATCCTGGTGATCTATTCGTTCAACGCATCGCGTCTGGTTGCGGTGTGGGGCGGCTGGTCGATACGATGGTACGCGGCACTGCTCAATGACCGCGCATTGCTCGACGCCGCCTTCATGTCCGTGCGCATCGCGCTGTTGTCTGCGACGCTGGCGACGGTGCTGGGTACCCTTGCCGCCATCGCGCTGGTGCGGATACGGCGTTTCCGCGGCCGGTTGCCGTTTTCCGCGCTGATCTACGCCCCGATCGTGATGCCGGAAGTGATCACCGGCCTGTCGCTGCTGTTGCTATTCGTCGCGGTCGATTTCGATCGCGGGTTCTGGACCGTCACGATCGCCCATACGACCATCACCATGTGCTTCGTGACCCTGGTGGTGCAGGCACGGCTGGTGACCTTCGACCGCAGTCTGGAGGAAGCCGCGATGGACCTCGGCTCCCCGCCGTTACGGACTTTCTTGACCATCACGCTGCCGCTGATCTGGCCGGCCATTGCCGCCGGCTGGATGCTGGCCTTCACGCTCTCGCTCGACGACTTGGTGATCGCGAGCTTCACCACCGGGCCGGGAGCGACCACGCTGCCGATTCGGATCTATTCCGACGTGCGCCTCGGCGTGAAGCCCGAGATCAATGCCATCTGCACCGTGATGATCGCGGTGGTCGCGATGGCGATCGTCGTGGCATCGCTGTTGACCAGGCGCTCGCCCGGCTGAGGGTCGCGATCGCGCGAGCCGGGCCCGGCTACTGCGTCGAGGGGACGGGCTCCGCCGGCGCGCTCGGCGGGGCGACCACTTGCGGCGGCTCGGCGCCGCGCGTCATCTGCTCGATCGCGGAGCGGACCGCGTCGCGCGCCCTGCCGCCGCGCGCGGCGTCGAGCAGCGGGGCGGCAGCGCCCGAGCGTCGGATCAAGCTCTGGACGTCCGGCAGCATGACCGGATCTTCCCAGGGGCCGCGCACGACGAACGGCAGCTCGAACGGGGCGGCATTGTCCCTCGCCGGCACACCGACCAGGCTCGCGACCCCCTTGAGGTTGAGGTCGCGCGCCGGGATCGAAGCCGAGCCGCCGAGCGCCAACCGAATGGCGCTCCCTTCGAGCTGCACGTCGTCGACCGTGGCGGTGCCGTTGGCCACGCTGACCGTTATGGCCAGCTTGTCGAACGGTGTGCGCCCGCTGCGGAACTCTCCGCCGCCTGACAATGGTCGGCGTTCAAGGCGACGCAGCAACTGCTCGACGTCGACGCCGGTCAGGGCGCCGCGCGTGGCCGTCAGCGTCGCTGACCCGCTTACGGCGCGCGTGAGGGCGAGCACGTCACTGCCTGCTCCGTCGATGACCAGCGCCAGATTGCCGCGACCTTCCAGCCGGCGAATGCCGAACACCGTGGCGATCGCCGGCTCAAGCTCGACGTCGGTGAACTGCAGCTGTGCCTTGACGTCGGCGCCCTGATCCGCCTTGGCGATCCCCATCGATCCTTTCACGACCCCGCCGAACGCGTGCGATTCGCCGATGGTCACGGTGAAACGACCGTTGCGCACGCCAGCGGCCACCGCGGTGCGTCCGACCTTGATCCCGGTGAGCCCGATGCGGGCGGCGGATAGGCGTAAATCCATATCGAAACCGGTCAGGCCATCGAGCAGAATAGGCGCGCGGCTCCAGCCGCGCTCATTCGCCGCCAGCAGCTCGACCGTTGAGACGTAGGGCGCGATATCGATCTCTTCCGCCGCCAGCGTCCCCTGCAGCAGCGGCCGACCGTCGGCGATCAGGGTGAGGACGCCCTCGGCCGCATTGCCGTCGAGCTCGACGTTGACGCCTGAGAAGGCGATGGTGTTGCTGATGACGTTGGTCTGTGCCTTGAGCGCGAATGGTCCGAGACCACCGCCCGGCACCGCCTTCAACCCGGCCCAGCGCAAGGCATTGCGCAGCGACGGGCTGTCGGCTGCCAGCGTTCCCTCCACCTTCAAGGTCGGATAGTGGCTGAGCTGACCGTCGAATGCCGCCTTGAGCAGCGATCCAGCCATCCGGAGCTTGAGGCCTGACCGTTCGCCCTTGAGCGCGTTGAAAAAGTCGCCAAGACTTACGGTCGCATCGATCTTCTCGCCGCGCCAGACGAACTGACCGGTTGCGCCGAAGCTCTTTGAGATCGACGGCCACGCGAGCGACAGCTCGACCCCGTCCAGCGTCTCGGCCAGCCCTCGCGCCTCGTCGTGGATCAACACCGTTCCGCCCACGATGCGAATCTCCGAGAACGACATCCCGCGTTCCAAGGCGGTCCCGCCGGGTTTGAGCGTGCGGGTCAACGTGCCGACGAGCGTGGACCAGTTCGAGCGGCCCTCGGGGTCGAGGCTGATCAGGATCTTGGGCCGCAGCAAGGTGACGTCCGCGACCTCGATCCGCCCGAGCAGCAGCGGCAGAAAGCGCAGCCGCGTGGTCAGGCGTTCAGCCGCAAGCGCCGGGCTCCCCAACGGCTCGCCGCTGAGCACGACATCGGAAAACGTCGCCGTTCCGGTCGGAAATAGCGACACTGCCGCGTTGCCGCGCAACACGGTGTCGAGGCCGGTGACGAAGCGAATTTCGGCATTCACCGCTTCGCGCACCGCGTCGGCGCGGATCAGGAGAGGCACGGCCGCCAACGCCGCAATAGCCACGGCGCCCAGGGCGGCCAAGCCAAGTCCAAGCCGTTTGAGGCCGCGCGTCGGCGTCACAAGCACGGTTCCAAGGGTCGACGGTCACCTGCCCCAACCACCGGGGCTGTTGTCGCCACAACCATGGTGGGTGTCTGTGACGCTTTCGTGGCCGCGGCGCGCACGCGGGTCCCGAATCGACCGCCGCGTCGCGTTTGCGCTACGGCCGCTCGCGCGTCGCCACCGTTCAACTCAGCTTCGGGTCCACCCGGTAGCTTGCTTCGGTCTTCGACTTGATCTCGTCGAGCCCGACGCCGGGGGCAAGCTCGATCAGCGTCATGCCGTCCCGGCCCTTCTTGTCGATGGTGAAGACGCCGAGATCGGTGATCACCATGTCGACCACGCGCGCCCCGGTGAGCGGCAACTGGCAGCGGTGCAGCAGCTTCGGCTCGGCCCTGGCCGAATGCTCCATCACCACCACGACCCTTTTGACCCCGGCGACCAGGTCCATGGCCCCGCCCATGCCCTTCACCATCTTGCCCGGGATCATCCAGTTGGCGAGATCGCCGTTCTCCGCCACCTGCATCGCGCCGAGGATCGAAAGATCGATGTGGCCGCCGCGGATCATGGCGAAAGAGTCGGCGGAGGAAAAATAGCTGGTCGTCGGCAGCTCGGTGACAGTCTGCTTTCCGGCGTTGATGAGGTCGGCATCCTCCTCGCCCTCGAACGGAAACGGCCCGGTGCCAAGCATGCCGTTTTCGCTTTGCAGCTGCACACTCATCCCCGCCGGGATGTAGTTCGAAACCAGCGTTGGAATGCCGATGCCGAGATTGACATAGAAGCCGTCGCGCAGCTCTTGCGCCGCGCGGGCGGCCATTTGTTCGCGCGTCCAGGGCATCAGACCTCCTCCCCTGTTCCGGCAGGCGTGGCGGGATCGGTGCGCTTGCGGGTCGTGCGCTGCTCGATGTGCTTCTTGGCGTTGGGCACGTGCACGATGCGCTGCACGTAGATGCCCGGCGTGACGATGTGATCGGGATCAATCGTGCCGGGCTCGACCAGGTTCTCGACTTCGGCGACCGTCACTCGGCCGGCCGTCGCCATCATCGGATTGAAGTTGCGCGCGGTCTTGCGGTAGACGAGATTGCCCTCGGTATCGCCTTTCCAGGCATGCACGATCGACAGGTCGGCAATCAGTCCGCGCTCCATGACGTAGCGTTCGCCGTCGAACTCGTGCTCCTCCTTGCCCTCGGCAATCTGAGTGCCGGCGCCGGTGCGGGTGAAGAATGCCGGGATGCCGGCGCCGCCGGCGCGGATGCGCTCGGCGAGCGTGCCCTGCGGGTTGAACTCGATCTCCAGCTCGCCGGCGAGGTATTGCTGGGCGAAGGTTTTGTTCTCCCCGACGTAGGAGGAGATCATCCGTCGGATTTGCCGGCTGTCGAGCAGGATGCCGAGACCGATGCCGTCGATGCCGGCGTTGTTGGACACGACCGTAAGGTTCTTCACCCCGGAGTCGCGGATCGCCAGGATCAGGCTTTCCGGAATGCCGCACAATCCGAAGCCGCCGGCCATGATCAGCATGCCGTCCTGCAGGATTCCGGCCAACGCCGCGCGGGCGTCGGGATACACTTTTTTCATGCAGCCCCGCTTGATTTGGCGCGCATCAGACAGAGTACAAGCCGGTCAGCCCGGTTGACCGCCGTTCTCTAGCCGAGGGGTCGAAGGCGGATCAAGGGCGATGGTGCCGGTTTGCCGTCCGCCCTGCGCGGGGCGACGAGCGGATTCTGTGCGCGGGCATGAAATCGGCGTAGCGGACAATCCAGATCACCGGAAAAATGCCGACCGCAACGATCAGCAAAGAGGCGAGCGCGCCCTCCTCGAAGCTGCCGCGGGTGGCGAACTGGTAGATATAGGTTGGCAGCGTCTCGACATTGAGCGGACGCAAGAGCAGCGTCGCCGGCAGCTCCTTGAGGCAGTCGACGAACACCAGCAAGGCAGCGCCGCCGAGCGCCGGCCGCATCAGCGGCGCGTGGATCAACCGGACCAGCTCCCCGGTGCGGGCGCCGAGCGTGCGTGCGGCATCGTCGACATGCATCGAGATGCGGCCGAGACCGGCCTGCATCGCACCGGTCGCGATCGACAAGAAACGTATCACGTACGCGATCACCACCGCGGCACCGGAGCCGGCCACCAGCAGCCCGACACCGGCGCCGCCGAACAGGCGGGCCACCCAGTTGATGCCGCCGTCGATCGCGACCAGAGGCCACAGCAAGCCGAGGGCGAGTACCGTTCCGGGCACGGCATAGCCCAAGCCCGCGACCAGGAGGCAGGCGGCCACCAGCGGCCGCGGCACCAATCGCGCCGCGATCGCCGCCCCGATGCCCAGCCCGATCGCAATGGCGGTCGCCGAACCCGCCAGCACGACGGTGGTCACGGTGTGTCGGATCAGGTCGGCGTCGAAGCCCACAAGAAGCCCGCGCACGATCACTTCCCGCACCAGGAAGCCGGCCGGAACGACAAAACCCAGCGCCACCGGCAAGGCGCAGACGGCGAGCGCCAGCCAGCGGCGCCAGCCGGCGAGATCGATCGGTATCACCAACCGAGGCTGGCGCTCGGGGATCGCGAAGCGTCGGTTGCGGCGGCCGTAGCGCTCGAGCGCGATCAGGCCGGCGACGACCAGCAGCATCACGCAGGCGATCTGAGCTGCCGCCGGCAGGCTTCCGCGGTTGAGCCAAGTGGTGAATACGGCGAGCGTCAGGGTTTGCACACCGAGGTATTCGCTGGCGCCGATGTCGTTAAGGGTCTCGAGCAGAGCGAGCGAGAGGCCGATGGCGAGCGCCGGCCGCGCCAGCGGCAGCGCCACGTGGCGCGTCAGCATCCATCGGCCCGCTCCGAGCGTTCGGGCGACTTCCAACAGGCATGCGCTCTGGGTCTGGAACATGGCGCGGGCGAACAGGAAGACGTAGGGATAGAGCACGGCGCTCATCACGAAGATCGCGCCGCCGAGAGAGCGGATTTCTGGAAACCAGTAGTCGTGCGGCGAGCGCCAGCCGACGGCGGCACGCAGCCAGGTCTGCACCGGCCCGGCCGCATCCAACAGGTCCGCATAGATATAAGCCACCAGATAGGTCGGGATCGCCAGCGGCAGTGGCAGCAGCCACGCCAGCGCCCGACGCCCCGGAAAGCGATAGGCGGTGATCAGCCAGGCGGTGCCGATGCCCGCTATGCCCGTGACAGCGGCAACGCCGGCGAGCAACAGCACCGTCTGGATCAACGCCACCGGCAGCACATAGGCCGCAAGGTGCTGCCAGATTTCGAGGTCGCCTCCGAAGGCTACGCCAACGAGGCTGACCAGCGGCGCGACGGTGAGGCCGGCGAGCGCCAGCACGAAGCTGACGGCGATGATGTCAGTCGGCCGCCGGCGGCCGAGCGCCGCAGCCAAACGTTCCCGCCGCGGTGCCTCGGCGACGGCCATGGACGCCGCGCCGTGGGACTAGTCGGTCAAGCCCGGCGTCGTGCCGGGCATCCGCGTCGTGCCTGTGGGTGCCGCGACGAAGCCGTCGACACCCAGGGCAACCCCCGCAATCGCTGCCACGATGGGTTGTCCGGGCGCGCCGACGCGAGGCGCCTGCGTGGGCCCGATCAATTGTCGAACCCCACCTTGTCGACGAGATTCGCCGCGGCTTTCTTGTGCTCGGCGATCTTCGAGATCGGCAGCGCATCGGGCTTGAGTTGGCCGTAGCCCTTGATGGTGGCATTGACCGGGACGCTGGCGAGCACCGGATACTCGTAGTTCACGTCCGCATACATCTGCTGCGCGGTCGGGCCCACCAGCCATTCGATCAGCTTCAGGGCGTTGGCCTTGTTGGGCGCGTGCCTGGCCAGCACGACGCCAGACAGATTGACGTGCGTGCCGCCGCCCTCGAAGGTCGGCAGGATGACCTTGGTGGCGTCCGCCCACGGCTTCCTGTCCGCTTCCTTGTCGTGCATCAGCGCCCAGTAGTAGGTATTGCCGAGGCCGATGTCGCATTTGCCAGCCGCGATGTCGCGCGCGACTTCGCGATCGCCGCCCGAGGGTTTCTGCGCCAGATTGCCCTTGAGGCCTTGCAGCCACTTCTCGGTCTGCGCGGCGCCGTGATGGCCGATGTAGGCGGCAAACAGCGCGTTGTTGTAGATGTGCTGGCCGGAGCGGATGCAGATCTTGCCTTTCCATTTCGAGTCGGCCAGTTCCTCGTAGCTGATCGCGTCCTGAGTGACGCGCTCTTTGGAGGCATAGACGACGCGGGCGCGCATCGAGATTCCGTACCAGTGACCCTCGGGGTCGCGGTATTGCGGCGCCACCGCTTTTTCCACCACCACCGACTTCATCGGCTGCGTGATGCCCAGCTGCACCGCTTCCTCGAGCCGGCCGATGTCCACCGTCAGCAGCACGTCGGCGGGACTGTTGACGCCTTCGGTCTTGATGCGCTGTTCGAGGCCTGAACTGGCCGACACCACGTTGACCTTGATGCCGGTGTCCTTGCTGAATGCATCGAACAGCGGCTGGATGAGCTTGGCTTCGCGATAGCTGTAGACGTTGACCTCGCCCTGGGCTCGCGCCGGAACCACCGGCGTCAGCAGCGCGAGCACGATCACGAGGGGAGGGGCAATGGCGCGGGAACGCGCGAACTTCATGACCAACTCCTTGCGGGCAGGGTTCAAGGCCCTGTCTGAAGCACTTCGGCGACGCGGGAGCCCGCGTGCCGGGCTCCCTGTAGGGCTTCCGGCAGTTCAGCGTCAAGGCAAATTCGTATGAAAGATCAATATCTTAGAACCGTTCCAGACTGCCTCAGACTAGAACGGCTCGAAAGTCTTCGATTGCGCTTTGGTCAAACAGCAGAAATCGATTGGAGCGGTTGCGCGTTCGCCTGCGGCGTCGCGCCCGACAAGACCGTCTGCATCCAGGGCCGGTCGATGTTCTGGCCGGTCACGATCACCGCCACGCGGCGACCCTGCAGCCGGTCGCGCTCCTTGATCAGCGCCGCCAGCGCCGCCGCGCCGGCACCCTCCGCGAGGCAATGTACGTCGCTGAACAGGATGCGGATCGCTTCGGCGACCTCGTCATCGGAAACCTCGACGACGTGGTCGGCGCCGCGGCCGATGAGCGCGAGCGCGGTCGCATCCGGATTGCGCACCGCCATGCCGTCCGCGAACGTCAGGGCCGAATTGGTCGGCACCGTGTGCCCGCTGTCGAGCGAAAGCCGGTAGCAATTCGCCCGGTCGGAGACGACGCCGACGATGCGGGTGGGCAAACCAAGCGCATCGCGCGTACCGATCAGGCCGCATATCCCGGAACCGAGCCCGATCGGCACGTATACGGTATCAAGATCGGGCACCGCGGTGAACAGTTCGTAGGCGTAGGTTGCGACGCCCAGTACCAGGTCGCGGTGAAACGACGGGCCGAATTCGTATCCGCGCTCGACGGCGATTTCATTGGCGCGATCCTTGGCTTCGTCGAAATCGCGGCCATGCTCCACCAGTTCCGCGCCGAATGCGCGCATGGCCGCATTCTTCTCGGTCGAGTTGCCGTGCGGCACGACGATCGCGATCGGCACGCCCACGCGCGCGCCGGCGAACGCCAGCGATTGACCATGATTGCCGCGCGTCGCCGTCACCACGCCGTTGACGCGCGGCCGTTCGCGCTTCAGTCGATCGAAATAGCTGATGCCGCCGCGCACCTTGAAGGCGCCGATCGGCGTGTGATTTTCGTGCTTGACGATCACCTCCACGCCGGTGCGTTTTCGCAGCAGCGGCCAAGCGTATTGCGGGGTCGGCGGCATCACCGCGTGCACCCGCGGCAGCACGCTTTCGAGATCGGCAAGCGTGAACATCGTGGCTAAACAGGCGCCCCCGCAACAGGTCGCCGGACCCTCACGGCAGCGGCAGCAAGGCAGCTTGTTGCACAGGAGCCGTCATCGCGATTTCGGCGATCAGCTTGGTGATGAGCGCCTTGCCGAACGACTGGAAGTTCTCCGCCGCCAGCACGAACGCGCCAGCCCCGCCGATGACGTTGTCGCGATAGTAGTTTTGCAGCCCGCCCGGCGGGTGGGTGTGGTCGGGATTCCATGACAGCGGCCGTTCGCTGAGGATGACGAGGCCGTTGATGGTGACATCCTTGGCAACCGCCTCGTCGCGCGCCGAGCGCACGTCGCGCCCGCTGTTGTTGGTGCCGTCTCCCGATACGTCGATCGTGCGACGGCCACCCTCGTACGGCGAGCGGTCGAACTGCAGCATGGAAAAATCGATGCCGGCGCTGATCGACGTGCGTTCCGCAAATGATCGCGGCAGCTCGACCAGCTTGTCGCCGAACTGGCGACCGCTCTCGGCGTCCTTGATCACGGTCCAGTCGATCACGACCTTCTGGGCAGTCGACCCCGACCACTCGACGAAGCAGACCGCGATGCGGCCGTGCTTGCCGGAGGAAATGGCTTCCAGCACGCGCGGGTCGGAGAACGCCGCGGCGTAGCCGTCCCGCTGCAGCTGAAACTTCGCGCTGTCGACGCTGCGCGAGACGTCGGACGCGAGCACCAGCAGGAGGTCGACAAGTTCGCGTGCGGTGGCCGGCGACCCGACGGCAAACACGACCGCAACGGCGGCAATCAAAAGCGCACGCACTTGCATAATTTTCATGGCATAGCCTCTGCGACTGAACCACTCGCGCCGGCACGCAAGATCGAGAATCGATCCTAGCAGAAACCGCGCGGCCGGTGCTGGCGGTTTTGACTTTGCGCATGGCTGCCGAGCCCCCGGCTCAGGTCAACGCGACGGCAAGCCCGTCGATCGGCAGCCCGCGTATTGCGGTGGTCCAGCGCTCGCCGGCGGCGACCGGGAGCGCCCGGGTCAGGGAGCCGGTGGTGACGATCTCCCCCGCCGCCAGCGGCGGATTTGCTGGATCGTCAGCCAGCAGCGCGACCAGATGGCGGAGCGCGGTGAGCGGGCCGCCGAGGACATCGGCGCCGCGACCGCTGTCCACCACCTCGTCGTTGCGCCGGAGGGTGACCCCGAACGTGGCAAGGGCGCGCAGCAGCGCGGGGGCGGTGTCCTCGACGCGGTGCCGGCTGCCCATCAGGAACCCGCCGTGCAAGCCTGCGGCCGCCACCACGTCGGCGGCGGCGAAGCGCCAGTCCGGAAACGGCGATTGCACAATCTCGAATCCATGGGCGAACCATTCGACGCAGCCGAGCAGTGCGGCTTCGTCCATGCCCGGTTCCGGCGCCTTGGCGAGCCCGAAAGCGATCTCCGGCTCGATCCGCGCCTGGAACAATGCCGCAAGGTCGAACTTGCCGGCGGTGTCGGCAAGCGCATGCACCGTGGTGTCGTACATGTCGCCCCAGATCGGCGCGAACACCTGGTACTCCGCCCAGAGCACCCGATTGGTGAAGCCGATCTTGCGTCCGACTTGCCGCTCGCCGCGCACCTCGCGCAGCCTCCGCAGTGCCGCTGTGACCGCGTATGCGGCCGCAAGGTCGAAGCCGGGGATGCGTTGCGAGAACGGCACGATCTCTTTGCGCGCGTGCGCCGCGGCGAGGACCTCGTGCGCAATCTGCTCGGCGAGGGGGCACTGGCGCGTCGCGCCGCTGGTGGGCGCTACCACGCTCACTCCGCCAGCACGCGGGTTGCGGGGAAGATGATCTCCACCAGCGTTCCGGAGTCGATCGCGCTCTTGATGTGGAAGCTGGCGCGATTGGCCTCGGCCAGCGCCTTGGTCAACGGCAGTCCGAGGCCGCTACCGACCGCGGAGCTCCAGCGGCTGGAGGTGGCCAGTTGCCGGAACGGCTCAAGCGCGGTTTCAATGTCCCGCTCGCTCATTCCTATGCCGGTATCGCGCACGCGCAGGGCGGCCTCGCCGCCATCGGTCAGCGCGGTCGATACGATGACCTGACCGCCGGCGCTGGTGAATTTGATCGAATTCGAAAGCAGATTGAGCACGATTTGGCGGATCGAACGCACGTCGGCGACGACCGGCGGCAGCGACGTCGAAAGCGAGGTGCGGATGATGATGCGCTCGCGGTTGGCCTGCGGCTGCATGATCGCAACGGCTTCCAGGGTGACGTCGTTGAGATCGACTCGGTCGAACGCCAGATCGAGCTTCCCCGCCTCGATCTTGGACAAATCGAGCAGGTCGGTGAGCAACGCGATCAGGTGTTGGCCGGATGTGTGGATGTCCTTGAGGTATCCGCGATAGCGTTCGTTTTCGATCGGCCCGAACCGCTGTTCCATCATCACTTCCGAGAACCCGATGATGGCGTTGAGCGGCGTACGGATCTCATGGCTGATTTTGGCGAGGAAGTCGGACTTGGCCGAGGACGCCCTCTCGGCCTGGCGCCGGGCATTGACCAGTTCCTCCTCGGCACGCTTCCACTGCGTGATGTCGCGAAATACGCCGCAGAATTTCGGCGGCTCGTCGGCGACACGTCCCATGGTCATGAACAGCGGGATCAGGCCGCCCTCACGCACGCGGCCGATCACCTCGCGGCCGTCGTTGAGGATGCTGGCGACACCGTTTCGCGCCAGCCCGTCGAGGTAGTCGAGCGCTTCGCGGCGGCTTTCGGGTGCAAGCAGATCAGTGAAGGCGCGGCCGTTGAGTTCACGCGCATCGAATCCGAACAATGCCTCGGCGCTTCGGTTGGCGGCCACGACCTGCCCGCTTGCATCGGTGACGATCACGCCGTCGGTGGCAGTGTCGAGAATCGATGCGAGCTCGCGCGCGTCCGCTTCGGCGGCGCGCAAGGCGACCTCGGCCTGCCGCTGCCGATCGTCGGGTACTGCCTTGTTGAGCATGAGCAGCAACGCAGTCTCGGCTTCCCGTCCCACCTTGAACAACCGCCCGTCGACCAGCAGCCCATCGCCGCTGCGCGTGCGGATCGCGACGGGACGGCCAGGCCCGTCCGGTTCGCCGGGCCCCTGGAGCTCGGGGTCCGGGATCAGGTGCTGAAGGCCGCCGGCGGCGGCGAAGTCGTCGAGGTCGCGAAAACCCGTCCAATCGAAGAACGGGCGGTTGGCGTAGAGCAGCGCGTCGCCGCGATAGGTCAGCACGGCGACCGGCATGCGATCGAGGATCTCTCGCTCAGGCCGGCCGGGTGCCCGGAGTTCATGCCCGGCCGGTGCGTCGGCACCGGAGCCCGCCGGGGAGGGCGCAGACGTTCGCGGCAGGGATTGCGCGGCCGCCCGTTCCTCGGCGATGCGCTCGCCCGGGACAGGCGGGTCCCCTTGTTGGCGGTCGAGGTCGCTCGCTGACGGCACCGGATCGCCGGTCGCGCCGCGGGCCTCGGTTTCGTCTGCTGCGGCACCGTCATCGGGCGGCGCCTTGCTGGCGGCGGCCTCGGTCGGCTCAGACGTGTCGCCCTCAACTCGCGCCCCGAGCGCCTTGGCGATCTCGTGGAACGCATTGCGTTCGATACTTGTCAGCACCGGCCGCCGGTCGATGGCGGTCGCTCCGGCGGCTCGGAACGGCACCACGTTCTCGGCTGCCGGAACGACCGTGAGCTGCGGGCGCGCTTCGGCGAGGACCGGCGACGGGCCGACCTCGTCAGCCGCGGCGGCATCGTGCGTGTCCGCAACGCCGGGATCATCGGTATTGGCTCGAGATGGATCGGCCGCGATTTCGGCGATCGGCGCGTCCGCGCGTTGATGCTCCGCGCTCGCTTCATGCGCGCGCGCGATGCGGACCGCGATGATCGCGGCGACGCGGTCGGTGTCGCGGCACACGCCGAATCCGCGATAGCCGGCGAACGCGCGGTCGGGGCCAAAACTCGGCAGCCCTGAGAGTGTGACCAGCAGTCGTTCGGCCGTCCCGTCGGCGGGCCAGCCCACCGTGACCCCGCTCCAGGTGTCGCGCGAGGCGACCGCGCGCTCAAGGCGTCGGTCCGCATCCAGGCCGAGCTCGGCGGCGATCCGCGTCCACGGCTGCCCCAGGAGGGCGGCCGTTCTCGTGCCGACCAGGGTGATGAACTCGTCGGACGCAATGGTGAACCGGCCATCGGCGTCGATCTGCCAGACGAAGCGCAAAGGGTGCGGTCTTTCCACCAGCCGCGACTGCAGGCCGACAAGCATGGCCACGGCGTCTGGCGGATGTCGGAGCGCGTCTGCGGGATCGGCGATCGACGGCGTCGCCTCGGCCCAACCGCTCGGTGGTTCCGGATGCGATTCCATGAGCGGTGCCGCGCCCTTATCGGAGGCGCGCTCCACGTCCGTCGCCGGTGCGGCGAACGCCGCTGGCGCCGCGTCGGCGCCAGTGTCCGCGAGCGCCACGTAATTCTCGGTAGGCATCGGTTCGGGCGGCGGCGCTGGCGTGCACGCGTCCTCCGATCGCTCGAGTGCACCGCCGGCGCTGCCCAAATCTGGGCCCGAGCCCGCGCCGGACTGAGCGACTGCAGGAGCATCCGATGGCGAGACGGCCGGGGGCGTAACCGCGGTGAAGTGCCTAAGCGGAGCGGCGAGCCCAGCAAAAACCGCGAGCAAGACCGCGGCGTCGCCGCTGCCGATGCGTTCGAGCGTGAGCGGCCCGCGCGCGCTGTCGCCGGAGGCGCGGCCGACGCGGAGCGCCTGCGCGGCGACTGGGCCGGCGCCGAGGTCGGCCAACGTCGCATAGCCTGCAAGCCAATCGGCGGCGTCCACACCGGCGTGCAGCAGGTCGCCCTCGATCGCAAACGCCGCCGTCTGGTCGTCACCCTCGAGGAACACGCGCCGCACCCGCTCCCGGAACGGCAATGGCGGAGAGCAAGGCTCGGTCGCCACGACCAGAACGCCGTCGGCGCCGTCCGCGCTCGTCAGGCGTGAGCACGCGCACAGGGTGACGCGCCCGATGCCCGCTCCCAAGCCCTGCAGCCGCGCAAGCTGCATGGTTCCGGCCACGGGCAGCGCCGTCGCGAGCCGTGAGATTTCTCGTGCGATCGGATGATCAGGGTCGAACCGACGATTGCCGAGCGCTCGCGGAGAGTCCTCACCAAAGGTCGCCGCACCGGCCGCGTTCGCCCACAGGATTCGGGCACCATCGGCGGCCCACAGCCACGCCGGCGTCGCTGCCAGCGCGTGCGGAGCGATTCGGGGATCGCGCAGGTAGCCAAGCAAGGCTCCGGATGTGGTCATCGGCTGTACGCGACCTTGCTCACGCCTTCCGGGTGGTAAATGAAACCTTAATAGGGCCAGCTGCCTGGTGCGTCCACGCCACCGAGCGCGCGCTCCACCACGATTTCTCGAATAGCGTTAACTCGGTGGCGGTCATGTCGGTTGCCGTGGGAGGCGGGACAAAGCGTTCTCATACGCTCTATATAAAAAAGGCTTGGCCCTCTAAGATCGCGGCCGCGGGGGAGCGGCCGCCGCAAGGCGGCGGCCAACACAGGCAGAGGAGACGACGATGCAGAAAGGGCCGATCGGAACCTTCGAGATTCCCCCCGAAATGCGCAACGTGGCCGAGCAGAGCGTGGTGCAGGCCCGGCAGGCGTTCGAGAGCTTCATGGATGCCGCCCAGAAGGCCGCCTCCAAGCTGGAAGAGCAGGCCGCCGCGGTGCAGGCCGGTGCCAAAGGCACCAGCGAGAAGATCATGGACTACGCGGAGCGCAATATTGCAGCTTCCTTCGACTTCGCGCAGCGGCTTGCCCGCGCCAAGGACGTGCAGGAGATCGCGAAGCTGCAGCAGGAATTCGTCCAGGCCCAGATGAAGGCGTTGACCGAGCAGGCGCAGGACCTCGGACAAAGCGTAGCGCAACGGGCCAAAGGGGCGGCAGCCGGCCGGCGATAAGGGACAGCCCGCCCAGGCGCTTTGTGGCGAGAATATTGCAATGCAGTATTCCTATTGCATTGCACCATGAGTTTGCCTATATGTCGCCGCGTTGAGAACGGCGGCAGGCCTCAGCCCGGGCCTGCAGGTAATCAAGCAGACAGTCGCCGAACCGCATGCAGGGCGGGAGGTTCGGGATTCTTTTGCGGCCCGCCCCAGAGGATTCTTGTTATGGCTGAGGCCAAGGCGAAAACCGCGAAATCGGTCGCGGTCCCATTCGACGTTGCCAAACAACAGGCGAAGTTTGCGGCAGCCGCCGCCAGTTTCGAGTTTCCGAGGTTCGACCTTCCGAGCTTGGAGGTTCCCGCCGCCTACCGGGAGCTTGCCGAGAAGAGCATCGCGCAGGCGAAGCAGAATTACGAGCGGATGAAGGCGGCGGCCGAGGAAGCCAGCGATGTGCTCGAGGCCACCTACGCTACGGCCACCAAGGGAGCTTCCGACTACGGCCTGAAGGTGATCGAGGCGTTCCGCGCCAACGCCAATGCCAATTTCGATTTCGCCCGTGACCTGTTGACGGTGAAGTCACTCTCGGAGGCGATCGAGCTGTCGAGCGCCCATACCCGCAAGCAGTTCGAAGCGGTGACGAGCCAGACCAAGGACCTTGCTGCCCTGGCCCAGAAGGTAACGACCGAGGCCGTCGAGCCGGTGAAGACCGGGATCACCAAGGCGTTCCAGGCCGTCGCGTAGGGTTCAAAGCGTCGCGACGCGCTTTAGTCAGTTGGGTTGCGTAGGGCAGGCGGCCGGTGGCCGCCTGCTTTTTGTGCCCTGAGGCTGCCGGGCGGGCTGCGGCCGCGCCGGCCGCCGATGCAAGCAGGAGGCGAGGGCGCGGGGAGGGCGCCTCACCGCGTCCCGTAGGCCCGGTCGCCGGCGTCGCCAAGACCGGGGACGATGTAGGCGTGAGCATCGAGGTGATCGTCGACGGCGGCGGTCCAGATCGCGACGTCCGGATGCGCCGCGCGGACCCGCGCGACCCCTTCCGGCGCCGCCAGCAGGCACACTAGGCGGACCTCGCTTCCACCCCGTTCCTTGATGCGGTCGATCGCCGCCACCGCGGTGTTGCCCGTCGCCAGCATTGGATCGACCACGATGACGAGCCGCTCGTGCAGGTCGGACGGCGCTTTGAAAAAATACTCCACCGCGACCAGGGTCTTGGGATCGCGATAGAGGCCGATATGAGCAACGCGCGCCGTCGGCACCAAGTCGAGCATGCCTTCCACGAAGGCCGCGCCCGCGCGCAGAATCGGGGCAAAAACCAGCTTCTTGCCGGCAATCTGCGGCGCCTTCATGCGGGTCAGCGGCGTCTCGATCTCGATCTGCTCGAGCGGCAGGTCGCGCGTGACCTCGTAGCACAGGAGCGCACCGATCTCCCTGAACAATTCGCGAAAGGATTTGGTCGAGCGGTTTTTGTCGCGGATCAACGTGAGCTTGTGCTGGACCAGTGGATGCATGACCACCGTGACACCTTGCATTTTGTCAGTAACCCCCAAAGCCTGGACCCGACGGCCGGTGGCGCCGATGCGCTCCACCCGTCTTTCGACGTCGAAATGAAGGACAATCCTGCCTCGGGTTCAAGCGCTGTGCATACGACAGCCGGTGCGCTGGTTGGGCCGAATGGGGAGCGGCGCGATCCCCACAGCCGACCGGCGTAGGGCGCGGCGGCTGGTTCCTGTCGTTGCGGTAGCACAGACGCAAGCCGCCGGGGACGTATGGCGAATTGTGTGATCTAATCTGCGCCCGACGGCTGCGGCCGCGCATTCGATCATGACGCTGGAGGGGGGCATGAAAGAGATTGCTCGTCGGCAATTCCTGCAAGCAGCAGCCGGCGCCGCCGCGGCCGGCACGCTGATCAGCGTCGATGCCCGCGGCCAAAGCAAGCCGACCGTCAATCTGCAGCTCGGCTGGCTTCTGTCCGGCAACCAGATCGGCGAGGTCTGCGCCAAGGCGCTCGGCTACTACGATCAGGAAGGCATCGAGATGCGCTTCCAGGCCGGTGGGCCGAATATCGACGGGGTCGCCGTCGTGGCCGCGGGGCGCCATGAGATCGGCCAGGTATCGTCGAGCCCGTCGCTCATGCTCGCCACCTCGCAAGATATCCCGGTCGTCTGCTTTGCGGCCGGGGCGCAGGAGCATCCCTACACGTTCTTTTCGTTGAAGAAGAACCCGGTGCGCGAGCCGAAGGACCTTGTCGGCAAGAAGGTCGGCATCCAGGCCACTGGCGTCATCCTGCTGCGAGCCTTGCTGGCGAAGAACAAGATCCCCGAGAAGGACGTGCAGATCGTCACCATCGGGGCCGACATGTCCCCGGTGCTGACCGGCCAGGTCGACGTCGTCACCGGCTGGCTGACCAACACGACGGCGCTCAAGGTGCTGGGCGACCAGCGCGTCGACCTGCGGCTATGGGACACCGGTGTCAGGCTCTATGCGCTGCCCTACTACGCTACCGCGGCGACCATCAAGAATCGCGGCGATGTCGTCGCCAAGTTTCTGCGCGCAACCGGCAAGGGGTGGGCGTTCGCGCACCCGGCCCCCAATCGCGACAAGGCGGTCGAATTCCTGGTCAAGGAATTTCCCAACCTCAATGCGGCGGACGAGCGCGAAGCGCTCGAGGTGATGCTGCGGTTCGCGTTCTCGCCGCGCACCGCGGCGGAAGGCTGGGGAACGATGGACCCGGCCGTGTGGCAGGAGCAGATCGGTCTCTATGCCGAACTTGGACAATTCTCGAAACGCGTGCCCAAGGTCGAAGAAGTGATCACGCTGGATATCCTCAAGGCCACGGCCGACAGCCGCCCGAAGATCGGGTGAGCTCGATGAGCGGCCCCGCGGTCGCCGCTTTGCCTGTCGCCGCGGAACCGGCGCCCGCGGCCGCCGCCGGGCGCACCAATGCGGTGTCGTGTCAGAACGTGACGGTCCGTTTTGTCACCGCCCGGCGCACCGTGACGGCGCTCGAGAATGTTTCCTTCACGGTCGACCGGGGTGGGTTCTTGAGCCTGCTCGGCCCGTCCGGTTGCGGCAAGTCGACCCTGCTGCGGGTGGTCGCCGATTTGATTGCCCCTTCGAGCGGTGCGGTTTCCGTCTTCGGCATGTCGCCGCAAGAGGCCCGGCGCCGACGTTCCCTCGGCTTCGTCTTCCAGGAGGCAGCGTTGCTGCCCTGGCGCACGGCGCTGCAAAACGTCGAGCTGCCGATCGAGGTCGGCGGGTATGCGGGCCTGCGGCCCGGCGATCCCACGCCGCGGGAACTGCTCAGGCTCGTTGGCCTCGATGGCTGGGAGCAGAGTTATCCGCATGAGCTCTCGGGCGGAATGCGCCAGCGCGTGTCGATCGCGCGCGCCCTGCTGGGCGGCCCGCGGTTGCTGCTGATGGACGAGCCGTTCGGCGCGCTCGACGAGATCACGCGCGACCGGCTCAATGAGGAGCTGCGTCGCATCTGGCACGAGACCAAGACCACCATCCTGTTCGTGACCCATTCGGTCTACGAGGCGATGTTCTTGGGCGAGCAGGTCTTGGTCATGTCCCCGAACCCCGGACGGGTGCGCGACATCGTTCCCATCGATCTGCCGCGCGACCGCGACCTGCGCGTGCGTGAGACCGAACCGTTCGTGCGCATCGCCGCCAGGTTGCGCGCCATACTGGGCAGGAGCGCGTCGTGACGACGTCGGATGTCGCTCCGGCCCTGCATTACGAAGTCGCCGCGGCCGAGGCCGAGTATCATCGGCTTAGGCGCCGGGAGGTGTGGCGGCGAAGGATGCTGCCGGTGGCCGGCATCGCCATCGCGCTGACCGTGTGGGCGACGCTCGTTCACGTGCTGAAGGTGCCGCCGTTCGTCGCGCCGTCGCCGCTCCTGGTCATCACCACGCTCTATGCCAAGTTCGGCTTGCTGATGACCAACCTGCTGCCGACGGCGATCGAGGCCATCTCCGGGTTCGCGCTCGGCAACCTCACGGCGATCCTCATCGCCACCGTTTTCGTCCACAAGAAGACGATGGAGGAGACGTTCTTTCCGATCGTCGTGATCATCAACACGATTCCGGTGGTCGCCAAGGCCCCGATCCTGGTGCTGCTGCTCGGCAACGGCATGGAGCCGAAGATCGCGATCGCGGCATTGATTTGTTTCTTCCCGACGTTGGTGAACATGGTGCGGGGGCTTGAATCGGTGAACCCGCGGGCCATGGAGCTGATGCGCGTGCTGTCGGCGTCGCGGCGCGAGGTGTTTTTCAAGCTCCGCCTGTACAATTCTCTACCGTACCTTTTCTCCGCGCTGAAGATATCGGCGTCGACCTCGGTGATCGGCGCGATCGTCGGCGAGTGGATCGGATCGACCTATGGGATCGGCGCGCTGATCATCCAAGCGATGTACAATTTCGACTCGGCGATGCTTTATGCCACCGTGATCGTCGGCTCGATTTTCTCGGTCATGTTCTTTCTGGCGATTTCGGTCGCCGAGCGCCTGACCGTGCGCTGGCAGGCCCCCGAAATGCAATGAGCAATCCCTGAAATTGGGAGAGATCGATGACTGCGGCCGACCGAATCGACGAAACCCCGGGCTCAGCCCGCATCGTGGCGCATTCCGACGTCCTGGTGGTCGGCGGCGGACCATCGGGCCTGGCAGCGGCGGTGGCGGCGCGGCGCGAAGGCTGCAAGGTGACGCTGGTCGAGCGCTATCCGTATCTCGGCGGGCTCGCATCCGGCGGGATGGTGCTGGTGCTCGACGACATGCACAACGGCGACGAGGTCACGGTCACCGGATTATGCATGGAGATGATCGAACGGATGGCGCGGGTCGGAACCTGCGTCTACCCGCCGCGCGAGGAGCGCGGTCAGAGCGCGGCGCTGTTCCGAAAGTGGGGCCGCTGGGGCGCTCATGATTTCCGCTCGCAGCTCAAGCCGCAACCGATCGTGATGGCGGCGGCGTTCGATCCCGATGGCTGGAAGCGGGCGTCGAACGAAATGATCACGGAGGCTGGCGTCGACGTGCGGCTGCACTCCTGGTTCTCCAGCGCGGTCGTGCGCGATGGCCGCATCCGCGGCGTCATCTGCGAGACCAAGGCGGGGCGCGAGGCGCTGCTCGGCGACATCGTGATCGACACCACCGGCGACCTCGACGTCGCGGCGGCGGCGGGTGCGAAATTCACCGAAGGCGCCTACATCGTCACCACGGTATTCCGCTTGGGCAATGTCGATACCGATGAAGCCGAGCGCTTTGCCGAGGCTGAGCCGGAAACATTCGCGAAGCTCGAGCGCCAAGCCAAGCGCACCATCGGCGGGTCATGGGAGTTCTGGTGGCTGAAAACGCCGTTGCCGGGCGTCGTGTGGTGCAACTGCCCGCACATGACCGGCTATGACGGCCTCAAGGTCGAGGACATCACGCGCGCGGACTTCGAGGGGCGCAAGCGCATCTATGCGCTGGTCGACTTCGCGCGCGCCAATATGCCGGGATTTGCCGACTGTTTCGTGGTCGACGTCGCCCCGCAACTTGGCATCCGCCAGACGCGGCTCCTCGAGGGCGAGTACGTCGTCACCAAACAGGACGTAGTGGAACGCGTGTATTTTCCCGACACGGTCGCGCGCGGGCGTGACTACTACACGCCCTACCGCTCGATGCTGCCGCGCGAGGTCGACGGCCTGATCGTCGCCGGCCGCCACTACTCGGCGACCGAGGCGGCGCAGAAGATCTCGCGCGAGATCCCGCCGTGCATGTCGATGGGCCAATCGGCCGGGGTGGCGGCGGCAATCGCGCTTGCCGGCGACGTTTCGCCCCGGCGGGTCGAGGCGCACGCGATTTGCGCGCGTGTGCGCGCCCAGGGCGGCGACCCCGGCGATCGGCCGTCCGCCAATGCTAAGCTGATGGAGCATGCCGCGTGACCTCCGACGCCGATCTGCCGCTCGCCGGCATCAAGATCATCGATTTCACCCAGGTGATGATGGGGCCGGTCGCGACCCAGATGCTGGGCGACTACGGGGCCGACGTGATCAAGATCGAACGGCCGCCCACCGGGGACCTGTCGCGAACCTCGATCCCCGATGATCCCGCCGGGCTCGTCGGCCCGGTCTATTGCTCGCTCAACCGCAACAAGCGTTCGGTCGTGCTCGATCTGCGCAAGGCCGAGGACCGCGCCGCGCTGATGGAGCTGATTGGGACGGCCGACGTCGTGGTCAACAACTTCCGCGCCGGCGTGATGGAGCGCATGGGGCTCAGTTACGACGAGCTCAGGCGGCTCAACCCGCGCCTGATCTATGCGGTCGGCACTGGCTTCGGCTTGACCGGTCCCTATGCTCACAAGGGCGGGCAGGACGTGCTGGCCCAGGCGATGTCCGGGGTTATGGCGCGCCGCTCCAACGAGGACGAGCCGCTCTCGGTCTACGCCACCACTTTCGCCGACTATTCCGCCGGCATGCATCTGGTCCAGGGCGTGCTGCTCGCGCTGTTGCAACGGCAGAAGACCGGCCGCGGCCAGCGCTTCAGCGTGTCGCTGCTCGATTCGATGCTGGCCGCTCAGACGCAGGAAGCCGCGACGCGGCTGATGCGCAACAGCGAGCTCAACTGGGGCGCCATGCCGTTGTCCGGGGTGTTTGAGACCTCGGATGGCGCGCTCGTCATGGTCGGCGCGTTCAAGGCCAACCCGCTCAAGGACACCGCGGCGGCGCTCGATGCCCCGGGCCTCGACGGCGATCCGCGGTTTCTCACCCATGCTTTGCAGAAGGCGAACAAGCCGGCGCTGCAGGCGATCTTCCGCGAACGCTTCAAGACCAACACCACCGCCCACTGGATCGCACGGCTCGAGGCGCAAGATCTCCTGTGCGCACCGGTGCGCGATCTGGCGCAAGCGCTGTCCGACGAACAGGCGACCATCAACGGCATGATCCTGGAGGCGCCCGGCGTGGTCGAGCCGGTGCGGCTGGTGGGCTCGCCGATCCATCTCGAGGACGCGCCGGTGACGGTGCGCATCGCGCCGGCGACGCTCGGCCAGCACACGCAGGAGGTGCTCGCCGAGATCGCTCGGCCGGTCAAAGCGGCGAGCTGATGCCGATCCTGTTGCAGCTCGAAGGTCACGTCGCACGGGTCACCATCGATCGGCCGGACGTGCTCAACGCCATCGACGCCGCCGCCGAGCGCGAGCTGCAGGCGATCTGGACCGTGATCGAGGGCAATCGCGAGGTGCGTGCGGTCGTGCTGACCGGCACGGGCGACCGCGCCTTCTGCGCCGGCGCCGATATGAAAGGCGGCAGCGGCGCGAGCGGGCTGAACTATTGGGCGACGCCGCGCCCGGGCGGGTTCGGCGGCATCGCGCTGCGCGAGACGCTCGACGTGCCGGTGATCGCGCGCGTGAACGGGCATGCCCTCGGCGGCGGATTCGAGATGGTGCTTGGCTGCGATATCGCGGTGGCGGCGGAGGAAGCGACCTTTGGGTTGCCCGAGCCGCGCGTCGGGCGCCTTCCGCTCGACGGCGGCATGATCCTGCTGCAGCGCCAGATCCCGCATCGGCAGGCCATGGGTTTGCTGCTCACCGGACGGCGGATCAAGGCAACGGAGGCCTACCGCATGGGGCTGGTGAACGAGGTGGTGCCCCGCGCCGAGCTCGACGCCGCGGTCGGCCGCTGGCTCGACGATATCCTCGCCTGCGCGCCGCTTTCCGTGCGGGCGATCAAGCAGGTGGTGCGCCGCACCGCGCATCTCGCCGCGGCCGAGGCGCAGGCGCAACGCCTGCCGGCGCTGGTCGAGGCGCTGCAATCGCACGACTCGCAAGAAGGGGTGCAGGCGTTTATCGAGAAGCGCAAGCCGGTCTGGCAGGGACGCTGACCATGCCGTTCGTCATCACCGATGCCTGCATCGACGTGAAGGACAAGACCTGCCTCGACGCCTGTCCGGTCGACTGCATCTATGAGGGCGGCCGCACGCTCTATATCCAACCGGAGGAATGCATCGATTGCGGCCTGTGCGAGACCGTGTGTCCGGTGGCGGCGATCCACGCCGACGACCGGCTGCCCGACGAGCTCAAGCCATGGATCGCCATCAATCGCGATTTCTTCGGGCCACAGGTGACGGGCTGGGGTCGCCCCGGCGGCGCCGACGAGCGGTACACGACCGCCGACGATCATCCGGCGGTCAAGGCTTGGCCGCGCAAGGCTTGACCGCTTTCAACGTCATTGCGAGCCGAAGGCGAAGCAATACAGAACGTCAGCGCCGCATGCTCGATTGCTTTGTCGCTTCTGCTTCTCCCAATGAAGCGACGCCGTTTTCCAAGCGTTTGAAGTGTCGCCACTTCTCCGACGCCAAAACTACCATGTACTATTTTCGTGTACCCCTTGATCGCGCGCTACGGCAGCCTGCCGGTAGGCACCCGGTAACCGGACCCGCACCAGACTAGTCTGATGCTCCTACGCTTACAGGGTTTTTATGTTCGCCTGGGTACGCGCAATTGCGGCGTCCGCCTATCACTTGAATGAAGCCAAGCGGAAAGGCCTATTGGCTGTCGCTCCTGTTCGGATAAAACCGACGCACAAGCACAATGGCCAGAGCTATTGCTAGCACGGGGCTGCCGAGGAAGACGACGTTGTCAAGTTCCCGGCTGAGACGGAGGGCAGCCGAGCCCCGCCAAAGCACCCAAGTGAAAAGAAGGGTGAGTAAGCCACCCAGAACCACCCGTTTCATGGTCACTCCCCGTTTCCTTTATCGGCCGCCTCACCCCAAAAGTCCTCACCCAAACCAAGCTTTCCTAGCAATGAGGCGTCCCAGCAATCAGCGTATTGTCGAACCTTCACAGCAATGACGGCTCCCCTGTCACGCCGTGCGCTGCGCCCGGTCCTTGCGGTTCTGCTCCTCGATCGCGGCGCGGGCGGATTGCCACTGCTCCGGGGTCCATTTGCGCAGCTCGTAGAAATTTCCGCCGGTGGCCATGTAGTTGGCACCGTCCATCATCATCACCTGGCCGGTCAGCCAATCGCAGCCGTCCGCCAGCAGGAACGTCACCAGGTTGGCGAGCTCGCGCTCTTCGCCTGGCCGCCCCATCGGGTTGTTCTCGCGCGATCGCGTGCCGGGCGTCACGCCGGGGGCGAGGCGCTTGCTGGCGCCTTCGGTCGGGATTTCCCCCGGGCCGACAGCGTTCAACCGGATTCCGTGGCGCGCCCATTCGATCGCCAACGACTTCGTCATGCCGACCACCGCACTCTTGCTCATGGTCGAGGGCACCACGTACGGGCCGCCGTTCTCGACCCAGCTCACGACGATCGACACCACGCTGCGCATCGGCTGGCCGGGCCGCCATCCGCTCGCAATCCAGCGTTTGCCGACCGCATGGGTGACATAGAAGGTGCCGTGCATCACGATATTGGCGATCGCATCGAACCCGCGCGGCGAGAGCGCTTCGGTCGGGCTGATGAAATTGCCGGCGGCGTTGTTGATCAGTCCGGCGAGCGCGCCCTTGGCGAAGATGTCCTCGATCATGGCGTCGACCGCGGCCGCGTCGCGGATGTCGACGCCGTAGGCATGGACCACGCCGCCATGCTTTGCCGTCAATTGGGCGGCGGCTTCCTCGCACACGCCGCGCCGCCGCCCGCAGATCACGAGCTCGGCCCCGAGCGCGAGCAGTTGCTCGCCCATGGCTCGCCCGAGGCCCGTCCCCCCGCCGGTGATGAGGATGCGCTTGCCGGCCATCAGCTTGTTCTCAAACATCGGACGCGCCTTTCCTGCTCGACGACGCGAGGCCCCGCTCACCGAGCGTGGCGACAAAGCAATCCAAATGCGACCCCGGTATTCTGGATTGCTACGGCCTCGCCTTGCAATGAGGATCGCTGGTCGGCCCTCGAAGCGGGCGCGGATTGCAGCGATAAATGGGGCGGTTGACGGTCGCCGTTGTGATGTGGCCAGTATCAGATGATATGTCGGACTGGAATCGGACCTGGCCGGAGGCTGGAATGGACAAGCGGCGGGCAACCCGCGATCTGATCGAGCACGTGGTCGGAGCGGTCGAAGCCGCGCGCGTGCTCGAGCAGCCGTTCTATCACCTGCAGTACGAGCGGATCTTTCCCGACGACCTATACGGGGAAATGCTCAGCGCCATGCCGGTCGCGGCGGAGTACCGGCCGTTGCCCGGCCGGGACAATGTGAACCTGCGCGCCGACGGTACCTCGACGCGGGTGAAGATCGACCTGTTCCCCGAATACATCCGTCATCTTCCGGTCGGCAAGCGCGAGGTGTGGGATGTCGTCGGCCGCGCGCTCTGCTCGAGCGAGGTTCAGGCGGTCTTCATGCGCCGGCTCGCGCCCGGGCTTGCGCGGCGCTTCGGTGCCGGCCATGCCGACGTCGCCATGTATCCGATCCCGGTGCTCACCCGCGACATCCCCGGCTACAGCATCGCGCCGCATCCCGATACGCACTGGAAGGGCATGACGGTCCAGCTCTACCTCGCGCGCGACGACGCCCATCCGAACATCGGGACGATCTTCCATGGCCGCGCGGCCGACGGAAGTCTCACGCGTGACGTTCAGATGCGGTTTGCGCCCAATACCGGTTACGCCTTCGCGGTCGGGGACGACACGTGGCATTCCGCCGACCCGGTCGGGCCGCAGGTCGAGACCCGCGACAGCATTCTACTCACCTACTTCGTCGATTCCGGCCTGAAGCGGTTTCTGCGCAACCGCGCCAAGCGCATGGGCAACCTGGTCCTCAATGAGGTGCGGCATTTGACGCGCTGATAACCCGCCGAATCGGCCAGTTTCCCCTTTCGCGCAGGTTTCCCAGCGGCTTACAATCCCGTCAGGACGTCATGGGAGCGTCGCCCGCCGCTGCTAGGCGGGGCGGTGCTCTCGGCGTTTCGGGAGGAACAGTTTCACCAGGGAGATAGGCTCATGCCGGTTCGTACTTTCACCGCCGTGCTCGTGACGGCGGCGCTTCTGGGCGCGGGCACGGCGGCGCGGGCCCAGGTCGAGATCCAATGGTGGCATGCGATGACGGGCGCCAACAACGACGTCATTGTGCGGCTCGCCAACGAGTTCAATGCCGCGCAGCAGGCCTACAAGGTCGTTCCGAGCTACAAGGGCAGCTATATCGACACGATGAATGCCGGCATCGCGGCATTCCGCGCCGGCAACGCTCCGCACATCATGCAGGTGTTCGAAGTCGGCACCGCGACCATGATGGCGGCGACCGGGGCGGTAAAGCCGGTCCACGTCCTGATGAAGGAAGCCGGCGAGGCGTTCGATCCGAAGGCCTATCTGCCGGCGATCACCGGCTACTATTCGACCTCGAAGGGCGAGATGCTCTCGTTCCCCTTCAATTCCTCGTCGACGGTGATGTGGATCAACAGGGACGCCTTCAGGAAAGCCGGCCTTGATCCCGACACGCCGCCGAAGACGTGGCCGGAAGTGTTCGAGGCGGCCAAGAAGCTCAAGGCGGCAGGCTCCGCGACCTGCGGCTTCTCCAATGCCTGGGTGACATGGGTCAACGTCGAGCAGCTCTCCGCCTGGCACGATCTGCCGCTCGCCACCAAGGCCAACGGGCTCGACGGTTTCGACACCGAGCTCAGGTTCAACAGCCCGACCCACGTGAGGCACCTGCAGAACCTCGTCGACCTGCAGAAGGACAAGACCTACGACTATTCGGGGCGGACCAATACCGGCGAGGGCCGTTTCACGTCCGGCGAGTGCCCGATCTTCCTGACCTCGTCGGCGTTCTTCGGCAACGTCAAGGCCAACGCCAAGTTCGACTTCGGCAACGCCCCGATGCCGTACTATCCCGACGTTCAGGGCGCGCCGCAGAACTCGATCATCGGCGGCGCGTCGCTGTGGGTGATGGGAGGCAAGAAGCCCGAGGAATACAAGGGCGTGGCCAAGTTCTTCGCCTTCCTGTCCGACACCGACCGGCAGGTCGCGATCCACAAGTCGTCCGGCTACCTGCCGATCACCAAGGCGGCCTACACCAAGACCAAGGAGTCCGGTTACTACAAGGACGCGCCCTATCTGGAGACGCCGCTGTTCGAGCTCACCAACAAGGAGCCGACGGAGAATTCCCGTGGGCTTCGCCTCGGCAACATGGTGCAGTTGCGCGACGTCTGGGCCGAGGAGTTCGAGGCCGCGCTCTCGGGCAAGAAATCGGCCAAGGAGGCGCTCGACGCCGCGGTCTCGCGCGGCAACGCGATGCTGCGGCAGTTCGAGCGCACCGTCTCGCGTTAGCCGAGTCCACCGTCGTGGCCGGCGGGCTCGGCCCGGCCACCAACGGCCCGCCATGGCACATCCAGCGTCGGCAGCACTCACGCGGAATCTCGACATCGAGCTTCGGCCGGTGCGGGCCGAGGACTACCGGTTCGCCTGGCGGCTCTATTCCGAGGGGATCAGGCCGTACGCCGCCGCTTACCAGCCATGGGTGGACGCCGAGGCGGAAGCGCGCTTCGCAAGCCGCTATAAGGCGCAATCGACCTGGATCATCCGCCGCGGTGGCGTTGATATCGGGTGGATGGAGCTGCACGAGGTCGACGAGGAGCTCCGGCTCAACCAGCTTTACGTCGCGGCCGCCCACCGGCGCAACGGTATCGGGTCCGAGGTCATGCAGCACGTGCTGGCCCGGAGCCGCGAAACCGGCAAGCCGGTGCTGCTCAACGTACTGAAAAACAACCCTGCGCGCCGGCTATACGAACGCCTCGGCTTTACGATCAGTGACGAAAGCGAGACGAAGTTTTTCATGACGCGACCGGCTGAGCGCTAGCGGTTATGCAGAAGCGCGCGGTCTTCAACCACCTGCTGTTGCCGTTCCTGCTGCTCGCGCCGCAGATCGCCATCACCTTCATCTTCTTCTATTGGCCGGCGAGCCAGGCAGTGTGGCAATCGTTCCTGCTGCAGGATGCTTTCGGCCTGTCGACCAGCTTCGTGTGGTTCGAAAACTATTGGCACCTGTTCCACGACGCTGCGTACTACCACACCATCGCGGTCACGTTCGTGTTCTCGACCGCCGTCGCCTTGCTTTCGCTGTCGATCGCGCTGCTGCTCGCCGTGATGGCGGACAAGCCGCTGCGCGGCGGAACGGCGTACCGCACCCTGCTGATCTGGCCTTACGCGGTCGCGCCGGCGGTCGCCGGCGTGCTGTTCCTCTTCATGTTCCAGCCGTCGCTCGGCATCGTCGCACAGGGCCTGCGTGCCGTCGGCGTCGATTGGAATCCGCTGCTCAACGGCAACCACGCCATGATCCTGGTGATTCTGTCGGCGACCTGGAAGCAGATATCCTATAATTTCCTGTTCTTCCTCGCCGGGCTGCAGGCGATCCCGCGCAGCGTGATCGAGGCGGCGGCGATCGACGGTGCGCGCTCGTTCCGCCGGTTCTGGACCATCATCTTTCCGCTGCTCTCCCCGACCACGTTCTTCCTCCTGGTCGTCAACATCGTCTACGCGTTCTTCGACACCTTCGGCATCATCGACGCAATGACCGGGGGCGGGCCCGCCAAGGCGACCGAGACGCTGGTCTACAGGGTCTACCAGGACGGCCGGCTGGGCGGCGACCTCGGCGGCTCGGCGGCGCAATCGGTGATCCTGATGATGATCGTGATCGCGCTCACCGCCGTCCAGTTCCGCTACGTCGAGCGCAAGGTCACGTATTGATGTGCAAGCGCTATCGCTCGCTCTCTTCACCTCTCCCCAGCGGCGAGAAGTCGGCGCGCGTCAGCGCGCCGGGGGAGAAAGAGCATATGTGCCGAAGGACTTGGACCACCTCACCCGGTATGGCTCGTTGGGCTCGCCGATCCGACATCTCCCCGCCGGGGAGAGGTAGAGCAAGCTCACGCCGCGGAGCCGGCTGATGGTCGAGCAGAACCGCTTCGGCAACGTGCTGCCGCACCTGATCCTGTGGGTGGGGATCGCGATTGTCGCGTTTCCCGTTTATCTGGCGTTCGTCGCGTCGACCCATGAGCCGACCATCATTGCCAATGGTCAGATGCCGCTCACGCCCGGACCGCTTTTCCTCGAGAACTATTATCGCACGATCTTCGTCGGCACGAGTCGCACGACCCGGGAGCCGGTCGGCACCATGCTGCTCAACAGCCTGGTGATGGCGCTGGCGATCTCCCTCGGCAAGATCGCGATCTCGATCATCTCGGCCTACGCCATCGTCTACTTCCGCTTTCCTCTGCGCATGACCGCATTCTGGGTGATCTTCATCACCCTGATGCTGCCGGTCGAGGTCCGCATCTATCCGACCTACAAGATTGCCGCCGACCTCAACCTGCTCGACACCTACGCGGGGCTCACGCTGCCGCTGGTCGCGTCGGCGACCGCCACGCTGTTGTTCCGCCAGTTCTTCATGACCGTGCCCGAAGAGCTGGTCGAGGCCTCGCGCATCGACGGCGCCGGGCCGATTCGCTTCTTCATCGATACGCTGCTGCCGCTCTCGCGCACCAACATGGCGGCGCTGTTCGTCATTCTGTTCATCTACGGCTGGAATCAATACCTCTGGCCGTTGCTCATCACCACACGCGACGACATGCAGACCATTGTCATCGGCATCAAGAAAATGATCGTCACGCAGGACGCGCTGACCGAATGGCAATTGGTGATGGCGACCGCGATGCTGGCGATGCTGCCGCCGGTCGCGGTCGTGATCCTGATGCAGAAGCTGTTCGTGCGCGGGCTGGTCGAGACGGAGAAGTGACGTGAGGTGAACAGTGAATCGCTGTTCGCGGGAGCGAAGCGACCGATGGCAGGCGTGACGTTCAACGAAGTGCGCAAAATCTACGCGGGCGCGGTGGAGGCGGTGAAAGGCGTCAGCTTCGACGTGCCGGACGGGGCGTTCTGCGTGCTGGTCGGCCCCTCGGGCTGCGGCAAGTCGACGCTTCTGCGCATGGTCGCCGGCGTCGAAACCGTGACCCAAGGCGAAATTCGCATCGGCGAGCGCGTGGTCAACGAGATCGAGCCGGCCGATCGAGACATCGCCATGGTGTTCCAGAACTATGCGCTCTATCCGCACATGAGCGTCTACGACAACATGGCCTACGGCCTGCGCAATCGCGGCACCCCCAAGCCCGAGATCGATGCGCGCGTGCGCGATGCCGCCAGGATCCTGGAGATTTCCGACTTCCTGACCCGCAAGCCGCGCCAGCTTTCCGGCGGCCAGCGCCAGCGCGTGGCCATGGGCCGCGCCATCGTGCGCCAGCCGAAGGCCTTCCTGTTCGACGAGCCACTCTCGAACCTGGACGCCAAGCTGCGCGTCTCCATGCGGGTCGAGATCAAGAAGCTGCAGCGCACGTTTGCGACCACGTCGATCTACGTCACCCATGACCAGCTCGAGGCGATGACGCTCGCCGACATGCTGGTGGTAATGAATGCCGGCGAGGTCGAGCAGATCGGCGCGCCGCTCGACGTCTATGAGCGGCCGGCCACGACGTTCGTTGCGGCCTTTATCGGGGCGCCGCCGATGAACCTTCTGCGCATGCGGCCGGTCGAGTTCCACGAGGTCGTCGTCGGCTCCACCGCGCCGCCGGCCGACGGCGCGATCGTGGGAGTGCGTCCGGAGGATCTCGACCTTGCCCCCGCAGGCACCCGCCCCGAGGGTCGGGTCGCGCTTGCGCTCACGGTCGAGGCGGTCGAGCGGGTTGGGCCGGAGAGCTTCGTCTATGGCAGGCTCGAGCGGGGCGGCGATCTCATCGTGCGCCTGCCGGGCGCAGCCGCGCCGGCGCCTGGGGAGGCGGCGGTCGCGGTCGCGGATCGCAAGAAACTGCACGTCTTTGCCCCCGACGGCCGGCGGCGGCTCGACGCCTGACGGCGGTTAACTTTTGGTCATCTCTGGCAGCCGCGCCCGAACGATTCTTGCGCATTCTTGAAGACTTAGTCCCTGGCGCCCATATGTGGCGGGACCGAAGGCGACGCCGCAGGCGTCCGCGTCGGTCGATCGGGGTGCCGTAAGGGCCCCGGCAAAGTCGCTTGAGAAGGGCTTTGTACCCATGTCCCGCGTTCCGTCGCTTTCCAGTCCGTTCCTTATCGGCTTCGATGAGATCGAGCGCATGCTCGACCGCGTCGCCAAGGCGGCTGACGGCTATCCTCCTTACAACATCGAGCGCGTGGCGGGCGATGAGCGCAATCCCGAACGGTTGCGCATCACGCTCGCGGTCGCCGGCTTTACCCGCGATCAGCTCGAAGTGATCATCGAGGAAAAGCAGCTCGTCATCCGCGGCCGGCAGCAGGAGGACAAGAGCCGCCAGTTTCTGCATCGCGGCATTGCCGCGCGGCAGTTCGCGCGGACCTTCGTGCTGGCCGACGGCATGGATGTCCTCGGAGCGGATCTCAAGCACGGTCTGTTGGCCATCGATCTCGCGCGTCCGCAGCCCGAACGCGTCGTGAAGTCGATCGCCATCACCGAGCAGGAGTGAGGGACGTGAACCCAAGTTCCGGACTCGACCGACTAAGGAGCAGAAGGAGTCGAGGGCCATGACAGAGAATGCCCATTTCATCACGCCGCAAGCGCTGGCCGGCCTCGGTGGCGGCCGCATCGCCTACGTCAAGTCAATCCGCTCGGAGGACGTGCAGGCGATGTTTCCGCAGGCGCCGCAGCTTCAGCCCGGCATGCAGCTCTACGCGTTGCACGCCGCCGACGGCACCCCGATCATGGTGACGGACACGCGCGAGGCCGCGGTCGCCAACGCCATCACGCACGAGCTTGAGACCGTCAGCGTGCATTGAGGCCGGGCTAGGATGGTTGAGCGGCAGGCGAAGCCCATCCGCTCCTGCCGTCGCCGACCGGAAAGGTGACCCGAAACAAACGACGCGGGCGAACATCTGAGCTCGCCCGCGATCGAAGGGCTTGGCTTTTCTCAATTCATCCGGCGGTCACGCTACGCCGCCGCCGACTGCATCGCCAGCACCGCGTAGAGCGCTTCGGCGTCCTGGGAAGCGCGCAGCTTGTGCACGACGTCCGGGTCGCGCAGCAGGCGGGCGACGCGCGCGAGCGCCTTGAGGTGATCGGCGCCCGCGCCTTCCGGTGCCAGCAAAAGAAAGATGAGGTCGACCGGCTGGGCATCCAGCGCCTCGAAATCGATCGGGCGGCCCAGGCGGGCGAACATGCCGAACAGCTTTTCGAGCTTCGGCAGCTTGCCGTGCGGGATAGCGATGCCGTTGCCGACCGCGGTCGAGCCGAGCTTCTCGCGCTGCATCAGAACTTCCACGATCGATCGTTCGTTCTGGCCAGTCAACGCGGCCGCCCTGGCGGCGAGCTCCTGCAGTGCCTGCTTCTTGCTGATGACCTTCAGCGCCGGAATGACTGCGTCGGGCGCGATGAGATCGGTGAGGGGCACGGGAGCAGTCCGGTTGTTCTTATGACGCAGCGGGCCTGGAAGGCGGCGGACCTATAAGGAGGTGCGGCGGTCGGGTCAATGGTCGCTGTCGGGACCGAGCGCCGGCGGATCAATCCAGCCGATATTGCCGTCGGGCCGACGATAAACCACGTTGACGCGGCCGTGGCCATCATGCCGGAACACGACGAGAGGCGCGCCGGTGAAGTCGAGCTCCAATACCGCCTCGCTCACCGGCAGACGTTTCAACTTGGTCGTCGATTCGGCGATCACCACCGGATTGAACTCGGTGACCTCCTCATCGCCCTCCGGTTCCGGCGCGGCGATCACGTAGGTCTGGGCTTCGATCGGCTCGGGTGCCGGCGTACCGCCGCCGTCGTGGCGCGCGGCCGCGTGACGGTCCTTGAGCCGGCGCTTGTAGCGGCGCAACCGCTTCTCGATCCGGATCGCCGCCTGGTCGGCGCTGGCATAGGCATCGGCCGCCATCGCGCCCGCTTCGAGCACGATGCCGGAATCGAGGTGGATCACACAGTCGGTCCGGAAGCCGAATCCGTCACGCTCGACTGTCACATGGCCGGAGTAGCCGCCGTGGAAGTATTTGTTGACGGCGTCCGCAATGCGCGCATTCACCCGCTCGCGCAGGGCCCCGCCGATATCGATGTTCTTGCCCGAGACGCGAAACGGCATCGCCCGCCTCTGCTATGTCGGAGCGCCGATCGGCGCCTGCTTCTCCCGCCGCCGCTGCACCGACGAGGGAATGCGCATCGCCTCGCGGTATTTTGCGACCGTGCGGCGGGCAATGTCGATACCCGCTTCGCGCAGCCTCTCGACGATGGTGTCGTCCGACAGTGCCTCGCTCGGACCTTCCGCATCGATCAGCTGCTTGATGCGGTGGCGTACCGCTTCGGCCGAATGGGCATCGCCGCCGTCCGCAGCCGCGATGGCGGAGGTGAAGAAGTACTTGAGCTCGAAGATGCCGCGCGGCGTGGCCATGAATTTGTTGGCGGTGACCCGCGATACCGTCGACTCGTGCATGCCGATGGCGTCGGCGACGGTGCGCAAGTTGAGCGGGCGCAGGTGCTGGACGCCATGGGCGAAGAAGGCCTCCTGCTGGCGCACAATTTCGCTCGCGACCTTGAGGATCGTCCGCGCCCGCTGGTCGAGCGCTCGCACCAGCCAGGTGGCATTCTGCAGGCAACCGGCCAGATAGGATTTCTCCTCGGCGTTGCGGGCCGACTTCGAGACCTCCGCATAGTAGCTCTGGTCGACCAGCACGCGCGGCAGGGTTTCGGAGTTGAGCTCGACCACCCAGCCTCCATCCGGACCGGAACGCACCATCACGTCGGGGACGACCGGCTGCACCAGCGCCGATCCGAACGCCAAGCCCGGCTTCGGATTGAGCCGCCGGATCTCGACGATCATTTCGGCGAGGTCCTCCTCGTCGACGCCGCAGACGCGACGCAACGCCGCGAAGTCGCGTTTCGCCAGCAGCTCGATATGGCCGAGCAGCGCCTGCATGGCCGGATCGAAACGGTCGCGCTCACGCAACTGAATGGCCAGGCATTCGGCCAGATTGCGGGCACAGATGCCGGGGGGATCGAAGTTCTGCAGTCGGAGCAGCACGCCCTCCACGTCGGCGACCGACGTGCCGAGCTTCTCAGCGACCGGGGCGAGGTCGCCGCCGACGTAGCCGGCCTCGTCGACGAGGTCGAGCAGGTAGGCGCCGATCAACCGCTGCGCCGGCTCGAAGCCGGCGAGCGAAAGCTGTTCGGCAAGGTGGTCGGCAAGCGTGCGCTCGGAGGTCGCAAAGGCTTCGAGATTGTATTCGCTGCCGTCGCGGCCGCCGCCGCCGACCGACGACCACCCGGGGGTGGACGCAAGCTCGTTGCCGGCGGGCCGCGCTGCCGACTCGGCGCTGTCGGCCGGAAACACGTTCTCCAGATCGGTATCGAGCCGCTGCTCGATGGCAGCGCGGCTGGTCTCCAGATCCTCGCCCAGCCAATCCCCCGAGCGGATATCATCGGAGCGCTCCGCCTCGGCGGTGGCTTCCGCCGCTGCCCCCGCCGGCTCGCCCTCGCCATCGGGCGCGCGGTCAAGCAAGGGGTTGCGCTCGAGCTCGGCCTCGACATAGGCGACCAGATCGAGGCTCGACAGTTGCAGCAGCTTGATGGCTTGCATCAGCTGCGGCGTCATGACCAGCGCCCGGCCTTGGCGAAGCTCTAAGCGTTGCGTCAGCGCCATTGTAAGCTGTGGTTCGGGGGTGCCGGGAGGGTTCTCGGCACGATCCTTGCATTTAGCATGGCGGCCAGGGGCCAGCGCAACTGCTAAAGCCGGAATTCCTCACCCAAGTATAAGCGTCGGACCTCCGGGTCATGGACGATGTCGTCGGTCCGACCTTCCATCAAGACTTCGCCGGAGTAGATGATATAGGCCCGGTCGGTGAGGCCCAGCGTTTCACGCACATTGTGGTCGGTAATCAGCACGCCGATGCCGCGCTGGGTGAGATGGCGCACCAGCGCCTGAATATCTCCGACCGCGATCGGGTCGATACCGGCGAACGGCTCGTCGAGCAACATGTAGGACGGGCGCGTCGCCAGCGCGCGCGCGATTTCGACGCGTCTGCGCTCGCCGCCGGAGAGCGCGATCGACGGCGTTTTGCGCAGGCGCGCGATATTGAACTCCTCCAGCAGGGAATCGAGTTCCGCCTTCCGGCGCTTGCTGCTCGGCTCGACCGCCTCCAGCACCGCCAGGATGTTCTCCTCGACCGTGAGGCCACGAAAGATCGACGCTTCCTGCGGCAGATAGCCGATCCCGAGCCGCGCACGCTGGTACATCGGCAACGGCGTGATGTCGTGACCGTCGAGTTCGATGCGGCCGCGATCGGCTTTGACCAGCCCGGTCACCATGTAGAAGATGGTGGTCTTGCCGGCACCATTCGGCCCCAACAGCCCGACGGCCTCTCCACGGGCGACGTTGAGGCTCGCACCGCGCACCACCTTGCGGCCCGCGAAGCTCTTCTCCACGCCATGGACCGCCAGATAGCCGGTCTGCGCGGCCGATTCCCAGCCGCCGTCGTCGACCGAGGCATCCGCATAGCCGGTCCCGCCTCGGGTTGCGGCAGGGGCCTCGAGCGGCGCCAACCGGGCATTCCAGCCGCCGTTTCCGCCGCGCGCGGCGACGGGAGCGGCCGGTCGAGCGCGCGGTCGCGGCAGGAGGCTGCGCAGGCGCTGACCCCAACTGCCTCGGCTCGGTTCCCGGCTCAGCACGATGTCAGTTCAGCTTCAGCGGCCGCGATGGCCCTTGCTTGGCGGCGTCCCTTTCGGCGGCGCCCGTTGCCCGCTCGGTAGCGGCTGCGGGCGCGCGGCCGCCGGTTGGGGGCGGTGGCAACGGCGACGCGGCCGGCGCCGCCGCGGGGGCTCCGGGCTTGGCGCTGGGCGCGCCGGGGCCGATGATGGGCGCATCGCGCGCGCCGGGATTGATTAGTGCCCTGACCGGACCGCTCTGGCCGCCGGCGGGTGCCGAATCGATGCGATAGTGACCGGTGGTCATGTTCACGTGCAGCCGATGTCCTTTGACGACGTCCTGGCCCCGCGTCACGATCACATTGCCGGTCAGCACGATCGAGTTGGTCTTCATCTCGTAGACGCCGTTATCGCCGGTCGCGACCTGGTCCTTCTGCGTGACCACGACGCCGCCCTTGGCCTCCAGGCGGCGGATCTGCTGCTGGCCGCCTTCGGAAGGCAACATCGATTTGGTCCCCTGCCTGCCTTTCGCGGCCGTCGGAGACGGCTCCTCGTCGTAATAGACGATCAGCCGGTTGCACTCGAGCGTGGTATCGCCCTGCACTACTTTCACATTGTCGATGAAGGTGGCGGTCCGTTCCTTGTCGCGAACCTCGAGGCTCGCCGACTCGATCCGGATCGGCTCCTTGTTGTTCTGTTGCAAGCCCTGGAAGGGAGTTGGCGGCGACGTAGCCGGGCCGCGCGCGGACTGCGTGAGCGCGGGAACGGTGCCAAGCGTCAGCATGCAGGCGGCCGCCGCTACGCACGGCAGTGATCCGAGCAAGCGCGACCGCCGAGCTGTCATCGCGGCGTCTCTCCGGCGCTCGTCTGCAACGAATCGGGATTGACCAACATCCTGACCCCGCCGCGGAACTGCACCACATCGCCGCCTTCGATGACTTCCAGCTGGTTGGCGTCGATGCGGCCGTTCGGCAGCAGAACCTCCACCGGCTTGTTCGACAGCACGTGTGCCTTGCGCATGTCGAGGCGCGCCTCGGCGAGACGGATTTCAGCTCCCGTCGAGGAAGTCACCACCACCTGCTCGTAAAGCGTGACCACTTCGCTCTTGGTCTCGTAGAGGCCGGTAGTGGACATGACTTTGATCACGCTGCCGTCGACCAGCTCAACTTTGGCGCGGACTTCTTTCAACTCTATGAAGTGCGGCTGGCGCAGATCCTGCGCGGCCGCGCTCGCGGTCAGCTCGTAGGAACGCCCGTCGCGGGTGAAGCCGGCAAGCTTGGGCAGGTCCATCGTGATCCGCGTGCCGGACACCACGAGTTTGCCGCTCGGCAGTCGCGACAGGGCGGTCAAGGGGTTGAGCCACACCGAAACCGCATACAGGCACAGTCCGACCACCACCGCCAATGGAATGCCGACCCGCAGCCGTCGCACCCAGCGGCTATGGCGCCGGGCTCTGCGAAACTCCCGCTCGCGGTCCGAGCGGGCGGCTGCGTACCAGGCGTGCGTACCGGCGTCGGTGATCACCGTTGCGCTCATCGGATCCCGCTATTGCCGGATGAGAGCGGATTTGTGCCCTGTCCGTACCACTCGTCTCGCCTCGCAAAAGGTCGCCTTCGAATATGGCTGGGCTGCGGCAGCCATCCTACGAATGGGCAAAGATGTCCTCGGTCGCCCAACCGGCCAGGTCGAGCCGTGCACGGTCCGGAAGAAAGCGGAAGCACGCCTGCGCGAGCTCATCCCTTCCTTCGCGGGCCAATAGTACATCAAGCTTGGCCTTCAGGGCATGTAAATGCAGGACGTCGGAGGCGGCATACGCCACCTGCGCCTCGGTGAGCTCCGGCGAGCCCCAATCCGTCAGCTGCTGCTGCTTGGAAAGCTCGATCCCGAGCAGTTCGCGCACCAAATCCTTGAGGCCGTGCTTGTCGGTGTAGGTGCGGGTGAGCCGCGACGCGATCTTGGTGCAGTAGACCGGCGCCGGCATGATGCCGAACGTCCGGAAGAGCACGGCCAGATCGAAGCGGGCGAAATGAAACAGCTTGGGGATCGCGGGATCGCCGAGCAGGCGCTTGAGATTGGGCGCATCGACGCTGCCGGGCGGCACCTGGACAACGTCCGCGGTGCCGTCGCCGGGAGAGAGCTGGACCACGCACAGGCGATCCCGATGCGGCTCGAGACCCATGGTCTCGGTGTCGACCGCAACCGGTCCAGAATAGCGCGCGAGGTCGGGAAGATCGCCGCGGTGCAGGCGGATGGTCATGCAGGCAGCCCTGGCAGCGACTTGTGCGGCTTGAGCGTTGATTCGTCGAACGAAATTCATGGAGCGCCGGGTCGGGACTTAGCACCCGGGGCAGCTGCGATCAATCGGCACGCCCGCCATGCCGCGCGGCCTACCGCGTACGACCGCGCCAGCAGCTCAACTGCAAATTCGAGCGATCACTGGTGCCCAGGAAAGGACAAACGATACGCTCGCCCTTTCAACAGCTTCACGGCAGCGTCTTCGTTGCGCTTGAGGACACTGGGGGGTCGAGCCGGCCCAGCGGCCGCCATGGCAGCTAGCGGTCAAAAGAGCAGAGATGGGGAGTGCGCGATGGCACCGGCTACGACGTCCGTCATCACAGCCCGTCTGGCGCGTTGCCTGCGCCTAGCCCGGATTTCTCACACTACTGAAGGATTGTGCAAGGGGTAGTGCGATTTCGCGGCCTGGTGAGCTGGAGGCGCGCGGATCGGTGGCGCCGAAGTGCGCGGTTTGTAGATGTCATTTTTGGGTC